>Ga0164243_10012817_pt1 | contig 11838 bp, 10 predicted proteins | sample OricompcompostOP_FD_108781 | JGI IMG/M metagenome (GOLD analysis project Ga0164243, IMG submission 108781) | Organic Plus compost microbial communities from Emeryville, California, USA - Original compost - Organic plus compost (OP) | ecosystem: Engineered > Solid waste > Mixed feedstock >...
CCAGGCGCGTGGCGATGCGCTGCTCGCGCGCGTCGATCGCGCGCAGGATCGGCGTGTACAGAAAGCGCTTCAACAGCCACACCAGCACGAAGAAATTGAGCGCCTGCGCGGCGACGGTGAACCAATCGATCAGCATGACCTATTTTCCGGCGGCGGCCTCGGTCAGGTGATTCCAGAACGGGTTGGCGAAAATCAGGATCATCGACACCACGAAACAGTAGATGGCGGTGGATTCGATCATCGCCAGCCCCACGAACAGCGTGCGGGTGATGCTGGTGGCGGCGTCCGGCTGCTGCGCCAGCGCGGTCATCGCGGTGGCCACCGAACGGCCTTCGCCCAGCGCCGGGCCGATGCAGCCGACGCCGGTGGTGAGGCCGGCGGTGACGATGGAGGCAATGGCGGTGAAGGTGATGCTATCCATGGTCGAGCCTCGTTGTTGCCGGCGCGGAGCCGTGGCGCGCGCGGGTGGCGGCGGCGATGTACACCGCCGCCAGGATGGCGAAGATGTAGGCCTGCACCAGACCGGTAAGCAGCCCGAGCACGGTCATCACGATGGGAAACAGGAACGGCGTGATGCTGATCAGAATGGCGAGGATCATGGCGCCGCTCATCATGTTGCCGAACAGCCGCACCGCCAGCGCCAGGGTGCGCGACAGTTCACTGATCACGTTGAACGGCAGCAGGATCGGCGTCGGTTCCACAAACGTTTTCAGGTAGCGCAACACACCCTCTTCGCGGATGGCGAAGAACGGCACCGCGGCGAACACGCACAGCGCCAGCGCGGTGGTGGTGGAGAGCGAACTGGTCGGCGGTTCGTAACCGGGCAGTACCGTGCACAGTGCGCAGGCGGCGACGAACAGGAACAAGGTGCCGAGGAACGAGCGGTATTTTTCCGGGTGCGGCAGGCCGATGGTTTCGATCTGGCGGCTGATGCCGAGCACGATGATTTCCAGCGCGTTCTGCCAGCGCGAGCATTGCAGGTCGGCGACCAGCCGGCGCGTGCCCAGCTTCGCGCCGAGCGCGAGCGCCAGCATGATCGCCCAGGTGAACAACAGCGTGGCGTTGAGCTTGAACACGCCGTGTTGCCAGAACACGATTTCATCCGGGCTCAGGTGCATGCTCAGCTCCGCGGCGCGATGCGAAAAAATCGCGCGATGATCAGGCGCATGGCGACAAATCCCAGCAGGCACGCCGGCAGGCGCAGCCAGTGGCCGGCGGCGATGGCATAAAAACCCGCCAGCGTCAGGCCAAGACGCAGCGGCAGGCTGAGCGCGAACCACAGCGCCGGCCGCGGCGACGCCAGGCCGCGCCGCACCGTCCACCACAGGCCGCCGAAGTACAACAGGCCCAGCGCGGCGCCGGCGCCGAACGCCAGCAACAGCGACAACCCTTCAATCATCCTCATCCCGTTCCTGCTCCTCGCGCAGCGCGCGCTGTTCGCGGCTGATCCACAGCCAGGCGTTGAAGCAGCCGAGCGCGAGCCCGGCCATCAGCAGCGCCAGGGTCCAGGTGTGCTGGCGCGGATGATGTTTGTCGAGCCACACGCCCAGCGCCAGGCCGAGCAGCATCGGTATCACCACCGACCAGCCGATCATGCCCATGGTGCCGAGCCCGGGCCACACGCCGTTGCCGTGACCGCGCCGCGCCTTCAGTTTGCGGCGGGCGCGGCGCTCGATCTGTGCGGCGAGCGAATCGGTTTCACGCCCGCGTTTGGGGCCGGGGTTGTCCGCCATGTCGGTCCGTCGTGCTGCGTTGTGGTCACGGCGGCTGCAGGGCGCGCAGCCGGCGCAGGAAACCGGTCTCCAGTTTCGCCAGCAGTTCGCGCACGCTGCGCTCGCGTTCGTCCAGCGTCAGGAATTCCCGCTCCACCGCGGCGCGCAGCTGCCTGAGATCGGCGCCGCGCAACGCGCGCCGCACCGATACCAACACCGCCGGGCCGGTCTTGACCAGCACGCCTTCGTCCACCGCCAGGAACACCTCGCCCTCGGTTTCGCTGTGATAGACCAGAATGCCGGGCGTGAGCGCCGCCACGCAATCGAGCCGGTTGGGCAGGAAACCGTAGGAGCCGGCGCTGGTCTCCACCGACAGGCGCGACACCGCGTCCTGCTGCACGAATACCTCGAAGGGCAGCAATACTTTCAATGTCAGATGGGTCGCGGGCATGGCGGCTGCGCCTGCGGGAAGATCCGGGCTCCAGACAATCAGACAGGGGGTATTGGTGTCTGTTGTGGACAGCGCATCGGGTGAGCCACGGATACAATGGGCTGAACTTCAGCAGCCAGTCAGTCGGGAAAACAGAAGTGGAGAGGCGATGGAGAATATCGTGCTTTTCGAGTCCGGTGATCAGTCGATGGAAGTGCGTCTGCAAGGGGAAACCGTTTGGCTGAATCAAACGCAGATGCCGAGTTGTTTGGCACCTCCGCGGACAATATCAGCCTGGACTTGGAAAATATCTTCAGGGACAGATTCAACTACCGAAAATTTCTCGGTGGTTCGACAGGAGGGCGCCCGACGGGTCAAGCGGCGGCTCAAGCATTACAGCCTGGACGCCATCATCTCCGTCGGTTATCGCGTGAGTTCAGCGCGTGCTACGCAGTTCCGCATCCGGGCCACCGGCGTGCTCAAGCAGCATCTGGTGGATGGTTATACGCTGAGCCAACGGCGTCTACAGGAGCGCGGCGTCGGTGGCCGAAAGCCTGCCGGAGCAGAAGGAACTCATGGTGAAGCTGGTGGAACATTTTCTGCTGCTGAACGATGGCTGCAACGGACCGTTTTTCGAACCTGCTCGCGACATGTCGTGATTCACACTGTCATGCGTCGCGCGCCGCGGCATTTTCCGTCCGCTGTTGCGCCCGCGCCTCGTCGATACTGCCGATCATGTACAGCGCGCTTTCCGGGTAATCCTTGAATTCGTCGCGCAGAATGCGTTCGCAGCCACGCAGGGCGTCGCTCAGGCTGACCTGGCGGCCCTGCATGCCGGTGAACTGCAAGGTGGTGTAGAACGGCTGGGTCAGGAAGCGTTCCAGCCGCCGCGCCCGCGCCACGGTGCGGCGATCCTCCGGCGATAATTGCTCGAGGCCGAGCATGGCGATGATGTCCTTGAGTTCGTCGTATTGCGCCAGCGTGCGGCGGATTTCCTGGGCGAGGCCGTAGTGCGCCTCGCCGACGATGCCGGGCGTGGCCATCATCGAATTCGATTGCAGCGGGTCGATGGCCGGGTACAGGCCCTCGCTGGCGCGTTTGCGCGACAGCACGATGGAGGCGGAGAGGTGGGCGAAGGTGTGCACCGCGGCCGGGTCGGTGAAGTCGTCGGCCGGCACATACACCGCCTGGATCGAAGTGATGGCGCCGTTTTCGGTGTTGGCGATGCGCTCCTCCAGTTCCGCCAGTTCCGTGGCCATGGTCGGCTGGTAACCCAGGCGCGAGGGCATCTGCCCCATCAGGCCGGAAACTTCGGAGCCCGCCTGGATGAAGCGGAAAATATTGTCGATCAACAGCAGCACGTCGCGGCGTTCGTCGTCGCGAAAATATTCCGCCATGGTCAGCGCCGCGTGGCCGACGCGGAAGCGGCTGCCCGGCGGTTCGTTCATCTGGCCGAACACCATCACCATGTTCGGCAGCACGCCGGCCTCGCGCATTTCGCGGTACAGCTCCTCGCCCTCGCGGCAGCGTTCGCCGATGCCGCAGAACAAGCTGACGCCGTGGTGGCGGCCGACCATGTTGTGGATCATTTCGGTGAGCAGCACGGTCTTGCCGACGCCGGCGCCGCCGAACAGGCCGGCCTTGCCGCCGCGCTCCAGCGGCACCAGCACGTCGATCGCCTTGATGCCGGTTTCGAACACCTGGGTGCGGGTGGAGCGCCGCGCCAGCGGCGGCGGCGCGCGATGCACCGGCCGCCATTCGATCTCCTCCGGCGCGGGGCCGCGGTCGATGGCATTGCCGAACACATCGAACATGCGCGCCAGGATGCCGCGGCCGACCGGCGCGCGCAGCGGCCCGCCGGTATCTTCCACCGGCATGCCGCGCGCCAGTCCCTGGGTCGGCGTCAGCGCGATGCCGCGCACGTGCCGCGCATCGTTCTGCGCCAGCACTTCGATCAGGATGTCGCCGTTGTTGCCGCCGCGCAGCAGTGTGCGGATCGGCGGCAGCTGCCGTTCGAAGCGCGCATCGACGATGCTGCCGCGCACCGCCGTGACCACGCCCCGGCGGCTGTCGTCGTTCAGCTCCGGCCGGTCCACTTCCAGTTCCGGATTTCCGGCATGTCTTCGCCGTATTGATTGATGTACTGGCGATGTTCGATCAGCTTGTCCTTGAGTCTTTCCTTGAGGTAGACGCCGCGCGGACCGCTCTGCGGCACGCGGTCGATGGTGTCCATCACCAGGTGAAAACGATCCAGGTCGTTGCGCACCGTCATGTCGAAGGGCGTGGTGATGGTGCCTTCCTCCTTGTAGCCGCGCACATGGATATTGTCGTGGTTGGTGCGCCGGTAGGTGAGGCGGTGAATCAGCCACGGATAGGCGTGAAAGGCGAAAATCACCGGCTTGTCGCGGGTGAACAGCTGGTCGAAATCCCAATCGTTGAGGCCGTGCGGGTGTTCGCTGTGCGGTTGCAGTTTCATCAGGTCGACGATGTTGACCACGCGGATTTTCAAATGCGGCAGATGCTCGCGCAGGATCGACACGGCGGCCAGGGTTTCCAGCGTCGGCACGTCGCCGCAGCAGGCCATCACCACGTCCGGCTGGCAGTCCTGATCGTTGCTGGCCCAGTCCCAGATGCCGATGCCCTTGGTGCAGTGCTTGATCGCGGCGTCCATGGTCAGCCACTGCGGCGACGGGTGTTTGCCCGCCACCACCACGTTCACGTAGTGGCGGCTGCGCAGGCAGTGGTCCATCACCGACAGCAGGCAGTTGCCGTCCGGCGGCAGGTAGACGCGCACCACCTCGGCTTTTTTGTTGACCACCACGTCGATGAAACCCGGGTCCTGATGGGTGAAGCCGTTGTGGTCCTGGCGCCAGACGTGGGAGGAGAGCAGATAATTGAGCGAAGCGATCGGCCGCCGCCAGGCCAGTTCGGCGCTCACCTTCAGCCATTTGGCGTGCTGGTTGAACATCGAGTCGACGATGTGGATGAACGCTTCGTAGCAATTGAACACGCCGTGGCGGCCGGTCAGCAGATAACCTTCGAGCCAGCCTTCGCATTGATGTTCGCTCAGCATTTCGATGACGCGTCCGGCCGGCGCCAGGTATTCATCGTTGGGCTTTGTCGCCGCCTCCCATTGGCGATCGGTGGCTTCGAACACCGTTTCGAGCCCGTTGGAAATGGTTTCGTCGGGGCCGAAGATGCGGAAATTGCGCTGGTCGCGATTGAGTTTTTCCACATCGCGCAAAAACGGCGCCAGGATGCGCGTATCGCCGATGCCGCGCTGCCCGGGCGCGCCCACTTCCACCGCGTAGTCGCGAAAATCCGGCAGGCGCAGATCGCGCAGCAGCAGGCCGCCGTTGGCGTGCGGATTGGCGCCCATGCGGCGCTCGCCCCTGGGCGCCAGCGCCGCCAGCTCCGGACGCAGGCGGCCGTTGTCGTCGAACAATTCCTGCGGCCGGTAGCTGCGCAGCCACGTCTCCAGCAATTGCAGGTGTTCGGGGTGTTTGGCCGGATCGGAAATCGGCACCTGATGCGCGCGGAACGTGCCCTCGATCGCCTTGCCGTCGACCACTTTCGGGCCGGTCCAGCCCTTGGGCGAACGCAGCACGATCATCGGCCAGCGCGGCCGCGTCGGGTTGTTCGCGGAGCGCGCCTCGCGCTGGATGTCCTTGATTTGCGTGATGACGTCATCCAGCGCCGCCGCCATCGCCGCGTGCATGGGCCCGGCTTCGTCGCCCTCGACGAAATACGGCGCCCAGCCGTAGCCGCGCAGCAGGTGTTCGAGTTCCTCGTGCGGGATACGCGCCAGCACCGTGGGGTTGGCGATCTTGTAGCCGTTGAGATGCAGGATCGGCAGCACCGCGCCGTCGGTCACCGGATCGAGGAACTTGTTCGAGTGCCAGGCCGTGGCCAGCGGCCCGGTTTCCGCCTCGCCGTCGCCGATGACGCAGGCCACGATCAGCTCCGGGTTGTCGAACACCGCGCCGAAGGCGTGGCTCAGCGAATAGCCCAGCTCGCCGCCCTCGTGGATCGAACCGGGGCATTCGGGCGAGGCGTGGCTGGGAATGCCGCCGGGGAAGGAAAACTGGCGGAACAGTTTGCGCAGCCCGGCTTCGTCCTGGGTGATGTCCGGGTAGATTTCGCTGTAGGTGCCTTCGAGATAGGTGTTGCCCACCACCGCCGGCCCGCCGTGCCCGGGGCCGGACATGTAGATCATGTTCAGATCGTATTGTTTGATGGCCCGGTTCAGGTGCACGTAAATGAAATTCTGCCCCGGCGTCGTGCCCCAGTGGCCGAGCAGCATGCGTTTGACATCGGCCAGCGTCAGCGGCCGGAGCAGCAGCGGGTTGTCGTAGAGATAAATCTGTCCGACCGACAGGTAGTTCGCGGCGCGCCAGTACGCGTCCATGTTGCGCAACAGTTCCGGCGCGAGCGGCGGCGCGGTGTCCATGCGGTGGGTCTCCTTGTCGCGCGGCCGGGCGCGGCCCATCGCGCGATGGCGGATGCGCAAAACCTGCGGGTGCGGGCGAAACGCCGTGTTGAAAAACCGGGCGTCGGTAGCGAAGCGTAGCGGCGGCGGTGCCGCAGGGTCGGTGCGAAGGCCAACGCTGCGGCGAAGGGTTGGCCGGGCGAAGGTCCCGGCGGTTGCCGTATGTCAGCGGATGAAACGATCGGAAAACCACTCCAGGTCCGCCAGTTTTTCCTCCAGCGGCAACACGCTGGCGCGGCCTTCGGGATCGAGCCAGGCGTCCTTGTAGACGCCGGTCACGCCCAGCTCGCGCGCGCGGTCGTAGTCCTGCGGCGCGGGATTTTTCAGCGACAGGGTGATTTCGAACGGTTCGTCGGGATCGCGGCCGCTGGCTTGGCGCGCGCGCCGCAGCGCCGGCACGATGCGCTCGACTTCCTCGATGGTGTGCTGGTAGCCGAGCCAGCCGTCGTTGCGCGCGGCGCGCGCGAACGCCGCCTCGCTCAGACCGCCGATGAATACCGGAATGTGGCCGGTGACGCCGGGCGCCATGCTCAGGGCGTCGAAATCGTAGAACTCGCCGTGGTGTTCCACTTCCTTCCCCGACAGCAGCTTGCGCACCACCTCGAGCATCTCGTCGGTGCGCGGCCCGCGTTTTTCGAAGGGCCGTTCCACGATGTTGAATTCCGCGCGCTGCCAGCCGATGCCGACGCCGACCCGCAGCCGGTAGTCGGACAGGATGGCGGCGGTGGAGATGGCCTTGGCGACGCTGAACGGATCGCGCATCGGCATGACGTAGACGCTGGTGATGAATTTCAGGCGCTGCGTGATCTGCGCCAGCGCGCCGATTTCGATGAAGGGGTCGGGCCAGTGGGTGTCGGGATACCAGATGATTTCCTCGTCGTTGGAGCCGATGTAGCGGTCGTACTGGTGGCTGAATGTCACCAGATGGTCGCTGAACAGCGCGCCTTCGAAGCCGCATTCATCCGCCTTGCGGGCGAGCGCGGGCAGTTCGTGCATGTTGACCATTGCGAATTGTTGCCAGAATTTCATAGGAGGTTTTCCGGTTTTGGTTCGAGTTGTGAGGTGGGCGGGGCGCGTCGCCGACAACGCCCGCGGCGCCTTCCGGTTCAGCTGTCCAGCATCAGTGCGGACTTTCTCCACGTCGCGACGCCATCCGCGTTGGGGTTGCGGAACATGTCGCTGCGCAGATTGGGCAGGGCCTTGAACAGGCGCGCGCACAGCACCCGCGCGGCGAACAGCACCAGATTCTTGTTGGCGGCGCCGAATTCGTCGTAGGCCCAGTAGGGGAAGTTGTCGAAGGTGCGCCGGATATCGAGTTCGCCGGGCGCGTCGAAGGCGGCCTGGTCCATCATCGCCGCGGCGATGATCGGATAGATGACCTCGCCGCGTTTGATGGTCTGGCCGCCCAGCACGATGTCCTCGGCCGCCACCCGCGGCGTGCCCATTTTCAGGAAGCAGTCGTAGCGGAAGGTTTCGAGGATCGCGTTGGACCAGTGCTGCGGATGTTTGCGCAGGTAGCGCAGGGCGCGTTTGTCGCGGCACAGGTGGTAGGCGGCGTTGGCCGACAGCAGCGTGATTTTTTCCAGCGCGTCGAGCACCAGCAGCCCGACCCAGTGCAGCAGTTCCTGGTCCTGGGTGTGCGTATCCTCGGTGGAAAAACTGAGCAGCACGTCGATGAAGATTTCGCGGCGCGGCGCCGCCCGGCGGCGTTCGAAAATCGTCTTCAGCAGCGCCACGCCTTCCTCCACTTCGACGATGCTCTGGTCGAGCAGCACCCGCGGCAGTGAATTCCATTTGCCGAACAGATCGCGCAGCGCGTTGGCGAAACGCAGGAACACCGGAAAATCGGCTTCGGTGACGCCGACCATGCAGGCGATCATGCGGATCGCGGCCACTGCGCAGTAATCGGACACCAGGTCGAAGCGTTTGCCGAGCCGGCCGATTTCCGCGTCGGCGATGGCGACGAAAAACGACTCCAGCAGTTCGATTTTCTCACTGCCGGAAAACATCAATATGTCGCGCTTGAAGCGGTCGTAGGGCGGATGCTGTTCGAAATAGGGATGCTCGGCGATGAATCGGCGGAACAGGTCCAGATGCGCCTGCGCCCGCTCGATCGGCGAGGCCAGCGCGTGCAGGCCGCGCAGGCGCGGTTCGCGCATCATCGCCATCAGATCGCTGTGCTTGCCGATCAGCCAGCCTTCGCCTTCGACCCAGTAGGGAATCGAATCGAGCCGCAGCAGCTGTTCGTACAGCGCCCGGGGATCGGTTTCGCGATCGTCGTGCTCGGGGTGAAAATGAATGAGGGGTTTTTTAACGGTCGGGGAGCTATCCAGTCGTTGCTGATTCATGATAAATCCGTTTTCCATGTTCGATGGCGATGAAAAAAAGCAATGCTTCGCGGCCACTGCCGTGTTGCGCGGTTCCGCCCCGTCCGTTGGGCGGAATACGGTTCAGCGTCCGCTCTGCGGCTTGTTGACGGCGCGCAGGCCCTGCACATCGACGACGATGGTCTTGGGCTCGCGCCAGCGCGCGCCCACCTGCGCCGCGTCGGTGTAGAACTGGTTGTACCACTGGCGCAGCAGATGGATGGGGCCGTCGCCGTCGCACAGCAGCGGATTGTCGATGCGGGTTTTGCTGCGCCATATCGCCACGTCTTCCAGGAACGCGATGCGGCTCGCTTCGGAATAACCCCGGATCAGCTCCGCGTTCTGCTGCTCGCTCAGTTGCGGGTTTTTGCGGATCATCACGCCGAAGCGCAGATCGAAGGCGTTGGCGTCGATGGGAACGTGCGCCACCAGCAGCCGCGATGCGACGTCGATGCCGGCCATGCGCCCGGTCATGTAGGAGACCATGTAGGCGGGGCCGTAGTAGATCGCTTCGCTGAACAATTCCTCGCCCTCGGCCAGCGACGTGGAACTGCCGATCATGCGCGAGGTGAAAACGTGGTTGTGCACGATGCTGGTGTAGCTGCTCGGCGTGGCGTGGTGCACGGGCCCGAAGTGGGCCCAGTCGGCATGGTTGTCCACCAGTTCCCGGCAGTTGGTCGGGATGTGCATGGTGTGCATGTCCCACTCGCTCCACGCGTCGGAGAAGCAGTCGTCGATGCGCGGCGGCGCGGTTTCCGGCGGCGGCGCGTTGCCCTCCGGATCGTTCCAGACGAAGAGCAGTTTGTTCTGCTCCAGCGTCGGCCAGGATTTGATCGCGGCCCTGGCCGGAATGCGGCGGGCGTAGGGAATATCGTCGCAGACGCCGTCGGCGCCCCAGCGCCAGGCGTGGAACGGGCAGCGGATGGAATTGCCCTCGACACAACCGAGCGACAGATCGGCGCCCATGTGCGGACAGTAGGCGTCGAGGATATGGACCTGACCGTCGGCGCCGCGATAGACCACCAGCTTGGTGCCGAAATAGCTGAACGCCACCGGTTTTTCGGTGAAATCGGCGGCGAGTCCCAGGCAGTGCCAGCCGCGCGCGTAGCGCGGTTCGATGGTGGCGGCCTGGATGATGTAGGGACGAACATTAAGCAACTGCGATGGGCTCATGGCGAGGTCCTTGTCGTATCGCCGCCGACAACGCAGGGGCGATGGAAAAACTCCGATTTTTTCTTGCGGCGCCGGCGGCGGGGGCCGGCCTGATTGATGCGGAACAGGGTACCAAGCGCGGCGGCGATGACAATTTTCCAGAGAGGTGGTTGACAGTCCCGGGGCTTGTACCCAATGGGAGCCTGCGCCGGAAGTTTTCGAAGCGCGTTTCCGTAGGCCTGATATGCATTTTTGTGACGGGGTTTGCGCAATAAGGGGGTGGCGGAAACTTTCGTAGTGTGCGTTCTGATGTTTTTTGCACATAACGCGTTTGCGCTTGGTTTTAATGGGTATAACGCGCGATGGTGAACCGCAGTGGACAAAACGCGGTCTTATCAACCTGACGAAGCCGGGAATCGGGCGGCGCAGAGCTTATGAATGACGCAGTCAGCGGAAATACGTCGGAAAAAAGGGGCGGATCGTCCGGCTGATCCCAGTTGGGGACTTGTTCCTTTTTCTTCCTATGGCACATTTTGCCGCTGAGATTTCCTCAAGACAGAGTTTGGCGAAATATAAAATAACCGTTGAAAACAGCTGCAACCTCCTTCCCGTCCCAACCCCGACGCGTCCGTCACGACGGGACACCGTCATTGCGAGGGCATCATCATCTCTTTTCATGGGCCGGAAGTTACGCAAATGAAGGACGCAGGTGTCCATGCCAATTCCTGTCGCACGGGTTTTTCCCAAACCATCGCGCGCTCTGCGCAACGCATCCACCGGCCAGGGTGTGCGGTCGGTTGATCCGATAGAAAAAATCCCATCACAACGCATATCACAGGAGAACAAGCGTCATGTCGGACAATGACAAAACAAGACCCACGGTTCCGAAAAAATTGACCGACGTCGAGCGCTGGGACATGGCGGCCGATGTGCTGATCGTGGGTTACGGCGGCGCCGGCGCCTGCGCCGCCATCGAAGCCGGCGACGCCGGTGCCAGCGTGATCATTTTCGAAGCGGCCAGCGCCGGCGGCGGCTCGACCGCGCTGTCCGGCGGCGAGGTGTATCTGGGCGGCGGCACCCGCGTGCAATTGGCCTGCAATTACGAAGACACGCCGGAAAACATGTACAACTATCTGCTGGCGGCGGGCGGCCCCTACGCGGACGCGGCCAAGATCCGCGCCTACTGCGAAGGCAGCGTCGATCATTTCAACTGGCTGGCCGGGCACGGCGTGCCGTTCAAGGATTCCGAATATCCGTTCCGCGATGTGCTGGCGCGCACCGACGATTGCCTCATGTACACCGGCAATGAAAAGGCCTGGCCGTTCAATCAGCTGGCCAAGCCGGTGCCGCGCGGCCACAACATCCAGGGCGAGGAGGATTTCAACGGCTGGATGCTGATCAAGAAACTGAGCGAGGCGGTGGCGGCGCGCAACATTCCCGTGCATTGCGATGCGCGCGTGCTCACCCTCATCGCCGACGAAAATCGCCACGTGCACGGCCTGGTGGTACGCATCGACCAGAGGGAACTCCATGTGCGCGCCCATCGCGGCGTGGTGCTGTGCGCGGGCGGTTTCGTGATGAACCGGGCAATGGTGGAGAAATATGCGCCGCGATTGCTCAAGGCCACCGAGCCGCACGGCAATCCCAACGATCTGGGCGCGGGCATTCTGATGGGCATGGGGGTCGGCG
>Ga0164243_10012818_pt1 | contig 11837 bp, 10 predicted proteins | sample OricompcompostOP_FD_108781 | JGI IMG/M metagenome (GOLD analysis project Ga0164243, IMG submission 108781) | Organic Plus compost microbial communities from Emeryville, California, USA - Original compost - Organic plus compost (OP) | ecosystem: Engineered > Solid waste > Mixed feedstock >...
CATCGCGAAGCATCGGCTCGGACGCGCGGAAACCCCAACTCGAGCGCGCGGAAACCCCAACTCGGACGCGGGGAAGCCCCGACTCGAGCGCGGGGAAGCCCCGACTCGGGCACACGGAAACCCCAACTCGAGCACGCGGAAGCCCCGACTCGGGCACGCGGAAGGGGCGACTCGCGGGGCTAGAGCTCTCGGCTGAAGGCGCGCAGCCAGAAGCCCGGCACCGGCTCCCAGTCGCGCTCGGGCAGGCGGGTGAAGCCCAGCCTCGTGTAGAGGCGGTGTGCGGTGGTCATCGCGTCGAGGCTGCACATCACCACGCGCCGGGCGCCCAGAGCCCGGGCGCGGTCGACGACCGCCCTGGTCAGCGCCTCGCCGACACCGCGGCCGCGGGCGGCGGGTGCCGTGGCCAGCATGCGGAACTCCAGTTCGCCCTCGCGGGAGATCTCCGCGAAAGCGCTTCCCGGCGGGGTCACCGTGACCGACCCCAGCAGCTCACCCTCGGCGGTCACCGCGACCAGCACCTCACCGTGTTCCGCGCGGCGGGCGGCGTCCGACAGCTCGTGCACGTACTCCGGATCCGCCACCAGCAGGCCGTCCGCCTGGTACGCGGACACCGTGAGCGCGCCGACCTCGCGTAGTTCGTCCTCTCGCGCGAGGCGCACCAGGACCTCCGCGCCCGTGACTTCGCCGGCGACGCCGGCCGCCTCACTCACCCTCGAACTCCTCGCCAGCCTCACTCACCCTCGAACTCCTCGCCAGCCTCACTCACCCTCGAACTCCTCGCCAGCCTCGCCCACGCTCGAACTCCTCGCCAGCCTCACCCACGCTGGCTCCTCCAGCCTCACTCGCCCTCCGGCTCCCCAGCCTCACTCACCGTCGGACTCCTCCCCGGCGGGCAGAGCCATCTCCGCCGCGGCCTCCGGGCCCCGCTCCAGCAGCACCGCGAAACCGTTCTCGTCCAGGACGGGGACCTTCAGCTGCACCGCCTTGTCGTACTTGGAACCCGGGGCGTCCCCGACGACGACGAAGGCCGTCTTCTTCGAGACCGAGCCCGCCGCCTTGCCGCCGCGCGCCATGATCGCTTCCTTGGCCTCGTCGCGGGAGAACGTGTTCAGCGAGCCGGTGACCACAATGGACAGTCCTTCGAGGTTGCGCGGTATCGACTCGTCGCGCTCCTCCGCCATCCGCACCCCGGCACGCCGCCACTTCTCGACCACCTCGCGGTGCCAGTCGACCGTGAACCACTCCCGCACGGCGGTCGCGATCGTCGGGCCGACACCGTCCACATCGGCCAGTTCCTCCTCGCCGGCCGCCTCGATGGCCTCCAGCGAACCGAACTCCCGCGCCAGCGCCTGCGCCGCCGTGGGACCCACGTGCCGTATCGACAAAGCGACCAGAACCTTCCACAAAGGACGGTCCTTGGCCGAGTCCAGGTTCTCCAGCAGCCTGCGCCCGTTGGCCGACAGCTGCTCCGCCTTGGTGCGGAACAACTCGACGCGCAGCAGCTTCTCCTCGTCCAGGTCGAAGACATCGCCCTCGTCGGCGACCACCCCGGACTGCAACAACGCGGTGGCCGCCTCGTAACCGAGCACCTCGATGTCGAACGCACCGCGCCCGGCGAGGTGGAACAGCCGCTCCCGCAACTGCGCGGGACACGACCGCGCGTTGGGGCAGCGGATGTCGACGTCGCCCTCCTTCTGCGCCGCCAGCGGCGTATCGCACTCCGGGCACCGCGTCGGCATCACGAACTCGCGCTCGTCACCGGTGCGCACGTCGACGACCGGCCCGAGCACCTCGGGAATGACGTCACCGGCCTTGCGGATCACCACGCGGTCGCCGATCAGCACACCCTTGCGCTTGACCTCCGAGGCGTTGTGCAGGGTGGCCATCGCGACCGTCGACCCGGCGACCTTCACCGGCTCCATCACCGCGAACGGTGTGACGCGCCCGGTGCGGCCCACGTTGACCTGGATGTCGATCAGCCTGGTGGTGGCCTCCTCCGGCGGGTACTTGTACGCGATCGCCCAGCGCGGCGCGCGCGATGTGCTGCCGAGCCTGCGCTGCAGCGAAACCTGGTCGACCTTGACCACCACGCCGTCGATCTCGTGCTCGGCGTCGTGCCGGTGCTCGCCCCAGTACTCGATGTGGGCCAGCACTTCCTTGGCGGTGTCGAAAACCTTGGTGTGCGAGGACACCGGCAGCCCCCATGCCACCAGCGCGTCGTAGGCGTGCGACTGCCGGTCCGGTTCGAACCCGTCCCGCCTGCCGAGCCCGTGGCAGATCAGCCGCAGCCGCCTGCTGCGCGTGACGCGGGGATCCTTCTGCCGCAACGATCCCGCCGCCGTGTTACGCGGGTTGGCGAACGGCGGCTTGCCCGCCTCGACGAGGCTGGCGTTGAGCTCCATGAAGTCCTCGACCCGGAAGAACACCTCGCCGCGCACCTCGAGCACGGCGGGCACCGGGAACTCCTCGGTGCCGGTCAGCGTCTCCGGCACCTGGTCGAGCGTGCGGACGTTCAGCGTGACGTCCTCGCCCGTGCGCCCGTCGCCCCGGGTGAGCGCGCGGGTGAGCCGCCCGTTCTCGTACAGCAGGTTGATGGCCAGGCCGTCGATCTTGAGCTCGCACAGGTACTGCGTGGCACCGCCGACCTCCCGCTCGACGCGGTCGATCCAGCCCAGCAGCTCCTCGGTGTCGAAGACGTTGTCGAGGCTGAGCATCCGCTCGAGGTGGTCGTACGCGGCGAACTCGGTGGAGAAGGTGCCGCCCACGTTCTGTGTCGGCGAATCGGGCGTGGCGAGGCCGGGATACTCCGCCTCCAGTGCTTGGAGCTCGCGCAGCAGCTCGTCGAACTCACCGTCGGAGATGACCGGCGAATCCAGCACGTAGTAGCGGAACTGGTGGCCGCGGACCTCCTCCGCGAGCGCGCCATGCCGCTCCCGCACCTCGGCGGGGACCTCCGTCACGTCCTGTGCTTCACTCACAGTCCGTCAGCTTAGTCAGCGCCACCGACATTTCGGTCGAGCCCGCGTACGAGGTCGCGGAGCTCCACCAGCGATATCGAATCGGCGGGCTCGGTCTCCGCCGTCTCCACTCTGCGTAACCGCTCACCCGCGAGCCGCTCCCCCAGCGCCGCGTCGAGCGGGAGGAAGGTCATCGCGGCACGAGACTGCTCGTCCAGCTCACCGAACTTGGGGTGGTGCACCGCGACATCCACGACACCGTCCGCCTCGTCCACCTGCGCGGCGACCCGCACCTCGGCGAGCGCGACGCGATGCTCGCCGAGATTCACCGTCACCTCACTCGGATCGGGCACCGGCGGCACCGAATCGTGGTATTCCCAGATCGCGTCGTCCTCGGGTGCGGCGGCCTTCCACGCGTCGGTGACCGGGCGCAGCGCCGGATCCTCCTGACCGGTCACGACGAGCGCGTAGATCGCCTTTTGCCCACGTTCGAGGGAAAAATGGAGATCCGGATGCATCGCGGCGACGGCCGCCGCGAGCTGGTTTTCGACGCGCTGCGGTTCGAGGTCACCGAGCGCGGCGTTGGTCTCCGGCAGCAGTTCGAACCAGCGTTCCCAGAACCGCCTGGCCGCGGCGGCCGGATCGTCCGGCACTCCCTGGTGCGGCCACGGCGTGCGCGGATCGGGCACGTCCTCCTGCTGCTTGCGGCGGAACCATCGCATCGGTTCTTACTACCAGCCTTCCGGCGGCTCCACGAACGCTTTGCCCAGATCCCTCGTCAACGACAACGCGCGCCGCAGCCAGTCCGCGCTCGCACCGGCGAAACCACACGTCGGCGTCGGCACCGCGCGTTCGGCGAGGATCGAGCGGTTGAAGCCGAGGCGGTCCACCAGATCCAGCGCGGGTTTCGCGAGACCACGCAATGTGGGCGGGGTGGCGGGCGCGAGCGCGGGCACCAGGCCGAGGAACATCGCCACACCCCCGTCCCATGCCTCGCCGAGTTCGTCCAGCAGCTTCGCGGGCGCGCCCTCGAACAGCGTCGCGTCGAAGGCGAGCGCGCCGGCACCGGCCGCACGCAGCAACGCCACCGGCGGCCTTGGCGCGCAGCAATGGATCACGACCGGCTGTCCCGTGACCTTCGCGGCCCGGTCCACGACGGTCGCCAGCAGGTCGCGTGCCTCGGGTTCCGGCACCGCGGCGACCGTGCCGTACCCCGAGGGGGTGGGCAGGGACCCGGCGAGCACCTCCGGCAGGGTGGGTTCGTCGAACTGGACCACGACCTGCGCGCCGGTGCGCGTGCGCAGTTCCGCGACGTGCACGGCGAGCCCTTCCAGCATCGATTCGGTGAACTCGCGCACCGCACCGCGATCGGTCAGCACCCGGTGCCCGCGCGGCAGTTCGATGCCGGCGGCCAGTGTCCACGGACCGGCCACCTGCGTTTTGACCACCGGGGGCGCGGCCGCGGTGGCCTCGTCCACCGCGTCGAGGTCCCAGCGCAGCAGGTCCACGGCACGCCGGTGGTCGCGGCCCGGCCGGGCCGCGACGCGGTAGCCGCTCGGCACGACCTCGACCGCGAGATCGACCAGCAACGCGGCGGTGCGGCCGATGATGTCGGCGCCGAGCCCGCGCGCGGGCAGTTCGGGCACGTGCGGGAACTCGGGCAGCTCACCGAAGACGATGGCTGCGGCCTCGGCGGCGTCGGTACCGGGCATCGAGCCGATGCCGGTCGCCGCGCCGGCGGGCCAGGGGTTGTCGCTCACACCGGCCATTGTGGCCGTTGTGACGGGCCCGTAAACGATGGGTTCGGCCATCTCGCGCGAATGGCCCGGAATCCCGTACCTTGCAGGAAAATCCAAGCGAAAAGGGAGGTGACAAGCATGAGGGTGGCACTGGCGCAGACGGACTGCCGGCTCGGCGACGTGGAGGGCAATCTCGCGACCACCGAACGGCTGATCAAGGAGGCCGCGGCGGACGGCGCGGACCTCGTCGTGTTCCCCGAGCTGAGCCTGACCGGCTACGCGCTGGGGCAGCTGGCCGACGACATCTCGCTGTGGCCCGACGACCCGCGACTGGTCGAGCTGTCGCGCCACGGGCCGGACGTGGTCATCGGCCTGCTCGAGGACGGCCGCATCCGCCGCCACAACTCGGCGCTGTACCTCTCCGACGGCGAGGTGGTGCACAACCACCGCAAGCTCTACCTCCCCAACTACCTCATCTGGGAGGAACGCAAGCACGCCAGCCCAGGCCAGCACATGCGTGCCTTCGACACACGGTTCGCGCGGGTGGCCACCCTGATCTGCAACGACGCCTGGCAGCCGATGCTGCCCTGGCTCGCGGCGCAGGACGGTGCCGAGGTCCTCATCGTGCCGACGAACTCGGCCGCGAAACTCACCGGCGGTTCGTTCGATCCCGCCGAGTACTGGCACGACCTGCTCACCTTCACCGCGCGCATGCAGCAGTGCTGGGTGATCTTCTGCAACCGCGTCGGCGACGAGGCCGGGGTGCGGTTCTGGGGCGGCTCGCGGGTGGTGGACCCGTGGGGTTCGGTGGTGGCGACGGCGCCGACCTGGGAGGAGGCACTGATCGTGCTCGACATCGATCCGACCGCGGTGCGGCGGCGGCGCCGGGAGATCCCGTTGCTCGCCGACGCGCGGCTCGGGTTGCTGCGCCGGGAGCTGGAACGGCTGATCAACGAAAGTGGTTCGGATTAGGTCAGCGGGCAACAATTGACGAAAAGGACATTTCTCCGTAATTCGCCGTGGTGCTCCCGCGTTTGAAAATAGCTAGCTACGATTTGTGCGTATGACGAGCGATTCACGGCGTGCGGGTGGTGGCACGCTGTTCACCGAGCCGGTGCTGGTGGTCGACCAGCGGGCCAGGCTGGTCGAGACGACGACGCAGTTCGCCGTTTTCGACCAGCACGGCCGGTCGCTCGGATCGGTGGTGCAGGTCGGCCAGAGCCTGTTCCGCAAAGCCGTCCGGATGTTCACGAATTTCGATCACCACCTTTCGCACACGTTCGAAGTGCGGGACATGGACGGCAGTGTCGTGCTGAAAGTGACGCGGCCGGCCAAAATGCTCAGGTCGCGCTTTGTCGTCACCCGCGCGGACGGCACGCCGATCGGCGAGATCACCCAGGAGAACGTGTTCGGCAAGGTCCGGTTCGCCTTCACCGTGGGCGGCGAGAGCATCGGCGAACTGCGCGCGGAGAACTGGCGCGCGTGGGACTTCTCCCTCATCGACCGCACCGGCACCGAGGTTGCCCGCATCAGCAAGACCTACGCCGGATTTGTCGCGGAGGCCTTCACGACGGCCGACAACTACGTCGTGGAGGTTCACCGGCACCTGCCCGAACCGCTGGCGAGTATGGTGCTCGCCTCAGCCCTCACCGTCGACACCGCCCTCAAGCAGGCCGAATTCGACACGTGACGGGCGTCTCAGCGCGACCGTGTAGACAATGCATCCCTGAGCGTTTCAAAGTAATTGTTCTGGGACGGAAGGGACGATGAGGTCGCGTGGAACCATTGGCTGAGGACGACGCCCGCTCGTGGACCGAGCCGGGGATCTACACCGTCGCGCCCGGCGTGTACCGGATTCCCCTTCCGCTGCCCAACGACGGCCTGCGGTCGGTGAACGTCTACGCGATCACCAACGGCAGCGAACTCGTCATGATCGACTCCGGCTGGGCGCTCACCGACGCGCGTGAGCAGCTCGCCGCGAGCCTCAAGGGCATCGGCGCCGAACTCGGCGACGTCAGCCAGTTCCTGGTCACGCACGTGCACCGCGACCACTACACGCTCGCCGTGGCGCTGCGGCGCGAGTTCGGCAACCGGATCGGGCTCGGCGAGCACGAGGAGACCTCGCTGCGGCTGACCGCGAGTCACGATTCCGCCGGGGTGAGCACGCAACTGAAGCTGCTGCTCGCCTCGGGTGCCCAGTCGCTCGTGGCGGAACTGCGCGAGATCTTCGGCGATCGTCCCCCGCAGAACGAGCTCGACCTGTGGGAGATGCCCGACGAGTGGCTGAAGCCGGGCAGGCGCACGGTCCTGGCCGACCGGTCGCTGGAGATCGTGCACACGCCCGGCCACACGACGGGGCATGTGGTGTTCGACGACGCCGCCGCGGGCCTGATGTTCACGGGCGACCACGTGCTGCCGCACATCACGCCGTCGATCGGTTTCCAGCCGGGCGCCTCCGAGCTGCCGCTGAAGGACTTCCTCGGCTCGCTGCACCTCGTGCGCGGCATGCCGGACCGCAAGATGCTGCCCGCGCACGGCGCCGTTTCGCCGAGCGTGCACAAGCGGGTCGACGAGCTGCTGGAGCACCACGAGCAGCGACTGGCTCGCACCGCCGAGACGATCGCCGCGGGCGCCACGACGGCCTACGAGGCCGCGGACAAGCTGGGTTGGACCCGGCGACAGCGCAAGCTCGCCGAGCTCGACCCTTTCAACCGGATGCTGGCGGTCACGGAGACGATGGCCCACCTGGACCTGCTCGTCTATCAGGGCAGGCTCAGCGTGTCCACAGTGGACGACACGAAGCACTACACGCTCCCCTGACCGCGAGTCGAGCCTTCCGAGCCGGCGAGTCGAGCCTTCCGAGCCGGCGAGTCGAGGCTTCGGAGCCGGCGAGTCGAGGCTTCGGAACTGGCGAGTTGCACGTTCCGGCCCCGTGGGGTGTGCGGAGCCTGAAGCCCAACTCGACCGCGGGGAAGGCTCGACTCGACCGCGGGGAAGGCTCGACTCGCCCGCCGGGAAGGGGCAACTCGCGCACGTGCGAGGCTCAACTCGCGCGCAACGCAGAACTCACACGCGCGAAAAGCCCAACCCGACCACCGGGAAAGCTCGACTCGGACGCTCGGAAGGCTCGACTCGGGCGCCGGGAAGGCTCGACTCGGGCGCTGGGAAGGCTCGACTCGCGGGTTAGGAGTCGAAGCGGGTGCGGAGTTCGCGTTTGAGGATCTTGCCCGAGGCGTTGCGGGGCAGCTCGTCCACGAAATGCAGCGCCTTCGGGACCTTGAACGAGGACAGCCGCTCGCGGGCGTGGGCCACCAGTTCCGCCGCGGCGACGTCCTCTTTGGACACCACGACGGCGGTGATCGCCTCGATCCACTTCTCGTCCGGGACACCGATCACCGCGACCTCGGCGACGGCGGGATGCGTGTACAGCGCGTCCTCGACCTCGCGCGACGCGACCAGCACCCCGCCGGTGTTGATCACGTCCTTGATCCGGTCCACGACGTAGATGTAGCCCTCCTCGTCCATCCGCACCAGGTCGCCGGAGTGGAACCAGCCGCCGCGGAAGGCCTCCTCGGTCTCCTCCGGCTTGTCCCAGTAGCCGGCACACAACTGCGGCGACCGGTACACGACCTCGCCCAGCTCCCCCGGCGGCACGTCGTTGCCCTCGGCATCGACCACCCGCAGCTCCACGAACAACGCCGGCCGTCCCGCCGAATCGGGTCGCGCCTCGTGCTCGTCCGGGCCGAGGATGGTGGCCAGCGGCGCGATCTCCGACTGCCCGAAGCAGTTGTAGAAGCCCAGTCCCGGCATGGCATCCCGCAGCCGCTCCAGCACCGGGCCCGGCATGATCGACGCACCGTAGTAGGCCTTGCGCAGCGCACTCAGGTCCCGCTTGGCGAAGTCCGGATGGTTGGCCAGCGCGACCCACAGCGTGGGCGCGGCGAAGAACGCGCCGTGCCGGTCGGACTCCAGGCGGCGCAGGATCTCCGCCGGATCGGGCGTCTCCAGTATCGTGTTGACCGCGCCGACCGCGAGCCACGGCAGCAGGAACACGTGCATCTGCGCGCTGTGGTAGAGCGGCATGACGTGCAGCGGCTCGTCCTCGGCCGTCATGTCGAGGCCAACCAGGCACGACACGTACTCGTGGAGCAGCGCGCGATGCGTCATCATCGCGCCCTTGGGCTGGGACGTGGTGCCGGAGGTGTAGAGCAGTTGCGCGAGATCGGTGTCCTCGACCGCGACGCCGAGCTCCGGCACGTCCCCGGCGGAGGCGACCGCGAGCAGCGAGTCTTCCGTGTCCCGCAAGCAAAGCACCTGCTCGAGCCCGCTCAGGTTGGCCATCAGCGACGGGTCGGCCAGCGCGATCCGGCTGCCCGACTGGTTGACCAGGTACGCGAGTTCCGCGCCGGTCAGGTTGTAGTTGATCGGCACGTGCACGAGCCCGGCACGGGCGCAGGCGAGAAAACCGATCACGTACGCGTCGGAGTTCTTGCCGTAGGCGGCGACCCGGTCCCCCTTGGCCAGCCCCAGCCCGAGCAGGTGCCCGGCCGCCCGGGTGACCGCCGCGTCCAGCTCGGCGTAGGTCCACTGCCGATCGGCGAACCGGAGAGCGACCCGCCGCGGGACTCTCGCCGCGCTGCGCCGCAGGACGTCCGCGACGGTACTGGAGCGAAGCGTGGTCATGGGAACCTCCCGGCGCCGGTGCCATACTCGGTTGCGTGAGCGAGATCCACATTAGAGCCGCCGAGGCGGAAGATGTCGAGTCGATCGTCGCGATGCTCGCCGACGACCCACTCGGCCGCACCCGCGAGTCACCGGATGATCCCGCGCCTTACCAGGCGGCGTTCGCGAAGGTCTCCGCCGATCCCGGCCAGCTGCTCGTGGTCGCGGAATCGGACGGCGAGATCGTCGGCACCATGCAGCTGTCGTTCATTCCCGGGCTGTCCCATCGCGGCGCGCTGCGGGCACAGATCGAGGCCGTGCGGGTGCGTTCCGGCAAACGCGGCGGCGGCTTCGGCGCCACCATGATCAAATGGGCGATCGAGGAGGCGCGGCACCGGGGTTGCGCGATGGTGCAACTGACCTCGAACGCGTCACGCACCCGCGCACACGCCTTCTACGAACGCCTCGGATTCGAACAGAGCCACAAGGGTTTCAAGATCACGCTGTAGAAGTTCCCGGAAAGGCGATACAACGGTGGGTAAAGCCGCCATCATGGGGTAATCCCGGAGGACGTGGTGGAGGACGACACCGATGTCCCTCAGGAACGGCGTGTATCGATGACCGGCGCGAACCACATTCAGATAGCGCACACGGCGCGAGCGGGTTGCCTGGTCGCCACCGTGACCGGCCATCTCGGCTCCCAGAGCTACCGCACGGTGCGCGACGGTCTCGTCAAGCTCGCCGTCGAGCAGCCCCGAGCGCTCATCGTCGACATCGACGAGCTGGAGGTAGGCAGCGAACCCGCGCTGACCGTGTTCGCCTCGGCCTGGTCGCGGGTGAGCATCTGGCCCGAGGTGCCGATCCTGCTGGTGGCCTCCGATGAGGTGCAGCGGCAAAGGCTGAGAAGGCGCACGGTCGCCCACTTCGTGCCCGTGTACCGCAGCGTGGAGGAAGCGATCGCCGCCGTCAGAATGCCGCCCCGGCGCCGACGCCGCACGGCGGAGTACACACCGGCGATAGCGAGTTCGGCACTGGCCCGCACGTTCGTCAGGCAAACCTGCGAGGACTGGAACTGCGAGGAATGGCTGCAGGACGCGCTGTGCGTGGCCTCGGAACTGGTCGAGAACGCCGTCAAGCACGCCGGCACCAACCTGCAGTTGCGGCTCGAATCCCGGTCCGGACTGCTCACCATCGCGGTACGGGACGGCGATCCGCACATGGCGGTGATCCGGCAGACCGCGGCGGGCCAGCCCGTCGGCTACGGGCTGCAGATCGTCTCCGATCTGGCCCGCGCCTGGGGCTCGTCGCCCGATCTCGGCGGCGGCAAGGTGGTGTGGGCGGTACTCACCGGCCGGGACTGGTTCCGGAAGTATCCGGCCTGGCAGCCCCGGCCGTGACCGCCATGACCAGGATCGCGCCGGTCGATTCGCCACTGCGGTTGCGCAGCGCTCCGCAGGAGATCCGGACGGTCACCGCCCGCCCCTTGCGGTTCACCGCGTCGAGCAGGACGTCCTTGGTGTAGCCCGGGTCCGCGAGCGCGGGCCGCACGATGGGCCGCAGTTCGGCGACCGGGAGGCCGATGTCGAGGTTGAGCAGGTGCTCGCCCTCCGCCTCGTCGCGGCGCAGCCCCCACAACTCCTCGGCACCCGCGTTCCAGGCGACGACGCGCATCTCCTGATCGACCACCACCACACCGGCCCGCAGCGAGGTCAGGATCGACTCCAGGAACTCGTTGACGTCGTCCAGCTCACTGGTCCGCTCGCGCAGCGTGTTGTTGATCGTCTGCAGTTCGTCGTTGGTGGACTGGAGTTCCTCGTTGGTGGTCTCCAGTTCCTCGTTGGTCGACTGGAGTTCCTCGTTCGTCGTCTCCAGCTCCTCGACCGTGGACTGCAACTCCTCGTTCGTCGTCTCCAGTTCCTCGGTCGTGGACTGCAGCTCCTCGTAGGCGTTCTCCCGCTGGCGGTTCGCGCTCGCGAGTTCGGCGAGCAGCCGGTGGCTCGTCGTCACGTCGTGGTAGACGACGGACACCCCGAGCACCTGGTCGTCCATCGACATGAGCGGGCTGACGTGCAGTTCGAGCGCGAGCACCTCACCGGGGCCGCGCTGCCACTCGACGTCCTTGACCCGCACCGCCCTGCGCTCCGTCCGCGCCTGCTCGATGTAGCCGCGCACCTCGACCGGCCGGTAGGAGACCTCCAGATCATGCAGCGGACGGCCGAGATCCCGGTCGGTCAGGCCGAACAACCGTTGCGCGCGCTGGTTCGCCAGTGCCAGCACGTCCTCGGAGTCGACCACGAGCTGTGCGACCGGGGTCGCCGTGAACGCGAGCAACCGCAGCTCGTCCACCTCGGCCCCGGCACGGTACCGGTCGTAGGGCACGGTCTGGCGAAACGGTGTGTGCGGCAGCGCGGCGGGCACCTTGCGGAAGACCCGGTGCCGCAGCTCGATCGGATCGAACATCCGGGCATGCGACAGCAGC
>Ga0164243_10012819_pt1 | contig 11837 bp, 11 predicted proteins | sample OricompcompostOP_FD_108781 | JGI IMG/M metagenome (GOLD analysis project Ga0164243, IMG submission 108781) | Organic Plus compost microbial communities from Emeryville, California, USA - Original compost - Organic plus compost (OP) | ecosystem: Engineered > Solid waste > Mixed feedstock >...
ACATAAAGGTCCTGTAGAGCAGTTTGGAGTGCTCGCCACCCTGTCAAGGTGGAGGTCGCGGGTTCAAGTCCCGTCAGGACCGCGTACGGCGGCAGCCGCCGGAGGTCAGGTAGCTCAGTTGGTACGAGCGTCCGCCTGAAAAGCGGAAGGTCGGCAGTTCGACCCTGCCCCTGACCACCATCTTTGAACAGCCCAAACGCCCCGAGCCCATCACGGCCGGGGCGTTCTTGTTGAGCGTTGACGACAAGACTGACGACAATGTGGCTCTCGTCCTTGGCGTTGACAGTTGCTGGCCGGGCCGACCCCGACCTCCTGCGCGAACGCGTCCTCCTCGCCGTCCTGTTCGGCCTCGTGGGATGGGCCCATCTCCAGGAACGCCGCGACGCCCTCGCCATGGCAAGCGTCTCCTGAGTCAGATTCCAGACGCCATTACTCGAGCTCGTAACGTTTTCGTGACCGGTGGAGACGATCACGTCGACGACGGAAGCCTTTCAGTCGGATCTTCAATCGTCTGTGAGTCATGGCGGTCCTCGCCGTACTGAGTCGCGCCCCTGGGCTCCTGGTAAGACAAGAAGTACCGCGCTCTGCCTGGTGAGAAGGTGTTTCACGGTTTCATGGCAAGTGGAGGCCGTGCGCCTCTGGATCGGACACCCTGATCGTCGCGACTATTGCTGATGTACCGTGATCCCAGAGGATCGCTCTCGATCCGGAAAAGAAGGTTCCACCATGGATGCCGTAATGATCCTCTCCGCAATTATCAGCGGAATCTTCGGGCTGTGGAAGGCCATCGAGTACGCGAATGCATCACGCAGGCGGTCCCGTGCCATCACGCGGAGCGCGGCCATTCTGGGTGCGGCGGCCGTCGCAAGCGCCGCGATCGCCAGCAAGAACAAGAAGAACAGCACAAACTGACAGGAGGCGAAGTCGCCGGCCTGATTCAGGTGCCGATGCCTCCCATGCCAGGCGCCGTACGCCGGTGGAGAGCCTGAGCTTCGAATTCGACGACTGAAGGAAACCATGCCTGACTGGCAGCGCATATTGCAGACGGCAGGTGAACTTTTTCAAGCCGGTAGCTACATGGTCACCGTGGACCGCTGGTTGAAGATGGACGACAATTCGGCCATCGACGCGATTGACGCGTTCGTCAGCACCTCCTCGGTAGCCGACGTCGACAACATGGATGCCGTTCTTTTTCACGTGGCGGTCGGCAGCACCGCTTCGTCCGACAAGGCGCGCCTAATCCGCTTCTACACGATCTTCAAAGTAGCCGAGCTGGTGAGGTTCGAACAGTTCCGTGGTTTCCCTGCTTATGAGGAATAGCAGTCAGCGTAGGAACGGGGGTGCCGGCGCGCGTCGGGCTCGATGACTCACGCGCGCCAGCGGAGCGGGCTTTTGTGCTTCATCGGCCGATGCCGGAGACTGGCCTCGTCCGGCATACTGGCCAGGTGGCTTCATCCGCCCAGCCGGTCAAGCAGGCGGGGCCGATTGATTGCCCACACAACGGAGATCAATTGGGTGTAGTTCGCGAACATCCTGCGAGCGGGCGCCTCCGTTAGTATTTTCCGCAGCCGACGACCCTGCAATTTCGCGGCATCCGCATAGACCTCGAACATGGCGAGCGACGCCATCTCGCTGTACTCCTGCCAGCCGAAGGATTCGTCCACAGGTCTGGCGTGCACCTGCTCGGCCCACGTCGGGTCACGCAGATAACGCGCCAAATCGATCGGCAGCCGGCCCATCGAGCCGTATCCGTCGCGGATCTGACGCAATTTCCACGGAGGTCGAATGCCGCCGATTGGGCCGAGGATCGGGAGATGTCCGCGGGGTGCCCCGAGTGAGAACTGCGCTTCGGCATAGAAGATCCAGCGATTCGTCCGCCAGCCGACTGCGGAGCCGTAGGCGATCAGGTCGCCGGCGGCCTGCCGGAGTGCGTCACGCTGCGGAGTAAAGCCGAATCGTCCATCGCTGCGATGTCTCCAGAGCAGGTCGATCGAGCGGACGTCGTCGCGGGCGAGTCCGTCGACCTGGTCCGGCTCGATCAAGTGCGCACGTGAGGTGTTCGGATCACCGCCCGCGGCAGCCCAGAGCAGGCTTGCGGTCTCCCTGTCGGCCTCCTCCCAGCGCCTGGACGCCAACAGGTCGTCGAGGACCTGAAAATTCAACCTTCGTGAGGTACCCGACGGCAACTGAACAGGCCCGGATTGCGGCTGAACACGGGTGATCTCATAAATCTCGCGTAGCTCGTCGACAAGGTGGGCGCAGTCTCGATGACCGAATTTGGTGCGATAAGGGATCGTCTGGCGTTTACTCAGTTCCTTCAGATCGTCGGGCAACTGCTCGGCGGTGGGTAACGGTGTGTTATTGAGCAGAATCGGGATCACGCGGATCCCGGCGGCGAGCGACAGCGCCACCTCGGTGCGCACCCAGTCACCGGGCACGTCGATGCGTCGCCCGCCGGAATCGGTCACGCCCGCCCAACGCGGGCCGATGATCACGAGCAGCACGCAAGCCCGGTTGAGCGCGTCATAAAGGACCTTGTCGAAGGCCATTCCTGGGGGAATCGACCGTCCGGAACGAAATACGTAGTCGTCTCCGAACTGTCTGCGGAGCTCCCCGTCAATGTGGTCGGCGAGCACGTCGCCGTCGCCGTTGCGGAAACTGATGAAGATCAGATCTCGGCTCACCGGGGCTCCAGCAGGGATGGCAGTTCCGACCAGAGTTCCGCTACGGCCGAGTGCGCCCGGCGGCGTCGGATAAGGGAGACGAAGGACTTCAGGTCGGTCCTGACGGTCGCGGAGTCGACGATACGGATCTCGTGGAGCACGCCGGCCACCACTGCGCAGGCCTGCGTGGTGGCGCCGCTGTCGGCCAGTGCGAGCGCCTGCCGAACCGCGAACCTGACCCGGGAGCGGCGGGAGGGCCCGGCCGCCGTCGCGGGGCTCGACCGGTCGAAGAGCTCCGCGGCCTCTTCGGGACGGCCAAGGTCGTGCAGGCACCAGCCACGGATCAGGTGATTCATGAGATCGACGGAAACCGACGTGCCGAGCGGCCGGCTGGTGTCCACCACACCTTCGCGGCCGGCCCGCTCCCACAGGATGTCCGCATGATCGAGCGCCGCCGCGCAGCGGTTGTTCTCACCTGCCAGCGCGTAGCCTTGAGCCTCCCGCAGGGCCGCGAGCCAGCGTACGCGCGGGGAGAGGTCGTGCGCGGCGCGCACACGCGCGGCCAGCCTGACGGTCGCGCCCGGCTGCCCCTCGTAGAGGGTCACGAGCGCGCGTCGAACATCGGCGTACTCGGCCAGCTCGTGGTCCTCGCCTTCCACGGCGAGTTCCACCGCACGATCGGTCCACCAGAGGGCCGCGTTGTCATCGCCCACTTCCTGAGCCATCCACCCGGTGAACTCGGCTGTCCGCGCGGCCAGCCTGAGCAGGGCCGCGCGGGACCGTCCGCGAGTCAGCGGCAGCGCGGCACGCAGCGTATGAACCTGAGCGATCGCCACTGGCAGGACAGCCGCTGGGGAAGTGGTCTGCCCGAGTCGCATGGTCGCGTCCAGTAGCGCGGATTGTGCTTCCACGTCACCCGGGGCCTCCAGATAGCCGGGCACGGCCTTTAACCGCAGGCGGATCGAGTCGTCGGGCATGTTCGTCCCGAACCCACCGTCGCCGTCCGCGGTGAACCGGATCGCCCATTCCGGTCCGAAAGGCGGCGTAGCCGCGTCGTTCGAGCGGGACGACACAGGCATCGCGGCGAGGGCGATGAGTCCACCCTCGGCCTTCAACGCGGCATCGCAACGGCGCGCGAGCCCAGGCGTCGGCTGCTGGCGACCGGATTCAATCTTGGAGAGGTGGCTCTTGCTGTATCCGGTCCGTGTGGCGAGTTCCGTCAAGGACAACCCGCTGAGGATCCTGCGACGACGTAGCTCATCACCGAACGACGAAACGGTCATAAGCCCTTTCCTGGGATTCGTTACGCAAAGCGCCAGTAATTATAAACTGTCACGAAAAACTGCCGTCCTCAAATGCTATAGCTCTCTCTCGCTTCGTGCCATGACAAGGTGATGTCGGAGCGGCGAACTCCGCATTTGATGATCAAGCCGCCATCTCGCGCGTACGAGCCATGGCGGCTGCACGTCTGCGTCGGTCGACGAATTCTCGTAGAGCGGCGTTGACCGTGTCTTTCTTGGAAGAAGTGCCGAGCAGCTTCGCGGCCTCGGCCAGAGCCTCGTCATCGAGGTCGAACGGGGTCTTGGTCACGGACACCGCCTCGCTCGTATATGAATCCAGATCGCCGACCGGCGAGAGTTTCCAGCGGCACGATCTCTGCTTGCCTGGGCGTACGGGCTAGCCTGATGTGAGCGACGGCGATCTGGGTGACTGTTATACGTGAGAAGGGGAAGGCCGGCAGTTCGACCCTGCCCCTGACCAGCACCATTGAACAGCCCAAACGTCCCGAGCGGTCACGCTCCGCGGCGTTTTTGACTTTACTATCGTTCGCATGGAGCTGTGGGAGCGTTCCGGGGCGCTGGATCTCCTCGGCGACCTTCTGCGTGAGAGCGCCCGCGGCGGTCGCGTGGCGGTGGTGGCCGGCGAGGCCGGGATCGGCAAGTCCGTGCTCGTGACCGAGTTCGTCCGGCGATGCGGGCCGGCGGCATGGGCGCTCTGGGGAGGCTGCGACCGGTTGATCACTCCACGGGCCCTTGGTCCCCTGCACGACATCGGCCGCCAGACCAGAGGTGTCCTGGCCAAGCGGCTGAACGCCGGCGCCGCGCAGGAGGAGCTCTTCACGGCGTTTCTGGACGAGATCTCCGGTCCGCCGCAGCGCGCGCGCCCGGTCGTTGTCGTGGAGGACGCCCACTGGGCTGACGAGGCCACACTCGACTGGCTGATCTGGTCGGGCCGACGGATCGGTCGAATCCCGGTCCTGCTCGTGGTGACCTACCGTGACGATGAGGTGGGTGTCGAGCACCCGCTGCGGGGCGCCCTTGCGACCCTGCCCGGCGCGATCACGCGACGCGTGTCACTGTCGCCGCTGTCACGGGAGTGCGTGGCGAATCAGGCATACCGGACCGGGCGGGATCCGGAGCTGGTCTATCGGTTGTCCGGCGGCAACCCGTTGCTGGTGACCGAACTGTTGAAGGCGGAGGGGCGGGCGGTGCCGGCCACCGTGCAGGACTTTGTCCTGGACCGGCTGCGGCTGTTGCCGCGGCCCGCCCGGGAGCTGGCCCATCTGGTGTCGGTGATCCCGACTCGCGCCGACGCCGCTGTCGTGGCGGGAGTGCCGGACCTGGTCGACATATGCGTCGACGCCGGGGTGCTCGTGCCGTCCGGTGTCGGTGTGTCGTACCGTCACGAGTTGCTGCGGAGTGCGGTGGAGGACGCGCTGCCGCCCGCGCGCCGCGCCGCGCTGCACCGGCGGGTGCTGGGCGTGCTGGCCGGGGTCCCCGAGGTCGACCCGGGCCGCTTGGTTCACCACGCTACCCAAGCGGGGGACGAGGCCGCGGTCCTGCGGTACGGGCAGGTGGCGGGGGCCGGCGCTGCCCGGCAGGGCGCCCATCGAGAGGCGACGGCGCACTATCGGTCAGCGGCCCTGTACGCAGATCGGCTACCGGCCCAGCAGCAGGCCGAGCTGCTGGAGGCCTACGCGTTCCAGGCGTACCTGGCCGGGCTGGCCGAGGAGGGATTGCGGGCCAGGTGGGCGGCGCTGGCCGCACGGGATAACCTGCGGCAACCCGAGCAGGTCGGTGAGAACCTGCGCTGGATCTCTCGGTTGGCCTGGTGGGCGGGGAACGCGGGGCAGGCCTGGGAGGCGGCCGCGCGGGCGATCACAGTTCTCGAGACCGAGTTGCCGGGCCGGCAACTGGCCATGGCCTACAGCAACCGGTCCCAGTTGCACATGCTTGCGGGCGAGCGGGAGGCGGCGGTCTCGTGGGGAGAGCGGGCGCGAACCCTGGCCGTTCGGCTGGGGGATGTAGAGACCTCCGTCCACGCTGAGATCAACGTGAGCACCGCCCGGCTCACGGGCGGTGACGAAACCGCGGTCGCGGCGCTGGGGGAGGTGCACGAGCGCGCCTCAGCCCTCGGGCTGGCCGATCACGCCGCCCGGGCACTCGTCAACCTGGCGACCTCGCTGGTGCAACTGGCCGAGTACGAAGCCGCCGCACCGGCGGTCGAACATGCGCTGGCGTACGCCACCCAACAGGACCTCGACGGCTACGTCCAGTACCTGCTCGGGGTGCGAGCGGGGGTGCGGCTGGTGCGGTGTGACTGGGCAGGCGCTCTGGCCGATGCGGACGCGGCACTGGATCGGCAGGTCCGAGCCGGGGTCGCCGTGGTTCCCGCGCTGCTGGCGCGGGGCCGGATTCAGGCGGCCCGTGGCGAACGCGAGGCGCGGGTCACGCTCGACGAGGCCGCCCGCCAGGCCGAACGCACCGGTGAGGTGCAGCGGGTCTGCCCGGTGGCGGCGGCCCGCTCGGAGTACTTCCTGCTGTACGGCGATGCCAAGCGTGCCGCCGAGGAGGCCCGACACGGCCTGGACCTGGCCGTCAGGGCGAACCATTCGGTGTACATCGGGGAGCTGGCCTATCGGTTGTGGCGGGCCGGAGATACCGGGCTGCCCGGTGCGGGGGCCCGGCCGTACCAGATGATGATCGACGAAGACTGGGCCGGCGCGGCTGCGGAGTGGGCGCGGCGCGGGGCCGCGTATATGCGTGTCGAGGCACTGGCGGGCGGTGATCAGGGCGCTGCGGCCGAAGCCTTGCGGGTCCTGGACGAGCTGGGGGCCACGCGGGTGGCGGTGCGGTTGCGGGCGGAGCTGAGAAGGCGCGGTTTCACTCACGTGCCGCGTGGCCCTCGCCGGACGACGGCCGCCAACCCCGGCGGCCTTACGCTGCGCCAGGCGGAGGTGCTCGCGCTGCTGGCCGAAGGGCTGTCGAATGCCGAGATAGCCGGGCGCCTGTCGTTGTCGGTCAAGACCGTCGACCACCACGTTTCCGCGGTGCTGGACAAGCTCGGTGTGGCCAACCGGGGTCAGGCGGTTGCTGCGGCGCACCGGCTGAACCTAGTCCGGAAGCCCGCAAAATAGGGAATTCTCCCCAATCGCGGATCGTCGCGAGGACCTACCGTTCTGCGCTGAGATGCCGTCCCAAGGGGGAGACATGAGTTATCTCAGCACGCCTGGCGAATCACCCCTTTACGAAGCTGAGCGGCCCGCCCTGGGATACGTGCCCAACTATCTGAGGGTGCTGGCGCTGCGGCCTGAGGTCTATCACGCATGGCTGCGGCTCGGGGAGGCGGTCAGGGCCGGTATGGATCCGCGTCGGTACGAACTGGTCACCCTGACGGCCGCCCGCCGCCTCGGTTCCACGTACTGCGGTCTCGCGCACGCGGCCGCGCTGCTTGAGCGGTTCTACGATGACGTGGCCCTGCGGGCGATCATGGCTGACCATCACGATGCGGGGCTGCCGCCGGTGGATGTAGCGGCCATGGACTTCGCGGACCGCGTCGCCGCCGATCCCGCCGGCGTGACTGAGGGGGACATCGCGGTCCTGCGCGGGCACGGCCTGGCCGATGCCGACATCTTCCAGATCGTCCTCGCCGTCTGTCTGCGCCGGTTCTTCAGCGGCCTCCTGTCCGCGGTCGGCGCCGTCCCCGATCCGGTCTTCCGCGAGCTGCCCCCAGGTGTCCGTGCGGCCGTCGGGGCAACCGATGAGGCCTTTTCACGCCAGCGGGGCGACGCAGGTGGCTCGTAGCTCAATCCGCTCTGGATGTCCCGATGACCTCCACCAACCGTCCCCAGCGCCGAGCGGGCAGGTTCGTCGACGGTGTGGTGGACCGCTACCCGCTCCCTGACTCACTGGCACCGATACATGCTCTCGACGAAGGACAAGAAGAAGATCATGGCCGGAAAAGCTGTCATCAGCCTGACAACCGGACTGGAGGACCCTGAGCGGGTCACTGTGGCGTTCCTGGTCGCGCTCGGCGCGGCCGAGCAGGGCCGTCCCACGCTCATGTTCCTTACCAAGGAAGCAACCCGGCTGGCCATGGACGGCGTCGCCACCACAGTCGCATGTGACGGCTGTCCCACCTGTCGATGTTGTCCCGGCCACAGGCCGTGGTGAGCGTCATCGCCGCCGCCACGTCCGCCCGCTGAACCGGCACGCGGCCCCGCACGACTTCACGATGCTCCTCGAGGCCGCCCTGACCTACGGAAAGGCGAACCCATGACCACCACAGAACAGCCCGTCGTCGTCCTCGTCCACGGTGCCTTCGCCGAGTCGGCGAGCTGGAACCGCGTTATCCAGCGTCTGCACGGCCGCGGGCTGACCACTGTCGCGGCGGGCAACCCGCTGCGCAGCGTGGAGGGAGACGCCGCCTACGTGCGCGACGTGATCGCCGGCATCGGACGGCCGGTCGTCCTGGTCGGCCATTCCTATGGCGGCATGGTGATCAGCCAGGTGGCGTCCGGCAACGACGCCGACGAGGCCGCCCTGATGGCGGCGACCCAGCGGCCGGTAACCGAACGGGCGCTGACCGACAGGCTGACGGTGAGCGAGCCGGGCTGGCGTGCCAAGCCGTCCTGGTTCGTCCACGGTGATCGCGATCTCAACATCCCGGCCGGGGCGCTGAGGTTCATGGCCGAACGCGCCGGCTCGCGCGGAACCCATGAGATCGAGGGTGCCTCCCACGCCGTCGGGGCGTCCCAGCCCGAAGCCGTGACCGCAGCCGTCTTCGACGCCGTCGGCCTCGTACAGGGGAACTCGGACCCGTGGGCGATCATGGCGAAATGACAGCGGCGCTGGCCCGAACGTCCAGAGCCGAAAAGATCGTGAGTCCGCATGACGAAGCCCCGGGCTCCGTGAGGAGCCCGGGGCCGGATGCCGTCAGAGCACGGGCCACGCCTCGGCGTGCCCGGCGGTGGCGGTGTGAAGCGTCGCTCAGATGGGCCGGACCTGCTCGGCCTGCGGGCCCTTGGCGCCCTGGCCAGCGGTGTACTCGACCCGCTGGTTCTCGTCCAGCGAGCGGTAGCCGCCGGCGTCGATGGCCGAGTAGTGGACGAAGACGTCCGCGGAGCCGTCGTCGGGGGCGATGAAGCCGAAGCCCTTTTCGGCGTTGAACCACTTCACGGTTCCCTGAGCCATGCTGCTTTCTCCTTGATTAGACGATCTCGAGAGCCACGGGTGTGGTCCTCGGGCTGCTGCGACCGACCGCCTTGGGAAAGCCTCGGCTCCGTACGGTAACGCTCGCTGTCAGTAACTCAGCAAGCGCTTCAACGCATACTGGGACTTCGACACAACCTGTACTCCGACACTACACGCCGCGACGTGGTTCCCGCGCCATTCTCTCGAGAAACCCCGTACGCGGGCATGTCGGGGAGCGGTCCGGAACGGGGACACCGCGAGGATGAACCAAGGTGAGGGCCCTTACGTGGTGTGAAGCATGAGACTGAGAATGATTCTGCTGCTGGCGGTGATGGCGCTGACCGCGGCCTGTGGAGGAGTGGAACCGGACACGTCGGCGGCCGCCGTGGCCGACGACGGGCCGGCGCAGCCGGTCGCCGTGTTGGGCGCGGAAGGCGGGTTCGTCACCGCGACCATGAACGTGCTGCGTCCGCCGAGGGTGGTGTTGTACGGCGACGGGCTGGTGATCGTTGACGCGAGCAAGCAGATGACGCTCACGGATGCCGAGGCGGGCGAGGTGGTCACGCGGCTGGAGAATGACCTGGCCGGGCAGCCGCCGACCGCGACGCCGAAGCCGGGTGCGCCGTCGGTGACGGACCTGCCGGACACCGTCCTCGGCGTACGGGGGAAGGACGGGAAGATGCTGGAGGTCCGGGTTCCGGCTCTGCAGCAGCTCGCGGACTTCTACCCCAAAGAGCTGATGGACGCGAAGAAGACGATGGAGGACCTGGCGACCCGGGCCGCCGAGGAGGGCGCCGACTACGCCGGCACCCGCGTCCGGGTGGTCGCCGAAGGGGCCGAGTCGGCGGAGGGCAAGCCGTCGCCGTGGCCCCAGGGCGTTCCGGAGCCTTCGGGCACGATCGACCCGGTCTGGCAGAAGGACGTCGAGGGCGCGGCGGCGAGCGCGATCACCAAGGCGGTTCCCGCCGGGCAGGAGTACGGCCGGTCGCTCTTCACGACCGGCTCGGGGAAGATCTTCGTGCTGTCGTGGCGCTACCTGCTGCCCCACGAGCAGTCCCCGGCCCTCCCGGCAGAAGGCTGAAAGCCACGGATCCCCGCGACGATCGTCGCGGGGATCCGGGTCGCCGTTCTAGCGGGAACGCGGGTGCGGCAACTGGAGCGTCGCGACGACGCCCGCGTGGTCGGACGGCCACAGCCCCGACGGCGTACGGTCCCTCTGCTCCTCACCGACACGGTGGATGTCCTTCACGCGGAAGTCCCCGCGGAACAGGACCAGGTCGATGCGGAAGGTCAGGGAGGAGACCGGGTTGCGCAGGTCGGGCGCCTGACAGCAGGTGGGGCCGGAATCGGTGGGGTGCTTCACGCGCCAGGCGTCGGTGAACCCCGAATCGAGCAGGAACTGGTACGTCGGGAACGTCGGGTTCTGCGGGTCGTTGGCCGTGGTGTTGAAGTCACCGGCGAGCACCACCGGAAGCTTCGTGTTCGTCGCGGCCGCGATCAGCTCCTGCGCCTGCGTGCGCTGCGTGATGAACGGCGGTGTCGGTTCGAGGTGCGTCGTGACGAACCGGAAGATGCGGCCGCCGATGGTGGCGTCGACCGACGCCCAGCCGCTACGGCTGGCGAAGGGGCCGAGGGGCGTCGGGAACACCCGGTCGACCACGTACGGCTGCACCTGGATGTTCGACACCTTGACCGGCCTGCCCGGGTCGACCCTGGCGATGATCAGGTCGCGCACGCTGATGCGTACGTCGAAACCGAGGGTGGTCGGGGCCTCGGCGTCCTGCTCGGGCATGATCGCCATGGCCTCGTAGTGCAGCCCGAGCCGGTCGAGCGCGGCGAGGAGCGACTTGAGCTGGTCCGAGCTGACATTCGTCGCGGGCGGACTCCCGGTGCGTATGATGTCGGCCTCTTGCAGGGCGACGAGGTCGGGCTTGTCCCGGGCGATCTCCCGGGCCACCGCGGCGGCGCGCTCAGCCGGTTGGGACGCCAGGATCTGCCGGTACGCCAGTGTCACCGCCGCTTTGAACTGGTCCAGTGTCTGTGCTTGGGCAAGAGGCAGCAGGTCGGCACCCACATACATGTTCTGCGTCATGACGCGGATGTCCGATTTGCTGCCGCCGTCCGCGAGCGCGTTCGCGCCGGTCGGAAACGCCGTGACGCCGACGAGCATGATCGTCAGTAGTGCGCGAGCGAGCGCATAGGGCGGGCGCGACCTGGTGAGCCGGATGTGCTTCATATGGCCTCTCTCATCGGCACTGGGCCTGCTGCGCCGGTGACGACCACCGGATCTTCCTGGGCATGGGAATGCGCGCGTGCGCGATCATGGAATCTCCCCGGGCCGCTCATGCGGTCTCCCGGCGGGCCCGCGGTGTGAATCTAGTCAGTGAACTTTTCGGCGCCGTACGGCGACGCGCCCGGCTCGCCTGCCCGGCCGTTAGTTTGGGCCGTTCATGGACTCCGCTTGTGTTCCTCGTCGGCCGGACACGATCAGTAGCGAATCGGTCACCTGGTGCATATGGTCACCAACGGTGACGCCCGGCAACATGGACGGCGTACTGGGCGGGGGACAACCCGGACGCTCCCGGCACCTACGTCTTCGGCGCGCCGGCGGAGTAGCCGGCACCGGCCCCACCCTCTGCCGCCGGCTCGCGGCGTGTCACAGATGACGTTTCTGTCCTGTCTTGTCGGCGGACCGGAACTC
>Ga0164243_10012820_pt1 | contig 11836 bp, 6 predicted proteins | sample OricompcompostOP_FD_108781 | JGI IMG/M metagenome (GOLD analysis project Ga0164243, IMG submission 108781) | Organic Plus compost microbial communities from Emeryville, California, USA - Original compost - Organic plus compost (OP) | ecosystem: Engineered > Solid waste > Mixed feedstock >...
AGGTGGCGGCGTCGCCGGTCCGGGGCAGCAGGCCCGTGACGTCGGAGGCGGCGGCGATCCCGCTGAGCGGGCCGTAGGCGGCCAGCAGCCAGGAGCCGACGCTCATCGGCGAGGTGGGCTTGAGGACGCGCAGCATGTTGCCGAACCGGGCGGGCCGGCCCAGGTCGTGGATGAGGGCGGCGGCCGAGCCGGCGATGGAGACGGTGGCGGAGATCTTCATGGCGCGGGCTGTCACCGGCCGTCCCGTCAGCCGGGCGCCGGCGGCCAGCACCGACCCGGCGCCGGCGAGCCCGCCGAGGAAGAAGTAGCCGCCGATGTTGAGGGGTTTCCAGCCGGGGGTGTTGAGGATGGGCTTGCCGTAGTAGGAGGTGAACTCCGGTTCCGGGACGACGGTCTGTTCGCCGCGCCGCTTGCGCCGCCTGCGTCCACCGTCCCGGCGTGCGTGGCGCCCGCCATCTCTCTGCTCGTCGCGCTGCGGCCCGCCGTGTTCGTCCTTCGGCGGCCCGCCGCGCTCCTCGTTCGGCGGTCCGCCATGCTTCTCGTTCCGCGGCCCGCCGCGCTCCTCGTACGACGGCCCGGCGCGCTCCTCGTCCCGCGGGTGGCCGTTGTCGTCGTGTGGGGGTTCGGTCATCGGGGGAGGCTCCTTCCCGGGCGGCGGCCGGGGGTGCGGCCGGCGGCGAACGCGGCGGCGATGCCGCCGAGCAGGGTCAGCGCGGCGGCGCCCGCGTGTTTCCACATGGCGGGCAGGTCGCGGGTGGTCACCACCGGGTCGGGCGGCAGGCCGTAGACCTCCGGCTCGTCCAGCAGCAGGAAGAAGGCACCGTCGCCGCCGACGCCGTCGTCGGGGTCGTGGCCGTACAGGCGGGCGTCGGGGACGCCGGCGCGGTGCAGTTCCTCGACGCGGGCGGCGGCCCGTTCGCGCAGTTCGTCGAGGGGGCCGAACTGGATGGACTCGGTGGGGCACGCCTTCGCGCAGGCGGGGGTCTGTCCCGCGCCGAGCCGGTCGTAGCACAGCGTGCACTTGAAGGCGCGTCCGTCGTCGGGGCGCTGTTCGATGACGCCGTAGGGGCAGGCGGGTACGCAGTAGCCGCAGCCGTTGCAGATGTCCTCCTGCACCACGACCGTGCCGAACTCGGTGCGGAAGAGGGAGCCCGTCGGGCACACGTCGAGGCAGGCGGCGTGGGTGCAGTGCTTGCACACGTCGGAGGACATCAGCCAGCGCAGCTCGGAGGAGCCGGAGCCCTGGGCGGCCAGCGCGAAGACGTCGGGGCCGTCGTCGGCGTCGGTGCTGTGCGGGACCTTGGGCACCACGGGTTTGCTCTGTTCGATGAAGGCGACGTGCCGCCAGGTGGAGGCGCCGAGTCCCTGGCTGTTGTCGTAGCTCATCCCGGTCAGTTCCATGCCGTCTTCCGGGATGGCGTTCCATTCCTTGCACGCCACTTCGCACGCCTTGCAGCCGATGCACACGGAGGTGTCGGTGAAGAAGCCGACGCGTTCCTCGGTGGCCGTCACCTCGCGGGTGCCGGTGGCGCCGGCGGGGGAGGGCCGGGCGTCCGGCCGGGTTTCCGTGGTCATCCCCGTACCTCCGTTCCGGTGTGTGCGGTCACGCCGGCCCGCTCCCGGTACTCCTCCAGCAGGGCCAGCAGGGCGGGGCCCCGGGGGCGGCGGCCCGGCCGGATGTCGGCGGTGAGCGCTTTGACCTCCTGGATGTGCACGTTGGGGTCCAGGGCCATCGAGGTGAGTTCGTTGGCCGAGTCCCCGCGGGCGTAGCCGTTGCGGCCCCAGTGGTAGGGGAGCCCGATCTGGTGGATGTCCCGGCCGCCCACCCGCAGGGGCCGCATCCGTTCCGTCACCAGTACGCGGGCCTCCACGGCGCCGCGGGCGGTGACGACGGTGGCCCAGCCGGTGTGTTCGAGGCCGCGTTCGGCGGCCAGCTGCGGTGAGACCTCGCAGAAGAACTCCGGCTGGAGCTCGGACAGGTACGGCGACCAGCGGCTCATCCCGCCCGCGGTGAAGTGTTCGGTGAGCCGGTAGGTGGTGACCACGTACGGGTAGACGCCGGCGCCGCGCTCCCGGCCGCTGGGGTGGTAGGCGTTGGCCGGGTGCGGATGGGTCTCGCGTACGGGACTGCGCTGCTGGCCGGGGTGGAGCGGGTTGTGGACGGGGGAGTCCTGCGGCTCGTAGTGGGTGGGCAGGGGGCCGTCCATCAGTCCGGCCGGGGCGTACAGCCAGCCCTTGCCGTCGCCCTGCATGATGAACGGATCGATGCCGGAGAGGGCGTCGGGGCCGGTGGCGTCCGGTGCGGGCCGGTAGGAGGGCGGCCGGTCCGCGATGAAGTCGGGGACGTCGTAGCCCTCCCAGCGGCCCTGGCCGGCGTCCCACCACACCAGGGCCTTGCGGGGGCTCCAGGGCGCGCCGTCGGGGTCGGCGGAGGCGCGGTTGTAGAGGATGCGCCGGTTGGACGGCCAGGACCAGGCCCATTCGGCGGCGATCCAGTCCTGCTGGGTGTGGGGTTTCTTGCGGGCCGCCTGGTTGACGCCGTCCTTGTAGACGCCGCAGTAGATCCAGCAGCCGCAGGAGGTGGAGCCGTCGTCGCGCAGTTCCTGGTAGCGGCTGAGCGGGCTGCCGTCGGCGTGGCGGCCGTTGATCTCGGCGAGGACGGCGTCGGCGACGGGCTCCTGGAGCGGGCCGTCGACCGGGTAGTCCCACGTCAGGTCGAGTACGGGACGGTCGACGGGGTCGGTGGATCCGCTCAGCTTCTCCCGGATGCGCCGGCCGAGGTGGTACATGAACCACAGGTCGCTGCGGGCGTCGCCGTCGGGTTCCTTGGCCGGGTAGTGCCACTGGAGCATGCGGTTGGTGTTGGTGAAGGAGCCGGCTTTCTCGGTGTGCGAGGCGGCGGGGAAGAAGAACACCTCGGTGCCGTTCTCCTCGGTGCGCAGTTCGCCGGTCTCCGTCTCGGGGCCGTCCTTCCACCAGGTGGCGGATTCGATGAGGGAGAAGTCGCGGACCACCAGCCATTCGAGGTTGGCCATGCCCACCCGCTGCATCTTGGCGTTGGCCGAGCCGACGGCGGGGTTCTCGCCCAGCAGGAAGTAGCCCTTGCAGGTGCCGTCGAGCTGGGCGAGCACCGTGTCGTAGGTGCTGTGCGAGCCGGTCAGCCGGGGCAGCCGGTCGAAGCAGTAGTCGTTCTCGGCGGTGGCCGCCTCGCCCCAGTACGCCTTGAGCAGGCTGACGAGGTAGGCGCGCATGTTGCCCCAGTAGCCCTTGTCGGTGCGCATGGCCTCGACGAAGGCGTCCAGCCCTTCGTCCTTGTGGGCGTGCGGCATGGGGATGTAGCCGGGCAGCAGGTTGAAGAGGGTGGGGATGTCGCTGGAGCCCTGGATGCTGGCGTGTCCGCGGAGCGCCTGGATGCCGCCGCCGGGCCGGCCGATGTTGCCCAGCAGCAGCTGGAGCATGCACGCGGCGCGGATGTACTGGGCGCCGACGGTGTGCTGCGTCCAGCCGACGGCGTAGGCGAAGGCGGTGGTGCGCTCGCGCCCGGAGTTCTCCACCAGCGTCCGGCACACCCCCAGGAACGTTTCGCGGGGGATGCCGCAGGTCTCCTCGACCATCTCCGGGGTATAGCGCGCGTAGTGCCGTTTGAGCAGCTGGAAGACGCAGCGCGGGTGTTGCAGGGTGCGGTCGTGCCGGCGGTGGCCGGAGACGGGGGCGCCGCCGGAGCCGTGCGATTCGGAGCCGCCCGCGCTGGCGACGGAACGGCCCTGCCGGCTGCGTTCCTGGAAGAGGGCGTCCCGCTGTCCGGAGGCGGCCTGCACCGTGTCGCCCTCGTACTGCCAGCTGGCGATGTCGTAGTGGCCGGTTTCCTCGTTGAGGCCGGAGAAGACGCCGGCCAGGTCCTCGGTGTCGCGGAACTCGTCGCCGACGATGGTGGAGGCGTTGGTGTAGTCGACGACGTAGTCGTGGAAGTACGCGTCGTTGCTGAGGACGTGGTTGATGATGCCGCCGAGGAAGGCGATGTCGGTGCCGGCCCGGATCGGCACGTGCAGATCGGCGAGGGCACTCGTCCGGGTGAAGCGCGGGTCGACGTGGATGACGGTGGCGCCCCGCGCCTTGGCCTCCATCACCCACTGGAAGCCGACCGGGTGTGCCTCGGCGAAGTTGGAGCCCTCGATGACGATGCAGTCGGCGTGCTGGAGGTCCTGGAGGAAGGTGGTGGCGCCGCCCCGCCCGAAGGAGGTGCCGAGCCCGGCGACGGTGGAGCTGTGGCAGACGCGGGCCTGGTTCTCGATCTGCACCACGCCCAGCGCCGTGAACAGCTTCTTGATGAGGTAGTTCTCCTCGTTGTCGAGGGCGGCGCCGCCCAGTGCGGCCAGCCCCAGGGTGCGGTTGACGCGGACGCCGTCCCGCTCCGCCTCCCAGGTCTGGCGACGGGTGCGGATGACCCGGTCGGCCACCATGTCCATGGCGGTGTCCAGGTCGAGCCGTTCCCATTCGGTGCCGTAGGGGCGGCGGTAGAGCACTTCGTGGCGGCGTGCCTCACCGGTGGTCAGCTGAAGGGTGGCCGCCCCTTTGGGGCAGAGCCTGCCCCTGCTGACGGGCGAGTCGGGGTCACCCTCGATCTGTACGACCTTCTCGTCCTTGACGTACACCTGCTGGCCGCAGCCGACAGCGCAGTACGGGCACACCGATTTGACGACCCGGTCGGCCGTGCTGGTGCGGGGGCGCAGTGTGCGTGTGTGCGCGGACGAGGCGGCGGCGCCTCTGCCGGTGGGATCGTCCCCCTGGGTGAGCTGCCGGTAGACGGGCCAGTCCTTGATCCATGTGCGTACGCCCATCCCGTGTCCTTTCGGCCCCGCCTCGCTCCCACCGGGGACCGCGGCTGTGAGGGTTCCGTTTTTCGTCCCGCTCGCTTCGTCGGCTCTGTCCGTGCTGCCGTTCCGCCGTTCAGGCGGCCTTCTTGGAGGCGCCCAGCGCCTCGGCCAGTTGTTCTCGCGTCATCCGGGAGCGGCCCTTGACGCCGCGGTCGGTGGCGCGCCGGTACAGCTCGTCCTTGCTCAGCTCCTCCAGGGGCGGGCCGCCGCGGCCGGCGGAGGTCTTCTTCGGCGCGCTCTTGCGGCGGCCCTCCCGCGGGCGTTCCCGGCTGCCGGCGCGCGAGCCGCCCCGCGAGCCGCCCCCCGCGCCGCTGCGGCCGGCACCCCGCGAGCCGCTTCGGGCACCGCTCCGCCCGGTGCCGCCCCGCCGCGCTGTGCCGCCCCCTCGGCCGCCGCCGCGTGCGCGGGCCCGCTCGATGCTGCGGTTGAGGGCTTCGCTCAGATCCACGACGTTGGTGGCCTCCGGCGGGCCCTCCTCGGGGGTGATCCGCTCGCCCTTGGCCTTCGCCTCGATCAGGGCCCGTACCCGCTCCTCGTAGGTGTCGTGGTAGTCCTGCGGGCGGAAGGTGGTGCTCATGCTCTCGACGAGCTGCTGCGCCGTCCTCAGCTCCCGGCTGCCCGTCCGTTCGTGTTCCGGCAGCTCGGGCAGTTCCTCGCGGGGGTCGCGGATCTCGTCCGCCCAGTGCAGGGTGTGCAGCGCCAGCACGTCCTCGCCGGCGCGGAGCGCGACCAGGTACTCCTTGCTGTGCATCACGAAGGTGGCGATACCGGTCCTGCCGGTGGTGGCGAGCGCCGCGCGCAGCAGCTCGTAGGGCTTGTGGTACTGCTCGCCGCCGGGGGAGAGGTAGTAGGCGCGTACGTAGTGGACGGGATCGACCTCGTCCGCCGCCACGAAACCGCTGACGTCGATCACCTGCGACTTGCCGGGCGCGATGTCCTGGAGCTCCTCCGGCTCGACGGTGACGTACTCGCCGTCGGAGATCTCGTAGCCCTTGACGATGTCGTCGTAGCCGACGTCCTTGCCGGTGCGTTCGTTGACCCTCTTGTTGCGCACCCGGTCGTCGGTGCCGCGCTGCAACTGGTGGAAGTGGGTCGTGTGGTCCTCGGTGGCGGAGTACATCCGCACCGGGACCGTGACCAGCCCGAAGGTGATCACTCCGCTCCAGACCGGGCGTGCCATCGCTGCTCCTGCCCCTTCGTGATCCGGGTTCGCCGACCCGGGCCGCTGTGCGCCCCTCCGCCCGTGGGACGAGCGCGCTCTCACTCTCACCCCTGGCGCACGCCGTCGCATCCGGGGCCGTGCGTCCGTGTGCCCCGGGTTTCACGCCCCCGGCGCCTCACACCCCTCAGTTCGCACGCGCCGCTCCGCCTTGCCGCCCCCTGCGCCCCGCGTGCTTCGCACCGGTGGGGCCGGGAGGGAGTCACCGGGCCGTGGGAAGGGAAAGCCGATTACTGAGAGCACACCGTTCCCACACGCTTCGCGTCCGCCTGGCGGCGTCCGGTCCGCAGCAAGCGGCGCCCGGCTCGGAGAAAGGAGAAGGCGTTCCGGTATGACGACTCATGAGCTCTCCGACGTCCCCGGCCTGCCCGCCGCCCCGTCCCTGCTCTCGTACGCACACGAGCGGACCGAGCCACTGCTGCGCGAGGCCGTCGGCGGCCTCCAGCCCGAACTCCGCCGCGTCTGCGGCTACCACTTCGGATGGACGCAGCCGAACGGCAGCCCCACCTACGGTGTCACCCCCGAACCGCTGCTCCGCGCGGCGCTCGCCCTGTACGCGGCGGGCGCCGGCGAGAGCGGCCGGGACGGCGGCGGCCCGGAGAACTCCACGGCCGCGGCACTGCCGGGGGCCGCGGCCGTGGAACTGGTGCACAACTGGGCGACCCTGCACGACGACGTGATGGACGGTGAGGCGCTGCGCCGGGGCCGGTCCGCCGTGTGGGCGGTCTACGGCACCGGCTGGGCCGTTCTCGCGGGCGACGCGTTACTGGGGGCGGCCAGCCGCTGCCTGCTGCCCGCGGAGCCGGCCGGGGAGAACGGTGCGCCCGCGGCCGTGAACGGGAGGGCGCACCCCGGTGCGCCCTCCCGGCCGCTCGCCGAACCGTTCGGCACCGTTTCCGCCGAGCCCGCCGGCCCCCGGCCGGACCACGCCGCGATGCTGCGTCTGCTCACCCGTACCACCTCCCGGCTCGTCGGCGGCCGTTCCGCGGAGCTCGCCCTGCGCCGCAGAGCGCCGGAAGGCATCAGCATGGAGGAGTACGCCGCGGTCGCGGCGGCCCGCAGCAGTTCCCTGCTGGAGTGCGCGCTGGCCGGCGGGGCACTGCTGGGCGGAGCGGACGAACGGGTCGTGGAGACCCTGACCCGGGCCGGTCACCACCTGGGCATAGCTGCCCAGGCGGCCCGCGACATCGAGGATCTGTGGTCGGGTACGGCACTGAGCGGGCGGCCCGTGATGAGCGGACTGCGGGAGGGCGGCCCCAGTCTGCCGCTGATCGCCGCCCTGCGCGCGGGCAACCCGGCCGCCCGCACCCTCGCCGAGTCCCTGGGCGGCGGGCCCGCCTGTCCGCCGCCTCCGGACGAGCTGGCGGCGTTGATCGAGAACGCGGGGGGCCGGGCCGCCGCGCGCGAGATCTCCGCCTGGCAGCTGACGGAGGCCCTCACCCAGTTGGACAAGGCCGCCCTGCCGCCGGCCTCGCACGCCGCGCTCCGGGCACTGTTCCGCCACGCGGTCTCCGGCGGCGGTTGAGCTGCGGTCTGTCGCGGGGGTGCCCGGCCCCGGACGCCCTCGCTCCTCGCGGCCCCGGTTCCGCCCCCGTACCCGCTCCGGGCGGGTGGGGCGCGCTGCTGGGTGTCGAGAGTGACGGTTGGTGGGGAGGTGGTGCGGGCGGGGTGTCGAAAGCCTGATCGGGTGCATTGTGTGGGCCGGATGGCCGCGGGGAGCCGTGTCGCCGTAGGTGCTGGGGGACGGTTCGTCATCCAGTGCGTTTATCGCACTTATATGACTGGCTCGTCCCGCAGGAGCACGCATGCGCACAACCGTTCCCCCAGACGACAGCCGCCCGGAGCGCCATCCCGGGCGCGACACCGGGCCCCGCCCCTCGCGACCCCGCACCCGCATCCGCCTGCGCCTCCCCACAGCTGACCGCACGGGCTCCCGGACCGGCGGTGACCGCCCCGGCCGCGCCGTGCGCCGTGCCGCCGCCGCGCTCGGTCTCGCCGCGCTGCTGGGCGGCGTCGCCGGGTGCGGGACGGTGACGGACGGTCCCCGTTCCGCCGCCGACCAGGACGTCGCCCGCGGCAGCGGTGAGAAGGCCGCGCACAAGCGGGTGCAGCCGGCCGGGCGCGGCTTCTCCCTCGTCGCGACCGGCGACCTGCTCGTGCACGACTCGATCATCCGGCAGGCGCGCGCGGACGCGGACGGCTCCGGATACGAGTTCGGCCGCATGATCGAGGCGGCGAAGCCGATGGTGCGCGGCGCCGACCTGGCGATCTGCCACATGGAGACCGTGTACGGCCCCAAGGACGGGCCGTTCTCCGGGTACCCGCTGTTCAAGACGCCGCCGCAACTGGCGCGTTCGGTCAAGGAGACCGGGTACGACTCGTGCTCCACGGGGTCCAACCACACGCTCGACGACAGTACGGACGGTGTCCGCCGTACTCTCGACGCCATGGACGAGGCGGGCCTCGCCCATGTCGGGTCCGCACGGTCGGCCCGGGAGCGCAAGCAGCCCGCCGTGCTGCGGGCGGGCGGTGCCAAGGTCGCCCAGCTCGCCTACACCTACGGCACCAACGGCATCTCCCTCCCCGAGGACAAACCCTGGCTCGTCAACCTCATCGAGCCGGAGCGCATCATCCGTGACGCCCGCGCCGCCCGGCGTGCGGGCGCCGACGTGGTGGTGGTCAGCATGCACTGGGGCACCGAATGGCAGCAGGAACCGGACGAACTCCAGCGTTCCGCCGCCCGCAAACTGACCGCGTCCCGTTCGCACGGCCGCAAGGACATCGATCTGATCCTGGGCACCCACGCGCACGTGCCGCAGGCGTACGAGAAGGTCAACGGCACCTGGGTCGTCTACGGCATGGGCGACCAGATCGCCGGCAAGATGAACGACCCCCGCGGCTCCATGGGCACCGCCGCCCGCTTCCACTTCTCCCCGCCCAAGGACGGCGGCAACGGGGAATGGACCGTCGACAAGGCGGGCTTCACCCCGTTCATGATGCAGACCTCGCCCCGGCACACCCTCGTCAATCTCGCCTCGAAGAGCAGCCGCGGTGCGGGCGACCCGGAGCAGGACCACGCGTACGCGCACATCCGCGAGACCGTCTTCAGCAGGGGCGCGCAGAAGGACGGCCTGCGCATGATGCCCTGACCTGCCCGGGGCGCTCCCCGGTGGGCACCGGCCCGGTGGTGCAGGACGCGTCACACCCCGCACCACGCCTGCCACCTCTGGTGCCCCGACGCCGTGCGGGGGCGCGCACCGCCGCGGGGACACATCGGGCCGGGCGGGAGCCCCGGGAAGCCCGCACGGTGTTCTTCCCCCGCTCGGTACCGGCGACGTGCGACGTGCGCCGACAACGACCCGTGAGCCCCAACTGCCGCCCGGCGCAAGGGTGCTGTCACCACCATCGGACGGTAGCGGGCTGGTTGGCCGGTCTCGTGCTGGCACCATGGCGGGCGGTGCGCGCCCGCCGGGAGCATGGCCGCATGACGAGATCTTCCGCGCAATCGCCACGCGCAGCCACGTCCTTCTCCCGCCGGCCCGATGAGCGGCCTCGATCCCGGGACCGGCCCGGACCCGCCCTCGGCCGGCGGGCGTTCACCCGCGGCGGGGCCGGGCTGGGCGCGGCCACGCTGCTGGCCGGTACGGGACTGGCGGGCGGGCCCGCCGGGACAGCCCACGCCGCCGGCGCCGAAGCGGCGGGTGCCGCGACGGCCGGCACCGGAAGGACCGCCCCGGCCCCGCACTGGGCGCAGGGGGTGCGCCGGGAGCTGTCCCGGCTGGTGGCGGAGCAGGGGCTGCCCGGCGCGCAGGCGGTCATCACCGACGCGCGGGGCCGGGTGACCGAGGTGACGGCCGGGGCGGGTGATCTGGCGACGGGGCGCCCGTTCCCGCACCGGGCGCGGTTACGGGTCGCCAGCAACACCAAGATGTTCGTCGCCACGGTCGTGCTGCAACTCGCCGCCGCCGGGCGGATCGAGCTGGAGGCCCCCGTCGCCCGGTATCTGCCCGGGGTGCTGCCGGAGACCGACGGCAGCCGCCGGGTGCGCGTCCGCCATCTGCTCCAGCACACCAGCGGGTTGCCGGAGCTGCCGGAGAGCCTGAGCGAGCACACGCCCGGGTACCACCGGCCCGAACAGGTGGCGGAGATCTCCCTGCGGCAGCCGCCGCGCTTCGCGCCCGGTGCCCGCTGGGAGTACTGCAACCTGGGCTACATCCTGCTCGGCATGGTCGTCGAGCGGGTCACCGGCCGCTCCTGCGAGCAGGAGGTGCGCCGCCGGGTGACCGCCCGGCTCGGTCTGGAGCACACCTACTGGCCGCGCTGGCCGGAACAGCGGCTGCGAGGCCCGCATCCGAGCGCCTACCGGCGGACGGCCGACGGCGGGCACCGGCCGGTCACCTTCGTCAACACCTCGGTCATCGGCGCGGCCGGTGCGCTGGTGTCCACGGGAGCGGATCTGACGGTGTTCCTGCGCGGTCTGCTGTCCGGGCGGCTGCTGCCGTCCGGCCCGCTGGCCCGGATGAAGGACGGCGTCCCGTGCGACATCGCGCGCGGTGCCGTCTACGGGCTCGGTCTGGCCCGCTATCCGCTGAGCGGCGTCGTGGGGGCGACGGGCTACTGGGGGCACGGCGGCACCGTGGAGGGCACCAGGACGCGCGGGGGGATGACCGACGACGGCAGGGCCGTGCTGGTCGCCGTCAACGAGGTGTCGCCCCGCCAGGACGGCTCGCAGGCCGTGGTCGACACGGTCGAACGGATATTCAGGCGGCTGCCGCACGGCAGGCCGGCCGGGGAGGGGGAGCGGTGAGGAACGGCAGCGGGAGCACCACGTCGGCCGGGCGGCGCCTGGCGGTGGCAGCACTGGCGGTCGCAGCAGTGTTCGCGGGCACCCAGGTGCCCGCACAGGCGGACGGACCGGGGCAGGCGGACGGGCCCGTGCGGGGCCGGGCGGACGCGGACCGGGACGCGGCACAAAAGGCCGGGCCGGTCGCCGGTGTGCGCGGGGACCTGAGCCGTTTCGTCCACCAGCGCCCCCGGTGGCAAAAGTGCGGCCACGAGGGGCTGGACGCAGCCGGTGCGCGGTGCGCGACCATCCGGGTGCCGCTCGACTACCGCAAGCCCCAGGGGCGCACCCTCACCATCGGGTTCTCCCGGATCAAGGCGAAGGACACCGAGCACCGCATCGGTCTGCTGATGCACAACTCCGGCGGGCCCGGCGGTGTCACCCTCGACATGCCGTTGCTGGACGAGCCGGCCATGGGCGAGAAGCTGGCGGCCCGCTTCGACCTGATCGGCATGGACCCGCGCGGGGTGGGCCGCAGCAGTGCGGTGCGCTGCGGAACGAAGGGCCACTGGCTGCGTTCGGCCGGGTACGACGCGGCGGGCTTCCGCGCCCAGGCCGGGTACGAGAAGGAACTGGTGCGCAGCTGCCAGAAGACGTACGGCGAGAAGGTGCCGTACCTGCGGCACTTCACCACCCGCAACACCGCGCGGGACATGGACCTGCTCCGCGCCGTCCTCGGCGAGCGCCGCACCTCCTACTTCGGCGTCTCCTACGGCACGTATCTGGGCGCCGTCTACGCCAAGATGTTCCCCCGGCGGGTGGACCGGCTGCTGCTGGACAGCGCCCTGGACCCGGCCCGCACGTACGTGAACGCCTTCCGGGACGCGACCGCCGCGAACGAGGAGTTCCTGGACGCGTGGGCGGCGTGGGCGGCCGAGCGGGACGCGACGTACGGCCTGG
>Ga0164243_10012821_pt1 | contig 11836 bp, 13 predicted proteins | sample OricompcompostOP_FD_108781 | JGI IMG/M metagenome (GOLD analysis project Ga0164243, IMG submission 108781) | Organic Plus compost microbial communities from Emeryville, California, USA - Original compost - Organic plus compost (OP) | ecosystem: Engineered > Solid waste > Mixed feedstock >...
ACCGGCTACCGGCGCCTGACCATCCGCTACGAACGCAAAGCCAGCCACTACCTCGCCTTCCTCACCCTCGCCGCCACCATCACCTGCTACAAGAAACTCACCAAATGAGACACGCTCTAAGTGGTCAAGGCTTCAGGTCGCGTCGCCGGGACGGCGGCTGGGCTGGCGGATGTCGATGTAGCGGAATGGGCCCAATTGTTCATGGAGCGAGGAGCGAATGTGGAGCCGCAGATGTTTGCGTCGTTCGCCGAGTTGTCCCGAACGTGCCGCAACTGCCCCACCTTGTGCAGGCGATTCTCTGTTTCCGCGGGTCAGCGCGTCGTGTTGACAACTCTGGGGGTCAAGGGGTCGCAGGTTCAAACGCGCTCCTTCGAGCGCACAAGGAGTACTGCCGCGTCGTGGTAGGAGGTCATTCCAGCATCCGTGCCCGCGACCGCCTGCGCGAAGCCGACCCCGTCGGGGATCCGGACGAGCTGGTCCACCTTGCCGAGGCAGCGCTCGGCGAATCTGCCGTGCTGGGAGATCCCCGGCGCGTCGATGCCCTGACCGGCGATGTCGACCCGGTCGCCGACGGCGAAGTCGTCGACTCCCTCGCCGACCTGCGTGATCACGCCCGCGACCTCGTGGGCGAGCACGATGGGGTGAACGCAAGCATCCAGCTGATGTGCCCGTCGACGAAGCCGACGTCGCTGTGACACAACCCGGCAGCCCGCACGTCGACGACCACCTCACCGGGCCCGGGCCGTGGTTCCGGCGTCTCCGCCCACTGCAACGGTGCCCCGACCTCGGTGAACTGCCAGCCTCGCATCACGCCTCCTTGCGTGCTTCGTTGGTTGTCGGCTCCCGGCCGGTCCCGGCACGATGCTCACTGCGCGAGGTAACCGCCGTCGACGGGGATGTAGGTGCCCGTGGTGAAGGCGGCGCCAGGGCTGACCAGATAGCCGACGAGCTCTGCCACCTCGTCGGCCGTCGCGAGCCGACCGACTGGATGCCGGCGCGCCAGCTGCTCGCGATGCTCGGCCGACCGGCGGGCGAGCAACGGCGTGTCCACGTAGCCGGGACCCACCGCGTTGACCCGAATGCCCGACTCGGCGTACTCCAATGCGGCAGCCTTCGTCAGCCCGATGACACCGTGTTTCGCCGAGACGTACGGTCCTGCCCCCGCCTGGCCCGCCGCGCCGAGGATCGACGACATGTTCACGATGGAACCGCCTCCCGAGGCGAGCATCGCCGGGATCTCGTAGTGCATGCTCAGAAACACGCCGTCGAGGTTGATCGCGGTGATGCGGCGCCATTCGGAGAATGACATGTCCGCGACCGTCGTGGGATCGGGCACGCCGACGCCGGCGTTGTTGACCGCGACGTCCATCCGTCCGAATTGGTTCACGCACGTGGCTACCATCGCCTGCACCGCGTCCTCGTCGGCGACGTCCACATAGGTCGCCACGGCGTCGCCACCCACGTCGGCCGCCACTGCCTTCGCGTCGTCGAGCTGCCGATCGCCGACGACCACCGTGTAGCCGCGCCGCGCGAGCATCCGGCAGCAAGCCGCGCCGATGCCGGAACCCCCGCCGGTGACCAGTGCGACCGGGTTGCCCTTACCCACGCTCTGCCTGCCAATCCCGGTAGTCGGCAACGATGGGCGACGATCCCGTGATACCGCCGTCGACGGGGATGACCTGCCCGGTGATCAACCGGGACTCGTCGGACGCGAGGTAGCCGACCAGGTCGGCGATGTCCTGCGGGTCGGCAACCGACGCGGTCGCCATGTTCCGTGCGTAGATTCCGGCGAGCTCGGGCGGAGCGTAGATCTCGTTGTTGCGGGTCCGCACGTAGGCCGGTGCGATGGCGTTGCAGCGGATGCCGTGCTTTCCGTACTGGGTCGCGACCGCACGGGTGAGTTGAATGACCGCGGCCTTCGAGATGCCGTAGGCGGTCAGCGTGAGCTCACCGGCCATACCGGACACCGACGCCATGTTGACGATGCTGCCGCCGCCGCGTTCCAGCATGACCGGGAGGACGTACTTGCAGCACAGAAACGGCGCGAAGACGTTCCCCCGCATCGTGCCCAGGAACACGGCCGGGTCGAGACCGATCACGTCGGGATCCTGGCCGGTGAGCTCCAAGGCGGCAGCGTTGTTGTCGAGAAAGTCGATGCGGCCGAACCGTTCGACCACGGTGTCGACGAGCGCGCGAACCTGCTTCTCGTCGCTGACGTCGGTGACGACGGCGAGCGCGTCCCCACCCTCGGCTTTGATCTCCTTCTCGACCAGCGGTGCCCGGTCGGCGTCCTTGTCGGCGATGACGACGGTCGCGCCACGTGCGGCCAAGGTGTGGGCAGCCCGCTCACCCATCCCGTTCGCCGCGCCGGTGACGATCGCGACCCGACCTGCGAGACCGGTCATGTCGGTGTTCCTCCTAGCTGCGTGCGGAGTTCGGCGGCTCGGCCCGCCCGTGCACCCCGGTTACGGAGCGCACGAGCAAGCGTCGGCGGTGTGGCGGCGAGGGGCCGCGCTCAGGGAAGTTGAGCGAGGAAATCGGCGATCGCGTCGTTGACCTCGTCGGGGTGACTGAGGTTGGCCGCGTGCGGGGCTCCGTCGATCAGGACGAGGCCGCGGCAGTCCGGGACCTTCGCCGCGACGGTCTCCGCTCGCTGGTACGGGGTGGACACGTCCCCGGTGCCGTGGATGACGAGCGTAGGGCAGGTGATCTCCGGCAGCCTGTCGGTGATGTCCTCCAGTGCGAAGATGGCGTCGTTGGCCTCCCGGACCTGCTGGGGCGTCATCTTCGTCCACGCCTTACGCCAGTAGGTGTCGTCGACGCCCGGGCCGAGGATGAGCCCGGTGAGGAACTCCAGCTTGTCCTCGGTGGCTCCGTGCGCGACCCATTCGTCGATGATGCGCTTGAACTCGTCGGCGCCTTCCTCGGCGAGCTTGCCGGCCTGGCTGGACAGCATGAGGAGACCCGCGAAGCGATCGGGATTCTGGAGCACCGCTCGCGAGCCGAGCAGCCCGCCCTGGCTCATGCCCACGTGGATCGCCCGGTCGATGCCGAGGTGGTCCATGAGGGCGACGAGGTCGCGGGCGGAGTCCCAGAAGGTGAAGGGGCCGGACGAGACCGTGTCGCCGTGCGCGCGCTCGTCCCACACGATGCACCGCCGTTGGCCGGCGAAGCACTCGACCTGGGGGGCGAACATCGCGTGGTCCATGAACAGACCGTGACTGAAGATCACCGGCGTACCGGAGCCGCCTCCGGTGTCCTCGTAGTAGACGGTGGGGCCGGTCGAGAGTGGGGCGGTGGGCATAGGAGTCCTTCGCAGTTCGGTGGCGTCGCTGGTCCCGATCCAGACTCAACCAATCGGTGGTTTGACAGAACTTAGATCGTGTGTGAGCGGGGTGTCAACAGTGAAAATCTGTACGCCTGTGTAAGTCAACCAAACGCTTGACAGGTTCCTGGAGGGTCGCGACAATCCCTCGAGATCCGCTGCTTCGGCAGGAATCACAGGGGACGTCCGTCGCTTCAACGTAGAACGAGGCTGTCTACATGAAATTCACCAAGAACCCCATGAAGTTCGGCGTTTTCATGGGCCCGTACCACAAACTTCCGCTGAACCCGACCATCGCTCTGCAACAGGACCTGGAGCTGATCGAGCTCCTCGACCAGCTCGGCTACGACGAGGCCTGGATCGGCGAGCACCACTCCGGTGGCGTGGAGACCATCGCGTCGCCCGAGGTCTTCATCGCCGCGGCGGCAGAGCGGACCAAGCGCATCAAGCTCGGAACCGGTGTCAGTACGCTGCCGTATCACCACCCGTTCATGCTGGCCGACCGGATCGTCCAGCTGGACCACATGACCCGCGGCCGCGTCATGTTCGGCGTGGGCCCGGGGCAGTTGGTCAAGGACGCGCGCATGCTCGGTATCGACCCCGCCACGCAGCGCCCCCGCATGGCCGAGGCGCTGGACGTGATCCTGCGTCTGTTCCGGGGCGAGAAGGTCACCAAGAAGACGGACTGGTTCGTGTGCGACGGAGCCGAGCTCCAGATTCGGCCGTACTCCGACTTCGACGTGGCCGTGGTCAGCGTTATCTCGCCGTCCGGCCCGAAGATGGCCGGCCGCCACGGCGCGGGACTGATCTCGGTGGCGGCGACCGATCCCGTCGGTGTCGAGATGCTCGCCGGGCACTGGGACGTCGTCGAGACGGAGGCCAAAGAGGCCGGGTACGAAGCCGACCGGTCGAACTGGCGGCTCATGGGCCCGATGCACATCGCCGAGACGTTCGAGCAGGCCAAGAAGGACGTCGAGCACGGCATGTCGTGGCTCGAGGAGTACCGCGCCCACATCAACCCCGCTGACGAGACCGACTACAGCGACCTGGACGGCTTCATCAAGCTCACCAACGAGACCGGCCGAGGCGTCGTGGGCACCCCGGAGATGGCGATCGCGCAGATCGAGCGGTTGATCGAGAAGTCCGGCGGCTTCGGCACCTACCTGCTGATGGGGCACGACTGGGCGAACTGGCCCGCCACCAAGCGGAGCTTCGAGCTGTTCGCGCAGGAGGTCATCCCGCATTTCAACGGCCAGCTCGAGCCGATGATGGCGGGCTACGAGGAGATCATGTCCTCGTTCCACGGCGCGGAGACCACGGCGCAGGCACAGGAGGCGGCCAAGCGCAGCTACGAGGAGGAGCGCAAGGCGCGCCAGGCACGGAGCTGACCGGAGCGGAAACAGTGTGACCACGACGAGGTGGGAGAATCCAATGACAGGACGAGTGTCCGGCAAGGTCGCCTTCATCACCGGTGCCGCGCGGGGCCAGGGACGCAGTCACGCGCTCACCCTCGCGGAGGAAGGCGCGGACATCATCGCCGTCGACGTCTGCCGTGACTACGAGACCACGGCGTACCCGATGGCGACGGAGGAGGAGCTCGCCGAGACGGGCAGGCTCGTCGAGAAGCTGGGCCGCACGGTCGTCACGGCGGTGGCGGACGTCCGGGACGCCACGCGGCTGCGCGAGGTCCTTGCGGACGCCGTCAGCACTCTCGGCAGGCTCGACATCGTGTGCGCGAACGCCGGGATGTGCACGTTGCAGACCTGGGACGAGGTGACGCCCGAGATCTGGCGCGAGACCTTGGACACCAACCTCGTCGGGGTGTGGAACACGCTCACGGCCGCGGTGCCGCATCTGATCGCGAGCGGTGGCGGTTCCATGATCGCGACCAGTTCGACGGCGGGGATCAAGGGACTTCCGTTCCTGTCGCCCTATGTCGCGTCGAAGCACGGTGTCGTCGGGATCGTGAAGTCGCTGGCCAACGAGCTCGCCAAGCACCACATCCGGGTCAACACGGTCCACCCGACCGGCGTCCCGACGACGATGCTGGAGGGCATGGGCGGGCTGGACGCGCTCATCAACCAGGATCCCGAGCTGGGTCCGTTGTTCCTCAACGCCTATCCGGTGGAGACGGTGGAGCCGATGGACATCAGCAAGGCCGTGCTGTATCTGGCCTCCGAGGAGGCCCGGTACGTCACCGGAACGCAGCTGTCGGTCGATGCGGGGCTGGTCGTCCGGTGAAGATCGGCAACGTCCACCATCCGGTCACCGACGTGGCCGCCGCTGTCGACTTCTACCGCGAGGCCCTCGGCCTGGAGACCCGGTTCGTCGACGGGCAGCGGTACGCGGGGCTCGACACGGACGGCGCGATGCTGGCGTTGGCCGGCCCCGAGGAGGACATCACCGGGGGAGTGGCGGCGGCGTCCATCAAGGTGGCCGATGTCGGTGCCGCCGTGCGGACGGTCGTGCGCGCCGGTGGCAGCACGGTCCGAGAACCGGAGCGCGGCCCGCACGAGGTGCGTGCCGTCGTGCGCGATCCCTGGCACAACACCGTCATCCTGTACGGACCGCAGTCGACGTAGGAATGCCGTCCGGGAGCGGTACCGTCGCTCCCGGACGGCACCGTCTCTGTCTTGCCGGGACGCCGGTGTCGCATCCGGACGGACGATCCCGACCGCTGGAGTCCGAAGCGGACTCGCTGCTCACTGTTCCGGATGCGAGAAGGAGTCCACGCATGTCGACGGAACACACGGTCTCCGGCTCGGACAACAGTGTCCGCCGTTTGGATCCGGATGCCTTCGCCCGGCCGCGGCGAGCCGCGGTGGCGGGCGGCGTCGGCACATTCATCGAGGGATACGACTTCAGTTCGTACGGATATCTCTCGGTGTTCATCGCTCCGCTGTTCTTCCCGAACGACGATCCGGTCGTCTCGCTGTTGCTGACTCTCGTCGTGTTCGCGACCGCCTATGTCGCGAGGCCACTCGGCGGTATCGCGTTCGGCCTGCTCGGCGATCGCATCGATCGCGGCAAGGTACTCGTGGCCACCATCCTCTGCATGGGGGTTGCGACGTCACTGCTCGGTCTGCTTCCCACGAACGCGGACATCGGCGTGGCGGCGACTGTGCTGCTGATCGTGCTCCGGCTGGTGCAGGGCTTCTCGGTGGGCGCGGAAGTCGCCGGTGCGGCGACGTTCGTCTCCGAGGCGGCGCCCGATGCCGTGAAGAGCCGCTTCGGCGCCTTCAACCCCGCGGGAGCGACCCTCGGCTTCGGCGCGGCGGCGGCCGTGGCCGGCCTGGTCTCGGCACTCACCTCGGCGGAGCAGATGGCGCAATGGGGCTGGCGGGTCCCGTTCCTGCTGTCCTTGCCGCTGACGCTGCTCTGCTTCGCCATCCGTCGCCGCATCACCGCGGAGGCAGAACCGGTCGAGCACGGCGGGCCCCGGACGTCACTCGTGGACGTCGTGCGTCTCGGGTGGCTGCCGATTCTCAAGGGAGCGGGGCTGTCGGCCGCGGTCAACGGTACGGCCTACTTCGGCTTGACGTACGTGAGCATCCACCTGATCGAACGGCTCGGTTACCCGGAGACAGGGGTGTACTGGGTGACCACGGCCGTCGTGGTGATCACCGCTGTGCTGATGCTTCCGGTCGGCAGACTCGGCGACCGGTGGGGGCTGCCGAGGCTCGGTGTGGTCGGGATGGTCGGGTACCTCGCCGTGACCTGGGCCGGTATGTGGTTGATGGGACAGGACAGCCTGGCGCTGGCCGGCCTGGCGTTTCTGGTGATCATGGCGAACAGCGCGTTCCTTCAGGTCACCGGCTACTCGCTGTCGCCGGAACTGTACCCGCGGGCGATCCGGTTCACCGGCACCTCGCTCGGCTGGAACATCGGGGTCGTCGTGGCGGGCGGTACCGCGCCTGCCCTCTGCGTCTGGCTGGTCGACGTCACCGGCAGCGCGCTCGCTCCGTCCTACTTCGTGATGGCTGCCGCCGTGCTCGGCCTTGTCTCCCTGTGGGCGATCGCCGCCGGTCCACGCCCCGGCCGTACCGGCGACTGATGCTGAAGGCTGACGTTCGTTCGTATCGTCCCGCGTAAGGCAGCTCGGTGTTCCCCGCCTACCGGCTCAAGTCAGGCGCTGTGGTGTCCACAGTGTCCTCTTGGCAGGCGAAGGCGCTCATCGACATGCGGGTGAACAGTTCGGCGATCTGTTCGCGGGAGTAGGAGCCGGTTTCCATGTACCACATGGGAATGCTGTTCAACGCTCCCATGAGGAAGAACGCGCTCAGCTTGACATCGAGGCGGGGATCGAGGCTGCCTTCGCGCTTCGCCTCGGTGAGCAAGCGGCGAACGGCCATGCCGAGATCGCGTGCCTGGGCCACCATCGCCTTCTTGTTGTCGCCGGTGAGGTATTGCTGCTGATTGAAGTAGAGCCCGACCCGCTCGCTGTGGTCCAGGTACCACAGGTACATCCGTTCGACGAAAGCGCGAAGCCGGCCGACCGCCGGCCCCGGGAGGCCCGAAACCTCGTCGACGATCTCGCTGGCCTGCTGGTGTGACTCCTGCAGGATCCGGAACAGAAGGTCTTCCTTGGACGAGATGTAGTGGTACAGGCTCCCCTTGAGGACCCCGACGGCTTCGGCGACGTCCTTCATCGACGAGGCCGGGTAGCCCTTCTCGTGGAACAGGCGAACCGCGGCGTCGAGCAGTTCCTCGTCGCGGTTGCGCTTGCGCCTGCTCCCATTGGTTTGTGGCGCTGTTGCCACCTGTGGCCTCCCCGGGGGCTGTCGTCTTATCGGCCGGTCGATTGGCCGCGGCTGACAAGCATAAGCGGAAAACGGTGACGGGATCACGTCTCAGTGTTACCCAAGCAGAGCGCGGCTGTGGACGGAGGACTGTCCGGGTTCGAAGCTCTTCCCACGGCGACGGTCGCCGTGTAACCTACCAATCGTTTGAATCCAAGGGAGGATCGCGTGGCAGTGGACAAGGTCGTCGAGTCGGCTGAAGCCGCCATCGCCGACATCCAAGACGGCGCGACGCTGATGATCAGCGGCTTCGGCCCACCCGGGCAGCCCGACCTGCTGATCGAGGCGCTGCTCGGCAAGGGTGTCACGGACCTGACCGTCATCAACAACAACGCCGGGGCCGGCGGTGAGGCGATCTCCGCATTGTTCGCGGCCAAGCGGGTACGCAAGGTCATCTGCACGTTCCCCAAGGCGATCGGTTCGACGGTCTTCGACGAGCTGTACCGGGCCGGGGAGATCGAGCTCGAACTGGTGCCGCAGGGCACCCTCGCCGAACGCATTCGCGCGGGTGGAGCCGGCATCACCGGCTTCTACACGCCCACCGGGTACGGCACCGAGCTCGCGGAAGGCAAAGAGGTGCGGGTGATCGGCGGGCGACCCTCGGTGTTCGAGTTGCCGCTGACCGCCGACTTCGCGCTGGTACGAGCGCACCGTGCGGACCGGCTGGGAAATCTCGTCTACCGCAAGACCGGGCGCAACTTCGGGCCGATCATGGCCACCGCCGCCGACGTGACCATCGCCGAGGTCGGCGGGATCGTCCCGGTGGGCGATCTGGACCCCGAGGTCATCGTCACCCCCGGCATATACGTCGATCGCGTCGTGCCGATGCCCGAGGCCGCAATGGAGGAGCGCGCATGAGCTGGTCGCGGCAGGAACTGGCGGCCAGGATCGCCCAGGACATTCCCGACGGCGCCTACGTCAACCTGGGCATCGGTATGCCGACGCTGGTGGCCGACCACGTCCCCGAGGGAACGCAGTTCATTCTGCACACCGAGAACGGACTGCTCGGCATGGGTCGCGCGGCCGAGCCCGACGAGGTCGACGCCGATTTGATCAACGCGGGCAAGATCCATGTCATCGAGGAGCCGGGGGCGTCGTATTTCCACCACGCCGACTCGTTCGCCATGGTGCGCGGCAGGCATCTCGGTTACTGCGTCATCGGCGCCTACCAGGTCTCCGAGCGTGGCGATCTCGCGAATTGGCGAACCTCGTCGCCCTCCACTATTCCGGGAGTCGGCGGCGCCATGGATCTCGCCGTCGGTGCGCGGCACGTCTTCGTGATGATGGACCTTTTCTCGCGTTCCGGTGACTGCAAGCTCGTGCGCGACTGCAGCTACCCGCTGACCGCGAAGGAGTGCGTGGAACGCGTGTACACCGACCATGGCGTTTTCGAGCCGGGACCGAACGGAATTCGCGTTGTGGAACTGGTCGACGGATTCACTCTCGACGAGTTGCGGGAGCGCAGCGATCTGGAGTTCGTCGACGCTCGATGATGTCCGGCGGGCGCTGGAAACCGTGCACGAATCAGGTGTCGTCGGTCGATTGACATCGGCACCGCCTGCTTTTCCTGAACACAAGACTGCTCGACAGTGAAGTACGATGGTCTGGAGGTGCCGATGGGGCACAATGACACCGGCGTTATCGACGCGGTGGTGATCGGCGCGGGGTTCTGTGGTCTTTATATGACCAAGCGCCTCGCGGACATGGGACTGTCCATTCGGGCCTTCGATGCGGGTGACGATGTCGGTGGGGTGTGGAACTGGAACCGGTATCCGGGAGCGCAGACCGACTCCCCACAGCACACATACCGGTTCACGTTCGCCGACGACCTGCTCGCGGAGTGGGAGTACTCGAAGAAGTACCCGCCGCAGCCCGAGGTTCTCGGCTATCTGCGTCATGTCGCCGACATCTACGATCTGCGCCGCCATTACACCTTCGGTGTGCGCGTCGAGTCGGCGGAGTTCGACGAGGAATCCGGACTCTGGTCGATCACCACGGATGCGGGTGAGACCGTGCGCGCGACCTACTTCGTGACGGCCGTCGGTCTGGTGTCCGCACCGATCAAGCCGAAGTACGAGGGACTGGACTCGTTCGCGGGGCAGATCCTGTACACGACCGAATGGCCGCACGATGAGCCCGACCTCGCGGGCAAGCGCATCGCGGTGATCGGAACGGGGTCCAGCGGCATCCAGATCACCCCGCAGCTGGCCAAGATCGCCAGCCAGCTCACTGTCTTCCAGCGCACGCCGAACTACGTTGTGCCCGCGGCGAACCGGCCGGTCAACGACGAGGACCGCGCGGAGATGCGGGAGCGCTACGACGACGTCCGCCGCCGCGTACGCAACCACCCGACCGGGTTCCCCTTCGAACAGACGACGGGCAGGCTCGCGCTGGAGACCCCGGCGGAAGAGCGCGAGCGCATCTTCGAAGAGATGTGGGGGCGCGGCGGGTTCTCGTTCGGCTACGAGAGTTTCGACGACCTCAACACCAACCTCGAGGCCAACGAGCTCGCGTGTGACTTCATCCGGCGCAAGATCGCCTCGATCGTCAAGGACCCGGTGACCGCGCAGGACCTGACCCCCGACTACCCCTACGGTGCCAAGCGGCCGCCGACAGGTGACGGCTACTACGAGACCTTCAACCTCCCGCACGTGTCCCTGGTGAACCTGCGGAGGACGCCGCTGGAGCGGGTCACGCCGAAGGGCATCCAGACCAGCGAGGGCGAGCTCGAGTTCGACGTCATCGTCTTCGCGACCGGCTTCGACGCGTCCACGGGTGCGTTCACCAACATGAACATCAGCGGCCGGGGCGGCAAGAAGCTGAACCAGCACTGGGAGAACGGCCCGAGCACGTACCTCGGCGTGGCGATCAATGGCTTCCCCAACATGTTCATGGTGGCCGGTCCGCAGAGCCCGTTCTCCAATCTGCCTCCCGGTGCGGAAGCTGCGGGCGGATGGATCGCCGACTACATCTCGTACCTGCGCGACAAGGATATTCGGTTCACCGAGCCGTCGGAGCAAATGGAGAAGGAGTGGTGCAAGCACGTGGAGGATGCGGGGCGGCAGGCTCTCGCGATCGCCGCGGGCGAGAAGGTGAACTCGTGGTTCACCGGCGCCAACATCGAGGGAAAGCCCCGCGCGTTCAACGTGTACTTCGGCGGCCACGCCGCCTATGGCGACAAGCTTGAGGCCGAAGCAGCGAACGAATATGCCGCATTCGTCAAATACTCCGAACTTGCCGACATCGACTGACTGATTCTCTCGAAAAGGAATTCCGACATGACTGACCAGAAGGCCCTGCTCGACCGGGCCGTGAAAATGTTCGTGGAAGCCACGCCACCGGTCGGTGCGCCGATCGAGGACTGGCGGGCCGGATTCGAGGCCATGGCGGCGAACTTCGAGGTTCCGGCCGACGCCGTGGTGGAGGAGATCGACTCCGACGGTGTGCCCGGGCGCGCGGTGCGGGCACCCGGCGCCCGCGAGGACCGGGTCGTGATCCACTTCCACAGCGGCGGATATGTCCAGGGCTCGTCGCTGGCGTACCGGAACTTCGCCTACCGGCTGTCCGAGGCGACCGGCGCGGCGGTCGTGGTGCCGGATTACCGGCTGGCGCCCGAGCACCTGTACCCGGCGCCTGTGGAAGACGCGCAGACCGTGTACGAATGGGCGCTGAAGACCTGGGCTCCGGAGAGCATCGTCATCAGTGGCGATTC
>Ga0164243_10012822_pt1 | contig 11836 bp, 6 predicted proteins | sample OricompcompostOP_FD_108781 | JGI IMG/M metagenome (GOLD analysis project Ga0164243, IMG submission 108781) | Organic Plus compost microbial communities from Emeryville, California, USA - Original compost - Organic plus compost (OP) | ecosystem: Engineered > Solid waste > Mixed feedstock >...
CCGTCCAGCAGGCTCCACACCGCGTCCGAATCACCGGCCTCCCACAACCCGCTCTGGTCGGAGACCACGACCCGCCGCCCTGGCCCCACCGTCACCGCGTTGACCGGCTGGTTCAGGTTCGCCGAGGCGTACTCGGTCCACTCGAACCCGTCCACCGAGACCTCCATGACCGGCGAGGAGTTGCTGTCGGTCGTGGCCACCAGCGACTTGTCGCTGAGCCAGTCCACCCCGGTGATGTTGGCCGCCCGCGGCGAGCCCAGCGTCACCGGGTGCCGCAGCGCGAACCGCCCGTTCTGCTGCACCACGCCGGCCACCACGATCCGCCCGTCCACGACGCCGACCGCGCGGGTCCCGTCGTGCGACAGCCGCAGCTCCTTGATCAGCCGGTTGCCGGCGAACTCCGAGACGTCGACCGGGCTGGTCGTCCAGGTGTCCCCGTTGTGCACCGCCCGGTGCACGTCGTGGCCGTTGACCACGGTCCAGACCTCGTCGCTGCCGCGCCAGGTCGGCCGGCTCATGAAGCTGCCGCGCAGCTGGGTGGCCGGCATCGCCTCGCCGTACGGGCCGATGCGCAGCTCCACACCCGTCGAGGTGCGGGTGACCGCGGCCAGCTCCGAGCCGTCGGCGGATTGGGCGGCCTGCACGACCTTGTACTCCCCGCCGTCGCCTGCCGGTCCCGGGATGGTGCGGGCGCGCTGGTCGAGGGTGTAAAGCCGCTCGTCGGCGACCGCGAGGCCGGGCAGGTCGGCGCGGACGTTGTTGGCGTGCTCGAAGTTCATCACGTCCGAGGGCCACAGCTCCTGCTTGTCCGGCAGCAGCGGCACGCCCTCCTCCTGCAGCCGCACCCGCGCCTTGCTCACCGACTGCAGCGACAGCACCACCTGCGCGGCGATGATCCGCCGGGACTCCAGCGGCAGGTCGCCGAGGTCGCTGAAGTTGACCACCAGGGCCGCGTCGTCGGCCTCGCTGACGTTGGTCTTCGGGTCGACGCCGGGCGGCAGCTCGCTGCTCATCGCGTCCCGGAACGTCGCCGACGGCCCGGCGGTGAGCAGCTCGATCACCCGCCGCGGCAGCGTGCTCTCCGGCTTCGACACGACGTAGCGCAGGTCCGGCACCACGCGGGTGCGGTCCGGGTCGGAGAAGTAGATCGGCACCGGCATGAAGTCGTGCGTGAACGAGCCGCGGCTGATCACCATCTCCGGCGGCGGCGAGGAGATCCGCCACTGCCCGTCGGCGTTGCGCTCCACCCGCAGCTGCACCTGGTACGGCCCGGTGTCCGGCACGAACGACGAGTCCGGCCGCAGCCGCCCCACCCGGTCGGCCTGCAGGCTCACCAGCTGCACGCTGTCCGGCTGGTTCGGCGCCGGCGGCACCGGGATGGTGTCGACGTTGTCCACCACCAGCAGCGAGTTCGACGGCCGCCACTCGCGGCGGGCCTCGTCGGTCAGGTGCAGCCGGCCGGCTTCGAAGTCGGTGTCCCGGGTGGCGCCGGAGTCGACGAAGCTGCGCACGATGCCCAGCGCGTCGGCGCCGTCCGGCGGGCGGTTGACCGCGGCGCGGCCGGTGCCCTCCTCGATCGGTTCGACCGCGACCGGGTCGGAGCTCTCCGGGATGGAGGCGCAGGCGGTCAGCGGCAGCAGCGCCACCAGCAGCACGAGGAACGGTCGGCGGGTCACCTTGCCTCCTCCGAGCGGTCCGCGTCCGGTTCGGACAACCGGGCCGGGCCGGTGTCCTTCACGTCGCCCTCGCCGGCCTCCAGCTCGAGCGTGCGCGAGGCGTCCACGGTGCGGGCCAGCAGCGCGCCGGGTGCGGCGATGCGGCGGCTGACCGGCAGCGCCAGCGGGCTGGCCTCGAACTCCTGCCCCGGCCGCCGCGGCAGCGTGAGCCGGAAGCACGACCCGGCGCCCGGTTCGCCCCACGCGTCCAGCGCGCCCCCGTGCAGCCGGGCGTCCTCGGAGCTGATCGACAGCCCGAGCCCGGTGCCGCCGGTGCGCCGGTTCCGCGACGGGTCGGCCCGCCAGAACCGGGTGAACACCAGGTCCGCCTCGCCCGGCCGCAGGCCCACGCCGTAGTCGCGGACGCTGATCGCCACCGCGTCCTCGGCGGCGCCGAACCGGATCTCCACCGGCCCGCCCTCGGCGTGGTCGATGGCGTTGGCGACGAGGTTGCGCACGATCCGCTCCACCCGCCGCGCGTCGGCGACCAGGTCGAGGTCCTGGTCCTGCCCGGGCACCTCGACGCGCAGCGGGACCCCGCTGGTCTCGGCGATGCCGCGCACCGAGTCGACCGCGCTCTGGGCGATGGTGGGCAGGCTGATCGGCTCCGCGGACAGCTCGGCGACGCCGGCGTCCAGGCGGGAGATCTCCAGCAGGTCGGCCAGCAGCGCCTCGAACCGGTCCAGCTCGTCGACCAGCAGCTCGGTGGAGCGCGACAGCCCGGGCGGGAACTCCTCGCGGGAGGCGTGCAGCACGTCGGCGGCCATCCGCACCGTGGTCAGCGGGGTGCGCAGCTCGTGCGAGACGTCCGAGGTGAACCGGCGCTGCAGCTGGCCGAACTCCTCCAGCTGCTGGATCTGCTGCTTGAGGCTGTCGGCCATCTCGTTGAACGACTCGGCCAGCCGCGCCACGTCGTCCTCGCCGATCACCCGCATCCGCTGGTCCAGGTCGCCGTCGGCGAGCTTGGCGGCGCTCTGCGCGGCCTGCCGCACCGGGCGCACCACCTGCCGGGTCAGCAGGTTCGTGATCGCCCCCAGCAGCACGATCAGCACGCTGCCGCCGACCAGCAGGGTGCTCTGCACGACGCCGAGGGTCTGCTGCTCGGCGGTCAGCGGGAACAGCAGGTAGGCCTGCAGCGAGCGGGTGGCGCTGCCCACCGGCACGCCGACGACCAGCATGGTCACCATCTCGTTGCCGCGGCGCACCGTGGTGATCTGGCGGGCCAGCTGGCCGCGCTCGACGAACCGGCGCAGCTCCTGCGGCACGTCGGCGATCGGCCCGGCCGAGGGCTGCGGGCGGTCCGGCGCGGAGAAGTAGCCGTCCACCAGCACCGGGTCGAACGCGCCCGCGGCCGGCTGGCTGGTGCGGCTGTCGGCGTTCGGCGTGGTGAGCCGGTTGAGCGCCTGCTCCAGCTGCTCGGAGACGTCGTCGGAGTTCGGGTCGACCGCGGTGAGCTCGCGCTCCAGGATCGGCAGGCTGCTTTTGACCTGGCCGGTCGCGGCGCGCTCCTTGGCCTCCAGCAGCTGGTAGGTGATCTGCGTCTGCAGCACCATGCCCAGCACGAAGATCACCGCCGAGGACAGCGCGAGGGTGCTGACCACCACGCGCAGCTGCATCGAGCGGCGCCACACGAGCTCGAACCGCTGCCAGCGGTCCCGCACCTCGTCGCGCAGGAAGGCGCCCCAGCGCCGCAGCGCCCGGCTGCGCCGGTCCCAGCCGGTCACCACGTCTGTCCTTCGTGGACGGTGGGGCGGGCGATCACGGCGGGCCCGCCTTGTACCCGACGCCGCGGACCGTCAACACCACCTCGGGCCGCTCCGGGTCGCGCTCCACCTTGGACCGCAGCCGCTGCACGTGGACGTTGACCAGCCGGGTGTCGGCCGCGTGCCGATAGCCCCACACCTGCTCCAGCAGCACCTCGCGGGTGAACACCTGGCGCGGCTTGCGGGCCAGCGCGACCAGCAGGTCGAATTCCAGCGGGGTGAGCGCGATCGGCACGCCGTCGCGGGTGACCTCGTGGCCGGGCACGTCGATGCTCAGGTCGCCGATGGCCAGCACCTCGGCCGGTTCGGCGTCGGTGCGGCGCAGGCGGGCGCGCAGGCGGGCGACGAGCTCCTTGGGCTTGAACGGCTTGACCACGTAGTCGTCGGCGCCGGACTCCAGGCCGAGCACCACGTCGACGGTGTCGCTCTTGGCGGTGAGCATCACGATCGGCACCACGGACTCGGTGCGGATCGCCTTGCACACGTCGATGCCGTTCATGCCGGGCAGCATGAGGTCCAGCAGCACCAGGTCCGGTTTCAGCTCGCGCAGCGCCGGCATCGCCTTGGTCCCGTCGCTGACCACGGCGGTCTCGAACCCTTCGCCCCGCAGGACGATGGTGAGCATTTCGGCCAGAGCCGGATCGTCGTCCACCACGAGCACGCGCGCCTTCATGCCCCACATGGTTGCACTACTCACTCCGGAGTCGTGCACCACCCGCCGATCGTCACCGCAGGTCGCCGCCTCTGCCCCGGAACCGCGCCGGGTTGTACCGCCGAACGGGCGAGTCCCGGGATCAGCCGGTGATGGCGGCGGCGAGCTCGGCGAAATCGGGGCGTTCGCGGCCGTCGAGCACCCGCCACGGCGACCACCAGCCGACCGCGGCGAGCTGGGCGTAGACCTCGCCGCAGCGCTGCTGGAGCTCGGCGTCGGATTCGAAGGTGTCCCGGCGGCGGTCCTGCTCGGTGCGCTCGCGGTGCTCGGCGCGGCCGGCGGCGACGTCGACCGGCACGCGCAGCAGCAGCTGCAGGTCGGGCCGCGGGAGGCCGAAGCGCTCGGCCTCCAGCTCGTGGACCCAGCGCACGAAGTCGCCCCCGGCGTCCTGGTGCAGCCGCGCCGCGCCGTAGGCGGCGTTGGACGCGGTGTAGCGGTCCAGCAGCACGACGTCGTTGCCGCGCAGCTGCTCCCGCAGCTGCTCGACCGCGCCGCGGCGGTCCAGCGCGTACAGCACCGCCATGCCGTAGACGGAGTCGGCGAGATCGCCGTGCCCGCCGTGCAGCGCCTCCCGGACGAGCTCGGCGTGCACGTCGACGTCGTAGCGCGGGAAGGCCGCGCGGGAGACCGAGCAGCCCCGCTCCCGCAGCGCCCCGGACAACCCGTCGGCGAGGGTGCGCTTGCCCGCGCCGTCCAGTCCTTCGATCACGATCAGCCGCCCCACGCCCCGGCACGATACGCAGCACCGCCGCGCCCGCTCCCGGCAGGTCCGTCCGTCCACATCGGACGCGAGCGTGGTGAGATCGCGCGCACCGGGGACAGTCGGCCGCACCGGTGCGACGACGCGGAAAACGCCGCTGCGCCGCGGATTCCACGGCACCGGTCGCGCCGAACCGCGGACGCGCGGGCACCGCCGAGGTCACAATCGAGTGGTGCAGCACTCGCCACGATCCGATCAGCGGTGGACAATCACCGGCGAATGATCATCGTCCAACCGGCGGCCAGGAGGACACAGTGCAGATACCGGGGCCCGACACGCGGGTGGTCGAGCTGCGGGTGCACGGCATCCTGGGCACCACCGGAGAGGCCCTCACCGACTCGGTGGCCTCCGTCGACGTCGCCGGAGACGGCGTGGGGCGCATCGTGCGGCCCGCCGACCGGCTCCGCAGGCCGGTGCCCGGACCCATGCTCACCGCGGGAGACCGCACCGTTCCGCGCATCGTCGAGGGCTACGTCTGGGGCGGCATGACCTCCGGCGGGCTGGCCAAGGCCAGCTGGGCGCTGATGTTCCCGTTCGCGCTGAGCAACGTGGCGCACTGGATGCTGCCGCCCGCGCACAACGCCGTCGGCAAGGTGCTGTCGACCGCGCTGCGCGCGCTGCTGCGGGTCGGGGCGCTGCTGCTGACGCTGCTGTTCGTCACGCAGCTCGCCGTCGTCGCCCTCGACCTGGTCGCCGCGCAGTGCCTGCGGCCCGGGGCCGGGTGCATGGGCTTCGTGCCGGAACCGGTGCGGCAGCTGACCGGGCTGCGCTCGATCGCCGCGCTGCTGCTGATCGGCTGCGTCGTGCTGCTCATGTACTGGCTGTCCAGCGTGTCCTGGAAGTTGTCGCAGGGGCTGAAGTCCGCGGGCACCCGCGGCAGCGACCCGGAGGCCACCCGGGCTCCGGTGCTGCCCGGCGGCAACGTCGTCGCCGACCCGGACACCGCCGCGCTGCGCGCGCTGCACGTCGTCGGGGCGCTGGCCGCGGTCTCCTCGCTGGCGCTCGGCGGGCCGCTGCGGGTGAGCCCGGATCCGCGCTGGCTGCTCGCCGAAGTCCTGCTGGCCGCCTCCGTGCTGGGCACCGCGCTGCTGGACGACCCGACCGGCATGGGCACCGGCGCGGTCGCGACGTTCTTCCGCACCGTGATCGGGCCGATCGTGCGGCGCACCGCGATCGCGCTCGCCGGCGCGCTGCTGGCCGCCACGGCCGTGCTGCCCGGGGAGCTGGACGGGCCGCTGCCCGGCTCGGACCCGACCGTCGCGGTGCTCGCGATCGGGCTGCTGATCACCTGCCTGGCGGTGGCGGTGCTGCTGGTGCCCGCCGCGCTGCTGGCCCGCGGCGACTGGACCGGGGTGCCGCGCGAGCTGCGGCCGTGGGCCGGGGGCTGGATGGCCGCGCCGATGCTGATGCTCGCGGCGATGCTCGGCGTCGGGTTCGGCTCCGGCGCCGCGCTGGCGCTGCGGCAGGCGCTGCGCGACCCGGCGCTGGTGCTGCCGCAGGTCTACGACGACGTCGCGTTCTTCTGGGGCAGCGCGACCGTGCTGCTGGCGCTGGGCAGCGCCGGGCTCGGCTGCTACGCGCTGGCCCGGCGGCTCAAGCCGGGCGCGGAGGACACCGTTCCCGAGCAGGTCGCGCTGCTGCACGCCGGTCGCCAGGAGGACCAGCGCAGCGCCGCCGGGGCCTGGCGCACCGCCGACCAGCAGCGGCGCTACTCGCACCACGTGCTGCTCGTGGTCGCCGGCGCGCTGGCGATCAGCAGCGTGCTGGCGCTGGCGCTGCGCAGCTGGGCGCCCGGCGCGGCGTGGACCGACTGGGTGCGCACGCTCGGCGTGCTGACCCTCGGCGTGCTCGCGATCGGGCTGCTGCGGATGGTGCAGCTGGCCGCCAAGGAGCGCACCGCCGGCCGCTACCTCGGCATCCTCTGCGACCTCACCCTGTTCTGGCCGCGGGAGGCGCACCCGGTGGTGCCGCCGTGCTACGCGCTCAAGGTCGTGCCGGAGCTGGCCGCCCGCGCCCGCGAACACCTCGCCGAACCGGACACCCGGGTGGTGCTGGTCGGGCACAGCCAGGGCAGCCTGCTCGCCGCGGTGGCCACCGCGCGGCTGCTGGAGGACCTGCCGGAGCAGGACCGCGAACGGGTCGGGCTGGTCACCGCCGGCTCCCAGCTGCAGTGGGCCTACCCGCGGGCGTTCCCCGGGGTGGTGCCGCAGCAGTCGCTGCGCGACCTGTCCGGGTCGCTGGGCGGGCGCTGGCGGTCGCTGTGCCGCGGGACCGACGCCCTCGGCGGCGCGGTGACCACCTGGAACCGGCAGGTCTTCGACGGGATGCTGATCGGCGTGGGGCTGCGCCCGGACGGCACGCAGGGCCCGCTGCCGCCGGCGACCCGCGGGCCGACCGGGGCACTGGTGCTCGGCGGCGACCACTGGCTGCCGGACCCGCAGCGCGGGCCGTTCTCGTTCCGCCGCTGGGTGCCGGGCGTGCTCGGGCACAGCGACTACAGCGGAGACCCCGAGTGGGACCGGGCGGTGGCGATGGCCGCGGGCCTGGAGTTCCCGGCGCGCGGGGCGACGCTGCCGCTGAGCACCCAGGCGCCGCCGATCCCGGCGCAGCCGACCGCGCCCGCGGCCGCCTGCGAAGCACCGGCCGAACCGGCGCGGGCGACCAGCGGCGACGGGGCCTCCCTCGACGACGAGTCGCTGTCCGAGCTGCTGGAGGCCGACGAGGAGGCGGAACCGGCCGAGGAGGTCGACGAGGCCGAGGCGGAGCTGCCGACCCGCTCCGAACTGCCGGAGATCACCGAGCCGCGCGGGCGGGCCGCCCCGTGGGAGCGGGGGAACTCGCTGCGCACCGGCGAACGCTGAGCAGCACTCCGCGGGCGCGCCTGGCGATGTCGCCGGGCGCGCCCGTTTGCGTCGGGCCCCTCTCCGGGCGTCTCGCCCCGGTATGCCTCGCGGAGGACCGCTGGTAGCGCGGGGCCGGGGCTCCGGCTGCGGCGCCCGCGCCTGATCGCCCGCCTCTCCTCGCTCCGCGCGTGCTCATCAGCTCAACGGGGCTTTCCCGGGGATGCGGCGCGAGCGGGGAGCGGTCGGTCTCCGCCGCGACCGGTGGCCCAGGGTGCCGCGACCTCGACGGTTCGCCGCGCTCGGCTCCGGCGAACCGCTCGGGAGCTGGGCGACCTCGCCCGCCCCCCCGGCATCAACGAACACCCCGGAAGCCGACCGGACCGGCTCACCCTCGCCTCCGCCCGGACACCGGCTGCTCGACGCCCTCGGCTCCGCCCGAACCGATCCGCCCTCCCCGGCTCCGGCGCATCGGAATCCGGTCGGCCCCGGCCCGCGGGACGCGCCGGCGAACGGCACCGGCCCCCCCGGAAACCGCCCCGGCACGAAAGAAACCCGCCCGCCCCGGCAACGGCCGGGACGGGCGGGCTCGGGTCGATCGGCTCAGCTCACACCGAGCCGCCCGCGGAGACCTCCCCGCGCTGCTGCTGCCCCAGGCGGGAGTGCTGGCGGCCGTACAGGAAGTACACGACCACACCGGCGATCATCCACACCACGAACCGCACCCAGGTCAACGCGGTCAGGTTCAGCATGAGCCACAGGCAGGCCAGGATCGCCAGGATCGGCACCACCGGCACCAGCGGCGCCCGGAACCCGCGCGGCAGGTCCGGCCGGGACCGCCGCAGGATCACCACACCCGCCGAGACCAGGATGAACGCGAACAAGGTGCCCACGTTCACCATCTCCTCCAGCTTGTCGGCCGGGAAGAACGCCGCCGCCAGCGCGACGACCGCACCGACGATCAGCGTGGCCCGCATCGGCGTGCCGTGCTCGTCGCTGGTCTTGGCCAGCCCGCGCGGCAGCAGCCCGTCGCGGGACATGGCGAACAGGATCCGCACCTGCCCGAGGAACATCACCATGACGACGGTGGTGAGCCCGGCCAGCGCCCCGACGGTGATCACGCTGGCCGCCCAGGTGACCCCGTGCAGCTGGAACGCGGTGGCCAGCGTGGCCTTCTCGCCGTCCTTGGTGGCCAGGTCGGTGTACTTGACCATGCCGGTGACCACGACGGCCACGGCCACGTACAGCACGGTGACGATGCCCAGCGAGCCGAAGATGCCCCGCGGGGCGTCGCGCTGCGGGTTGCGGGTCTCCTCGGCGGTGGTGGCGACGACGTCGAAGCCGATGAACGCGAAGAACACCAGCGAGGCCCCGGCCAGCAGGCCGAACACGCCGAAGCTGCTGGTCTGCCCGCCGAGCAGCAGCGACAGCAGGGACTGGTCCAGCGCCGAGGAGTCCTCGGTGGCCGACTGCGCCGGCGGCAGGAACGGCGAGTAGTTCGCCGGGTTCACGTAGGCGAGGCCGACGACCACGACCAGCAGCACCACGAACACCTTGAGGGCGCTGATGACGAGGCTGACCCGCGCGGACAGCTTGGTGCCGACCGCCAGCACCGTGGTCAGGATCGCGATCAGCAGCAGCGCGCCCCAGTCGAACTGCAGCGGCCCGAGCTCGAACTTGGTGGGCGCGTTCAGCCCCACCAGCTGCAGCACTTCCTGCAGGTAGGTGGACCAGCCCTTGCTCACCGCCGCGGCCGCGACGGCGAACTCCAGGATCAGGTCCCACCCGATGATCCAGGCGATGAACTCGCCGAACGTCGCGTAGGAGTAGGTGTAGGCGCTGCCCGCCACCGGCACGGTCGAGGCGAACTCGGCGTAGCACACCGCCGCGAGCCCGCACGCGACCGCGGCGATGACGAACGACAGCGACACCGCCGGCCCGGTCGTGTCCCCGGCGGTGGACGCCGCCAGCGTGAAGATCCCCGCGCCGATGACGACCGAGACGCCGAAGACCATGAGGTCCCACGCGCCGAGGTTCTTGCGCAGCTTGGTGTCCGGCTCGTCCGTGTCCTTGATCGACTGTTCGACGGACTTGGTTCGCCACAGTCCGGTCCCTGGCACCTGTCGCCCTCCTCAACCCGAATGGTGGAACGCACCCTAGCGCGGGAGTGTTGCACTCGAACCGTCGGAAACAGTGTGCCGGGCGCAATTCGTTAATGCTCTGTGACCGCTGCGGCCGGGCGGCGCAAGCCGAGTCGTCCGATCGCTACCGGACGATCACCGTGCGCGCACCTCGGCCGCGTCGTCGCAGGTGGCCGCGCGTCCGGGCGCACAATTTCCCGGAATTCCCCGGGCCGCCGGGAAAGGCCCCGCGAGATCCCGGGGAATTCCTGATCTGATTCGCCGCGGCACGTGATTCCGGCCGCTTCCGGTTATCGCCGCGGGACCGTCACGTCCGGTCCGCCGGGACCGGTTCGGAGTCCTCGGTGCGGTCCAGGTCCGGTTCCAGGTAGATCACCCGGGCGGCCGGGACGGCCTCCCGCACCCGGGCCTCGGCGGCGTCGATCTCGGCGGCGACCTCGGCCACCGACAGCGCCGGGGCCAGCGCGATCTTGGCCGCGACCAGCAGCTCCTCCGGGCCGAGGTACTCGGTGCGGATGTGGATGACCTTGCGCACCCGGCCGCCGCGCAGCTCACCGACGATCCGGTCGCGCAGCGCCGGGGTGGCGCCCTCGCCGATGAGCAGGCTCTTGGTCTCCACGATCAGCACGATCGCGATCGCGCCGAGCAGCAGGCCGATGGCGATCGTGCCGATGCCGTCGAAGACCGGGTTGCCGGTCAGCACCGCCAGCCCCACGCCGATCAGCGCGAACACCAGGCCCAGCAGCGCACCGGCGTCCTCCAGCAGCACCACCGGCAGCTCCGGGGTCTTGGCCTGCCGGATGAACTGCCACCAGCTCAGCTCCCCCTTGAGCTCGCGGGACTCGCCGATGGCGGTGCGGAAGCTGTAGCCCTCCAGGCAGATCGCGATCAGCAGGATCACCACCGCCACCACCGGCGAGGTCAACGGCTCCGGGTGCTCGATCTTGTGGAAGCCCTCGTAGAGCGCGAACACCGACCCGAGGCTGAACAGCAGCAGCGCCACGATGAACGAGTAGAAGAACCGGTCCCGCCCGTAGCCGAACGGGTGCTCCTCGTCCGGCCGCCGCGCCGAGGTCTTCTTGCCCAGCAGCAACAGGCCCTGGTTCGAGGTGTCGGCCAGCGAGTGCACCGACTCGGCCAGCATCGACGAGGACCCGGTGAACAGGAATCCGCCGAACTTGGCCAGTGCGATGCCCGCGTTCGCGGACAACGCCGCCAGGATCGCCTTGGTACCGCCGCCTGCTGACACGTCGTGCTCCCCGATCGATCGTCCACTGAGGTCACCGGGAATGTACCCGGGCGGGCCCGGCCCGCGGGACCGCACGACGCAAACCGCGCGAGTCGGCCGAAACCCGGAACAAGCACCCGGCGGCGCTAGGTGCCCGGCGCGGCGCGGAAGACCTGCGCGGTCCCGTCCGCCTCCTCCGCCGGCTGCGCCAGCACCACCGGGTCGGAGGCGGCCAGCCACACCGACTCGCCGCGGGCCAGCCGCAGCGGCGGGCGCGAGCCGTCCCGCGGGCGCAGCACCACCGAACCCTTGGTGCACAGCACGATCTGCGGCCCGTAGGAGTCCAGCGGCACCGGACCCGCGGTGGCCGGCGACCAGTCCACGCGGGACAGCTCGAACTCCTCGGCCGGGGTCTGGTAGACGGTCAGGTTCGCGTCCAGCGACTCGCCCTTGTGCACCCGCATGTCCGCGCAGGTGAAGTCCAGCACCCGCAGCAGCTCCGGCACGTCCACGTGCTTCGGGGTGAGCCCGCAGCGCAGGATGTTGTCCGAGTTGGCCAGGATCTCCACGCCGGTGCCGTGCAGGTAGGCGTGCAGGTTCCCGGCGGGCAGGTAGATCGCCTCGCCCGGCTGCAGCACCAGCCGGTTCAGCAGCAGGCTCGCCAGCACGCCCGCGTC
>Ga0164243_10012823_pt1 | contig 11835 bp, 10 predicted proteins | sample OricompcompostOP_FD_108781 | JGI IMG/M metagenome (GOLD analysis project Ga0164243, IMG submission 108781) | Organic Plus compost microbial communities from Emeryville, California, USA - Original compost - Organic plus compost (OP) | ecosystem: Engineered > Solid waste > Mixed feedstock >...
CTTCTTCTTGAGCCAGGACGACAACCCGTCGCGCTCGGTCGGTGAACCGCTCGAACATGCCCTCGTGCTCCTCACGTGCCGTGCGCCTGAGTCTTGGCCGGACCAGCGACTTGGCGGAACCAATGCACAGACGCCCGGGGAGACGCTGCGCACCCTCACTCTATCGCCGCGGACGCGGTCAGCTACGGCCCTGCACGCCGGACTGACCCCCGTCCGCGACGTATCTGCCAACTGTGCACGCTTATCGGGTGTTCCCGAGGGCGGATGTGTACGCGCAGAGCGAACACACCGGCGCGCGGTCCGGGAGATCAGCGCCGCCATAGAACGGCCCAAAAGCGCTGATTAAGGCTCAAACCGGACGCGGACTATACCGACAATCCACTTGATCTTGGATATCGCTCACAGCCCCGGGAGCGCCCGGGCGGGGACAGCCGGCCGCACCTGACGGCCGGCAGGGAGGGGCCCCTGCCCGGCGGCGCTCCGCGGCCTAGCGACCGGCCTTGGCGTGGTACTCGTCGACGATCTCCTGTGGGATGCGGCCCCGGTCGGAGATGTCCTTGCCTTCCTTCTTGGCCCAGGCGCGGATGGCCCGGTTCTGCTCGCGGTCGGCCGCCGCGCCGCCGCGTCCGCGCGCCGCACGCCCGCCGACCACCACACCGCCCCGGCCGACCTTCGACCCGGCCGCCACGTACGGCGCGAATGCGTTCCGCAATTTCTCGGCGTTCTTCTTGGATAGGTCGATCTCGTACTGAACGCCGTCCAGCGCGAACTTGACGGTCTCGTCCGCGTCGCCGCCGTCGATGTCGTCCACCAGCTTGTGAATGATCTGCTTGGCCACCGGCCGTTGTCCTTTCCCGTGGTCCCTCCCACAAACAAGAGCACAATAGCTCGTTCGGCGCGCGATCGGTCAATGGCCGGGCAAAAACAGCGCCGAGTCTTGTTCGGCGGTTTATGCGGCCGGCCCGGCCTCGGGCGTTTCCACATTGTGCGACAGAGCGTGGTCGATTCGGCTCACCGGCGTGATCCGCTCCGCGGAACATCTAGCGCCGATGGGCCCGATGTTGTTACCCCCGTCACCGGATGCTACGAATCTCGTCGCCGAGACTTTGCCGGTACGGACGGGAACCGACCCACCGACCGATACGGTGGGTCACCGCGCGCGCCGGCCGGGGAACGGATGCATTGAAACTCGGACGCATCGGCGTCCGTCACATAGCCGTCGGTCACGAATTACCGCGTACCCTGCCTGCCGTGGATGCTGACAAGAACGGCGCGCTCTCCTTCGGGGCCGCGGCCGAGCGCTACGACCGTTTCCGTCCCCGCTATCCCGCGCCGGCTCTCGCCTGGGCCCTGGGCCCGGACGCGGCGGGGCCCCGCGCCGTGGTGGACCTGGCCGCCGGCACCGGGATCCTCACCCGCGGCCTGCTGGCGGCGGGCCACCGGGTCACCCCGGTCGAACCCGACGCCGCGATGCGCGCGCAGCTCGCGGCCGCCACGCCGGGCGTGACCGCGCTCGCCGGCAGCGCCGAGGCCATCCCGCTTCCCTCGAGCAGCGTCGATGCCGTGGTGGCCGGCCAGGCGTACCACTGGTTCGACGCGCCGCTCGCCCACGCGGAGGCCGCCCGCGTGCTGCGGCCGGGCGGCTATTTCGCCGCGGTGTGGAACATGCGCGACAAACGCGTGCCATGGGTGGCGGCGCTCGACGCCATCGCCAGCGCGGCCGACCGCGACCACCCGCCGCCCGCCTCGTTCGGGCCGTCGTTCAGCCCGGTGGAACACCGGGAATTCGCCCATTCGACCACACTGACCGCCGACGACCTCGTGACGATGATGACAACGCGGTCGTATTACCTGACGGCCACCGAGGACGCACGGAAACGCTTCGAGGCCGCGGTGCGGGAACTGGCCGGTACCCACCCCGACCTGGCCGGCCGCGATTCCTTCGAGCTGCCCTACCGCACGGTGGTCTACCGGGCGTCGACGTTGCGCTCGTAGACCATCCGCAGGCCGATCAGCGTAATCATCGGCTCGTGGTGGGTGATCGTACGGCACTCACCGAGCACGACCGGCGCGAGCCCGCCGGTGGCGATGACGGCCTTCACCCCACCCAGCTCCTCGGTCATCCGCTCGACGATCCGGTCCACCTGCCCGCCGAACCCGAAATACATCCCCGACTGCAGACATTCGACGGTGTTCTTGCCGATGACCGAACGCGGTTTCGCCGGCTCGACCTTGCGCAGTTGCGCGGCGCGGGCCGCGAGCGCGTCGAACGAGATCTCGATGCCCGGTGCGAACGCGCCACCCAGGAACTCGCCCCGCGCACTGATCACGTCGTAGTTCGTGGTCGTGCCGAAGTCGACCACGATCGACGGCCCGCCGTAGAGCGTGTACGCCGCCAGCGTGTTGACCACCCGGTCGGAGCCGACCTCCTTGGGGTTGTCGATGGCCAGCTGCACGCCGGTCTTGACCCCGGGCTCGACGATGACGTTCGGCAGGTCGGCGTAGTAGCGGGCCAGCATCGACCGCAGCGACCGCAGCGCGGCCGGCACCGTCGAGCAGGCCGACACGCCGGTGATCTCGACCGCGTCGCCGGCGAGCAGCCCACGGAACATCAGCCCGAGCTCGTCGGCCGTGGAGCGCGCGTCGGTCTTGATCCGCCAGTTGTGCACCAGCTTCTCGCCGTCGAACGTGGCCAGCACCGTGTTGGTGTTACCGATGTCGATGCACAGCAGCATGGGGTCAGCTCCTGCTCAGGTGCGGGGGGCGAAGATCGAGTGCGATGTCCAAGATGGGTGACGAGTGCGTCAGCGCCCCCACGGAAAGATAGTCGACGCCGGTCGCGGCGTACGCCGGCGCGGTGGCCAGCGTGAGCCCGCCGGTGGCCTCCAGCTCGGCGCGGTCGCCGACCGCCGCCACCACCTCGCGCAGCACGCCGGGCGGCATGTTGTCGCAGAGCAGGAACGTGGCGCCGGCCTCCACCGCCTCGATCGCCTCCTCCACGGTGGTGACCTCGACCTGCACGGGCACCTCCGGGAACGCCTCCCGGACCCGGCGGTACGCCTCGGCCACGCTCCCCGCCGCGAGCTTGTGGTTGTCCTTGATCATGGCGACGTCGTAGAGGCCCATCCGCTTGTTGGTGCCGCCGCCGGCCCGCACCGCATACTTCTCCAGGGTCCGCAGCCCGGGAGTGGTCTTGCGGGTGTCGAGCACGAGTGCCTTCGTGCCGGCGAGGGCGTCGGCCCAGGCCCGGGTGTGCGTCGCCACCCCGGAGAGGCGGCTGAGCAGGTTCAGCGCGGTGCGCTCCGCGGTCAGCAGCGTGCGGGTCGGCCCGGTGACGGTCGCCAGCACGTCGCCGTGGCGGACCCGGTCGCCGTCGCGGGCCTTCAGGACCACATCCGGGCTACGCGGGCCGGCGAGCGCGAACACCGCGGCCGCCACCGGCAGCCCGGCGACCACCCCGTCCGCCCGGGCCACCACGTCGGCGGTGTCGACCTGGCCGGCGGGGATCGTGGCCTCGCTGGTGACGTCCCGGCGCTCCGGACCCAGGTCCTCGTCGAGCGCCGTGCGGACCACCCGCTCGACCTCGGCGGGGTCGAGGCCCTTGTCCCGCAGCTCTTCGATGATCCACTCCGGCAGCATCACGCCTCCCAGGTCAGCTTCGGCTCGCCGGCATCGCCCAGCGCCGGGAAGAGGTGGCCCAGCCACTCGTCGCGGGTGGCCGGGAAGTCCTCGCGCCAGTGGCAGCCCCGCGTCTCCTCCCGTGCGGTGGCGGCCGCGACGAGGGCGGTCGCCACGGTCACCAGGTTCGTCGCCTCCCAGCTGGCGGTCGCCGGCCGGCCCCGGGTCGCGCCGAGCCCGACGATCGTGGCGGCGGTGGCCGCGAGCGTCTCCGCCGACCGCAGCACCCCGGCACCCCGGGTCATCGCCCGCTGCAGGACCGGCCGTACGCCCGGGTCCAGCACCCACGCGCGCTCCGTGACCGGTGCGGGCTCACCGTGCTCGGGCAGGCCGCCGGCGATGTGCTCGGCGATCCGCTTCGCGAAGACCAGCCCCTCCAGCAGCGAGTTGCTGGCCAGCCGGTTGGCGCCGTGCACGCCGGTACAGGCCACCTCGCCGCACGCGTAGAGCCCGGGGATCGACGTGCGGCCGTGCAGGTCGGTGCGGACACCGCCGGAGGCGTAGTGCGCGGCCGGCGCCACGGGGATCGGCTCGGTGGTCGGATCGACACCGGCCGCCCGGCACGAGGCCACGATCGTCGGGAACCGCTGCTCGAGGAACGCCGCTCCGAGGTGCCGCGCGTCGAGGTGGACGTGGTCGGTGCCGGTCGCCAGCATCACCCGGTGGATGCCCTTGGCGACCACGTCGCGCGGCGCCAGCTCGGCCAGCTCGTGCTGGCCCACCATGAAGCGCTTGCCGTCGCCGTCGACGAGGTGGGCTCCCTCGCCGCGCAGGGCCTCGGAGACCAGCGGCTGCTGGGCCCGGCCGCCCGTACCCCCGAGGAAGAGCGCGGTCGGGTGGAACTGCACGAACTCGATGTCGGTCACCGCCGCGCCGGCGCGGATCGCGAGCGCCACGCCGTCGCCGGTGGACACCACGGGGTTGGTGGTGGACGCGAAGACCTGGCCCATGCCGCCGGTCGCGAGCACCACCGCGCGCGCCATGACGGCGCCGACGCCGTCCTCCGTGCCCTCGCCGAGCACGTGCAGGGTGATCCCGCAGGCCCGGCCCGCCGCGTCGGTGAGCAGGTCGAGGACCAGCGCGTGGTCGACCACCCGGATCCACGGGTCGCGCCGGACCGCGGCGTGCAAGGCGCGCTGCACCTCGGCCCCGGTGGCGTCGCCGCCGGCGTGCACGATCCGGTTGGCGTGGTGCCCGCCCTCCCGGGTCAGCATCAGCGAGCCGTCGGGGTTGCGGTCGAACTCGGCACCCACCCGCATCAGCTCGCGCACCCGGGCGGGACCCTCCTCGACCAGGACCCGCACCGCCGCCGGGTCGCAGAGCCCGACCCCGGCGACCTCGGTGTCGCGCGCGTGCGCGGCCGGGGTGTCGAGCGGGTCGAGCACGGCGGCGATCCCGCCCTGGGCCCAGCGGGTCGAGCCGTCGTCGATGTTCTCCTTGGTGACGACCGTGACGTGCAGGCCCGCCTCGCGCAGGTGCAGGGCGGCGGTCAGGCCGGCGATGCCGGAGCCCACCACGACCACGTCCGTCGACTCGGCCCAGCCCGGCGCCGGCCCGGCGAGACGGCGCGGCAACTCGGGTAGCTCCGGAAGGTGCATCCCCTCAGTCAACCGCGCCGGAACGCGAACCGTCGCACCGGACTAGCGAAACGTGCCGCGGGTAACGCCGGTCACTTCGCGAACTGGCCGAGATTGGGCGGGAAGCCCTTCTCGCCGACACCCTTGGCCGACGCGGTCAGCGGCCGGAAGCGGATCCAGAGGTAGCAGCGGACTCCGCGGTCGAGCGCGAACGTGTCCTTGCCGGCCAGGATCGGGATGTAGCCGGTCCGGTACGCGAACGACGCGTCGTAGGGCACGCCGACGTATGCCGCGATCGTCTCCAGGCACCCCTGGTAGAAGGGGACGTAGTCGCGGTCCTTCACCGGATACGCCAGCTTGTCCGGCGCGGTCCACACCCCGGCGAACTCACCCTGGTGCTCCTTGTCGCACGGACTCTCGACGACGGTGTCCACGTTGCTGCGCTTGTCGAGCTTCACCAGCGCGCAGCGGAGCAGCAGCGGCGAGCCGGGGGCCAGCGCGCCGGCCAGGCTGCCGGACCGGTCGGCGACCCTGCCGTCCGGGCCGACGCCGGTCAGCTCGACCACGTCGCAGCGGAACCAGCGCTGGCCGGCCGCCCACGCCGCCGGGGACGGCAGCACGAGGTCGAGCCGGAGCCGCGCGGTGCGCCAGTCGCCGCCCAGGGCCGCCGCGGCCTGCCTGTCGCACTCGTCGAAGGCGCTCCGCAGCGCGCGCGAGCCGGCCGGCGGCGAGGCGGCCACCACATCGGACAACCGTCCGGAGTGGATCGTCTCGGCGGCGTGCGGCGCCGCGCAGTCGACAGAGCCTTCGAGCCGGTCGGCGATCCCGCCTCTCGCGGCGGCCGGGTGGCAGGCGGGTGGCGGCGCCGGTGTGGTCGGCGCGGACGCGGGTGCCGGAGCGCCCTGGCCGTCGCCGGTGGAGCCGCACGCGGCCGCCGCCGCCGTCAACACCAAGAGCACGACCGCTGCCGTCCATCGACGCATCGCGTCCTCCCCAGGGGCGCCGGACGTTGCATCCTAAGCGCAGCACACTCTAGCGGCGGAACGCAACCGTCCGGTCACCCCCGGTGACTCATCAACCCAGATCGATCGGTACGTTGTCGATCAGGCGGGTGCCGCCGACCCAGGCCGCGACCAGCATGCGCGCCGGCCCGTGCCCGGGCGGCGGGCCGAGGTCCGGGTCCAGCAGGACGAGGTAGTCGAGCTTCACGCCGGTCGTACCGTCGGCGAAGACCCTGTGGGCCGCCGCCAGCGCGCCGTCGGCGTCCAGACCGCGTTCGGCCGCGGCGGCGCCGGCCCGCAGGGCCGCCGAGAGGCGCAGCGCCGAGGCCCGCTCCGATTCCGTGAGGTACGCGTTGCGGCTGGAGAGTGCCAGCCCGTCGGGCTCCCGTACGGTCGGCACGCCGCGCACCTCGATCGGCAGGTTGACGTCGAGCACCATGCGCCGGATCAGCGTGAGCTGCTGGTAGTCCTTCTCGCCGAAGAACGCGAGGTCGGGCCGGACCAGATTGAAGAACTTGAGCACCACGGTCAGCACGCCGTGGAAGAAGCCGGGCCGGCTCGCACCCTCCAGCAGCTCGCCCAGCGGCCCCGGGTTGACCCGCACGAGGGGCTCGCCGCCGGGGTAGACCTCGTCGCGGGTAGGGGCGAACACCATGTCGACCCCCGCCCGCCGGCACATCTCCAGGTCGGCCTCGAGCGTGCGCGGGTAGCGGTCGAAGTCCTCGTTCGGCCCGAACTGGAGCGGGTTGACGAAGATCGTGGCGATCACCGAGTCGGCCGCGGCACGGGCGGCGTCGAGCAGCGACTCGTGGCCCGCGTGCAGCGCACCCATGGTCATGACGACCGCGACCCGGCCAGGCAGCTCGTCTCGGGCCGCGGCGAGCTCGGCCCTGGTCCGGACAACCTTCACGCGACCCGCTCCTGCTTGTCGGTGGCGAGGACGTCGAGCAGGGCCTCGGCGTCCCGGGGCTTCAGCCGGCCCGCGGCGATGGCGCGGTCCGCGGTGCGGCGCGCCAGGGCGAGATACGCCGGTACGGAGTCCGGCGCGATCTCCCGCAGCGTGGCGAGGTGGCGGGCCACGGTGCCGGCGTCCCCTCGGGACACCGGGCCGGTGAGCGCCGCGTCGCGGAGCCGCAGCGTGTTGTCGAGCGACGCGTGCAGCAGCGGCCCGAGCACCTTCTCGGGGTAGACGACGCCGGCGTCGCGCAGCCGGTCGAGCGCCTCGTTGACGAGCGTGACCAGGTGGTTGGCGCCGTGCGCGAGCGCCGCGTGGTAGAGCGCGCGGTCGGCCTCCGGCACCCACTCCGGGCTGCCGCCCAGGTCGTGCACCAGGTCTTCGGCGAACGACTTGAGGTCGGCCGGGGCCGTGATGCCGTACGAGATCCCGGGGAGCCGGTCGAGGTCGGCGGCCGTGCCGGTGAACGTCATCGCCGGGTGCAGGGCGAGCGGGCGGGCACCGGCGATCGCGGCCGGGGCGAGGACGGCGAGCCCGTGCGCGCCGGAGGTGTGCAGCACCACCTGGCCCGGGTGGAGGGCCCCGGTGCCGGCGAGGCCGTCGACCACGGTCACCAGCGCGTCGTCGGGGACGGCGACCACGAGCAGGTCGGTGGCGGCGCGGGCGACGTCGTCGGCCGGGAGGTTGGCGGTGCCGGGAAGGAGTCGGGCGATGCGGCCCTTGGCGGCTCCGGAGACCCCGGAGGCGGCGACCACGCGGTGCCCGGCGGCGCGGAGGGCGGCGCCGAGAACGGCACCGACCCGGCCGGCACCGATGACACCGACGGTGAGCGGGTCGGCGGGCGACCCGTGGCGCGACTGAGCGCTCATCTCGATCCAGTCCTCGTAGGTCAGGTACCGGTCAATATCGAGTATGCGGGCTCGCAACATATCGGACACAAGCTTGTGTGAAGACTTTCACCGGCGGTCGTAGGCTTCCGTGGTGCGGTGGAGTGCGGCCATGTCCAAGGCCCTGTACGGGCCGGCCGGGTTCTACCGGGCCGGTGCCGGGCCGGCCCGTCACTTCCGCACCAGCGCCAACGCCTCCCCGGTGCTCGCCGCCGCCGTCCTGCGGCTGCTGGAGCGGGTGGACGCCCTGCTCGGCCACCCGGCGCGGCTGGACTTCGTCGATGTCGGCGCGGGGCGGGGCGAGCTGCTGACGGGGGTGCTCGCACTGGCGCCGGCAGGGTTGCGGGACCGCCTGCGGCCGGTGGCCGTCGAGATCGCCGCCCGGCCCGCGACGCTTCCCGCGGAGATCGACTGGCGGCCGTCCACGCCGCCTTCCGTCAACGGGTTGTTGACGGCCACCGAGTGGCTGGACAACGTTCCCGTCGACGTCGTGATCGGCGACCGGTACGTGCTGGTCGAGCCGGCGACCGGCGAGGAGCGACCCGGCGGGCCCGTCGACGCCGCCGACGCGGACTGGCTGGCCCGCTGGTGGCCCGAGACGGGGCTGCGCCGGGAGGTCGGGCGGGCCCGGGACGAGGCGTGGGCTGGCGCCGTCGGGTGTGTCGCGCGCGGCCTCGCGGTGGCGGTGGACTACGGGCATCTGCGGGAATCGCGGCCGGTGGACGGGACGCTCACCGGCTACCGCGACGGGCGGCAGGTGGCGCCGGTGCCGGATGGCGGCCGCGACGTGACGGCCCATGTCGCCATGGACTCGGTGGCGCTCCTCGGGTCGGCGGTCGCAGGCGGCCCGTACCGCCTGGTGACACAGCGACAGGCGTTGAAGGCGCTCGGCGCCGACGGCGGCCGGCCACCGATCGAGCTGGCGCGTTCCGATCCCGCCGGGTACGTGCGCGCGCTCGCCGCGGCGTCGGCGGCCGCGGAGCTGATGGCGCCGGGTGGCCTGGGCGACCACTGGTGGCTGCTGCAGCCGGTACGGATCGACGGCTGGACGTGGGACGATGGCGGGCATGCCGGATCTCCGTGAGATGACCGTCGGCACCGGCGCCGGGCTCGACACCGCCGACATGGTGCTCAACATCGGGCCACAGCACCCGTCGACGCACGGCGTGCTCCGGCTCCGGCTGGTGCTCGACGGCGAGCGGGTCGTGTCGTGCGAGCCGATCGTGGGCTACATGCACCGCGGTGCGGAGAAGCTGTTCGAGGTCCGCGACTACCGGCAGATCATCGTGCTCGCCAACCGGCACGACTGGCTGTCGGCGTTCGCCAACGAGCTCGGCGTGGTGCTGGCCGTCGAGCGGCTCATGGGCATCGAGGTGCCGGAACGCGCCGTGTGGCTGCGGACCGCGCTGGCCGAACTGAACCGGGTTCTCAACCATCTGATGTTCCTCGGCTCGTACCCGCTGGAGATCGGCGCGATCACGCCGATGTTCTACGCGTTCCGCGAGCGGGAGACGCTGCAGGCGATCATGGAGGAGGTCGCCGGCGGGCGGATGCACTACATGTTCAACCGGGTCGGCGGCCTCAAGGAGGAGGTGCCGGCGGGCTGGACCCGGCGGGCCCGCGCCGCGATCGGAGAGGTGCGGCGGCGGCTGCCCGACCTCGACAACCTGATCCGGCGCAACGAGATCTTCCTGGCCCGTACGGTCGGCGTCGGCGTGCTGACCGCGGAGCAGGCGGCCGCGTTCGGCGCCTCCGGGCCGGTGGCGCGGGCGTCCGGGCTCGACTTCGACCTGCGCCGCGACGAGCCGTACCTCGCCTACGGCGACCTTTCGGTGCCGGTCGTGACGCGGACGGCCGGGGACTGCCACTCGCGGTTCGAGGTGCTGCTCGACCAGGTGTACGCGTCGCTCGACCTCGCCGAGGAGTGCCTCCACCGGGTCGACCGGATCACCGGGCCGGTCAACGTGCGGCTGCCGAAGGTGGTGAAGGCGCCGGAGGGCCACACGTACGCGTGGACCGAGAACCCGCTCGGGATCAACGGGTACTACCTGGTGTCGCGCGGCGAGAAGACGCCCTGGCGGATGAAGCTGCGGACCGCGTCGTACGCCAACGTGCAGGCCCTGTCGACGCTGATCCCCGGCTGCCTGGTGCCCGACCTGATCGCCATCCTCGGGTCGATGTTCTTCGTGGTGGGCGACATCGACAAGTGATGCGCGGTCAGCGCCAGCGGTCGTCAGAGCGCTCGAACTCGTAGTCGCGGGCCGACCACGCCGGCGCGCCGTCGTCGCGCACGGCGGCCCAGCGGTCCTCGACGCGGAGGTGGGTGCCGGTCTCGTCGGCCCGCACGCTGGCCCGGCGCTCTCCCACGCGCAGCTCGCGGCCCCGGTCGTCGGCCCGCACCTCGGCCCAGCGGTCGCCGGCGGCGGACCAGCGCTCGTCGGACGCCGGGACGGCGCGACCTTCCGGCGCGGCGTACGCGCTCCACGGGTCGTCGTCGCCGCGGGTGATGGCGGCGGGCCGCGGCTCGGGCCACGGCGCCGGCTGGTCGTCGGCGCCGTGACGGCGGCCGCCGTAGACGTTGCCGGTGCCGGCGGTGGGCTCGCCGTGGTGCCGGCCGGCGCGGCCACCGGGGACACCGGCAGCGGCGCGGTAGTCGGTGCCGGCGCGGTGAGCGCCGGTGTCCTGGTATCCGGCGGTTCCGGCGCTCCGGTAGTCGCCGGAGTCGTGGTAACTCGCGGCCCCGGCGGTCCGGTAGTCGCCGGAGTCGTGGTAGCTCGCGGTCCCGGCGGTCCGGTAGTCGCCGGAGTCCGCGTGGCGGCCGGGGTGGGCGGGGGTCCCGCCGCCGCGGTAGGTGGTGGCCTCGCGGTGGTAGGTGCCGCTGTCGCGGTAGGTGTCGCCCTCGCGGCGCGGCGGTGCGTTCCGGTAGGCCGGGTCGTCGCCGTGGGACGGGCCTTCGCCGTACGACGGGACGTCGCCGAACGAGGAAACGTCGCGGTACGGGCCGGCGTCGCCGTAGACGTCGGCGGACTCGTCGCCCCGGCCGTCGACGATGGTGTGGCGGGTCGTCACCTGGACGGTTTCCGTATGCCGGACGACGCCGCCGGGCAGTCGCGGACCGGGCACCCGGGCCCGCGGCGGTCGCGGTGCGCCGGGCGGCGTGGCGCTGTCGCGACCGTCCCCGCCGAAGCCCTCGGCCAAAGCCCCGTAGGTGGCACCGCCGTAGCTGCCCGCACCGTGTCTCGCGCCGCCGGAGTATCCGTGGCCTCCGCCGGACGGGCCGCCGCCAGCCGCGTGGCCGCCATAGGCGGCGCCGGACGAGGCGGCCGCCCTCCCCGCGCCGGCGAAGGCGGGTTCCGCGCCGGCCGGCTGGCCGTACCCGTCGAGGCCCGCCTCCCGTCCAGACGCGACACCGGCCTCCGGCCCGTAGCCGGCCACGGCCTCGCGACCGTAGGGAGTGCCGTCGCGGCCGGCGCCGTAGGTGGTGCCTGCTCGCGCGTACCCGGGAGTGTCCCGGTCGGCGGGACCGCCGACCGGCTCGAACGTGGACGGCGGCACTCCGCGCCGGGCTTCGGCGCGCAGCGCCTCCACCTGCGTCCGCAGCTGGTCCACGCTGCCCTGCACCGCCCGCAGCCGCTCCCCGAACGCGCGGTGGGTCGCCCGCGCGGCGGTCTCGACGTCCTTGCGGACGTCGCGGTGCAGGCCTTCGATCTCGTCGGCGATCATGTCTTCGATATCGA
>Ga0164243_10012824_pt1 | contig 11835 bp, 8 predicted proteins | sample OricompcompostOP_FD_108781 | JGI IMG/M metagenome (GOLD analysis project Ga0164243, IMG submission 108781) | Organic Plus compost microbial communities from Emeryville, California, USA - Original compost - Organic plus compost (OP) | ecosystem: Engineered > Solid waste > Mixed feedstock >...
ATCGCCGATTTCGAGGTGGCGGAGGAGATGATCAAGCACTTCATCCGCAAGGTGCATAACCGCCGCAGCTTCGCCTCGCCGCAGGTCATCATCTGCGTCCCTTCGGGCTCCACCGCAGTCGAGCGCCGCGCCATCATGGATTCGGCCGAATCGGCCGGCGCCCGCCGCGTGTTCCTGATCGAGGAGCCGATGGCCGCCGCGATCGGCGCCGGCCTGCCGGTGACCGAACCGACCGGCTCGATGGTGGTGGACATCGGCGGCGGCACCACCGAGGTGGCGGTGCTCTCGCTCTCCGGCATCGTCTATTCGCGCTCGGTGCGCGTCGGCGGCGACAAGATGGACGAGGCGATCATCTCGTACATGCGCCGCAACCATAACCTGCTGATCGGCGAGACCACCGCCGAGCGGATCAAGAAGGAGATCGGCACCGCCCGTCCGCCCATGGACGGCGACGGCCTGGCGATCGAGGTCAAGGGCCGCGACCTGATGCAGGGCGTGCCGCGCGAGGTGCGCATCTCCGAGAAGCAGGCGGCCGAGGCCCTGGCCGAGCCGGTCAGCCAGATCGTCGAGGCCGTGAAGGTCGCGCTGGAGGCCACCCCGCCCGAGCTCGCCGCCGACATCGCCGACAAGGGCATCATGCTGACGGGCGGCGGCGCGCTGCTGCGAGGGCTGGACGCCGAGATCCGCGACCATACCGGCCTGCCGGTGACCGTGGCCGACGATCCGCTGTCCTGCGTCGCGCTGGGCTGCGGCCGCGTGCTCGAGCACCCGAAGTGGATGAAGGGCGTGCTCGACGCGTCTCTGGCTTAAGCTCGTCGGGCGAATCGAGTCGGAGCGCGGGGGCGCTTGAGGAGGCGCGCGCTTGGCGTTCAGGGAAGGGCCTTTCCAGGATCTGAAGGTCCCGCTGACCTGGGCCGGGGCTCTCGCGGCCGTGGTCGCCATCATCGCCGCCGGCGCCCTCCTGGTCGCGGAGCGGGGCGAGGGCGAGGGGCCGCCGGCCTATGACACGGCCCGGCGCGAGTTCGACCAGGTCGTGGCCCCTGTGGCCGGGGTGGTCGCCGCTCCATTCCGTTGGACCGTGCAGGGCGTGGACTACGTCCGCGGCTACTTCTTCGCCGTGTCCGAGAACCGGCGCCTGCGGCAGCGGGTGGCCGATCTGGAGCGCTGGCGCGACGCCGCGCTGGCCCTGAAGAACATCAACAGCCGCTACGAGGCGCTGCTCAAGCTGCGCACCGAGCCGCCGATCCCGATGGTCAGCGCCCGGGTGGTGCTGGACGCGCGGGGCCCCTTCTCCAACGCGCGCCTCGCCGACGCCGGCAGCGACCGCGGCGTGAAGGTGGGCAACCCTGTCCTGTCGGAACGGGGCGTGGTCGGCCGGGTGGTCGGCGTGTCGCGCAATGTCAGCCGCATCCTGATGCTCACCGACGTGGAGAGCCGCACCCCCGTGCTGGTGGACCGCACCAACGCCCGGGCGATCCTGACGGGCGACGGGGGGCTGATCCCCCGGCTCGATTTCGTGCGCGGCCGCGATCCGGTGAAGGAAGGCGACATGATCCTGACCTCCGGCGACGGAGGGCTGTTCCCCCGCGGCTTGCCGATCGGCGTGGCGACGAAGGACCTGCGCGGGGGCTGGCGCGTGCGGCTCTATGCCGACGACAGCAACATCGACTACGTCCGCATCTTGGTGTTCGACGATTTCTCGCAGATGGCCGACATGTCGGCCCTGGCCGACGCGCCCCTGCCGCCTCTGACCCCGCAGGAGAAGGCCGAGATCGAAGCCGCCATCTCGGGTCGTCCTGCGACTCCGCCGGGAGTCCCCGGAGCGCCTCAGCCCGGCGCGCAGCCTGGAGCGGCTCCGGGCCTTCCGGGGACGGCCCCCCCGGCCGCCGTCGCTCCCCGTCCGCCGGCCGCTGCGCCCAGGCCCGCGACTTCTGCGCCTGCGCGACCCGCGCCGCGGCCAGCGCCGCGCCCGCCCGCCGCGCCGCCGCCGGTCCAGCCCGCGCCGAGCCAGGCGCCGGCCGCGCTCGAAGGGCTGCTCTGACCATGCCCGGGCGCTCGTCCCAGCCGCTCCAGCCTCTGGTCTGGCTGGGCGCGCCCATGCTGCTCAGCATCGGGGCCACGGTCCTGCTGGCCGCGCCGCTGAGGGTGTTCGGCTTCGGTCTGCCGGAGCCGGTCTTCCCCATGGTGCTCGCCTTCGCCTGGGCGGTCATCCGGCCTTCGGTGCTGGGACCGTTCGCGCTCTTGCTGCTCGGCCTGTTCAGCGACCTGTTCTGGGGCGCGCCGATCGGGCTTTGGCCGCTATCGCTGCTGATCTGCTATTTCGGCGCCCTGATCTCGCGGAACCTGATGGCCGGCCAGAGCAGCGGCGTGCTGTGGGGCTGGTACGCGGCCCTGACGGCGGCGGCCTTCGCCTGCGCCTACGCGGTGACGGTGATCGTGTCCGGCAACAAGCCGGGGCTCGGCGCCACGGCCCTGCAGCTCATTGTCACGGCCGCCCTCTACCCGATTGCGAACTATCTGATCGAGCGGTTCGAAGACGCGGACGTACGTTTCCGATAGACTGCCGCTTCGCTGGCCCCAGAACCCCATCCCGACGCGACCAGGATCCGACACAGCCGCTGATGGAACCCTCCATCTTCTTCGACGAGGTGAACGAGCGTCAGGGGGTGTTCCACCGCCGCGCCTTCCTGCTCGGCGGGTTCGCGGGCCTCGGCCTGATCGGCATGAGCGCCCGGCTGGCCCAGCTGCAGCTCGTCGACACCGACCGCTATCAGCTGCTGTCGGCCTCGAACCAGTTCAACTTCCGCCTGCGCCCGCCCCCCAGGGGCCGCATCCTGGACCGCAACGGGGTCGAGATCGCCTCCAGCCGTCCCGACTTCCGGCTGCTCGTGCTGCGCGACGAGGTCAAGGATATCGACGCCACCCTCGACGGGGTCAGCGAGCTCATCCCGATGACGCCCGAACGGCGCGCCCAGCTGAAGCGCGAGATCCAGGCTTCGCCCCGCTTCGTGCCGGTGGCCATCGCCAACGACCTGACCTGGGAGGAATTCGCCCGCGTCAACGTCCGCACGCCTGAGCTGCCTGGCGTCGCCGCGGACATGGGCGAGGCGCGGGTCTACCCCTACGGCGGCGCTTTCGCCCACGTCATCGGCTACGTGTCCAAGATCAACAAGCAGGAACTGGACGCCGAGGGCCCGAACCCCGAGCCGCTGCTGCTTCACCCCGGCTTCCGCATCGGCAAGCTCGGCATCGAAAAGGCGTTCGACAAGGAGCTGCGCGGCAAGGCCGGCGGCCAGAAGGTCGAGGTCGATTCCGTCGGCCGGGTGATCCGCGAGGACCCGGCCGGCGACATCAAGGCGGTCCCCGGCAAGGAGGTGGTCCTCACCCTGGACGCCGACGTGCAGAACCGGGCGCTCGAGGTGTTCGGCGAGGAGGCCGGCTCGGCCGTGCTCATGGACGTGCGCACCGGCGACCTCCTGTGCCTCCTGTCGGCGCCGTCCTTCGACGTGAACCGCTTCGCCACCGGCGTCTCGTCGGCCGAGTACAAGGCGCTGGTCGAGTACGAGCGCAAACCGCTGCTCGACAAGGCGCTGTCGGGCCTCTACCCGCCCGGCTCCACCTTCAAGACCATGACCGCCATGGCCGCCCTGGAGGCCGGGGTCGACCCCGAGGAGACCGTCCACTGCGGCGGCGGCCTCTATTTCGGTGGGCGGATCTTCCACTGCTGGCGCCACGGCGGCCACGGCGCCGTGAACATGCACACGGCCATCAAGACCTCGTGCGACGTCTATTTCTACCAGATGGCGCTCAGGGTCGGGCCGGACCGCATCGCCAACACGGCCAAGGCCTTCGGCTTCGGCCAAGTCTACGACATCGGCATCTCGGGCCAGAAGGCGGGCATCGTCCCTTCGACCGACTGGAAGAGGGAATACTTCAAGCGCAACCCGGCCAACCAGAAGTGGTTTCCGGGCGAGTCGCTGTCCTACGGCATCGGTCAGGGGGCGTTGCAGGTGAACGCCCTGCAGCTCTGCGTCATGACCGCCCGGCTCGCCAACGGGCGAAAAGCCCTCAATCCGCGGCTGATCAAATCCGTCGGCGGCCAGGAGCGGCCGCGCGGTTCCGATGTGCCCGACCTGCCGTTCCCCCCCGAACACATCGAGATCGTACGCGCCGCCATGCAGTCGGTGGCCAACGACGTGGGCGGGACGGCTTACGCGGCCAGCCAGCTCAAGCTCGGTCCCATCACCATGGCGGGCAAGACCGGATCGGCCCAGGTGCGCAGCTACGGCGCCGGCGGGCGCAACACCGACAATCTGGAATGGCGGTTCCGCGACCACGCCCTGTTCGTGGCCTTCGCCCCCGCCGACGACCCCCGCTACGCCATATCGGTCATCGTGCAGCACGGCCTGCACGGGGGCAGCGCCTCCGCGCCGCGGGCGCGGGAGATCATGCGCGTGGCCCTGCTCAAGGATCCGGAGATCCGCGCCCGGATCGAGCAGCCGCTGCCGACCGACCGGCCGCCGGAGCCGGCGGCGCCCTACGATCCCAGCCTCGGCGCTCCCGACGAGAGCGTCCGTCCGCCCGAACTCGCGCCGGCGCCCCAGCCCGCGCCCGGAGCGCCCGCCGCCCCGCCCTCGCAGCCCCTGCCCGGAGGCGTCCGATGACCGCTTCGGCCCTCACGCGCCCCGGCGAACGGGAGCGGCTCTCGACCAAGCTCCTGGAGCTCGATTGGCGGCTGGCGCTGCTCCTGTGCGCCATCGCCGGCGTGGGCGCCATGATGCTCTATTCCATCGCCAACAGCTCGTGGGAGCCGTGGGCGGACCGGCACCTGATGCGCTTCGGCGTCTGCTTCGCCGTCATGCTGGTGCTGGCGCTCGTGGACCTTCGGGTCTGGTTCCTGTCGGCCTATCCCGTCTATGTGCTGGGCTTCGTGCTGCTCATCGCGGTGGAGCTGGTCGGGCACAATGCGCTCGGCGCCACGCGCTGGCTGAAGCTCGGCCCGCTGCAGATCCAGCCGTCCGAGATCATGAAGGTCGGGGTCGTGCTGGCGCTGGCGCGCTTCTACCACGGGGTCTCGGCCAAGGACGCCAAGCTGTCCTGGAAGCTCCTGATCCCGGCCGCGCTGATCCTGGCGCCGGTGGTGCTGGTGGCCCACCAGCCGGACCTCGGCACCGCCGTGCTGATCCTGCTGACCGGGGCGGCGGTGATGTTCATGGCCGGGCTGAGCTGGCGGGTGCTGGCCGCGGGGGGGATCGCCGGCGCGATCGCCGTGCCGCCCTTCGTCATGTTCGGCCTGCACGACTACCAGCGGAACCGGATCCTGACCTTCCTCAATCCGGAGGAGGACCCGTCGGGCACCGGCTACCATATCCTGCAGTCGAAGATCGCCCTGGGCTCCGGGGGGCTCCTGGGCAAGGGCTACGGCCTGGGCTCGCAGAGTCAGCTCAACTTCCTGCCCGAGAAGCACACCGACTTCATCTTCGCCACCTTCGCCGAGGAGTTCGGCTTCGTCGGCTGCTTCGGGCTTCTGCTGCTGTATGCGGCGGTGATCGTCATCGCGCTTCGGATCGCCTCGATCAGCCACAGCCACTTCGGGCGGCTGGCGTCGGCGGGGGTCACCGCCACCTTCGCCCTCTATGTGCTGATCAACGCCTCGATGGTGATGGGCCTGGCGCCCGTGGTGGGGGTGCCCATGCCGCTCCTGTCCTACGGCGGCACGGTTATGGTGACGGTGATGGTCGGCTTCGGCCTGGTGATGGCCGTCCGCGTGCACCGCTACATGGAGCTGTCGAGCGGACGGGGCTCGCTGCTGTAGCGCGTCGCGCTTCGAGACGCGGCGCGGGCGCGCCGCTCCTCGGCCGGACAAATCTTACGTGTCATCCCGGGCGGCGTAGCCGACCCGGGACCCAGGGCCACGCGCACGACCCGGTCCCTGGGCCCGGCTCTCCGCTTCGCTGCGGCCGGGATCACGGGGAGCGAGGCCGCTGCCGCGAACCCAGCTACCGCCGGAAGCTGAAGTCGAAGGTCTTGCCGCCGCGGGCCTCCAGCGTGTTCAGCCAGAGCTGGCGCTCGCCCTGTCGGGCGGGGGCGCCCTTGACCTTGACCACTTCGCCGATCCGCAAGGTGTCGGCCTGGAAGCCCATCCGCTCCATGCCCGCCGCGCCGCGGCTTTCCAACGTCCAGACCGCCGGCTTGCCGTCGGTCCCCCGCACCGTGACCTCCATCATCGTGTGGGGGTTCTGGACATTGACCTTGGAGAGGACGCCTTCGATCTCGACGGTCTTGTCGCGGTCGTACATCGCCGCGACGCTGTGATGGGCGAGGGCAGGCTGCGCCGCCAATCCCGCCAAGCTAGCCAACACTGTCCAGCGCATGGCTGGCCTCCTGAGGCTGCGAGACCTACAGCCTCCGGCCAGCAACATTTGTCGTCAAGCAGCCGTGGCGCCGGTCCTGAGCGCCGCGTCGGTGGCGCGCACCAGGGCGTCGATGATCCCCGGCTCGGTGGACGCGTGCCCCGCGTCCCAGACGATGTCGAAGCGCGCCTCGGGCCAGCGCTGCTTCAGCCGCCAGGCGGCGTCCATGGGCGTGACCACGTCGAACCGGCCCTGGACGATCCAGGTCGGGATGTGGCGGATCTTGTCCACCTGGTCCAGCAGCCAGCCGTCGTAGGGGAAGAAGCCGCCGTTCTTGAAGTAGTGGCACTCGATCCGGGCGAAGGCGATGGCGAAGTCGGTCTCGTTGAACTTGGCCGGCCGCGCCTCGGGGCCGCGGATCGAGATGGTGTCGCCTTCCCACCGGCTCCAGGCGTTGGCCGCCTCGGCCTGCACCGCCCGTTCGGGGTGGATCAGACGGCGGTGATAGGCCTCCACCAGATCCCCCCGCTCCTCGGGCGGGATCGGGGCCAGGAACCGTTCCCAGGCGTCGGGGAACAGCATCGAGGCGCCCTCCTGGTAGAACCAGTGCAGCTCCTTCCTGGTGATCAGGAAGATGCCGCGCAGCACCAGCCCCTCCACCCGGTCGGGATGGGTGGCGGCGTAGGCGAGGGCGAGGGTGGAGCCCCACGAGCCCCCGAACACGGTCCAGCGCTCGACGCCCAGGTGCTCCCGCAGCCGCTCGATATCCTCGATCAGCGCCCAGGTGGTGTTGTTCTCGAGGCTGGCGTTGGGGCGCGAGCGGCCGCAGCCGCGCTGGTCGAACAGCGCCATGCGCCAGCGGGAGGGGTCGAAGAACCGGCGCATGGTCGGATTGATGGCGCCGCCGGGGCCGCCGTGCAGGATCACGCAAGGCCGCCCGGCCCGGGCGCCGCATTCCTCATAGAACACCTCGTGCCCGCCGTTGGCCGGCAGCCAGCCGAAGCTGAACGGCTCGTTGTCGGGGTAGAGGGTTCGACGGCCTTGGCCGTGCGGAGCATTCATCGGGGACGCGGCGCTGTGGGTGAGCATTGCTAACTATGACGTCTGGTGCGCAAGGGCTAGCTCGGGCAGGTCGACCTTAGGACGATTTCGCCATAGCCTCATTGCAGGGAAGAAACGCGGAGCAGACCCATGCGCGCCAGGGTGTTGCTTGGAGTGGGGCTTGCCGTGGTGGTTGCGGGCGCTGTCGGCGCCTATGTTCTCGTCTCCCGGGCCCAGGTTCCCGACGTCCCTCGAGGAGACGCCGACGACATCGTGGGCGTGGTGACCGGCCAGGGCGGGCCGGAGGCCGGGGTCTGGGTGGTCGCCGAGACCCGCGACCAGCAGACTCGCTACGCCAAGATCGTGGTCACCGACGACCGGGGGCGGTTCCTGATCCCCGACCTGCCCGCGGGCGCCTACCGCGTCTGGGCCCGGGGCTACGGCATCGTCGACACCATGGCCGCCGAGGCGCGCCCCGGCGGCGCCGTGCGGCTGCAGGCCCGCGCCGCCAGTCCCGCGGAGGCGGCCAAGGTCTATCCGGCGGCCTATTGGTACGCGATGATGAAGGTGCCGCCGGCGAACGCCTTCTCGGGACCGGGCCGCAATCCCGAGATCCCGGAAGGCGTCACCCAGCAGCAGTGGCTGGTGCAGATGAAGAACGGCGGCTGCGTCGGTTGCCATCAGCTCGGCAACCTGGCCACGCGCACCATACCGGCCGCCTTCAAGGACGCCGGCTCGTCTCAGGACCAGTGGATCCGCCGCATCCAGGCCGGCCAGGCCGGCCAGCAGATGGTCGCGGGCATCGGCGCCCTCGGGCCGGTGGCGGTCCGCAATCTCGCCGACTGGACCGACCGTATCGCCGCCGGCGAACTGCCCTCCGCCAAGCCGGAGCGCCCGCAGGGACTGGAGCGCAACGTGGTGGTCACGGTGCGCGACTGGCTCGACGAGCGGCACTACCTGCACGATCTGGTCTCGACCGACCGGCGCCGGCCGACGGTGAACGCCAACGGGCCGCTCTACGGCTCTCCCGAGCTCAGCGTGGACGCGATCCCCGTGCTGGACCCGGTGCGGAACACGGCCACGACCAGGCCCGCGCCGGTGCGCGACCCCGACACGCCCCCCGCCGCCGATCCCCAGCCGGCGGCGGCCTCCGCCTATTGGGGCGAGGAAGCGATCTGGGACAGCCGGGCCAACATCCACAATCCGATGCTGGACGAGAAGGGGCGGGTCTGGCTGACCGCCACCGTCCGCGATCCCGACAACACGCCGGCCTTCTGCAAGGCAGGCTCGGGCAACCCCTCCGCCGCGGTCCCGGTCGCCCGGGCCGGCCGGCACCTGGCCGTGTTCGACCCGAAGTCGGGCAAGTACACCTTCGTCGACACCTGCTTCTCCACCCATCACCTGCAGTTCGACGCCAAGGGCGTGCTCTGGACCAGCGGCGGCGGGCCGGTGGTGGGGTGGCTGGACGTTCCCCTGTTCGACCGCACCGGCGACGCCGCCGGCGCCCAGGGCTGGACGCCGGTGGTGCTGGACTACAACGGCAACGGGCGGCGGGACGCCTACACCGAGCCCGACCAGCCGGCCGACCCTGCCAAGGACCGGCGGGTGATGGCGCCCTTCTATGCGGTCATGCCCAACCCTGCGGACGGCTCGGTGTGGGGCTCGGTCTTCACGGGGGCGCGGCAGGGACCCTTCGCCCTGGTCCGCATCGACCCCGGCCCGGACCCCGCCCGGACGGCCCTGGCCGAGGTCTACGCCATCCCCGCGCCGGGCTTCGGCATCCGCGGCGCGGACATCGACAGCCGGGGCGTGGTGTGGGCGAGCCTCGCCAGCGGCCACCTGGCCAGCTTCGACCGGCGCAAGTGCAAGGGGCCGCTGAACGGACCCCAGGCCATGGGGAGCCAGTGCCCCGAGGGCTGGACCTTCCACCGCCTGCCGGGACCGTCGTTCGACGGCGTCCCCGACCAGAGCATAGAGTCCAGCTATTACACCTGGGTCGACCAGCACGACACGCTCGGTCTCGGCAAGGACGTGCCGGTGGTCACCGGCAACCTGTTCGACGGCCTGCACGCGCTTGTGAACGGCCGCTTCGTCACCTTGCGCACGCCCTATCCGCTGGGCTTCTACGCCAAGGGACTGGACGGGCGGATCGACGATCCGGCGGCGGGCTGGAAAGGGCGGGGACTCTGGACCACCAGCGGCGACCGCACGCCCTGGCACCAGGAAGGCGGCAAGGGCAGCAAGCCCTTGGTGCTGCACTTCCAGGTTCGGCCGAGCCCCTTGGCGGGATAAGGCCGCGGGAGCCATAGATCAGCCCGGTTCCGTAGGTAGTCGAGGGATGCATGCGCTGGGAAGACGAACGCCTCTCCGAAAACGTCCAGGACGACCGCGGCCAGAGCTTCGGCGGCGGGGGCTTCGGCGGCGGCGGCCTGATGATCGGCGGCGGCGGGATGGGCGCCTTGGTGCTGATCGGCCTGGCCCTGCTGTTCGGGGTCGACCCCCGCATGCTGCTGCAGGGCGGCGGCGGCGAGGGAGCGCCGGTGCAGAGCGGCGCGCCTCCCGGGCAGCGGGCCGACGACGAGGACGCCCGCTTCTCCCGCGCGGTGCTGGCCTTCACCGAGGACACCTGGAGCGCGGCGTTCCAGGAGCGCGGCGCGGCCTACGACCCGCCGACGCTGGTGCTCTACGACGAGGGCCATCCCACCGGCTGCGGCTTCGGCCAATCGGCCATGGGACCGTTCTACTGCCCGCTGGACCACCGCATCTATCTGGACCTGACCTTCTTCCGCGAGCTCTCCGGCCGCTTCGGCGCGCCCCGCCGCTTCGCCGAGGCCTATGTGATCGCCCACGAGGTCGGCCATTACGTACAGAACCTCCTGGGCATCAGCGATCGCAGCCAGCGGGCCCAGCAGCAGGCCGGTCGCGTCGAGGGCAACCAGATCTCGGTGCGGGTGGAGCTGCAGGCCGACTGCCTGGCGGGGGTGTGGGCCGGCCGCACCCAGGAGAGCCGCAGCTTCCTAGATCCCGGCGACATCGAGCAGGGCCTGGCCGCCGCCAGCGCGGTCGGCGACGACACCCTGCAGCGCCAGTCCCAGGGCCGCGTGGTCCCCGACGCCTTCACCCACGGCAGCTCGGAGCAGCGGATGCGCTGGTTCCGGCGCGGCTACGACAACCCGCGGTTGGAGGCCTGCGACACCTTCGGCGTGGACTACGACCAGCTCTGACATGTCCCGTCGTCTTCCGGGGTAGGCCGCAAGGCCGGAGGCCGCGGATGACGGGAGGTGGGGCTATTCGCTTTCCATTCGTCCGTTCCGGGCCTAGTGTGCCGGCGTTCTCCGGGGGGGCCCGCCCAAGGGCCTGAGAGGCGGCTGAGGCCGCGACCCGCCGAACCTGATCCGGGTCATGCCGGCGAAGGGAGGGAACCTGGGCCGCTTCGGGCCCCACCCCGCTTTCGACGCCAGGGCCGCGGATCTCCCGCTTGCAGGAGACGCGCCGTGAACGCTCCCACCACCAAGGCCCCCATCCCCGCCGGCCAGGTCCCTTGCGGCCACATCCCCGGCTCCCGGAAGATCTATGTGGCCGGCGAGCGCCACCCCGACCTGCGCGTGCCCTTCCGCGAGGTGGCGGTGCACCCGACCGCGAACGAGCCGCCGGTGACCATATACGATCCCTCGGGCCCCTACACCGACCCGGCCGCCACCATCGACATCGAGAAGGGTCTCGCCCGCCCGCGCGACGCCTGGGTCATGGCCCGCGGCGACGTCGAGGAGGTCCAGGGCCGGGCGGTGAAGCCCGAGGACAACGGCCGCGTCTCGGGCGACTACCTGGTCCCCGAATTCCCGGCCCGCCCGCCGGTGCGCCGCGCCAAAGCCGGCCAGTGCGTCACCCAGATGGGCTACGCCCGCCGTGGGATCGTGACGCCCGAGATGGAGTTCGTGGCCATCCGCGAGAACCTGCGCCGCGAGATGATCCGCGACGTGATCCGCGACGGCGAGGACTTCGGCGCCGAGATCCCCGACGTGGTCACCCCCGAGTTCGTCATGAGCGAGGTCGCCCGCGGCCGCGCCATCATCCCGGCCAACATCAACCACGGCGAACTGGAGCCGATGGCGATCGGCCGGAACTTCCTGGTCAAGATCAACGCCAACATCGGCAACTCGGCCGTCGCCTCCACCGTGGCGGAGGAGGTCGAGAAGATGGTCTGGGCCATCCGCTGGGGCGGCGACACGGTCATGGACCTGTCCACCGGCCGGAACATCCACAACATCCGCGAATGGATCGTCCGCAACAGCCCGGTGCCGATCGGGACCGTGCCGATCTACCAGGCGCTGGAGAAGGTCGAGGGGATCGCCGAGGACCTGACCTGGGAGGTGTTCCGCGACACCCTGATCGAGCAGGCCGAGCAGGGGGTGGACTACTTCACCATCCACGCCGGCGTGCG
>Ga0164243_10012825_pt1 | contig 11834 bp, 10 predicted proteins | sample OricompcompostOP_FD_108781 | JGI IMG/M metagenome (GOLD analysis project Ga0164243, IMG submission 108781) | Organic Plus compost microbial communities from Emeryville, California, USA - Original compost - Organic plus compost (OP) | ecosystem: Engineered > Solid waste > Mixed feedstock >...
TATGCCGTGCCTGCTACAACAGGCGGCAGTTAGCTCGCAGGACGATCCGGTACAAGGCTTCGACATCTCGCGCCATGCGCCTTGCGGGCTTGAGGCCGAATAAGGTCGCGTCTGCCAGGGAATCGACAGATCTCTTAAACCTGCACATCCAGGCGATCAGGGCGGGTAACTGCCAGCCGTGATGAACTCCGATCATACTCTATCGCGAGCGCATCGTAGGCGGTGCCTTCGCGGCGGGGTTCGCCGGTAGGAAAATCAGGTTCGTTTGCCAGCACTTCGGCGAGCTCACTCATGGTATTGGAGAATGTCGAGGCAAGCTCGCTCATGAACTGAGAGAGCGGAGAGGGTATTTCCGGCGGATAGATGGGTTTTTCCTCGCGCGTCCCATTGCCGGTTGACGCAGGCTGTGCTCCTTCCGGCTTGGTCGCTGTGAAGAGCATCAACGCAGAGGCATACAGGGTATCGAAGGCAGCCTGTAGTTCTTCGCCGTTACGTGCGGTGAGTGCCGATTCCTCAAACTTGTGTACGATCTCGCCGAAGCCCTGGCCCATTTCATTCGTTTTCAGGCTTTCCGGGAGCAAGGTGTCTGCCAGTTCGGCGAATCGATTGCCGAGATCGCTGACGTTCTGTAACAGCTCGGTCCTCACTTCGTTGTTAGGAGGGCGGACGGGCTGGCCAGAAAAAACCTTGCGGATGTCTGCGACGTTCGTAAGACGTTCCGTTTCAAACGGCTTGAGCACACCTCCGTCATGCATACCCTCGTTGATGGCGGGCGTGGACCGGACCGGCGTGGGCTGCTCGGGGGCCTGCACGGTTTCCATGCCGTGCAGCTCTCGTCGTGGGGGGGACAGGTGGGGCCTTACGGCACCTCCGGATTGGATTGCCTGGATACGCATCTGTTCACCTCATCGGAGCAGGTGGGGTCAGAGACACCTCGCAACAACTTGTATCGGAAGGCAACGGAAAATCTTAAACGTCGGGATGGAAACGTCTGCACGGTGGGATCAACTCCGAACGAATAGTGGCTAAGTTGTTTAAGCCGCTTCCGGTACGGAACCCCGTACGAACGTGGTCGATACAGGATGTATGAACCGCGCCACGGCAGGTATCACCTTATAGGGCAACATCGGATGATACAACGTAGGAAGGTGGGAATCGTCGGGACCGGCCATGTTGGCGTTGCGGCGGCATATGCCCTTTTTATCCAGGGCATCGCGAGCGAGCTCGTGCTGGTCGATGTGAATCAGCAGCGCGCCGAAGGAGAAGCCATGGATCTCATGCATGGCCAGACGCTTGTTGGAAGCATCTATGTTCATGCAGGTTCGTACGCGGACCTGAAGGATGCGCAGGTAGTCGTACTGGCCGCTGGCGTAGGGCAAAAGTCACCCGACGAGACGCGGTTGGAGCTGCTAAACCGGAATGCAGCCATTTTTCGGGATATCATCCGGGAACTGGATACCTACGCGCCGGGAGCAATCCTGATCATTGCAACGAACCCGGTAGACATACTTACCTACGTTTCCCAGGAACTGAGCACGCGGGCTCGTCACCTGATCATCGGAACGGGGACGCTATTGGATACAGCCCGTTTTCGCGCGCTTCTGGGACGATATTATGGCGTAGACCCGCGCTCGGTGCACGCCTACATTCTCGGTGAGCATGGGGACTCCGAGGTACCGATCTGGAGCAATGCGCATGTAGGAGGACTTCCGATCCTCGATCGTACGGTGCTTGGGAAACCATTCGACCGGGCGGCTATGAATCAACTTTTCGAGCAGGTGCGTTGCGCTGCGTACCAGATTATCGAACGGAAGGGATATACGAATACCGCCATCGGCGTGGTGATCGCGCGGCTCGTTCAGGCGATGCTTGGCGATGACAGGACCGTGTTTCCGGTCAGCGTCCGGCTCAACGGAGAATACGGAATTCGAGATGTATGCCTGAGCCTGCCCTGCGTTATTGGATTTGGTGGAGCAGAATCCTGCGTCCTACCGGAACTTTCCGAAGAGGAGCAGGAGGGGTTACAGAAATCGGCGCAGATCCTGCAGAGCAGCCTGGAACAGATGCGTATAGAAGCTGCTCAGCTACAGTGATCTGGCCATAAGCACTACCCTGTATGGCAGATTTCACCCCCGAATCGGAGCTGCCCGATTTTACGAGTTCATGGTATATCGGTACGATCGTCCACTTTTATCGTGGCGAGATGTCGCGGATGCTGGTGTGGCGTGGCCGGTTCGATGCGACGACGAACTGGGCAGTCATCATAACAGGGTCCCTCGTTGCATACGCTGTTGGAAATCCTGAGTGGTCGAATGATGCCATCGTCGTCAATCTGGCTGTGCTGGGTTTCTTTGCCTTTCTGGAAGCACGCCGATTCCGGTTCTATGATGCCTATCGTATGCGTGTACGCATGCTGGAAGTACACTTCATCGCGCCTGTACTGCTCGGGAACGATCAAAGGCTACTGGAAGGGGCCTGGCGGCAGCAGTTGGCATCCGATCTCATCGTTCCGACCTTCAAGTGCTCGTTATTGTTTGCGTTGGGTCGTAGGTGCAAGCGGGTCTATTTCGCGCTGCACGGTTTTGTGATCTTCGTCTGGTGTGTACTCGTAGTGAAGAGGGCGGAAGCTGCCACGTTCTACGAGGCGATCGAGGCGTTCAGAGTAGAGGGGATCTCTGGTAGGATAGTCCTGTCTTTTCTGGCTCTGTTTTATACCGTGGTGATTTTACTGATCGTCCATAGCGGTGCGTTCCGGCTGACCAGTGGTGAAGCCCGGTACCAGCGCGAATTGCTGGAATGGGATGCTTGAGGCGGTACTGGCTACCGCTGGATACCAGGCCGGACTGTCAGAGAAAGATGAGCCCGATGACACCGATGATGTAGCAGTAAAAGGCAAAGTACCAGAGCGTACCCTTGCTGACGAATCGGAGTGTGGCCCTGATGGCGAGAATGCCCGAGACATAAGCGGCCACCGTGCCGACGAACAACGGAAGCCATCCGATAGTAAAGCCTGTTTCGGCTAAATCCAGGCCCTTGAGCAGCGTCGCGCCGATGACGATGGGGAGCAGCATGAGGAAGGAAAAATCGGCCGCCTTCTCAGGCTCGACGTTCTGGTAAAGGGCCGTACAGATAGTAGCCCCCGAGCGCGAGATGCCGGGTATCATGGCAATCGATTGTGCGATACCGACGAAGGCTGCTTTCACCGGCGTGAGCGGCCCATTCGGGTTCTTTCGTAGCAGGGTCAGGAGGAGGAGAGTGCCCGTTACGAGCCACATCCCGGCAACCAGGCGTGGGTTGTCGAAGGCCGCTTCCAGCGGGTCCTTAAAGATTACGTACGCAACACCCGTAATGACGACCGTAATCAAAATGAAAAAGGCCAGGCGGAATGCGTAATTGTTCTCGTACCGGGTCTTGATGGTGGATGGGTGGGTTACACCGGTAACAAACTCATGGATGATAGTCCAAACGCGTTTCCAGTATACGGTAAGGATGCTCAGAACCGTGCCGAAGTGAACGAACACCTCGAACGTCACGTCTCCTACTGTCGCGGCGTCCAGGTTAAGCAGGTGTTGTCCGACTACCAGGTGTCCGGATGAAGAAACGGGGAGAAATTCTGTGAGGCCCTGTATGATTCCGAGCAAAGCGGCTTCCCACCACGTCATGCGTTATCTCCCTTTAAGTTACCGGCCGTCGATATCATGCGCGCGGAAGATACGGTTGACCGCAGGTTGACTGGGGCGGCTTCTCATAGAGATGTTGGGAATTCGTCATACCTTCTGTCGCCCGGGAGGTTTGATGAATAGGGGGTAAATGATGTTCAGTCGGGTAGGCGCGGCTCCACAAGCAGGACGTTTTCGCGCTCGACGGCGACGGTGCCGGGCGGGGCGCCTTTAGGCTTTCGGACGTACTTGCGTTCCGTTATCATGACGGGTACCAGACTGCTGCCCTGTGCTTTGCTGTGGTAGGCTGCGATGGAGGCCGCTTTCTCGAGCAAGGCTTTGCCAGGGCGAGCATTCCGGTTAGGCAGACGCAGAATGGCATGTGAGCCGGATACACCGCGCGCATGCATCCAGATGTCGTGTTTTTGTGCATACCGGAACGTCAGAAGGTCATTTTGCCGGGCATTTTTACCGACCCATACTTCATAACCGCCATCGAGTCGATATCGTCTGAAGGGGACGTGATCCGAGTCCCCGGTTTCTTGTCCGGTAATCCGACTCAGGCGGGCCGCTTCATTGCTTCGGAATTGATCCAGGTCGTTCAGCGTATCGATCTCGCGCAGCCGGGCCAGGAGAGCCTCTGCTTCCCGCGCTTTCTCCTCGTACTGGATCAACCGTTCTTCGGCATGTGCGCGAGCCTGCCGGGTTCGACGCGCTCGCTCATAGAATGCCTGTGCGTTATCAACGGTTGATCGTGCCGGGTCCAGGGGGATGGTGATGGGCTTGTTTCCAGAGAAGATATCGGGAAGCGTGATCCGGTCACGGCCAGGCCCTTCGCCAGCGGCAGAGGCCATGAGCAAGTGTCCCCAGTGCTCGTAACGATCGGCGCGGCTCTCTTTCGAAAGGTCCTCCAGCATGCGTTCCGCGCTCGATCTGTAATGGTTGAGTGCAGAAGCGAGTGCTTTTTCCAGCGGCTCATACGTTTTTCTGAATCGCTCCAGCGCCAGCGACTTCCGTACGAAAACGGACACAGCAGCATTCACGGTGTCGAATAACTCCTCCTGCAGAGGTGTACAGGTACGAAGCTGGACGAGAGAGAAGGCTTCCGGAAAGCGTCCGCGCCAGTAAATCCGCGGCGATGGCTTCTCTAGTGCCTTCTGAAGCTCGCTTGCAGCCTCAAACAGCGCCCTTCGATCCATCTCCGAGCATTCGGCGGGACGCCGCGCTGTTACTCCTGCTCGGTACACGACTTCCGCAGCCAGCGTGCGGTCGAAGAGGGGCAATGCGGTTGTGAGGGCCTGCTCCACGGTTCTTTTATCAGTACGCCAGCGGGCCTCAAAATCGCCAAACGATTCCACGAGCGGCGCTGGTTGTGGAGTGGGGGCTTTCGTGCCGGAGAGTTCGGTGTCAGCCTGGAAGGCCTCCAGGATCGTACCATCCTCTTGTGTTAGGAAAATGTTGGCGCGAGGACCGAAGAGCATGAACTGAAAAGACAGGCCGCCTTTCAGGTCCAGATACACCAGACGGTCTCGCTCCGCAATGCGAATGGTAGTGACGGTTTTCCCGAGCGCGGGCTCGAACAGCGTAACGACGTTCCTGCGGGCGCGGTTATAGCCTTCGGAACGGAATAGAAAGTGGAGGGGGGCGCGGACGGAAGCTCGCAACATCCAGTCCTGTTGCGGGCTTCCGAGCGCAAGCGTCAACTCATCTCGACTTTGCGAGTACGCATCTGCAAGTACGCATCCTGGAAGATCTTGCTTCCACTCGTGTACGAGCGCACGCAGTGTATAATAATTCGAGATCATCTAGGCTTCTTATGTCATTCCAGGGGGCCAGTTCGCCAGAGATAGATGTGGGACGAAATAGCCGAAAGCTGCAACTTGAACGTGCGATAGTCGTAGGTCCTAGAAGGATTTGGTAGCTGAGCGTGCCATAGGGGGATATGCAATCAGCGATGTAAAGACCTTTGCATATTCAGGTTGCGAGCCGTATATAGAGTATAGTCTGATTCATCAAAACGCATGATTTCTCTGGCTCCTGAATCGACTTCGCGGATCGCTTTTGTGGTACTGGTTGCATGTTTTCAGGCTTGTTCCAGCACAGGTTATCCGTTTGCTGCCGGCGCATGGAAGGAGTGAATTGTTCGCGCGAATTCTAGTGAGTGCTTTCACGGTTGTTAGTCATACACGCACCCAGATAAGGTAATGGAAAAGGCCCGAATCCTTGTAAAGAAGCACTGGCTCAAGGGGCTGGTCGGTGTACTTATCCTTATTGCGGTGTCCGGTCTGTTCACCGAAACGCAGGACGAGACAGTAGACCTGTTCATCCGTCCGACCGTGGGGCCATTCCAGGTAACAGTGACGGCCACGGGCGAACTCAAGGCCAAGAATTCGGTGAAGGTATACGGTCCGGCCAATGCACGCCAGCAGCGGGTCTATGAGATGAAGATCCTGCGGCTCATTCCGGAGGGTACAGTCGTGCAGAAGGGCGATTTCGTAGCCGAACTGGACCGTTCCGAGCTGATGAGCAGGATAAAAGATGTCGAGATCGAATTCCAGCAGGAATCGTCGGAGTTCGAGCAAACCATGCTCGATACGATGATGACGCTCAGTCAAGCCCGAGAAGACCGGATCAATCTGCGGTATGCGCTGGAAGAGGCTCGAATACAGAAGGAGCAGGCGGTGTACGAGGCTCCTTCCATTCAGCGGCAGGCCGAAATCGATTACGAAAGGGCGAAGCGGGCCTACGAGCAGTCGGAGGTGAACTATCAGACGCAGGTACGGCAAGGGGAGGCAAGGATGCGCGAACGCGAGGCCCAGCTTGCAAAAGTGCAGAAAGATCTGGATGAGCTGGCGGCGCTTGCCAGCCAGTTCACCATCACCGCGCCTCAGAACGGAATGCTCGTGTACCGGCGCGGATGGCGAGGGGAGCGCCTGACGGAAGGGGGAACCGTAAATGCATGGGATCCTGTCGTGGCAGAGTTGCCCGATCTCACGACGATGCAGACGGTCACCTTCATCAACGAAGTGGATATTCAGAAGATCAAAATCGGGCAGCCGGTGCTGATCGGGCTGGATGCGGACCCGGACAAAAAGCTTACCGGAACGGTGACGCGGATTGCCAACATCGGGGAACAGCACCCCGAGTCGGATGCAAAAGTGTTTGAGGTGGTCATTGACGTGGCTGAGGTAGATAGTTCGCTCCGCCCGGCCATGACGACGAGCAATACCATCATCATCGCAGAGATCCCGGAGGCGCTCCAGATCCCCCTGGAAACCATTCACGCCCAAGACTCCCTCAGCTACGTGTTCCTGCGAGAGGGTGGCAGACCCGTACGGCAGGAGATCAAGCTTGGATTGCTTAACGAGAATAATGCTACCGTGGTTGCGGGTCTGGAGCCAGATGATCTGATCTATCTCTCCATGCCGGTTGATACGACCGGGATCGCTCTCAACAGACTGCCGGTTGAGAAGCGGGATGAGCAGAGTATGGCGGAAAATGGGCGCGGCGATACATCCTCGGATGGCTGACTCCTCTGTATGCTCCTTCGGCAACATGCTGCTCGGGTCATTTCGCCGCGCATTGCAAGGAGCCTGAGTTTGGACACCAGATTTTCCGCTTCCGCTATCGCCTGTAATACAGCGCCGTGTTAGACAAGATCTACTACAATTTTGCCATTGCCGCCGAGGCTATGGCGTACAATAAAGTGCGGGCGCTGCTCACGTCGCTGGGCATCATTTTCGGCGTGGCCTCTGTGATCGCCATGCTGGCGATTGGCAACGGGGCACAGCAAGAGATCCTGGAGCAGATCCGGCTTCTCGGTGCCAATAACATCATCGTTACGCCCATCATCAGGCAGGTGGAGGGAACGACAAATGAGGAGGCTGCAGGGGCGGCGGCTATGCAAAAGAATCCTTACACGCCGGGGCTGACGCTGGCTGATGCGCATAGCATTGCTGCCGTCATTCCGGGTGTGGTGTCGGTAAGCCCCGAGATTGTAATTGAAACGACAGCCATCCGGGATGGGCTGCGGCGGAGTACGAAACTCGTCGGTGTGGACGCAAGCTATTTCAGTAAAACCGAGACGCCGCTGGCGCAGGGCAGCTACTTCACACCCGAACAGCTTCGATCATCGGCTCCGGTGTGTATCATCGGGCATATGGTCCGGGCACGCTTCTTTGCCAGGGATGAACCCATCGGAAAACAGATCAAGGTCGGCAATCTATGGCTGACCGTTGTTGGCGTGCTCGAAGAACGAGGGGTGGCCGGGCGTGATCTGGAGCATCTGGGCATCCGAGATTACAACCTGGACATCTATGCGCCGATCAACACCGTCCTGCTACGATATGAGGATCGAGCACGACTTACACAGCAGGATCTGCAACAGAATCAGAACAACAGCGGCAGTAGCAATAGAAAATCCCAGAATTACCACCAGATCGACCGGCTCATTGTCAAAGCCGAGCAATCGAACCTCGTTGGTCCGATTGCTGAAGTTATGAGCCGCATGCTTCAGCGGCGTCATTACGGTGTAGTGGATTATCAGGTTGCGATTCCGGAAGTCCTGTTGGAACAGGAGCGGCGGACCCAGCGCATCTTCAACATCGTCTTGGGCTCCATTGCATCGATCTCGCTCATCGTGGGCGGCATCGGTATCATGAATATCATGCTGGCCTCTGTCATGGAGCGGATTAGAGAGATCGGGGTACGCCGCTCGCTCGGAGCCACGCGCCGCGACGTGGTGCTTCAATTTCTGATCGAGGCCGTCACGATCAGTTTTACCGGCGGCGTCATCGGGATCGTACTGGGCATCATCGTTAGCTACGTCATAGCCAGTAGCACGGGTATCGTGACACTCGTGTCGGTTGAGTCCATCATCCTGTCTTTCCTGGTTTCCGTGTCTGTAGGACTCATCTTTGGATTACTACCGGCCAAGCGCGCCGCCGAGCAGGATCCCGTTGTCGCATTACGATACGAATAGGTCCTTGCTGAGCGTCCATGTCTCTGCTTACATCCTTTGCCGCATTAGCCATGCGAAGTGAGATGCGTTTCCTCCTGGTTCTGGCGCTGACGCTAACCGTTCTGCCCGCCTGGGCGCAGCAGGCCCCCCTGCAATTGACACTCCAGGATGTCATCGCTCGCGCGCAGTCCAACAGCCCCGCCGCCGAAATCGCGCGTCTGGAGTTCGAGGCCGCGCGCTGGGATTTTCGTTCCTATAAGGCACAGTATCTCCCTTCGATTTCGTTGGATGGAAACGCACCGGGCCTGGAGCGCGCCATCAACAGCATCGATCAGGATGACGGCACCGTTGCGTATGTAAGCAGAAACCAGCTTAGCTCCGATCTGAATTTGGGTATTACGCAGCCGCTGCCTTTTACAGGGGGCGAACTCTTCATTTCGTCGCAATTGGGACGTATTGATCTCTTTGGTAATACCAGAACGAATTACTGGCAATCTTCGCCGCTCGTCGTGGGTTTTGTGCAGCCGCTTTTCCAGTTCAATGACATGAAATGGGAGCGGCGAATCGAGCCGTTGCAGTACAAGGTGGCTCAGCGAGAGTTCGTGGAAAACCTGGCCGTTACCGCTGTCGATGCGGCCAATCTGTTCTTCAACGTGTACATCGCGCAGATGAACGTGGATCGGGCAGAGTTCAATGTAGCCGTCAACGATACCATCTATAATCTGTCGACGGGTCGCTTTGAACTGGGCAAGATTGCGGAGAACGATCTGCTTCAGAGTGAACTGGTTCTCCTGAATGCTCGTACCGATCTGTCAAACGCGCGCATTGCCTACGACCGTGCAGTCCAAGACCTCAAGATCGCCCTGAACCTGCCGTATGACCAGGATCTCGTCATCGTACCGCCGCTCGCCGCCGTGCAGGTTGAGATCGATCCGGCCGAAGCGGTGCAGCGGGCGCGAGAAAACAGGGCGGTGTACCTGCAGATGGATGTGCGCCGCCTCGATGCGGAGCGGCAGATCGCGCAAGCCCGCTCGGAACGGGGCTTCTCAGCCAACTTGAGAGCCAGCTACGGACTCAACCAGAGTGGGGTCGGGCTTCGCGACGCCTACATCAATCCGCTGAATCAGCAGCGGTTCAGCGTGGGGTTCAATGTCCCGCTCTATAGCTGGGGACGAGGGAGGGCCGAGTTGGAATCGGCTCTGGCGCAGCAGGAGCAAACACAGAAATCGATTGCCCTTGAGAGGGAGGAACTGGAGCAGGATGTTTATTTTGAAGCCCTCCAGTTTCGCCAGCTTCAGCAACAGGTCGCTCTGGCCGCAAAGGCGGACACGATCGCTGCGCGGCGGTTCGAAGTAGCACGCAACCGCTACACGATCGGCACCATTGACATTACGGATCTCTTCGACGCACAACAGGCAAAAGATAGCGCCAGTCAGGCCTACATCCAGACACTACGTGAGTTCTGGGTATCTTACTTCCGCCTTCGCCGCCTCACGTTGTATGACTTCTTGTTAGACCAGCCGCTGACAGGCGGCATGGTACAGTAAGGCCCACGATTATCGTCTTGCTTTCTCCAGGTTGAAATCGGAAGACGGCGCCACCGCCTTATCTGACGTCCCCTCACTCCGGAGGACTTCTACGTCTCCTCTGCGGCTCTCATTTCGGTGCGTACTGTCTGCGATCTAGGGACTGTTATGCCTGCATCGGAGAAAAGTATGTCCGGGTATGTTGCATCCGCGATCAGGTCTGGCCGGTGTCTATAGGCATCTTGATCGGCAGACGGGTGGTGTTCGGCTGGTATATAAGGGATGAATGGAGAGGGAGCCCAGGTCGTTTCAGACCTGTGAAAGCATATGCAGTGTAGGAAATTGGGGGCTCTCGGGCTTGGAGGATGCAGGCTCACTCCCTATCTTTCGGGGAGGTACCCCCCACATCTCTTGTCCGCCTCCTCTATGCAAATCCGTTTCGTGTTAAAAGCACTTTTGCTTGGATCGGCCCTGGCCCTCATTCTGTCAAACGCGGTTGAAATCCAGCAGCCTTCCCGTGACACGTGGCAACTCGAGGCGGAGCCCGCTATGACGCAGAGGAGCGTGCAGGAAGGTTCTGAAATGAGGCGGCAGGACGCTCCGCTTCCGAGGGTGGTCATCCCGGAGTGGCGCGCGCATTGACCTATCCTCCTCCACATCACACAGAATACGATTAGCCTCTGGGCCGGAGAGGCCGCATCACGATCTCGGAAATCAGGTAATTATCGTCCGTCTTGAGGATGTGCAGAATGGTGCTCGCGATGTCCTGCGGGGTCATGGCGTTTCGTGAGCCGATTCCCTGGCCGCCGGAGTGCCGGCCGAAGTTGGTATCGACGGAGCCGGGATAAACCGCCGTTACTTTGATGCCGTCATTCCGGAGCTCTTTCATGGCAGCCTCGCTGAATCCTCGCACGCCGAATTTGCTGGCGTTGTAAGCGCTCAGATTCGGATTGCCAACGAGACCGGCAATGGAGGCGATGTTGATGATGTGACCGCCGAACCCTGATTCGGCATTTTGCTTCTTCATCTGCGGCACGGCTGCGCGCGTGCAGAGAAAGATGCCGCGGAGATTCGTTTCCATCAGAACATCCCAATCTGCAACGGAAAACTCCGTGATTGGACCGAATTTGCCGAGGCCGGCGTTGTTGATAAGCACGTCGAGGCGGCCACCTTCTCGTAGTACCTGGTCAAAGGCGGTTTTGACGGCGTTCTCATCGCGTACATCGCATGTCACAGGATGAAAGCCATCGCCGAGTTCTTGCCGGATCTGCTGGAGCTTATCGGTGCTCCGGGACAGACCGAATACGCGCGCGCCCTCGCTGGTAAGCGCGCGGGCGAGTTCGAGTCCGATGCCGCTGCTCGCACCGGTCACCACAGCAACTTTGTCCTGAAGGTTCATAGGGGTACGGAATCAAGGATAGAGATAGTCGAGTGGGAAAGTAGCTTTTCAAGGGTGTCGAAACCCTGTCATGTTGTAACGAAGTCTCGCTTGTAACGGACCGTCGTAAAATAAGCGCACGCATCGATTTGACTCGTCGCTTGTGCGAGACCGCTGCCGTGTAATGATGCCAAATTAAATCATGCCCGGTCCGTACGCTTCGATAATTTCAGGCCAATCCGTCTGCTTGATTTACACAGGATAGTGTATGGTCGCACATGCTGATTTTCACGTCCGGTGTGCTACATAGA
>Ga0164243_10012826_pt1 | contig 11834 bp, 6 predicted proteins | sample OricompcompostOP_FD_108781 | JGI IMG/M metagenome (GOLD analysis project Ga0164243, IMG submission 108781) | Organic Plus compost microbial communities from Emeryville, California, USA - Original compost - Organic plus compost (OP) | ecosystem: Engineered > Solid waste > Mixed feedstock >...
GGATCTACATCGACCGTTTTCATCGGTGAGAGGTCGATGACGAGGCCGCCGTCGCACGTGGCATACCCCGCGACATTGTGCCCGCCGCCACGGACGGCAAGCACCAGGTTGTTCTCACGCGCGAAGTTCACGGCAGCGACAACATCGTCCGTGCTCGTACACCGAGCAATGAGCGCGGGATGCCTGTCGATCATACCATTCCAGACAAGCCGGGCACGCTCGTACCCTTCGTCGCCGGGGCTCAGCACGAGGCCGCGAAACTGCCTCCTGAATGCCACTCCCGCATCATCCAACACATCGAAGCTGCTCTCCATCGCCAGAACAGGCACCTTTGTTGTGGTAAACACCTGCCTTCAAAGTATACAAAGCGGAAAAACGGGAGGACGATCTTCATTCACTCGATGAAACCGGCGCGTTACCATAGATTCACACCTCCCATGGCAGAAGCGACCACACAACGCGGCTCGCTGATACGGTGCGGGCACCTATTCGATCGCTGCAGAGCAACAGCAGCCTTACTGACCGGGACGGTTTTTTCCAGCTACCGTGAGATAGTACATTCGGCGGGCTTATACCTGCTTATCATTCACATTCAAGTCGACAGAACGACATTGAACAGCCACATTCTCCTCGTAGAATGCCCCGATGAACAGGGGCTCATCTCCCGAATCACCGGTGTTCTCTTCCGGCATGACTTTAATATCGAAAGCAACCACGAGTTTGTAGACCGTACGGCCGGACGCTTCTTCATGCGCACCGAGTTCGTCGGAGCACCCGAAGCGGGTCCTGCCGTCAAAGAAATCGAAAGCCTGTTGCCGCAGGGTGCCCGTGTGCGCCTGGCTCACCGAGGGGACCGTAAACTCGTCGTCCTAGTAACGAAAGAGCACCACTGCCTTGCCGAGTTGCTCATCCGGCACGCCTACGGCGAACTCGGCGCATCCATCGAAGCCGTCATCGGCAACCATTCGGTGCTCGCGCCCCTGTCGGCCAAGTTCGGGGTTCCTTTTTACCACGTGCCCTATGAAGACCGCCCCGTACAAAAAGCCGAAGCCGAAATCCAGGAGGTCCTTTCCCAGTACGATCCGGATTACATCGTCCTGGCGAAGTTCATGCGCATCCTGACGCCGGAGTTCATTTCGCAGTACCCCAACCGCATCATCAACATCCATCACTCGTTCCTTCCGGCTTTCGTGGGCGCGAAGCCGTATCAACAGGCCTTCGAGCGGGGGGTCAAGATTATCGGGGCCACGGCCCACTTTACTACTACAGACCTCGACGAAGGCCCTATCATCTCGCAGAGTGTACTGCCGGTCCACCACAGCCATAGTCCTGAGGACATGGCCCAGGCTGGCCGCGACATTGAGAAACTCGTTCTGGCCAGAGCATTAAAGCTCATCCTCGAGGAACGCGTCTTCCTGAGTGGAAGACGTACCATCGTGTTCGATTAGCCAGGGATCGTACGCTCTGATCCACTCCTGGCGGAAACAGATTGGCGGCTGCAGCATAGGCTGAACGGGTCCACTCTCCAGCACAACGAATTACCGATATGGCAGCAACTACCGATTCCGTCCGCGACCACATCGCCTCTGCGGACGAGCTAGACTGGAACGAAACCCTCTCAGAAATCCTCCAGGCATTCGACTGCACGACCGGGACCCTGCACATCTGGGATGCCGAGCAGAAGATGCTTGCCGTCGTAGCGCATCAAGGCATCCCCGACTTCCTCCTGCCCAAGATGTCCCTCATCCCCATCGGGAAGGGCATGGCGGGTATTGCTGCGGAACGCCGAGCCCCGGTCCAGGTCTGCAATCTGCAGACAGACGATTCCGGCGTGGCCCGCCCCTCTGCCAAGGACACGAAGATGGAGGGCTCACTGGCTATCCCTCTACTCCATGAGAACCGTCTCTACGGCACGCTTGGTATCGCGAAGCCCGTTCCATACGACTTCACCGACGACGAGATCAACGCGCTCCAGAAAATAGGAGAAGCCATCTGCCAGCGGCTACGGGACGTACAGCCCGTGTAATCAAGCACTGAAATCCCCGGCATAGTCCGCCAGTAAAGAAAAGCGATTCCTCTGAGCCTGCGTTCTCATGAGATTCAGAGGAATCGCTTTTTCCTGGAGCCCGATCCATGCCCTGATCGGCACCGGCGGTGTGCGCGTAGCACCTATTGTGCCGGCTTGATAGCCGGATCGCTATGGCCTGCTACGAGCGACCAGTTGGGCACCCGCACCCGTTCCGCCAACGCCGTTGCGTACACGTACACGACGGGAATGAGCACGAGGGTGATGAGGGTAGAGGCCGTCAATCCGCCAACGACGACACGCGCCAGGGATGCCTGGATCTCCGCGCCCTGCCCGATCCCGAGCGCAAGCGGCAGAAGCCCGAGCACGGTCGTGGACGTCGTCATGAGAATCGGACGGAGCCGGAGCCGACCTGCCTCTATCACAGCGGCGTGGATATCCATACCCTTCTCACGCCGCAGCAGGTTGATGTAGTCCACGAGCACGATGGCGTTGTTTACTACGATGCCAACGAGCATCACCATACCCATAACGCTCTGCATGTTCATGGTCGTGCCGGTCAGGAGCATCGTGGGGATCACGCCGACGATGGCGACGGGCACGGAGAACATGACGATGAGCGGATCAAGGAAGCGCTCGAACTGTCCGGCCATGACCATATAGATGAGCGCCAGAGCCATGACGATAGCAAGGATAAAGTCCCGTTGCGCCTCCTGTTGCTCTTCGTACTCGCCGCCGAACGACAGGGAAAACCCCTGGGGCAGCGCCATGTCCGAGAGCGCGGCCCGAATGCGTTCCACCCCTTCACCGAGCACGACACCGGGCTCCAGGCTTGCAGAGATGTACGTCACCCGCTGGCCGTCGATGCGCTGAATGGAGGTCGGCCCTCGCTCGCGGGAAGCCAGCACGAGGCTGGAAACAGGGATCGTAAGGCCATCGCGCGTCTCGACAGAGATATTGTCAAGATCCTGAATCGTGAGCCGATCCTCCGGGCGTAGCCGTACGACAATGGGAAATTCATCGCCACCAACCCGAAAGTAACCGGCCCGGCTCCCGCCAACGCTGGTCTGAATGGCCTGCGCTACCTGGCGCACGGAAAGCCCGAGAGAAGCGATCTTCTCCCGGTCGAACCGAATGTTTTCCTCGGGCCGTCCTTCACGGCGGCTCAAGCGTACGCCGACCACGCCATCTACCCGTTCCATACGGGCGGCGATCTCGCGGGCTAGCTGGTCGGCCTGCTCGATATCATAGCCGCGAAGCTGAAGCTGGACCGCTTCCGTTCCGCCACCAGAACCAAAGATGCGCCGCAAAATCCACAGGCCGGACTGCGCGTCCACGCGGATCTCCGCACCGGGTATCAGTCCGGTAACGCGCTCACGAATACGCTGCGCGAGTTCGGTAGCGCTGACCGTACGCTGATCGGCGGGTTTGAGTGTGATCTGCACCTCTGCATCTCCACCTCGAACCTCCGTCGTCACCACGTCGACGTCGTCCTCCGGAAGCAGGGGACGTACGGCGCGCTCCAGTTCTTCGAGGTAGGTCTTGACGATGGCGATGTTCGTCCCCTGAGCCATCTCCATCTCGACATCGATCTCATCGGCTTCGGTTTCCGGTGCGAGCTCGACCGGGATAAGCGGCCACAGCAGGGCTGTGACAATGACGGATCCACCGGCTATGCCGAAGACCAAACGCGGGCGCTGTAACGCTCGGCCCAGCATGTGGCTATAGCGGTACTCCAGCTGTTTTACCGCCTTCTGGAACCTGGATTTCTTTTCAGGTTCGCCCCCTGCTTCTCCGGGCGTCCGCATCCGCAGGAACTTGCTGGAAAGCACCGGAACGAGCGTCAGCGCCCCGAGTAGTGAGGCACAGAGCGAAAACACGATAACGAGAGCGAGCGCCTGAAAGAGCACCATCGAGGCCGACTCGGTGAACGCGAGCGGCAGGAAGATCACGCAGGTCGTGAGCGTCGATGCGATGATGGCTCCTACCACTTCCCGCGTACCGATATGCGCGGCTTCCACCATCGACTTCCCGTTCTCCTCACGCTGCCGCACGATGTTTTCCAGCACGACGATGGCATTGTCCACCATCATCCCGATGCCCAGTGCCAGTCCACCGAACGTCATCTGGTTCAGCGTCATCCCACCGAAGTACAGCATACCGAACGTCGCGACGACCGAGATAGGGATGGCTACGGCGATGATGAGCGTAGAAGATCCGTTGCGCAGGAAGAGGTACAGAATGAAGATGGCCAGCAAGCCGCCGTATATGGCCGAGGACTGCACGTTAGAGATGCTCTGCTTGATGAACGTGCTCTGGTCACTCGTAACGGCAAGCTGCAGGTCATTGCGTTCGGCATTGACACGCGCAACCTCCTCCTTGACCGCTTCAGCCACCTCTACAGTATTCGCCCCGCTTTGCTTCTGGATCGTCATGCGGATGATGGGTACGCCGTTCGCCTCGGAGAGGCGCTGCACGTCCTCATAGCCATCCACCACATCGGCTACGTCCTTCACTCGGATCGGCATGTCGCCGGTATATGTGATGACGGTATTGGCGATCTGATCTACGCTCGTGTACTCTCCCAGGGTACGCACGTACAAGTCGTTATAGCCCTCCTTCACGTTCCCTCCCGGGAGGGTTGCATTCTCACGGGCGAGCGCTTCCCGCACGTTGTCCGGCGTGAGGCCGCTCGCCTGGAGCCGGTCCCGCTTGAGCTGAACCTGGATCTCGCGATAGATTCCGCCTCGCACCTCGATCGTGCCGACGCCTGGGATCTGCTCGAATCGCTGGGCAATGTCACGTTCGAGAATGCGCGTCGTCTCCTCCAGGTCGCGTGTCGACGTGACGGATAGCGAGACGACCGAGATGTTGTTGGGGTCAAACTTCCAGATGACCGGCGGCTCGGCCTCTTCAGGGAGGCTGTTACGAATGCGATCCAACGCGGCCCGGAGGTCGTTGGCTGCTTCATCCAGGTTCGTGCCGCGCGCAAACTCTAGGCTGACTCTACTCCGGCCCTCCTCCGATTGCGACGTGATCCGCTCCACGTTGGGAATACCTGAAACGGCATTCTCCACCGGATCCGTAATGATCTGCTCGATTTCCTCCGGCCCCACATTGTTGTATCGCGTGAAAACGGTGAGCTGAGGAAACTCTATAGGAGGCAGCAGATCGACAGGTAATTGCGTGAATCCTACGAGCCCTACCGTGATCACGATCAAGTAGAACATCGCGGTGGCAACCGGCCGGCGGATGGAGGTATCGGTGAGAGAGGCCATGGGCGTGCCGTAAATGGATAGAACGTGCCGAAAGGGTAGTCCGAGTACAGACCGAGCTGCGCGCCGATTAGAAGGTCGTTTTAACCGTTCTACCTACGCCTTCCTGCTCGGACTGCGACTGGCTCACTTCGGAGCGAGCGCTACGTGCATATTGCTGTTGTTTTTCCAGGAAGGAACGGAGCAGATCCTCGTCTTGAAGCCCCTGTAGCTCGGCAACACGTTGCCAGGGAACAGCGCGGACACGGGCCTGAGGCTGCCCGACCCGAGGGCTGATGATCAGATTCTGGCCGACGGTCACGACCCACGCACCGGGCTGGATGCCAGCAACGCCGGCCACGCCCTGCCCTCTGGCGATCACCTGCACTTCCTGGAACGTCATCTGTGTCGGCTCCGTGAGCGGGGGCGGATTATCAGGATTGAAGGTTTCGGGTACCTGGATCGGCACCTCGCTTCCGAGTGCCGGCGCGACATAAACGCCCATCGTGCCGGTGCCGGGGTCCTCGTAGAGCGCGCTGATCGGTATGAGGGTGGCCTGCTGGCTTTCGCCATAGAGCACGTCTACCGTCACGAACATGCCGGGGCGGAGCAATCCATCGGGATTCGGCACATCGATTTCAGCTTCTGCACTGTAGCTGCCGGCCTGCAGGAACGGAGAAATACGCGAGACCGTTGCGCGAATCGTCTTTCCGTTGAGGCTCGGCGATGAAATCAGTGCCGTCTGCCCGACCTCAATACGGCCGATCACGTCGTCGCTCACGGCCACCTTCACCTTGACCTGGTCGAGGTTGCCAATGATGAAGAGGCTGGTACCAGCATCCACCCGCATGCCTACCTCGGCATTGCGCTGCCCCAGGTAGCCCGAGATCGGGGCGTAGATGATCGTCCGCCTCAGCGCTTCCTGCTGTTCCTCTACGGTGGCCTGCGCCTGTGCGATGCGGGCGAGCGCACTCTGGTGGTTGGCTTCTGCGGCCGCGACTTCGGCCTGTACCATTTGCAGCGCCTGCTGGCTCTGATACCGTTTGGCCGCCAGTTCTTCATTGCGCTTGAGGCGCGCCCGGGCTTCGTTCAGCGTAGCCTCGGTACGCTTCGCCTCCGCCTCGGCAATCTTCAGCGCTGCGAGCGCCTGCTGGAGTTGTTCACGGTACTGCGTGTCGCGCAAGTAGACCAGTGGCTGGCCCTGCCGCACATAATCCCCACTCTCCGCGGCCACACGGACGATGGTTCCGGCGACTTCCGGAAAGATGATCACCTGATTATCGGCACGCACCGTTCCGCTCATGCGCTGCTCCAGCGGCAACGCTCCCTGTTGTGCCTGCACTACTTCGACGGCGGGAATCAGCGCCTCCCCCCTTCCCCCGCCGTCCGGCCGTTCCGATTCCTTACCGGAACACGCGGCTAGCAGTAGAACCATAACAATGGGACTAGCGGCAAGGTGTATTCGCGTCATCAGGAAGTCCATCAAAGAGGCAAAGGAACAGAACGGCAGCCGAGGCTCGATCAGCCCGCCTACAACGAATCGGGCCGGGTATCAATACTAAGCAAAAGTCCGCACAGCCAGGGCTCGCCGGGAAGATAATCCCATTCATAATAAGAGCGAGCCCGGAAAATTGATTCCGGACTGAAACGAGTTGCACCTGAGCGGCATGAGTTGCACGGACCGACGTATGAATCGATCACTCCCCGTTCCGATGTTGTGCGGGCAGCCGCTAATGGAGGATTATGATCCGGTCTGCGTCCGGTTCCTAGAGCGATCGCATCATTGGATGGGAGCCTGCAATGCCTCGCCGCTGCTGACTGCGTCCGGCTCACCTGCGATGCCATCCAGTTCCTCCTCAACGTCCTGTTCCGGATCAGGCATTAGCCCTGTTGCGGCCCCGGCATCGTTCTCGACCGCCGTTCCATCGCTCTCCTGCTGATCGAGTTCTCGTCGGCGTAGCCGTTCCAGCAGGCGATTGAGTTGCGTGGAATCGCGCTCCATCCTGTTCAGCGAATCGGACTCCTGCGTTCTTTCGCCGGGCGCATCCGGATCGTAGGCATCAAAGTCTTCATCCGAGGTGCGCCGGGTGGGGCGTTCTCTATCCATATCCTGATCGGTCTCATCGCCGAAGATTGCCTTGCCGATGTTATCCAGCGCGCGACCGACCCAGCGGCCAATATCGCGGAACGCGCGGTCAAACCACCGACCTACCCTGCTGAAGCCTTTCTCTTCCTCCCCAAGCTCCGGTGGGGGCGCAAACTCGCTTTTCTCCAGACCGAGCGACTTCTCTGCCAGCGCCCGTTTGAAGAACTCTCCGACAATGAACAGCGCGTTGTTGCCGCCCGAACCCCAATAGCTAGAACGAAAGGCCACGCGCGGATCGTTGAATCCTACCCAGGCGCCCGCGACCAGGTCCGGATGCATCAGGATAAACCAGCCATCCGCATTGTCCTGCGTCGTGCCCGTCTTGCCGGCCACATCCGCCCGGATGCCGAACGTGCTGCGTACCCGCCGCCCGGTACCTCGGTCCACGACGCCCCTTAACATGTTCGTGAGTTCGATGGCCGTTTTGCTGGAGAGCACACGTTCTGATTTCGGCTCGAACGTAGCCAGTACGTTCCCATTTCGATCTTCGATGCGAGAAACCAGAATAGGCTGCTGGTAGACCCCTTCGTTCGCGATGGTGCCGTACACGGATACCATTTCGAGGAGCGTGACCTCGCTGGTACCCAGCGCAAGCGAGAGGACTCGATCCAATTCGCTCCGCCGCACTCCCATCCGCCGTGCCAGCCGGACGACATCGTTCACCCCGACCTCATCGATGAGTTGCGCGGTAATGGTATTCTTGGAATAGGCCAGTGCGTCGGCAAGGGTCATCGTCCGGCCGGATACCTGGCCCTCGTTGACGGGCCGCCAGATCTCCCCATTGCGCAGCCTGTACTCGACCTCCCGGTCAGTGAGGGTGTCGGTCGGCGAAAAGCCCTCTTCCAGCGCTGCGGCATAGACGACCGGCTTGAATGTGGATCCGGGCTGCCGCCGTGCCTGTATGACGTGGTCGTACTGGTCCACCTCAAAGTCGCGACTTCCGATCCACGCCCGAACACCGCCGGTCCCGGGGTCAAGCGCCACGAACCCTACTTCCAGCCTCGTCTTCAACTCCCGCAGCGCCTGCATGAAGGCCGCATCGTTCCGGAGGCTATCCACCATCTGTTCCTCCGGAATGCCCTTCGAGACCCCTTCCCGGTACTGCGGCGTGCTCCGAATGAAGGCATCAATGACGTGCGGCTTCGACTCCCAGTAGTAGTCGAAGGCCGACTGTTCCGAGCGTCGCCTGCGGTAACTATCCAGCGACCGTGATAACGTGACCGGCTCCGCACGGCTCCATTCCACGTCGGCCACCGCCTGGAGCGCGGGCATCCACCGGTCTACCGCCTGTTGCGCCAAGCTCTGCACCCGCGTATCGAGTGTAGTGTGGACAATGAGGCTATCCCGGTAGATGTTGTAGCCATTCCTATCTGCCCAATCGATGAGCCACACGCGCACCTGTTCCGTAAAGTGCGGAGCCGGCCCCTCCTTCTCTTCCTGCCGCTGGAAATCGACTCCGAGGGGTTCGTCTTTCAATTGCTCGAACCGCTCCTCGTCCAGGTATCCATGCTTCACCATCTGACCGAGCACCACATTGCGCCGCTGGCGCGCCCGCTCCGGGTTACGTATCGGGTTGTAGTAGTAGGTGCCCTTCAACATGCCCACCAGGGTAGCACTCTCCACCAGATCTAGCTCGTCGGCTGATTTCGAGAAGTAGGTTCGGGCCGCCATTTCGATGCCGTATGCATTATAGAGGAACGGCACCGTATTCAGGTAGGTCTCGAGTATCTCATCCTTCTCGTAGGCATACTCGATTTTCAGGGCGGTGATGAGTTCTTTCAGTTTGCGTGTGAGGGTCACCTCCCGCCCGATCTCATTCGGGTACAGGTTGCGCGCGAGTTGCTGCGTGATGGTACTGCCGCCCTGCGGTCTGCCCATCAGCGTGTAATACATAGCACCAAACACACGCTTGATGTCCACGCCGTGATGCCGGTAGAAGCGGTGATCTTCCGTCGCAATGAGCGCGTCGATCACCTCCGGGGCAATCTCATCCAGGTCAACCCATTCCCGGTTCACCGGCTTGAACTCCGCGATCTGTATTCCATCCGACGAGAATACCACGGTCGGCCGTTCCGCCTTCGCCTTTCGCAGGTCGGAAATGCCCGGTGTGAACGGGATGAGTATCAGCGTGTACAGGAACAGCAGGATTCCGCACACGACGCCGAAGAGCGCCAGGCCGCCTGCTACGTAGAGGATCCGTCGTCTCGGGCTGACGCCCGGGCCGGTGACGACGCGCCAGTATCGCCGTCCGTAACGCTTCGCTTTGCGCCAGTGGGGCGCGACGTGCGCCGCCCACTGGCTAAACCGGTCTTTCCAGGAATGCCTCGGCTCCACCTCACCGGGCACGTTCGGATCGGGTCGGGTGGTGTCGGGGGGCGTCATATATCGTTACCCATCGGCATGATCTCTTCCATCCATGCCGTTCTCGCTTGCGTAGCAAACTGCGGTGAACATGGCGAAACACATCAACGCCGGAAGGTGCCTTCGGTTGGCTCTGAACCGGCTTGCAACCGGCGTTCTACTGCGCGAAGGCGTAACGAGCTTGTTGAATGCCATGGATCTCGTTTGCCTCGTCCTTCCACCACTTCACTCACCTGTTGTGTTCCATGTACATGGATAAGAAATGCTTTCAATGCGAGTGTCCTTCGTTTTGAATAACGTACCGCATGGTTACAGGGCCGCGTTCTTTCTTTTCGGGGCAAGTACCTACGCGCTGCAACGTGTTACGGGCACAGCCTGAGACCTTTCCGAAATCTTGTATGTCATCATACATTTTTCATTTCGCAGTTTCCTCATATTACCCGAACGTCTATTTTGCGCTACGACCCCTAACACCAGCCCCTTAGCGACATAACGCATGGAAAGACTAACCGTTAGCACCGCAGTTGCCGCTCCTGCAAGTAAAACGGCTGAAGAGGCCGGAATCTGGAAAGTGATCTTTGCCTCCGCGCTGGGGACGATGATCGAGTGGTACGACTTCTACATATTCGGCAGCCTCGCTACGATCATCTCTACCGAGTTCTTTCCAGCTTCCGACCCAACCGCTGCCCTCCTCTATACGTTTGCTACGTTCGGAGCCGGGTTCGGTGCGCGGCCTTTCGGGGCAGTGGTGTTCGGCAGGATCGGCGATCTCATCGGGCGGAAATATGCCTTTCTGATTACGCTGCTCGTCATGGGAGGTGCCACGACGCTGATCGGCCTGTTACCTACGTATGCACAGGTGGGCCTGCTCGCCCCGGCTATCCTCGTCATCATCCGGATCCTTCAAGGGCTTGCTCTCGGCGGAGAATACGGTGGTGCGGCCGTCTACGTCGCCGAGCACGCACCGGATCACAAGCGCGGGTTCTATACCAGCTTCATCCAGATTACAGCCACACTCGGCCTGTTCGTATCGCTCGTCGTCATCAACGCCGTCCAGGCACTGATGACCCCCGAAGCATTCGACGCCTGGGGCTGGCGCATTCCGTTCATTCTCTCCATTTTCCTGGTTGGCGTCTCCGTGTACATCCGCACGAAGATGAAGGAGTCCCCCCTGTTCACGGCACTCAAGGCCGAGGGCAAGACGTCCCAGACCCCATTAAAGGATAGCCTTGGCAGCACCAAGAACTGGAAGGTGATCCTGACCGTCCTCTTCGGCGCAGCTGCCGGGCAGGCGGTTGTCTGGTACACGGCGCAGTTCTACACGCTCAGCTGGCTCCAGAGCCCCAGTGTCGGGCTCGACTTCGAGACGGCGAGCACGGTAGTGGCCGTGGCCCTCTTCCTCGGCATGCCCTTCTTCGTGGTGTTCGGGGCACTTTCAGACCGGATCGGGCGGAAGAAGGTGATGATGCTGGGCAACCTCATTGCAGCACTCACCATGTATCCGATCTTCGTCGCCATGAAAGCAGTCAGCAATCAGATCGTTGCCGCAGGCCCGGCCAATGCGTTCCCCAGCCTTGCGTTGCTGACCTTCCTCATTTTCATCCTCGTTCTGTATGTGACGATGGTTTACGGTCCGATTGCGGCTTTCATGGTGGAGTCGTTCCCGGCACGTATCCGGTACACATCGGTTTCCGTTCCATACCACGTAGGTAACGGCTATTTCGGCGGTTTCCTGCCGCTCATCGCCACGGCGCTGGTGGTACAGACTGGTAACATCTACTCGGGCCTGATCTTTCCCATCGCAGTAGCCTTCATCACGTTTGTCGTGGGCAGCATCATGCTGAAAGAGACCCACCACATTTCGATTCACAAGGAGGCAGAAGCCCAGGCGTAGTACAACGGTTCACCCGCAAACGTTCATCAGCCATTGCGGATATCCGTAGGAGTGGGCCAGATCGAGCGGGGGCGGCTCGTGCAATGCAAAGACGTGGTTGACGGCGCGCAGGAACGTCCCGTCCAGTTCATCTTCGGGCGCGGATGCTTCGAA
>Ga0164243_10012827_pt1 | contig 11832 bp, 10 predicted proteins | sample OricompcompostOP_FD_108781 | JGI IMG/M metagenome (GOLD analysis project Ga0164243, IMG submission 108781) | Organic Plus compost microbial communities from Emeryville, California, USA - Original compost - Organic plus compost (OP) | ecosystem: Engineered > Solid waste > Mixed feedstock >...
AGCTCATGGCCTAACCCTTTTGATTATTTAAAAACTGCTATACCCGGCTTCTTTCCTTTCTCGAAACTGCCATACTGATGGTCGATTTTTAATGCTCTAGCACCATTAAGCGTTGCCCACTGCAGCATGTTCTCTAGAGGGATGGCCGGAAAATATTGTTGCAATAATTTTATTTCTGCCGCAATACTTAGTTGATGATTCGAGGCAAGGCTATCCGTACCCAATACGATATTACAATTGTTTTGCATTAATAGCTCCACAGGCGGCAGCATACGACTGATATAAAAATTGGCATGAGGGCATAAGCACCAAAACACATCGGCCCCCGCCTGATGGACAAACGCAATATCACTGGGACTTGTGTATACATTATGAACCAGTATTACCCGATGCCCGGGGCGAAAATGGTGCAGATAGGTTTGCAAACTGGTTTTTCCAGAAGGCTTGAAAAAATCCATTTCCATTCCCAGAGCCTTGAAGAATTGCTCAAAAGCTCCAGTTTTCTGTTCAAACCAGAGGTTTTCTGCTTCCGTTTCCTGATTATGTATGCTCAAGATTCCGTTTTGCGGAAAACTCATGAGCTTTTCCCATAATGCATCCGACATAGAATAAGGAGCATGGGGGGTAAGTGATACCCGGTCCATACTGAAGTGATCGGAAAAAATGCGATATACACTTTTATAAATTCCGAAATTTCTATCTGCCGCAGCAGGTTGGGCTCCCATAGCCTCCACGAAGTTGTGGTAATACAGGTTGTTTTTTTGCTTCTGGGTTAAAGTGTGTGTAGTATTGCAGATATCGCCGACAGCCACAATACCACTTTCTTGCATTTCCTGCTCAGCATCAACAATGGCTTGTAAGATGGTTTCTTCCGGAAAAACTCTTTTTTGCATGATTTGTAATAGAAATCCGGTAAGACCGGTCTGCTCTGGAATAGTGCCCTTTAAATGACTGAGTTCCAAATGACAATGACAATTTACAAATCCCGGTGTTAAAACTCCCTCAACTTCCTGTACATCGTCTCCGGCCTCTTCAAGGCTCACAATATTCTCCACGGTTCCGTCATCTTTTAATATCAGCACACTATTCTCCCGGATACGGTATCCGTCAAACAATTGCTTTGCCGATAACTTATTAAAACGCATCTTATAAAATAATTTAACTTTGCTCCCCTTCTGTAAAAGTAAGAGATTAACATGTTAGATAGACTAGAAGCTATAAAGGCCAAATACGACCAGCTGGCAATTGCATTGACGAACCCAGAAATTGTGAGTGACAATAAAAAATTTGCAGCAACCAGCAAGGAGTATCGTAGCCTAGAAAAAATAGTAAACGCATACAACGAATATAAAAAGTTACTCGACGATATTGAGTTTAATAAAGAGGCTCTGAACGGAGACGATGAAGAACTGCGGGAGCTGGCCAAGCTGGAAACAGCCGACCTGATGGAACGGAAGGAGCAAATGGAAGCTACTATACGCCAATTACTCATTCCTAAAGATCCTCAGGATGAGAAGAACGTGATTATCGAAATTCGTGCCGGAACCGGTGGCGATGAGGCGAGCCTATTTGCAGGCGACCTGTTACGCATGTATATCAAATACTGCGAAAAACAGGGATTCAAAACTGCCATCCTCAGCGAAAACGAAGGTACAGTAGGAGGGTATAAAGAGGTTCAATTGGAAGTAGTAGGAGATGATGTTTATGGTACTTTAAAATTCGAAAGTGGTGTACATCGCGTACAGCGTGTACCTGAAACCGAAACACAAGGACGTGTACATACTTCAGCTGCTACAGTAGCCGTAATGCCTGAGGCAGATGAGATCGATTTTGAGCTGAAGGAAAGCGACGTGAAGATGGAAACAGCCCGAAGCGGCGGTGCCGGTGGTCAAAACGTAAACAAGGTAGAAACTAAGGTAATGCTTACCCACATTCCTACCGGAACCGTAGTGGTATGCCAAACCGAACGCACCCAGCTGGCCAATAGGGAAAAAGCGATGCAGATGCTTCGTACCAAACTATATGAAGAGCAGGTACGCAAGCAGGAAGAAGAAATTGCAAGACATCGTAAAAGCTTGGTAAGCACCGGTGACCGAAGCGCTAAAATTCGCACTTACAACTATCCGCAGGGTCGTGTAACCGATCACCGCATCAATTATACTTCATACAATTTGGATGCAGTAATGAACGGCGATTTGCAGGAGTTTATCGACAGATTGCAATTTGTCGAAAACTCAGAGAAACTGGCTAAGCAGCAATAAGCCACTATTGCTTTTTTCTACCTGATAGGCTGATCAATAGTGCCGGAAGAAGAATAAGATTGGTGATGGTTGCCGTAACTAGTGTCAGTGAGGTGAGCCATCCCAATGCTTTGGTGCCGCCAAATCCGCTGAAACAAAAAATGACAAACCCAGCAATCAACACCATGGAAGTATAAATGATACTAATGCCAGTACTGTGTATGGTTTGTATTACCGTACTTTTTACATCATGGTGATGATAAGTCAGTTCCTGCTTATAATTTACCAGAAATCTAATCGTTATATCAATTGCTATTCCCAATGCCACACTAAAAATAAGTACAGTGCTTGGTTTTAAAGGTACTCCTACCCAACCCATAATACCGGCAGTAATGATTAGCGGTATAACATTGGGAATTAAGGAACATAACAGAATACGTAAAGATTTAAAAAGATAAAGCATACACAGGGCAATCAGTAGAAATGCCCAAAAAATACTTTCCTTAAGTCCGTTGATAATAAATCTCCCTCCTTCCAGAAAAGCAATACTGCTGCCTGTAAGGGATACATTATATTGGTCTGCTGGGAAAAGTTCGTCCGCACGTTTCTGTATATCGGTCAGTAATTCAGGAAGCTTATTGGTACCAATGTCGGCCATGTTTACGCTCAGGCGGGCTTCTTGGCGAGCACTGTCCATAAAGCGATTGATCAGCTTACCGAAAGTATTTTCTCCTTCTGATGATATTTCGGCACTATTATTTCGCATGTTCACATACTGTGAAAGGCCGGGTAAATCCAGTTCGGAAGGCATGGCATAGTTGTTACTATCGCCTTCATAAAAAGCCTGTCGAGCAAATTTTAACCCCTCTACCAGACTCAAGGGGCGTGCCATTTCAGGTCTTGCTGCCAGATATTGTGCAAAAGAATCAATTTTTGTCAGATTACTAAAGTTTCGTGTAACACCGTACTTCTTTTTTGTATCGATAAGAATTTCCAACGGCATAACGCCTTTGAAATTTTTCTCAAAAAATTTAAGATCGGTATAAATTCTATCAGTCTTAGGTACATCGTCTACCATGTAAGCGTTGCTCTGCAACCTGAAAGTGCCTGCTACCGCAATAATCGCCAACACCGCCGTTAAGGTGTATATCAGTTTGCGATGCGAAAGGGACCATCGCTCCAGTCGATCCAGCCAACGGTTCAAGCGCGGATTGTCTAGATAACGCACATGTCTGTTTTTGGGCGGCGGTAGAAAATAAAGAACGATGGGTATTAGAATCAACGATATGAAAAACAATAAGGTGATATTGAGACCTGCCACTATACCGAATTCTTTCAGGATGGCACTTTTGGTAAGCGCAAATACCGCAAAGCCGATGGCTGCCGCCACATTACAGAATAAGGTAACGATACCCATTCGGCTTACCATATCCACTATAGCATTCTTTTTTTTCTGCTGTACCGGAATATCGTTGCCTAACTCGGCTTGTTTTTGCCAACTAGTGTGATACTTATTCAAAAAATAAATACAGTTAGGGATACCAATCACAACAATCAGCGGAGGAATTAATGCCGTAAGTAAGGTAATCTTGTATCCCAATAAATGCATAGTGCCTACACTGAATACCACTCCGATAATTACAACACCCAAGGAAAGTAGCATGGCGCTTACCGAACGGAAAAATAAAATCAGAATCACAGCAGACAAAACCAGCGAAGCTATCAGAAAATAGCGCATTTCATTGGCTATACGTGCTGCCAATACGGTACGGATATAAGGCAATCCGCTTAATTTTACTTCCACGCCGGTATTTTGCTCAAATTGCTGGATGCGATGAGTAATGGCGGCAACTACATCATCTCTTTTTTTGGAATTAATGACAGTGGGATCCATATTGAGTCCCATGAGATACGCTTGGGTTTCCGGATTATAGATCAGTCCTTTGTAAAAGGGAAGATTTTGAAATATTGCAGCGCTGTTATCTATTTGTTGTTGAGATAATGGCAAGCTTGGAAAAATTCTTTTTGCCTGTAGTTGGGAGGAAGTAGCATCCTTAATAATATTGACGGCACCGGGAATACCAATGATGTCTATAACGCCAGTAATTTTTCTAAGATCGTCGTGAAGAGCAACATACTGGTTAAAAAATTTTTCACTGAAGAAAGCATCTGTCTGAACGCCTAACACAATTACATTTCCATCCTCTCCGTACTTCTTTTTAAACTCTTGAAGTGCAATATTCACCGGATGATCTATCGGTATCGCCTTGGTATATTCATAACCTTGCTCCACTTTGCTTCCCCATACGGCAAACAGGGCCGTGACCACAATCATTACCACCAAAAGCACAAAACGATTCTTCAGGATAAATTTTCCAAGTTGCTCCCACATAAAGACTATAAAGTTTAAACTATGGCTATTGTTTTATTCGATCAATACCTTGTCCATCAGGCATAAAAAGATGCCATGAATATATAATCTTTTCTACTTATACTGATGACAAGTGTTTATGATGAGTTTTTCGAGAAAACTACTTTGTATCAGAATGCCCTAAACTTAAATCGGGCTTTATGATATCACGGATACGTTGTTTTAATTCTTTTATCTCAATAAATCCGCCATCCGCCTTTCGGTCAAATATCAGGGTACCTTCTACATATATTTTATATACTCCGCCCACTACTCCCGGTTTTAAAGACACCGCTTCCACATAATCGGAAAATGTGGAAAGGAATTCCTGTGCCATATAAGCCGCGCGGAGCATCCAATTACACTTCGGACAATATTCTATAGTGATAGTAGGTTTCATATTTCAGCATAAAAAAGACAGTTAACAAAAGCTGTTAACTGTCTGCCAATATAAAAACTATTTTCTACTATAGTTAGGCGCCTCTTTTGTGATGATGACATCGTGAGGATGGCTTTCGTTCATTCCGGCGTTGGTAATGCGTACGAATTTTGCCTTTTTCAGCTCGGCGATGTTTCTGGCTCCGCAATAACCCATACCGGCACGTAACCCGCCTACATACTGATATATCACTTCCCGCAGGCTTCCTTTGTATGCTACACGCCCTTCAATTCCTTCGGGCACAAATTTTTTCACATCATCTTCTGGATCTTGGAAGTATCTGTCGCTACTTCCGGTAGCCATAGCACCCAACGAGCCCATACCTCGATAGGCTTTAAACTTACGGCCTTCGAAAATGATGGTTTCGCCTGGACTTTCTTCCGTACCGGCAAATACGCTTCCCATCATCACACAATCCGCACCGGCTGCGATTGCTTTTACCATGTCTCCTGTATATCGGATACCTCCATCGGCAATTAACGGAATACCTTTTTTAGACAACACTTTGGAAGCCTCCATAATTGCTGTCAACTGTGGCATACCGGCACCCGCAACAATACGTGTAGTACATATAGAACCCGGACCAATACCTACTTTCACAGCATCTGCTCCGGCTTCGGCCAGTGCTAATGCGCCTTCTGCCGTACCCACATTACCGGCTATTACATTCAGTTTTTTAAAGTTTTTCTTTACCTTCTTAAGGGTTTCGATCACTCCTTTAGTATGACCGTGCGCACTATCTAGTACTACCACATCTACTCCTACTGCAGTAAGGGCGCTGATACGATCCAGCACATCCAAAGTTATCCCTACACCGGCACCCACCAACAATCTTCCGTATGCGTCTTTAATGGCATTGGGAAAACTAGTTACTTGTAGAATATCCCGATAGGTAATCAAGCCCACCAAGCGGCCCTGCTTGTCTACTACAGGTAATTTTTCGATTTTATGCTTACGCAGAATGATTTCTGCCTTTTTAAGGTCGGTGCCTTCGGGAGCCGTAACCAGATTTTCGCTGGTCATTACTTCCTTTACTTTGCGATTAATGTCTTGCTCAAAACGCAAATCGCGATTGGTAAGAATACCTTTGAGTTTTCCATTTTTGTCGATGATAGGAATACCGCCGATTTTATTTTCCTTCATCAACTTCAATGCATCGCCGATGGTTTCGTCCTCATACAGGGTAAGCGGGTCGAGTATTAAACCGCTTTCGCTTCTTTTTACCTTACGTACATGAGCCGCCTGTTGTTCGATACTCATGTTTTTGTGTAAAATACCCAAACCTCCTTCGCGCGCAATAGCAATAGCTAGGTCGGCTTCGGTTACCGTATCCATTGCTGCGGATAAAATAGGGGTATTTAAGGTAATATCTTTGGTAAGACGAGTGCGGATATCAACATCACGAGGTAATACCTGACTGTAAGCAGGTACCAGTAACACATCATCAAACGTTAAACCTTCCAGTATAATTTTAGGGGAATTTGCAGAATCTGCTACTTTCTTTCTTGTTGCCATGTGCAAAATTAAGGGAATGAGAATAAATGCAAACAGCTCTTTTTTAAAAACCCTCATTTTGGCCAATACAATATCATCCGCGCTTCTGTGACACAAATAGTTAGGTACGATAACAAAACTGTTGGAACTACCATGCTTTTATTCGGCTTATATTTATAATATTTGCGTTGTAATGAGTGCAATCCAGATAGAACAACTTTCTTTCAGATACAAAGGCCAGCAGTCTTTGATTAAAAATCTTTCTCTTACGGTAAATGTGGGGGAGCGGTTCGGCATTTTCGGACCTAACGGAGCAGGAAAGACCACCTTAATGAATCTGATAACGGGTTTATTGCCTTACGAGCAAGGCAGTATAAAAATTCTGGATAAGGAGGTACGCAGTTTTAAAGATGAAATCAAACAATTAATAGGCCTAGTGCCTCAGGATTTTTCCTTTTATGAACAACTAAGTCCTATAGAGAACATGCAGTTCTTTGGAGCCTGGTATGGCATGTCCAAAATGGCTATTAAAAACAAAACAGAAGAACTGCTACAGGTAATGGGATTGGATACGGTAGCCCATAAGCCGGTAAAATTATTTTCGGGAGGAATGAAAAGGCGTGTGAACCTTGCTATTGGGGTAATGAACAATCCGCAAATCTTATTTCTTGATGAACCTACCGTAGGTGTGGATGTACAGTCGCGAAATGCCATCATTGAGTTTCTTAAAAAATTAAATGCCTCCGGTACAACTTTGGTATATACATCGCATCAGCTGGGTGAAGCCGAAGATTTGTGTAATGTTGTATCTTTATATGACGAAGGTGAAATTATTGCGCACGGTGCGCTCGATGTATTATTGAGTACGCATCGGCATACGGGATTGGAAGGGCTGTTTCTGGAATTAACCGGACGTAACTATCGGGATTAAACCGCTATACAAAATCCCGCTGTCTTGGTTTTTGGCAAATTATTTGCATCTATTTGTATAAACGCGCGATATCTTTTATAACACTTTAAATTAATAATTATGAATAAACTACTTACAGGTTTTGTATTGGGTCTTGTTGTGGGTGTGTTATACGCTCCGGACAAAGGTTCTTATACACGCCGCAAAATAAGTGATAAGGGAAATGACCTGAAGAATCAGTTTGCCGACTTCATTGATAGCTTGGCAGCCAAATTTGAAAATGCCGCAGATGAGGTAGAAGATTACGCTCATGAAAAAGCGGAAAAAATACGCACTGAAAATATCTAACCATTCAACCTTAAGTATATAAAAAGCTGCTATGCTAGCAGCTTTTTTATTTATTGGATATGATTAATCCAGCAACTTGTACATTTTTCCGGGCAAGGCTTGTATGATATACTGCATTTCTAGATTTAGCATGGATGCCGCCACCTTGCTATAACTTAATCCGCTTCTAAGATGTATTTCATCAATACTAATTGCTTCGCCACTCTTCAAAACATCTATGATTGCTTTTTCGTCTTCGGTAAGATGAATGAAAAGCTCGCGTGTGTGCTTTTTTTTAGGTTTCTCCGCATCAGACCAGTTTAGGGTCTCGAGTAGTTGTGTGGCATCCGTTAATAAAATCGCTTTATTGGTTTTTATCAAATCATTACAGCCCGCACTCTTTTTATCTGTGACCCGACCTGGAAAAGCAAATACATCTCTATTATAACTATTGGCCAATTCTGCGGTAATCATACTGCCGCCTTTAACATCAGTTTCAATTACCACGGTGGCATCACTCATGCCGGCAACAATTCTGTTTCTACTAGGAAAATTAAATTTATCGGGTGGGGTTCCTTTTCTGAATTCGGTAAGCAGCCCTCCGTTCTGTATCATCTCATACGCCATATCGGTATGATGATACGGGTAGATCTTATCCAATCCGTGCGCCAGTACTCCAACGGTAGGAATGTTATTCTTCAAACAAGCCTTATGAGCAATGGAGTCGATACCGTAGGCCAAACCGCTCACCACCAGTACCCCGGCAGCGGACAACTTCTCAATAAACACTTCGGTAGTGTATTTACCGTAATCCGTATTACTACGAGATCCCACTACGGCTACAATGCGAGGATGATTCAGATCGGCATTTCCCTTATAATATAAAAGTATCGGAGCATCATAACAGTTCAACAAACGTTTCGGATAATGCTCACTTTGTATAAATAGCGGCTGAATCTTATGTTTTTCAATAAAGGCTACTTCCTTTTCGGCCGTAGCAAAATCTTTAAACTCTAGTATTTGTTTTACTCTTAATGCGCCCAGCCCTTCTACTCTTTTTAAGGCAGCCGCTTTAGCCTTGAATATCTCCTCTACCGTAAAATGCTCCAGCAGATTACGAGCATGTACGCATCCAATACCGGGAATTAAGGTTAGCGCAATCTGATAAAGTAAAGAATTGCTCATTATCATAGGGTAACGACAATTCTAAATTAGTATCTAATTCGAAAAATACAACTATTTCAAGAGATAATTCACCAGTTCTAGAAACATCCACACAGCAGGCACTGCTATTAGCAGGGAGTCAAACCTATCCAGAAAACCGCCATGTCCCGGCATTATGCGTCCGCTATCTTTTACCCCGGCCATCCTTTTAATTTTCGATTCTAACAAATCGCCCAATGTTCCAAACACCGATACCATCAGAGAAATTCCCAATAATAACGGCCAGTTAAAAAACGGCTGCAATATCAATGTGATGGCCGCAACACATAATATCATGCCGCTCAGGGTTCCTTCCAGTGTTTTCTTAGGCGATATTTTGCTAAAAGGTGTTTTTCCAATGGCCGACCCTACCAGATAAGCCATGGTATCGTTAATCCATATAGCTAGTATAATGATAATGGGTACATAAAATCCGTTTTCATGTCCCCACAATTGACCGCTATCTTTTATTAACGGATACTGGGACAACCGCATATATAACAGCAGTCCTACACTTAGTGAGATATATAACAGCCCTAGTGCTGCTATACCCAATGCTTTCTTATGTATGTAAGCCTGTCGAAAAATTCCCCAAATAATAAATACCAGCCCTGCAACAAGAAAAGGGAAAGAAAAACTACGAGCTACATGATAACCTAGAAAATAAAAATCACCAAAAAGTAATACTATATGAAAACCCAGTAGTGCAAACCCCAAGTGCACAAAAACATCCTGACGTGTAGCATGTATCTTATCGATAAGCTTCAGGTACTCGTACCAACATCCAAAATGAATGATGGTGATTAAAGCAAAAAAGCTGGTATAGCTTCCCAAAAGCCCTGCAGCCATTACCGCTACAAAAATCAGTGCCGTAAAAGTTCTTGTCCAAAATGTGGTCCAGTTAAAAGCCATTCGATGCAGTTGTTTTATGAGCGATGCTTTTTCTGTATTCTATAAATAAGTAAATGATAACAGGAACAACTGCCAAGCCCCAGTAGCTACCGTCTCTGTCGTTCAGTACTTCCTGCAAGGTTTTTCCCTTGCCGGTCTGTACATACATCATTATCACCGCAGTCGCATTATTCAAAAAATGCGCTAATATGCTCAGCCACAAGCGACCGCTATATTGAAAAATCAACCCCAACACAATACCCAATGCTACCCTCGATAAAAATCCATATACCGAAAAATGTACGGCACTGAAAATCACACTCACCACTATTACACTCATCCACAATTTTCCCGTACTGCGATACAGATAGTTCTGCAATCCACCTCTAAAAAAAGTTTCCTCACATACCGCCGGAACCAGCGCCAACACAATAATAGAGATAATCAGGTCGGGTATAGAAGCAAAACTGATAATACCTGCCGCTGTTTCGGCGTAATTGTGTTCCAGTCTGTCAAATACAATTCTCCAGTTTACCGGAAAGGGCAATTTATAGGTAAAATATCCCAAAGCACTGCTCAGCGCTAGTCCGCATGCCATTATCAATATAACCAAGCCGACTTCTCTGGCGGAAATAGCACCCTTAAAACCAGTTAAAGCCAGCGGACGTCTATTGATTCTTGATGCCACAAAAAGAGTAGGCACCAAAAAGCCGATAATAGCCGAAAGCGATTGCAACACCTGTATCTCTCTTAGATAGGCTTTATTCCCCACCATTTCCTGCAGGTGCTGCGTAACGAAAGCTATGCTTTTTCCACTCATCAGCGACACCAACGGTATGGCTATCACGCCGCTCAGAATAGTGCAGCCCACACCAAACGCAATCAACATAAAAAAGGCTGCAGAGTAAGAAACACCTTTTCCGGTAGCCGCCAGCTCATCCCGCTCCACCTGGGGAGTGTTATTCTCTTCTATCATGGTTTAAAAATAAGTGCGTAATTTTGCAGGCTCAAAATTAGGACTAAAAGTTGCTTATTTTTTATTAATTTAATTGTGTAACCAACGGCAGTGCAGGTGGCATCGTATTTGCCACGCTCGTTTTATCGTTCCGACTATATGGCATCCAATACAAATACAAAGCAGGTAGTAATAACTTCTCCTTCGGAGAAGTTTAACAGCATCATACTACCCGAATTTCCACTGCTGCTGGCACCTATGGAAGATGTGAGCGACCCGCCCTTCAGAGCGGTGTGTAAAGACAATGGTGCCGACCTGATGTACACCGAGTTCATCAGTAGCGAAGGTCTTATTCGTGATGCCATTAAAAGCCGCCGTAAGTTGGACATTTTCGATTACGAACGCCCCATCGGTATCCAAATCTTCGGAGGCGATGAGGAAAGCTTGGCCCTTGCGGCCAAAATCGTGGATGTAACACAGCCCGATTTGCTGGACATCAATTTTGGTTGTCCGGTCAAAAAAGTAGCATTGAAGGGTGCCGGCGCAGGCGTACTCAAAGATGTAGATTTGATGGTACGTCTTACCGCTGCCGTGGTAAAAAGCACATCGCTACCCGTTACCGTAAAAACCCGTTTGGGGTGGGACGAAAATTCGCTAAACATAGAAGAGGTAGCAGAACGCCTGCAAGATGTAGGCATTAAAGCATTGACCATACATGGCCGCACCCGTTGTCAGATGTACAAAGGCGAGGCCGACTGGACCCTCATCGGAAAAGTTAAGAACAATCCGCGCATTAAAATCCCCATATTCGGTAATGGCGATATCGATAGCCCGCAAAAAGCGTTAGAATACAAAAACCGCTATGGTGTAGATGGCGTCATGATAGGCCGCGCAGCCATCGGTTATCCGTGGATATTCCGCGAAATCAAACACTATTACAAAACCGGAGAGCTACTGCCTCCA
>Ga0164243_10012829_pt1 | contig 11832 bp, 13 predicted proteins | sample OricompcompostOP_FD_108781 | JGI IMG/M metagenome (GOLD analysis project Ga0164243, IMG submission 108781) | Organic Plus compost microbial communities from Emeryville, California, USA - Original compost - Organic plus compost (OP) | ecosystem: Engineered > Solid waste > Mixed feedstock >...
CGACCCATGGGTGCTCTACCAGCGCGGCATCATCACCGCCCCGAACATCGTCCTGGCCGGCATCGTGGGCTCCGGGAAGTCATCGCTGGCGAAGTCGCTCTACACCCGCTCGCTGCCGTTCGGCCGGCGCGTCTACGTTCCCGGCGACCCGAAAGGCGAGCACACGCCCGTCGCGCAGGCGGTCGGCGGCAAGGCGATCATCCTTGGCCACGGCCTGTCCAACCGGCTCAACCCCCTCGACGCCGGCTACCGGCCCGCGAGCGTGTCGGATGCCGAGTGGGTCACCCAGGTCGCCTCCCGGCGCCGCGAACTGATCGGCGCGCTCGCCGAGACCGTGCTCGACCGGCCACTGACGCCCTTGGAGCACACCGCCGTCGACCTCGCCCTGACCGACGCCGTGCGCTCGTCCGAGGTGCCGATCCTCCCAATGGTCGTCGACCGCATCCTGGCCCCCAGCCCAGCCGACAACCAGGACGGCAGGCTGGCCGAAGACGGGCGCCTCGTCGGCCACGCCCTGCGCCGGCTCGTGGCCGGGGACTTGCAGGGCCTGTTCGATGGCCCCTCGACGGTGCGGTTCGACCCCTCACTGCCGATGGTCTCCCTCGACCTGTCCCGCGTCGCGGAGAACTCCACGCTCATCTCCGTCCTCATGACGTGCTCCAGCGCGTGGATGGAGTCGGCCCTGTCCGACCCGGACGGCGGGCAGAGGTGGGTGATCTACGACGAGGCCTGGCGCCTGATGCAGTATCCCGCCCTGCTGCGGCGGATGGACGCCCAGTGGCGGCTCGCGAGGCACTTTGGCATTGCGAACATGTTGGTCTTCCACAAACTGTCCGACCTGGACAACGTCGGCGATCAAGGGTCCGCGATGCGGGCCTTGGCATCTTCGCTGCTGGCGAACGCTGAGACCCGGGTGGTCTACCGGCAAGAGCCCGACCAGCTCGGCACGACTGCCGCAGCCCTCGGGCTGACCGGCACCGAGCAGAAGCTCCTCCCCGGCCTCGGCACCGGACAGGGCCTGTGGCGGATCAAGGACCGCTCCTTCGTGGTTCAGCACCAGCTCCACCCCGAGGAGCTGCGGGCCTTCGACACCACGAGCCGGATGACCGGCATCCCCCGGAAGTTCAGCCAGGGTGACCGATCGTCAGTCTTGCTGACCGGGCAGGACGGCGGTGAGGCGTGATGAGCCGATCCCACGACGGCCGCACCCCCGGCAAGGCCGCCCACCGCCACGACGAGGAGGTCCCGGAGTCCAGCGTGCCGGTGGTGCTGCCGCACGTCGTCATGACCGTGGCCGCAGACGGCACGATGACCGTGACCGTCGACGGGGCACCGCATCTGCCGGAGCCGTTCGCTCCGCGGTGGCGGCGCGAGGACTTCGCCGCGATTCTCGACCAGCTCACCGATCAGCGCCGGTCGGCGGTGAGGGTCGAGGTGATTGAGGCGGACGGGACGAGATTCACCGACATCATCACGCCCGGCAAGCGCCGCCGCGCCGATCCCGTGCCAGACCCAGACGCCGACGTTCACACCCCCGCTGGGCCTCCGCTGCTGGGGCTGCACGAGAGCGGGTTCGTGCCGGGCGAGGACGTCGCGGTCGCCATCGTCGCCGGCCACGCCGACGCCGCCTCGGATGGCACGGTCCGAATCCTGCTGACCCCCGATCAGCTCGCGTCGAGCCCGACGGGCGAGGTGATCCTGCTCGGTCGGGTCTCCGGCACGCTCGCAGTCGGGCATCCCGAATGAGCACCCCACGACCCGGCGGTCCGTCCGGTGCGCTCGGGGACGAGCTGACCAGCTTCGGCATCGGCCTGCTGGTCGCCGCCGCGATGCTCGCCGTCATCCTCCGCGCCGCAGGCTCGGTCGCCGCTTGGATCGTCGGCATCAGCCAGCCGGTGAGCGGCATCGGGTCCGGGCTCGGCGTGCTGCTGCATCCCGGCGACCCCGCCGTACCGCTGGCCGCGCCGGGCCTCAACCCGGTCGTCTACTGGATCACTGCGGCGGTGCTGATCGCGATCGCCGCGTCGGTCGTGGCGTGCGTGTGGCACGTCGTGCGTGAGCACGGCCGGCGGGCGAGGACCGACCCGTACCGGATCGTCGGGGTCGCCACCGGTTCCGAGGTCGCCCGCGCCGCCTCGGCGAAGGCGCTGCTGCGCCGCGCCGGGCATCTGCGACCCTCGCTCGAGAACCCGGCGCCGGCCGAGGTCGGCTATCGGCTCGGCACCTCGCACGGCAAAGGGGTGTGGGCCTCTGTCGAAGACTCGATCTTGCTGATCGGGCCGCCGCGGTCCGGGAAGGGCGCCCACATCGTCATCAACACCGTCTTGGACGCCCCCGGCGCGGTCGTCACCACGAGCACGAGGCCCGACAACCTCACCGCCACCCTGCGGGCCCGGGAGAAGGTTGGACCGGTCGCGGTCTTCGACCCGCAGCACCTCGCTGAGGGTGTGCCCGCCGGGCTGCGCTGGTCACCTATCCGGGGCTGTGAGGACCCGCTGACCGCGATGATCCGTGCCGCCGGGCTCGCCGCCGGCACGGGGCTCTCAGCCGGTGGGGTCGAGGGTGGAGGGTTCTGGGAAGGCAAGACCCGCACCGCGCTCCAAGCCCTGCTGCACGCTGCGGCCCTCGACCGGCGCGGGCCGGCCGAGCTGTTCCGGTGGACCCTCGACCCGGCCGCCGCCGCAGACGCCGTGGCGATCCTGACCGCGAGCCCGCGAGCCGCTGTCGGGTGGGCGGACTCCTTGCAGGCCATGATCGACTCCGACCCCCGTACCCGCGACTCGATCTGGCAGGGCGTCTCGCTCGCCCTGGCGGCGCTTGCGGACCCGCGCGTCCTGGACGCGGTGAACCCGCGGGAGGGTGAGGACTTCGACCCCGAAGCGTTCCTGCGAGCCAAGGGCACCTTGTATCTGCTGGCGACCGGAGCCGGAGCCAACAACAGCGCTGCGCTGGTCGCGGCGTTCGTGGAAGACCTCGTGGAAGCCGCCCGGCGTATCGCCGCCCGCAGCCCCGGCGCCCGCCTCGACCCGCCCCTACTGCTCGCGCTCGATGAGGTCGGCAACCTCGCACCCTTGCCCTCGCTTCCGACGCTCATGGCCGAAGGCGGCGGCACGGGGATCACCACCATGCCGGTGCTCCAGTCGCTCGCCCAGGCCAGGGAGAAGTGGTCGGAGAACGCGGCCGGCGCGATCTGGGATGCCTCGATCGTCAAGATCGTCCTCGGCGGCGCCTCCAACTCCAAAGACCTACACGACCTCACCACGTTGATCGGGGAACGTGACGAGGTGACCGACTCCACCACCATCGGAGACCACGGCTCCCGCTCCGCCCAACGGTCGATCCGGCGGGTGCCGATCATGCCGCCCGACACCATCCGCACCCTCCCGTTCGGGACCGCGCTCGTACTCCTGCGGGCGGCCCCGCCCATCGTCACCCGGATGCGGACCTGGACCAGCCGGCCCGACGCCGCGCAACTGCGCGTCGACCGAGCGGGCATCGAGGCCCTGTTGGAGCGCCGACCATGAGTTCGGGGATGTCTTGCGCACCTTCTCGATGACCACCGCCCTGCCGCTGTCGGCCGGGTCTGATCGAGAAGGAGTCGCCGTCATGAGCGAGCAGTTGCATGTCCAGCAGTCGGTGTCGGGGTTCATCGCTTCCGCACCGCAGTTGTCATACACCGACCGGGGCGACGCCCGGTTCTACGTCAAGATCGGTCAGGAGCACTTCTCCCGCAACGACGACGGCTCCTTCACCAAGCAGGACACGACATTCCACGACCTGGTGGCCTATCGCCGGACCGCGGAGGTCGCCCACGAGCGATTCGCCAAGGGCGACAACTTCGTCGCCGAAGGCTACGTGCGCGACTACACCTACACCGACGCCGAGGGAAACTCGGCCCAGGGCAGCGAGTTCATCGCCCGCAAGATCGGCCACGACCTCGCCCGCACCACCTACAACGTGGATCGCTCCCGCCGTGGAGGCACCGACCGGGCAGTCGAGGCTCCCGCACCGACCGCCGCGCCGCCGGCGACCGCGGCCCGCCCAGCGACCATGTCGATCTGACCGGGGCGCCGACATGACTGACGACAACATGACACCGCCGCACCGCCCCGACCCCGACGAGTCCGACATCGAAGACGTCGAACCCGATCCCGTGGTGTCAGCAGATGAGTACCTTCAACCCGAGCCACCGCACCCGGTCAACTGGAACCTCCTGACCAGCGACGAGGCCGAGACCGAATGGCTGGAGCTCAACGCCTGGGTGAACTGGCTCCGCAGAACCTACGGGCTCCCGGCGAGCGTGATCCCGCCGTTCTGGCACCGCCACCCCGAGCTGCTGTGGGAGCTTTCCGCCTTGCACCTGCACTGGCTGTGCGCCTACGACCCCGAGCAGAACGGCTCAGCACCGCTGGGATGGCACCGCGACTTCGCCGACGCGCGACAGCGGCTCCGCGATTGGGTCACCGCTTCCGGTACCCGCCTCGACCGTGACCGGCCGACCCGGCAGACGAGTTGGCCCGGCGAGGAGCCCGCCGAGCCCGTTGAGGATCGCGTCATCGAGAACCGCGACCAGGACTTCGTACAGTTCGTCCTCGATGACGTCGCCGAACGCAGGCAGGCCGAGGACGAGTTCTACGCCGGTGGTGCGAGCTGATGGTCCGCAACTACCAGCGCACCACCAACCGACGCCCCGAAAGCGAACGCGGGCTCCACGTCGTGGTGACACCCCGTCGTCAACCCGACCTGGAGCTGCTGGCACGGGTCATCGTGGACATGGCGATCACCGACCCCCTAGGCCTACACCCCACCGACGACGAGACCGCCAGCGACTACCTGGATCGCCACGACGACGGGCCGTAGAATAGTGATGTTGCCCTTCGAGGGCGCATCAGTCGCTTCGGGTCCACCGGCAGCACCGGTGGCTTACTTGACCGGCATCGCCGGTCATGCTCTTTCTCTCAACTGGCGCTCGCGGAATCACCGCGAAGGGCAGGCAGCCGCCTGAGAGGAAAGAGCACCATGCCCACCGCCGCCAAAACCCACACCGCCGTGCCAGCCGATCAGGAGGGGCTGAACGACGCGCAGCGCGCCGTCGCCTACATCCGGGTCTCCACCAAGGAACAGGCCGAGCGCGGCGGGTTCGAGCAAGGGTTCTCCATCCCCGCCCAACGCGACGCGATCCGACGTGCCGCCGCCGAGGCCGGCGCGACGATCGTGGAGGAGTTCGTCGATGCCGGGGAGACCGCCACCAACGCCCGGCGGCCCGACCTGCAACGCATGCTCTCCTACATCAAGAGCAACCGGGTCGATCTGTGCATCGTCCACAAGCTCGACCGGCTCGCCCGCAACCGTGCCGACGACGTGGCGATCCACCTCGCGCTCCGCCAGGCCGGGGTGACACTGGTGTCGGTCACCGAGAACATCGATGAGACCCCGACCGGGATGCTGCTGCACGGCATCATGTCCACCATCGCGGAGTTCTACTCCCGCAACCTCGCAGGCGAGGTCACCAAAGGACTCCAACAGAAGGCGGCGTCCGGCGGCACCGTCACCAAGGCGCCGCTCGGGTACCTCAACGTCCGAGAACGCGACCCGCAAGGCCGCGAGGTCCGCACCGTCACGGTCGACCCCGAGCGTGCGCCGCTGGTCGCGTGGGCGTTCGAGGCCTACGCCGCCGGCAATCGATCCCTGTCCGACCTGGCCGACGAGCTCGCCGCCCGCGGGCTGACCAGCCTGCCTACCCCGAAGCGGCCCGCCAAGCCCATCGGCGTCTCCACACTGCAACGGATGCTGCGCAACCCCTACTACAAGGGCGACATCATCTACAAGGGCGCACGCCACCTCGGCAGCCACGACCGGCTCGTGCATCCGACGGTGTGGACCAAGGTGCAGAACGTCCTCGACGCCCACAACATCGCCGGCGACCGCACGCAGACCCACGAGCACTACCTGAAAGGCTCCCTGTACTGCGGCTGCGGGAAACGCATGACGATCAACCATGCCCGCAACCGGCACGGCGAGACCTACCCCTACTTCATCTGCCTCGGCCGCCACATGGGCACCAGCAGCTGCGAACGACAGGCCGTGCTCGTCTCCACCGCCGAGCACCTGGTCGCCGAGCACTACCGCACCATCGAGCTCTCACCCGAGGCCGCCGACGCCCTCACCGGCATGATCGAGGACATCTTCGACCGCATCGACGCCGAGTCCGAGACCCAGCGCCGCGATCTGACCCGGCAGAAGGAACGCCTCGAAGATGAACAGCTCCGGCTCCTGCAAGCCCACTACGCCGACGCGATCAGCCTGCCCGTCCTCAAGAAGGAACAGCACCGCATCGAAGGCATGCTCACCGACATCGACCAACGCCTGTCTGCCTACCGGGCTGGGCGCGAGGACGCCAAGCTCCGGCTACGCGCCTACCTGCACCTGGCCACCAACGCCCACACGTTCTACCTCGCCTGCGACGACGCCCGCCGACGCCTGTGCAACCAGGCGTTCTTCACCAAGATCACCCTCAAGGAGAACCTTGACGTGACCTCGGAGTTCACCGGCATCTACGAGACCGTCCTTGACCCCACCAACCGGCTCCACGCCGAGTTCTGGCAGCGCACCGGCCAACTCCACCCCGACATCAACCTGGAGCACAACGAAGAAACCCTGCCCCACGATCAGTGGGGCAGGGTTGGAACTTCGACCAAATGGTGGAGCTAAGGGGATTCGAACCCCTGACCTTTTCCATGCCATGGAAACGCGCTACCAACTGCGCCATAGCCCCTCGCGTCGCCGCCTCGCAGGACCTGCGCCCTGCGTGAACAGCGGATGCGATCTTAGCGTGCCCAGCCCGGGGAAACGAAATCGCCCCGTGGTTCCGCGCCGCCCTTGGTAAGAAGGCCCGCCGGACGGCCACTAGCGTACGGAGGCAGCGGCAGCATTCACCAACGGCGTTCGAGGAGGAGCGGCCATGCCGGAAGGCGTCACCCGCATCATGTGTTTCGGCGATTCACTGACCTGGGGCTGGATCCCGGTCGACGGAGGTGCCCCGAGTCGCCGGTACGGCCCCACCGAGCGCTGGACAGGCGTCCTGGCCAACGAACTGGGGGACGGTTTCGAGATCGTCGAGGAGGGCCTGAGTGCCCGGGCGGCAGCCGGTGATCCGACGGATCCGCGGCTGGATGCAGCCAGGTATCTGCCGGCGGCGTTGGCCAGTCACTTCCCGCTGGACCTGGTGATCATCATGCTCGGCACGAACGACAGCAAGGAGTATCTGCGGCGCAGTGCCCGCGACATCGGCGTGGCCATTTCGGTGCTGGCCGGCCAGGTGCACACCTCAACGGGTGGAGTCGGCACGGCCTATCCGGCACCGGAGCTGCTGATCGTCTCGCCGCCGCCGTTGAGTGATCATCCGGTTCCGTGGTTCGCGGAGATCTTCGCCGGCGGCCGGGAGAAGACTCTTGAGCTGCCGCGGATCTATCAGGCGCTGGCTGCCTTCACCGGTTCGCACTTCTTCGACGCCGGGACGGTGATCACCACCGACGGCAGCGACGGCGTGCATTTCACCGTCGAGAACAATCGTGATCTTGGCCAGGCGCTGGCCGGTGAGGTGCGCAGGATCTTCAGCTGAGCGACAGGTCAGGCGACCCGATCGTCGTCGGGCACCACGAAGTCGGCCTGCACGTTGTAGGCGCCGATGTACCAGTGGCCGCGGGCGTGCCGGTCAAGCACGACCCAGGCGCAGTTACGCAGGCTGCCCAACCGGTCCCAGTCGATGCCGAGGAACCGGCCGATGCCCACCCGGCCTGCGGTTCCGTGCATGGTGATCACCACCGTGGACTCGTCATCGGCCGACTCGACGATGTCACTGATCGCCGCTGCGGCACGGCCGGCCACCTCGCTGGTGGTCTCCCCCGACGGCGAACGGCGTACGTCCTCCCCCGCTGCCACCGCGGCAACCAGATCAGGATCGGTCCGGGCTGCCTCGTCGATGGTGAGACCCTCCCAGTTGCCGACGTTGATCTCGCGCAGTCGCTGGTCGAAGCTGACCTCGAGACCGGTCACATCGGCCAGTGCCCCGGCCGTCTGGGCGGCGCGGGACAGATCGCTGGAGAAGATCGCCGCCGGCTTCAGTTCCTTGATCACTTCAGCGGCCGCGGCGGCCTGCCGTCGACCAAGATCGTCAAGCGGGATGTCGGCCTGGCCCTGGTATCGCCCGGTGGCGTTCCATGCGGTCCGGCCGTGTCTCCAGATGACGGCGTGGCGGGCTGTCATCGGGCCTCGTCGATGTCCAGTTCGATCTTCGGACAGTCGTGCCACAACCGTTCCAGCGCATAGAAGGTGCGCTCCTCGACGTGCTGCACGTGCACAACGAGATCCAGATAGTCCAACAACACCCAGCGACCCTCGCGTTCGCCTTCCCGGCGGATCGGCTTGGCGTCGAGTTCACGCAACTTCTCCTCGACCCCGTCGACCACCGACGCGACCTGCCGCTCGTTGCTGGCGCTGACCACCAGGAAGACGTCGGTGATCGCCAGTTGTTCGGACACGTCGTAGGCGACGATGTCGGTGCCGAGCTTGTCGGCAGCCGCAGCGGCCGCTGCGTGGGTGAGCTGCAGAGCCCGTTCGGTAGCAGTCAGGATGTCCCCTTCGGTTGCATGACAGCCGTCGGTCTCACCCGAACGGGCTGTCGTGGACGATTTTCTCGATGTCCGGGAGTCGGTTCGCCGGAAGCGTACCGCCGCTGCCGCTCTCGAACCGCTGATGATCATCGTCGGGCTGGTAGAGCCCGCGCTTGGCGATGTACTGCACGATCCCGTCGGGCACCAGGTACCAGATCGGTTCGCCGGCCGACACCCGCTCCCGGCAGGCGGTCGACGAGATCGACAACGCCGGCACCTCCATCAGGGTCAGCCGTCCGTCCGGCACCTGCCCGACGGGCGGTACGGCCAGATCGTGCCCGGGGCGGGTGACGCCGACGAAATGGGCCAGGTCGAACAGCTCCTCGACACCACGCCAGGTGAGGATCTGGGCCAACGCGTCCGCGCCGGTGATGAAGTAGAAGTCGACATCGTCGCCCCGCTCGGTACGCAGGTCGTGCAGCGTGTCGATGGTGTAGGTCGGCCCCGGCCGGTCGATGTCGATCCGGCTCACCGTGAACCGAGGATTGGACGCGGTTGCGATGACCGTCATCAGGTAGCGGTCCTCGGGTTCGGAGACCTCCTTCGCCTCCTTCTGCCACGGGCGGCCGGTGGGCACGAACACCACTTCGTCCAAAGCGAACCGGCTGGCCACCTCGCTGGCGGCCACCAGGTGTCCGTGGTGGATCGGGTCGAACGTGCCGCCCATGACGCCGAGGCGGTACCGATGCCCCTGGTTCAGCCGCCTGTTGCGCGCCAGCCCCGCAGTGCGTTCAGTCACTCGTCGATTGCCCGTCCATACCCGTCACACCGATCGTGGAGTCCCACGGATCAGCTGTGCGGCCGACCTTTGCCGATGGACAGCACAATGGCCATCATCAACATCAGTGCCAGGAAGGCGATCAGCCCGAAGACGAGCGGCGGAACGGGCAGTTCCGTCTCCAACGCGGCGAGCTGCAGGGCGTACGTCATGGCAGGTGAGTTTATCCTCACGTCCGGACCTGGCCGGAACCGGTGACCACGTATTTGGTCGTGGTCATCTCCGGCAGTGCCATCGGGCCGCGGGCATGCAGTTTCTGGGTGGAGATGCCGATCTCGGCGCCGAACCCGAACTCGCCGCCGTCGACGAACCGGCTGGATGCATTGACCAGCACCGCGGCGGCATCGACCTCGGCGACGAACCGCTGGGCGGCCGACTGTGAATCGGTGACGATGGTCTCGCTGTGCCCGGTGCCGAATCGGCGGATGTGGGCCAATGCGGCATCCAGCGAATCGACCTCGGCGACGGCGAGGTCGAGCGAGTTGTATTCGGTGGCGAAGTCCTCCTCGGTTGCCGGGACGACCGGGGTGTCGCCCGCGTGGGCCATCACCGCTTCGTCGCCGTGCACGGTCACGCCTTCCTCGGCCAGCCGGCGCAACGCCTCGGGCAGGAAGTCCTCCGCGATCTCCCGATGCACCAGCAGCGTCTCCACCGCGTTGCACACGCTGGGCCGTTGGGTCTTGGCGTTCAGCAGAATCCCGATCGCCATGCAGGCGTCGGCATCGGCGTCCACATAGAGGTGGCAGTTGCCGACGCCGGTTTCGATCACCGGCACCCGACTGTTGGCAACGACATGGTTGATCAGTCCGGCGCCGCCCCGCGGAATCAGCAGGTCGATCAGGCCGCGCGCCGCCATCAGGTCGTCGGTGATCGAACGGGGGCCGGGCAGCAGCTGCACCGAATCCTCCGGCAGGCCGGACCGACCGACGCCGGTACGCAGCGCCCGGACGATCGCCGCGTTGGACCGGGCCGCCGACGACGAGCCCCGGAGCAGGGAGGCATTACCCGATTTGATACAGATGCCCGCCGCGTCCGCGGTGACATTCGGCCGGGCCTCGTAGATGATGCCGACGACGCCGAACGGGACGCGAACCTGACGGACCTGGACACCGTTGGGGTTGGTCCAGCCGCGTACCACGTCGCCCACGGGATCAGGCAGCACCGCCAACGAGCGCAGCCCGGCGCCCAGTTGGGCGATGCGGGATTCGGTGAGCCGGAGCCGGTCGATCAGCGCTGCTGACGTGCCGGCCGCCTCCGCCGCCGCGACGTCGTCAGCGTTTGCGGCGAGGATCGGGGAGGCCGCCTCCTCGACAGCATCGGCCATCCGGTGGAGAGCGTCGTCCTTGACGGCACGCGAGGCGCGTGCCAGCGCCCGCGCAGCCTTGCGGGCCCGGCCGGCGAGTTCGGCGACGGTCGGCTGGGCCGGTGCGGCTTCGGCAACGGGTTCGGGAGCCAGGCCGGTCGTGCTCGCTCCGCGGTCTTGTATCACGCACTCGATTATGACGGCGATCGCCGCCGCCGGGGAACGCGTTCCGGCGACCGACCGCGGGCTCCGGCTAGTCGTCGGTCCGAACCCGGACGACGGCGTACTCGGCGGTCAGGTTGTCGGCGTGGTCCGGCGTGGTCAGACTCTCGGCCCGCTGCGGCCGCAGCAGGTCGAACCACCGCAGCAGATAGCAGGCGAGGTTCGAACCGGACAGCAGGATGAGGCTGCCGGCAACAAGCTCGTTGGACAGGTCATGGGCGAGGACGCCCCAACTGAACCAAAGGACCTGACACAGCACGCCCATCGCCAGGAAGGTGCCGGATACCGCGGAGATGTCGGGCGCGGTGAGCAGGCTGCGGAGCTGCATCAGTTGGGAAACGGCGGCCGGGACGAAGACCGCGGCGGAGAACGCCAGCGGACCGACAGCCAACGCCACCGTGATCGTCATCGCAGCGACGACGATCGGCAGACCGTACGCCTGCCACAACTCCGAGCGGGACCCACTGTCCCGGAGATCGCGGCTGATCATGATCAACATCCAAGCGGCCGAGGCAGTCAGCAACAGGCTCGGCAACCAGAGATTGGCGTGCCCGGTGATCACTCCGTACGCAGTCCAGGACAGGTTGCTGGCCATGCTCGATTGCCAAGCGAGCAAAGGGATTCCGGCGGTTGTCCGGGTGCGCAGTACGTGCACGATCTGGGGCATAGCGATGCATGCCCCGTAAACACCGGCAGTCCAGCCGATGGCCTCGATGATCACGGGGGTCTTGCTTTCTGCCACTGCGGTGGCCGACTCAGGGGTTGACGCGATTCAGTTGTGCCGTGGCACGGCGGTGCCAAGGCTGCAAGAGACGGGGAGCACGGCCGACGATCCGTCGTCGGCGTGCAGCAGACCG
>Ga0164243_10012831_pt1 | contig 11831 bp, 13 predicted proteins | sample OricompcompostOP_FD_108781 | JGI IMG/M metagenome (GOLD analysis project Ga0164243, IMG submission 108781) | Organic Plus compost microbial communities from Emeryville, California, USA - Original compost - Organic plus compost (OP) | ecosystem: Engineered > Solid waste > Mixed feedstock >...
CGGCGTCTGGCTCGACCCGGCCCGGCGCCGCGGGGCGACGCGGCTGCCCGATCCGGCGGACTGGTCGCCGTCGCTCGACTTCGCCTTCGGGCTCGGGCGACGGCTGCCCGCCGGCGTCAAGCTCGGCCCGGGGATCGACCGCGGCCTCCTGCCCGAGGGCGCGGAGGCGCAGTGGGTCTCCGACGGCGGCGAGGTCGTCGAGCTCGCGGTGTGGTTCGGGGCTCTCGCGCGGCCCGGCGTGGGACGGGCGGCGCTCGTGCTCGGGGCGGACGGCGCGCACGAGCTCACCGCACCCGCCGACTCGCCGGACGTCGAGGCGGGGGAGCTCGGCGCCTACCTCGTCGAGCCGGACGGGGCGGTCATCCGCGCGCGGCTCATCGGCGACCTCGCCCGCGCGCTCGACGCGCGGACGCTCCATCCGACGATCGCGTACCTCACGTGCGACGCGCCGCCGTCGACGCCGTTCGGGGCGGCCTTCCGGGTCATCCAGACGCTCCCCGTCGATGCGAAGGCGATCCGCAGGGCGCTCGCCGAACGAGGCGTCGGCTCGCTCGAGATCAAGAAGCGCGGCGTCGACGTCGACCCTGAGGCGTTCCGCCGGCAGGTGCTGCCAAAGCCGCGGCCCGGTGGCGGGAGCGCGGTGCTCGTGCTCACGCGCCTCGGCGAGCGCCGCCGGGCGCTCCTCTGCGAGCGGCTTCCCCGCGCCCGCCGCCCCGGTATTCCGTCGGAGAACGCTGGATCCGGCGGCGGAATCGGTGGGTTCGCGACGGAATAGCGAGCGGGCGGGGGCGGCACCACGCGCCGCGCGCCCGTATTCACAGCTGGATCGTCGTCGCGGGGAGCGTCGAGTCGGCGCCGAACGCGAGCCCGCTCGGCTCGCGTCCCGCGGCGACGAGCCGGGCGCCGAGCGCGGCGATCATCGCGCCGTTGTCGGTGCACAGCGGCAGTGGCGGGACGCGCAGCGCGATCCCGGCCGCCGCGCAGCGCTCCTCGGCGAGCGCCCGGATGCGCGCGTTCGCCGTGACGCCGCCGCCGAAGAGCAGGCGCGGAATGCCGAGGTCGGCGCAGGCGGCGACGGCCTTCGTCACGAGCACGTCGGCGACCGCCTCGCGGAAGCTCGCCGCGATGTCCGCGACGGGCACGGGCTCCCCCGCGTCGCGTCGCCGCTCGACGTCGCGGGCGACCGCGGTCTTGAGGCCCGAGAACGAGAAGTCGTAGCGATGCCGCTCGAGATCCTTCGGATGCGAGAGCCCGCGCGGGTAGCGGATCGCCGCGGGGTCGCCGTCCGCGGCGGCGCGGTCGATCTGCGGTCCGCCGGGGTACGGGAGTCCGAGGAGCCGCGCAACCTTGTCGAACGCCTCCCCGGCCGCGTCGTCGACCGTCTCGCCGAGGAGCTCGACGTCGTCGACGAGGTCCCGGACGAGCAGGAGCGAGGTGTGCCCGCCGGAGACGAGCAGCGCGACGGTCGGCATCGGCAGCGGCGCGGGGTCGAGCACGTCGACGCCGACGTGGCCGACGAGGTGGTTGACCGCGTAGAGCGGCTTGCCGAGCGCGATCGCGAGCGCCTTCGCCGCGGCGATGCCGACCATGAGCGCGCCGGACAGGCCGGGGCCGCTCGTCACGGCGATCGCGTCGAGGTCGGCGAGCGCGACGCCGGCCGCCTCGACCGCGGCGTCGAGCGTCGGGACGAGCGCCTCGAGGTGGGCGCGGGCGGCGACCTCGGGGACGACGCCGCCGTAGCGCGCGTGGGCGTCCATGCTGCTCGCGATGACGTTCGCGAGGAGCTCGCGGCCGCGGACGATGCCGATCCCGGTCTCATCGCAGGACGTCTCGATCCCGAGGACGAGCGCTCCGGTCATCGCAGCCCCTTCCGGTACACGATCGCGTCGACGCCTCGCGGGTAGTAGCCGCGGCGCACCGCGAGCGCCTCGAAGCCGAGCGACTCGTAGAGCGCCTGGGCTCCCGGGTTGTCGGCGCGGACCTCCAGGAACACGTCGCTGGCACGGCGCCGGCGCGCCTCCTCGAGGAGCCGGAGGAGCATCGCGCGGGCGATCCCGCGGCGCCGGTGCGCCGGCGCCACCGCGATCGTCTGGATGTCGCCCTGGTCGCCGGCGACGCGCAGTCCGGCATAGCCGGCGAGCGCGCCGTCCGGGGCGAGGGCGACGAGGTAGCGGCCGGCGGCCTGGCGCAGCTCGGCGCGCATCGTCGCCTCGGGCCACGCGTCGTCGGGGAACGTCGCGCGCTCGAGCGCCATGATCGCGTCGAGATCGTCCGGCGTCGCGTCCCTGATGGCGACGCCCCCGATCGGCGGGAGCGCGCCCGGCCGGCTCGGGGCGCGCATCACGACACCCGCTTCGGACCGGCGGAGGGGGTGACGTCCGGCTCGCGGAGGTAGAGCGGCTCGGCGGGCCCCGTCGGCAGCCCGGCGGCGAGGCGTGCGAGCGCGACACGGGCGAGCGCCGCGGCGCTCACGCGGCCGACGAGGAGCGCGTCGCCGATGCCATCGTGCGCGAGCCGCGTCGTCCCGTCCCGCGAGACGTAGTGCCCGCGGCGGCCGGCCGGCGTCGCGATCGCCGCCTCGGGGCCGAGGCCGAGCTCCTCGCGCACGGCATCGTGGCTCGGGACGCCGAGCACCGGGACGCCGCGGCCTGCGGCGAAGGCCCGCGCCGCGGCGATCCCCACCCGCAGTCCCGTGTACGCTCCCGGCCCCATTCCGACCGCCACCGCGGCGATGTCGGCGACGGTTCCGGCCTCGGCGATCGCCTCGGCGATGCACGTGCCGATGGCCTCGGCGTGCCCGCGGGCATCGGCGGAGTCGCGGGCGGCGAGCAGTGCGCCATCCGCGCCGAGCACGGCGACGGAGGTGCCGAGGGAGGTGTCGATCGCGAGGATCATGCGAGCTCCTCCAGTGCCGCGGCGTCCCAGCGCGGCCCGTGCGGCTCGATCCGGACGATGCGCGGGGCGATCGGCTCGTCATCCCCGGCAGCCCCCGGGCCGGCGTCCCGCGTCGCCCCGGGGGCGCCCGCGTCCCCGGTCGGCCGCTCGATCTCGACGCGGAGCCACGACTCGGCGACCCCGTCGAGCAGCCCGTCGCCCCATTCGACGACCGCGGCAGAGCCGGCGAAGTCGAGGTCGAGATCGTCGAGCTCCCGCGGCCCGGCGAGCCGGTACGCGTCGACGTGGAGCAGCGGCGCACCGCCCGCGAGCGGGGGATGCACCCGGGAGAGCACGAACGTGGGGGAGGTGATCGGCCCGCGCACCCCCATGCCCTCGCCGATGCCGCGGGCGAGCGTCGTCTTGCCCGCGCCGAGCTCGCCGACGAGCACGAGGAGGTCGCCCGCGCGCAGCCTGCCGCCGATCCGCCGCCCGAGCGCCTCCATCGCCTCCGGCGTCGGCACCTCGAGCCGGATCATCCGAGGTACCGCCGGTGGACGCGCGGCCCCACCCGCGTGACGATCTCGTAGCCGATCGTCCCCGCGGCATCCGCCCACTCGGCGACCGAGGGCGCACCGGTCGCCGGGTCGCCCCAGAACACGGCCCGGTCCCCCACCGCGACGGGGTCGTCGCCGACGTCGACGACGACCTGATCCATCGCGATCGTTCCCGCGATCGTGTAGCGCCGGCCGTTGATCGTCACCGGGCCGCGGCCGCTCGCGGCCCTCGGGAGGCCGTCGGCGTAGCCGAGCGGCACGAGGGCGAGCGTCGTCTCCCGCGGCGTGACATAGCGGTGGCCGTAGGAGACGCCGAGGCCGGCCGGGACGCGCTTGACGCCGACGACGGCGCCCGCGAGCTCCATCGCGGGTCGCAGGCCGAGCTGCGCCGCCGTCCGCTCGGCGAACGGCGAGACCCCGTAGAGCGCCATGCCGACGCGGGCCGCCCCGCGCGCCTGCTCGGGGTAGGCGATCGCCGAGGCCGAGGAGACCGCGTGCTCGAGCTCGGGCGCGAGTCCCGCCGCCCGCGCCACGGCGAGCGCCTCGTCGAACGCGGCGAACTGCGCCGCGTCCGCCTCCGCCGAGGCGTTCGCGAGGTGCGTCCACACGGCGCGGACCACGATCTCGCCGGACCGCTCGAGCGCCGCCGCGCGTTCGCACAGGCGCCGCCACTCCTCGCCGAGCGCCCCGCCCCGGCCGAGGCCGGAATCCGCCTTGAGGTGGACGATCGCGGGGCGCACCTCCGCCTCCGCGCGCCGGGCGAACGCGGCGACGCCGCGCGAGGCGAGCGCGAGCCGCTCGAGCTGCTCGACCGAGCCGACGCCGAGCTCGATGCCGAAGGCGACGGCCCAGCCGAAGTCGGCATCCGGCGGATGGATCCAGGCGATGATCGGCCGCTCGATGCCGCCCTGCTTGAGCCGGCGCGCCTCGTCGAGGTCGACGACGCCGAAGGCGTCGGCGCCCGCCTCGGCCATCGCGCGGGCGACGGGGACGAGCCCGTGCCCGTACGCGTCCGCCTTGACGACGGCGATGAGCTGGGCGGGCGCGACACGGGCGGCGACCGTCCGGACGTTCTCCCGGATCGCCTCGAGGTCGACGACGAGCTCCCGCATCAGCCCGCCTCGGCGACGACGAACGCGATCGCCATGCCCGCGTCGTGGCTCAGGGTGAGATGGAGGCTCGTGATGCCGCGGGCGACGGCGGCCGTCGCCGCGGCGCCGCGAAGCTCGAAGGAGGGGTTGCCGTGCTCGTCGCCGACGACCGGCATGTCGTGCCAGCCGATCGCGCCGGCCTGGCCGAGCGCCTTGATGAGCGCCTCCTTCGCGGCGAACCGGCCGGCGAGCGAGCGCAGCGGCAGCTCGCGGCCCTGCCGGATCCGCTCGTCGTCGGCGAACAGCCGGGCGCGCAGCCGCGGCGTCCGGGCCATCGCCCGCTCGAACCGCGCGACGTCGACGAGGTCGACGCCGATGCCGACGACGCTCACGCGTTCACTCCACCGTGACGGACTTCGCGAGGTTCCGCGGCTGGTCGACGTCGAGGCCCTTCGCGTTCGCGAGCTCCAGGCCGAAGAGCTGCAGCGGCGCGACCGCGAGCAGCGGCTCGCTCCACCGGCCGGACAGCGGCCGCGCGATGAGCTCGTCGGCATACGGGATCACCGCGACATCGCCCTCCTCGGCGATCGCGATGACGCGAGCGCCGCGCGCGCGGATCTCCTGGATGTTCGAGACGACCTTCGCGTGGAGCTGTTCGGAGTGCCGTGGGCTCGGCACGATGACGAACACGACCTGGCCGTGGTCGATGAGCGCGATGGGCCCGTGCTTGAGCTCGCCGGCGGCGAAGCCCTCCGCGTGGATGTAGGCGAGCTCCTTGAGCTTCAGCGCGCCCTCGAGCGCGATCGGGTAGCCGGTGTGGCGGCCGAGGTAGAGGACGGAGCGGGTGTCCGCCATCCAGTGGGCGAGGGTCTCGATGCGCGGCCACGACGACTCGATGACCTCGCGGAGCCGTTCGGGGGTCCCGAGCATGTCGGCGAGGATCTCGCGATGCTCGTCGTCGTCGAGGGTCCCGCGGACGCGGCCGAGGTGGAGGCCGAAGAGGTACAGCGCGGCGATCTGCGCGACGAACGCCTTCGTCGAGGCGACGGCGACCTCGGGGCCGGCGTGCGTGTAGATGACGCCGTCGGACTCCCGCGGGATCGTCGCGCCCTGCGTGTTGCACACCGCGAGCGCGAGCGCGCCGTGCGCGCGGGCGTGCTGCACCGCGAGGAGCGTGTCCATCGTCTCGCCGGACTGGCTGATCGAGATGACGAGCGTCCGCTCGTCGAGCAGCGGCTCCCGGTAGTGGAACTCGTGGGCGAGCTCGACCTCGACGGGGATCCGCGCCCACGCCTCGATCGCGTAGCGGCCGACCATGCCCGCGTACGAGGCGGTGCCGGCGGCGACGAGGATGATCCGCTCGATGCCGCGGAGCACCTCGTCCCCGAGCGCCTCGCCGAGGTCGGGGAGGACGACGAGGCCGTCCTGTGTGCGGCCGAGCAGCGTGTTCGAGAGCGCCTCGGGCTCCTCGTGGATCTCCTTCGCCATGAACCAGGGCCAGCCGCCCTTCTCCGCGGCCTTCGCGTCCCAGGCGACCTCGTACTCGGCGCCCTCGACGGGCTCGCCGCTGAAATCGATGATCTCGACCCCGTCCGGCCGGATCGTGACGATCTCGTCCTGGCCGATCGCGACGGCCCGCCTCGTGTATTCGACGAACGCGGCGACGTCGCTGCCGAGGAAGTTCTCCCCCTCGCCGAGGCCGACGACGAGCGGCGAGTTGCGCCGGGCGCCGACGACGACGCCGGGCTCGTCCTCGTGCACGGCGAGGATCGTGAACGCGCCGCGCAGCCGGGCGACGACGCGGCGGAACGCCTCGGTGAGGTCGTGCGTCTCGTCGTGCGCGCGCGCGATGAGGTGCGCGGCGACCTCGGTGTCGGTCTCGCTGCGGAACACGACGCCGTCCGCGACGAGCTCGGCCTTGAGCGCGGCGTAGTTCTCGATGATGCCGTTGTGGATGACCGCGAGCCGACCGTCCGCGGAGAGGTGCGGGTGGGCGTTCCGGTCCGTCGGGCCGCCGTGGGTCGCCCAGCGGGTGTGGCCGATGCCCGTGCCGCCCGGCGCGAGCGGGTGCGCCGCGAGGTCCGCCGCGAGGACCTTCAGCCGGCCGGCGCGCTTGCGGGTCCCGAGGTGCCCGTCGTCGTCGAGCACGGCGAGGCCCGCCGAGTCGTAGCCGCGGTACTCGAGGCGCTTGAGCCCGGCCATGAGCAGGCCTGCGGAGTCCCGCGGCCCGACGTAGCCGATGATCCCGCACATGGCGCCAAGTCTAGGCGCGCGGCCCGCCGCTTCCCCGGGAGGCGGCCCGCCTCGAAAGGAACGTAAGGTGGGATCCCGTGACGGGGTCCGTGTTCCAGGCGATCGACCGCGCCGAGTGGGCGGCCCTCGCCGCCGGCATGGGCTCGCCGTTGAGCACCGAGGAGATCGCCGCGCTGCGGGGGGCCGGCGACCCGCTCGACCTCACCGAGGTCGAGGAGGTGTACGTCCCGCTGAGCCGCCTGCTCTCGCTCTACGCGGCCGGGGCGCAGCGCCTCTACCGCGACACGCAGACGTTCCTCAACGGCGCGGCCGAGGGCCCCGGCGCGACCCCGTTCGTCATCGGCGTCGCCGGCTCGGTCGCGGTCGGGAAGTCGACGATCGCCCGCGTGCTCCGCGCGCTGCTCTCCCGCTGGCCGGACACGCCGAAGGTCGAGCTCGTGACGACCGACGGCTTCCTCTTCCCGAACGCGGAGCTGCAGCGCCGGGGCCTCATGGAGCGCAAGGGATTCCCGGAGTCCTACGACCGCCGGGCGCTGCTGCGGTTCGTGAGCGCGATCAAGGCCGGCGAGCCCGAGGTGCGCGCGCCGGTGTACTCGCACCTCGTCTACGACATCGTCCCCGGCGAGGAGATCGTCGTGCACCGGCCGGACGTGCTCATCGTCGAGGGGCTCAACGTCCTGCAGCCGGCGCCGCAGGGTCAGGCGCTCGCCGTCTCCGACCTCTTCGACTTCACCGTCTACGTCGACGCCGATCCCGACGACATCGCCGGCTGGTACGTCGACCGCTTCCTCGCGCTCCGCGGGGGCGCGTTCGCGAATCCCGAGTCCTACTTCCACAAGTACGCGAGCCTGACGGAGGCGGAGGCGGTCGAGACGGCGCGCGGGATCTGGGAGCGGATCAACCACCCGAACCTGCTCGCGAACATCCTCCCGACGCGCGATCGCGCGACGCTCGTGCTCCGCAAGGCGGCCGACCACGATGTCGAACGGGTGCTGCTGAGGAAGATCTGAACCGAGCGCCCTACCTGCAGGATCCAAGATCCGCGGCCTCGCCGGGGTGCAGCACGAGCTCGTCCCCGACGACCTCGACGCGGTGCGTCGCGACGCCGCGGGTCGCCGGGAGCGCGAGGACCGCCCCGTCCTTGAGGCAGAACTTCGCCGCGTGGAGCGGGCACTCGACGGTGCCGTCCTCGACCCAGCCGTCGGCGAGCGAGGTCACCTCGTGCGGGCAGGTGTCGTCGATCGCGTAGAACGCGCCCCCGTCGTTGAACACCGCGATCGGGTCGCGGCCGACGACCGAGCGGTCGAACCGCTTCCCGGTGCCGTCCGCGATGTCGCCGACCCTGCCGATGACGATGCCGCCGTCCGCGCCCCCGCTCATGCCGTCAAGCGTAGGCGAACGAGCTCGGCGAGGCGGCCGGCGACGGCACGCGCGGTCGTCTCGTCGGCGGCCTCCACCATGACCCGCACCATCGGCTCGGTGCCGCTCGGGCGCAGCAGGACGCGGCCGGAGTCGCCGAGCGCCGCCTCCTCCGCGGCGACCGCCGCGGCGATCTCCTCGTCGCCCGCGAGCCGCTCGCGGTCGACGTCGGGCACGTTGACGAGGACCTGCGGGTAGACGGTCATGACCGAGGCGAGCTCGGCGAGCGGGCGACCCGTGCGCGCCACCTCGGCGACGAGGTGGAGGCCGGTGAGGATGCCGTCGCCGGTCGTCGCGTGCTCGGTCATGATGACGTGCCCGGACTGCTCGCCCCCGAGGCTCCAGCCGTGCTCGTCGAGGCACTCGAGCACGTAGCGGTCGCCGACGGCGGTCGTCTCGACGCGGATGCCGTGCTCGGCCATCGCCTTGCCGAGGCCGAGGTTGCTCATGACCGTCGTGACGAGCGTGCGGTCCTTGAGCGCGCCGCGCTCGGCCATCGCGAGCGCGAGGACCGCCATGATGCGATCGCCGTCGACGACGTTCCCCGCCGCGTCGACGGCGAGGCAGCGGTCGGCATCGCCGTCGTGGGCGATGCCGACGTCGGCGCCGACCTCGACGACCTTCGCGCGGAGCGCGGCGAGGTCCGTCGAGCCGGTGCCGTCGTTGATGTTGAGCCCGTCGGGGTCCGCGCCGATGACGGTGACGCGGGCGCCCGCGTCCTTGAACGCCTGCGGGCTCACCCCGGCCGCGGCGCCGTTCGCGCAGTCGACGACGACGTGGATCCCGTCGAGGCGGTGCGGCAGCGTGCCGAGCAGGTGGACGAGGTAGCGGTCCTCCGCGTCGGCGAAGCGGCGGATCCTGCCGACCTCGCCGCCCGTCGGGCTCAGCTTCGGGCCGTCGAGCGCGGCCTCGATGCGGTCCTCGACGATGTCGGGCAGCTTGACGCCGCCGCGGGCGAAGAGCTTGATGCCGTTGTCCGGCGCCGGGTTGTGGCTCGCCGAGATCATGACGCCGAGGTCGGCGCGGACGTCCCCGACGAGGAACGCGAGCGCCGGCGTCGGCAGCACTCCCGCGTCGAGGACGTCGATGCCCGAGCTCGCGAGCCCCGCGGCGACGGCCGCGGAGAGGAACTCGCCGCTGATGCGCGGATCGCGCGCGATGACGGCGAGGGGCCTGCGGCCGATCGCGCGGCGCTCCTCGGCGACGCGCCCGCGGCCGAGCACGATCGCCGAGGCCTGCGCGAGCCGGAGCGCGAGGTCGACCGTGAGGTCGCCGTTCGCGAGGCCACGGACGCCGTCCGTGCCGAAGAGCCGAGCCATCGCCGGGTCAGCCGGGTCAGGCCGGGATCAGCGCTTCGAGTACTGCGACGCCTTGCGCGCCTTCTTGAGACCGGCCTTCTTGCGCTCGATGACGCGGGCGTCACGGGTGAGGAAGCCGGCCTTCTTGAGCGCCGGGCGGTTGTTCTCCCGGTCGATCTCGTTGAGGGCACGGGCGATCGCGAGTCGCAGCGCGCCGGCCTGGCCGGAGGGGCCGCCGCCGGTGATCCGCGCGATCACGTCGTAGGAGCCGGCGAGCTCGAGCACGGTGAACGGGCTGTTGATGAGCTGCTGGTGGAGCTTGTTCGGGAAGTACGCCTCGAGCGGGCGGCCGTTGACCGTCGCGTTGCCGGAGCCGGGCGTGAGGCGGACGCGGGCGATGGCCTCCTTGCGGCGGCCGACCGCCGCGCCGGAGACGCTGAGGACCGGGCGCGGGGCGCTCGTCGTCGCGGTCGCGGTCGCAGCCGCGGGGGTCTCGGTCGTGTAGTCGCCGGTGATCTCGTCGGCGGCGTTCTCGATGTCAGCCACTGGTTGTCCTTTGCGTGTCCGGCTCAGGCCTGCTGGGCGACCTGGGAGATGGTGTACGGCTTCGGCTGCTGCGCCGCGTGCGGGTGCTCGGGCCCCGCGTAGACCTTGAGCTTCGTGAACTGGGCGCGGCCGATCGAGTTCTTCGGGAGCATGCCGCGGATCGCCTTCTCGACCGCACGCTCCGGCTTCGTCGCGAGGAGTTCGGCGTAGCCGGTCGCCGAGAGGCCGCCGGGGTAGCCGGAGTGGCGGTAGGCGATCTTCTTCTGGAGCTTCTGGCCGGTCAGCGCGACCTTGTCGGCGTTGACGATGATGACGAAGTCGCCGGTGTCGACGTGATTGGCGAACGTCGGCTTGTGCTTGCCGCGCAGGAGCGCGGCGGCGGTCGAGGCGAGGCGCCCGAGCACGACGTCGGTGGCGTCGATGACGAGCCACTCGCGGTTGATGCTCTCGGCCTTGGGCGCGAACGTGCGAGTCACAGTGCTGCTGCTTTCGATCGGTGAAGAGGTCCGTGAATCCCGCTCCGGTGGGCGGTTCCCGCGCTGCTGCGGGGAACATCCCGGTGGAGGGCTTCTCGCGATCCGGCCCGCGGGCGCGAGCCGAGGATCCATGCTACCCGATGGGCAGGGGCCGCGCCAACCGGCGACGCGTCGCTCCCGTTTCCGCGCGGCTCCCCCGTCCCATTCTCATCAGTTGCCCGGTTCGGCGCGGTACCGCGCGGCGCACTGCCCCGAACCGGGCAACGGTCACCGGCGGCGGCGCGGCTTGAACGGCCGCGTCGGCACGGCGGGCGCGACGGCCCGCACCCCGAGCCGGCGCGACAGCAGCCGGAGCAGGTGGCTCGGGTCTACGATGTCGTCCCAGTTCGCCTCGATGACCGTCCATCCCGCCGCCTCGAGCTCCCGCCGGCGCTGCATGTCCGCCCGCCACTGCGCCTTGTCGCGGTGGTAGTCGCCCTGGTACTCGACGACGACCCGGGCGTCGGGCCAGGCGAGATCGAGCCGCCGGCGCGCGCCCGACTCGGTGCTCACGACGACGTAGTTCGCTTGGGGCGGCGGGAAGCCCGCCTCGACGAGGAGCACCCGCAGCAGTGACTCCGGCCGCGACTCCGCGCGATCCGAGAGGAGCCGCAGCGCACGACGGAGGCGTGCGCCCGATTTCCGCGGGGGGTGCGCCTCGACGAGCTCCTCGAGCGCCGCCCGTGCGGTGAGCGGGTCGTCGCGGCGGATGAACCGGTCCCCGAGTGCGACGAGCTCGCCGAGCGGCAGCATCGAGGCCGCATCGACCCACGTGCGCGCCGGCGAGGTGATCGGCAGCCCGAGATGCTCGACGATGTGCCGCGGATCGACATCGATGCGGTGGCCGCGGATCCCGGTTGCGTGCGGTGCCCGCGCCGGCGCGCGGACGGCGAGGTCGACGACCGCCGGCGGCGCGAACCGGCTCGGGACCGGCGCGCCCCAGAGCTGGGCGGCGGTGAGATGCGAGACGAATGCACCCGGTGCGCGACGGTGCAGCAGCGCGCGGCACCTCGCCGCGACGGACACGAGCGGATCCTGCGAGCGCACGCCCCGGACGGTCCGATCGAGATCGCTCGCCCGCATTCGGTCGACGCTCACGCCCCCGGCCCTCCCCTCGGCCACTCTGAACAGCCGCGGCAGCTCGGGGGGAAGCGATGTCGGCTTCGGTCCCCTCGACATTGCCACAGGCTCGCACGGCGATGGAAGACGTTCGCGAGTTATCCACAGGCGCCCCGGCTCGCGACGAGACTCGCGTCCTGTGGAGGAATGCCGGCCACG
>Ga0164243_10012832_pt1 | contig 11831 bp, 10 predicted proteins | sample OricompcompostOP_FD_108781 | JGI IMG/M metagenome (GOLD analysis project Ga0164243, IMG submission 108781) | Organic Plus compost microbial communities from Emeryville, California, USA - Original compost - Organic plus compost (OP) | ecosystem: Engineered > Solid waste > Mixed feedstock >...
CCGGCCCTGGCGGCGGCGAACACCGACACCATCACGGGATAGGCGGCGGCCGGACCCGGCTCGACGCGCACCGCGAGCACCAGCATGCAGGCCGTGCTGACGGCCAGCGCCACCAAGGGGCGGCGCCGCCAGGCCGCGAGCGCGAGCGAGCCGGCGAGGACCGCCGCATAGTCCGGCACCCCGGCGTCCCGGGTGCCGATCGACACGATGAACGACAGCAGGACGGCCATCGCCACGGCGAGGAGGCCATCCTCGGCGAGCGGCCGCCACCGGTCCCTGAAGCTCATCCATGCAGGGTAGAAGGTCAACGCGCTACAAACCTCCACGCAGGGTCGTAATTCTCCACTACTCCCCGCGTAGTACGCGGGCCGCCCCGTACTTCCAGCCTGATAGGCGAAGGAGTCTTCCCTGGCATGACGACCGCGGACCTGGCCGGCCACCACCATGTCCGGCATGAACGCGATCAGAGTGGAGTCGAGAGGCGAAGGCTCGGCCCGCGAGGGAGCGGCCCGTGAGCCGCGTGCCAGGCCGGGGCTGACCCTCACCGCGGTGGCCGTCGTGCAGTTCATGGTGTCGCTGGACCTGTCGGTGGTCAACGTCGGGCTCCCGCGGATCGCCGCCGGCCTCGGCTTCGGCGCCGTGGGCCTGACCTGGGTGATCCACGCCTACGCCCTCACCTTCGGCGGGCTGCTCCTGCTGGGCGGCAAGGCCGCCGACCGGTACGGCCGCAAGCGGGTACTGCTGTCCGGGCTCGTGCTGTTCGGCCTCGCCTCCCTGGCGGGCGGCTTCGCCCAGGAACCCGGCCACCTGGTCGCCGCCCGCGCCGCGCAGGGCATCGGGGCGGCCGCGCTGGCTCCGGCCGCGCTGGCGTTGCTGGCCACCACGTTCCCCGAAGGCAGGGCCCGGGTCCGCGCGTTCGGGGTGTGGAGCGCGATGAACGCCGCCGGAGGCGCCCTCGGCGTCCTGATCGGCGGCGTGCTCACCCAGTACGCGGGCTGGCGCTGGGTGATGTTCGTGAACGTGCCGATGGCCGCCGGGGCGCTGCTCATGGCCTGGCGCGGCGTCGCCGCCGCCCCGACCCCGGCGCGCGGCGGCCGTCCGGACGTGCTCGGCGCCGTGCTGGCCACGGCGGGCATGACCCTGCTGGTGTTCGGCATCGTCCGGACCGACCAGTACGGGTGGTCCTCACCGACCACGCTGGTGACCCTGGCGGTCGCCGCCGCGCTGCTGGCCGCGTTCGTGAACGTCGAGCGGACCACCGCTCGTGAGCCGCTGGTCAGGCTCGGCCTGTTCGCCAACCGCTCGGTCACCGGCGCCAACGTCTACAACCTGCTGCTCGGCGCGGCGATGGCGTCGTCCTTCTACTTCATGTCCCTCTACCTGCAACGCGTGCTCGGGACCGGGCCCGCCATGACCGGGCTGATGTTCCTGCCCCTCGCCCTCGCGGTGGTCGTGGGCTCCGTGCTCGCCGTCCGGCTCGGCTACCGTCTCGCGCCCAGGACGCTCCTGGCCATGGGCGGGTCCCTGACCGCCGCCGCGTTCGCCTGGTTCGGGCTGATCAGCACCGACGGCGCGTATGCCACCGACATCCTCATCCCCTCGATCGTGCTCGGCGTCGGCTTCGGCCTGTGCCTGGGCCCGCTGGTCAACACCGCCACCAGCGGCGTCGCGGCGCACGAGAGCGGCACCGCCTCGGGTCTGCTCAACAGCTCGCGGCAGATCGGCGCCTCGCTGGGGCTCGCCGCCCTGGGCACCGCCGCCCAGCACCGCACCGGCCCCACCGTCACCCTTGAAAGCCTCAACGACGGCTACGCGTTCGGCCTGGCCCTGGGCGCCGTGCTCCTGGCCGCCGCCGTCCTGGTCGCCCTCACCGTCCTGAGGGCAGAGCGATGAGCGTCGCCGCCAGTGGTTCTCAGTCGGGCCAGGACATGGCGGGCCTGCTGCGCCCTCACATCCGTACGTTCACCGCCGTGGTGGTCCTCCAGATCATCGGTGCCGTCGCGGGCCTGGCGCCGCTGCTGGCCGTCGTCGAGCTCGGCCGCACGCTGCTGGCGCCCGGCCCGGTCGACGAGGGCCGTGCCTGGCTCACCGTGATCGCCGGAGCGGCCGGGCTGTTCGCCCGGCTGCTGTTCACGTCCGCGTCGTCCGGGATCGGGCATCTGCTCGACGACACGGTGCAGCTGTCGTTCCGCCGGCGGCTGGCCGAGCGGCTGGGACGCGTCCCGCTCGGCTGGCTCTCCCGGCGCCGCACCGGTGAGCTGGCCAAGGTCGTCGGGGAGGACGTGAGCGCCGTGCACCCCTTCATCGCCCACACCCCCTCCGAGCTCATCTCCGCCTTCGTGGTGCCGCTGGTGTCGCTGATCTACCTGTTCACCGTCGACTGGCGGCTCACGCTGATCACGCTCATCCCGGTGGCGCTGGCGATCGCGCTGGTCCCCCTGATGATGACCCCGGCCCGGCTGCGCGAGCAGAAGGAGTTCGACGCGGGCATGGAACGGATCGCCGGCGCGGCCGTGGAGTTCGTCCAGGGCATCGCGGTGGTCAAGGCGTTCGGCGGCGGCGAGCGCGCGCACCGCCGGTTCCGCCAGGCCGTGGACTCCTTCGTCACGAGCTTCTACCGGATGGTGCGCGGCCTCGCCGGGATCGCCGCCGGGATGCAGGTGGTGCTGTCACCGCCGTTCGTGCTGCTGGTCGTCCTGATCGGCGGCGCCGTCCTGATCACCAACGGCGGCCTGCCCGCGGCCGACCTGCTGCCGTTCCTGCTGCTGGGGCTGGGCCTGACCGCGCCGGTGGAGGCCCTCGGCCACGGGTTCGACAACATGCAGGCGGCACGGCGCGCGGTCGGCCGGATCCGGGACGTGCTCGACGTGCGCCCGCTGCCCGAGCCCGCGCGCCCGCTCACCCCGCGGGGCCACCGGGTGGAGCTGCGCGGCGTCCGATTCGGCTACCAGGCCGGCCAGGAGGTGCTGCGCGGCATCGACCTGGTGCTCGAACCGGGGACGGTCACCGCGGTCGTCGGCCCGTCGGGAAGCGGGAAGTCCACGCTGGTCAAGCTGCTGCCCCGCTTCTTCGACCCGACCCACGGCTCGGTCACCCTCGGCGGCGTCGACCTGCGCGACCTCGACGGCGCCGCGCTCTACCGCACGGTCTCCTTCGTCTTCCAGGACGTCCGCCTGCTGCGCGCGTCGGTCGCGGACAACATCGCCCTGGCGGTACCGAGGGCCGGCCTCGACGAGGTGGTACGCGCCGCCGAGCTGGCCAACGTCCACGAGCGGATCCTGGAACTGCCGCGCGGCTACGACACGATGATCGGCGACGAGGCCGGGCTGTCGGGCGGCGAGGCCCAGCGGATCGCGATCGCCCGCGCGCTGCTCGCCGGCACGCCCGTCCTCGTCCTGGACGAGGCGACCGCGTTCGCCGACCCGCTCACCGAGCAGGCGGTGCGCCGCGCCCTCACCTCGCTGGGCGGCGACCGGACGGTCCTGGTCATCGCCCACCGCCTGGAGACCATCGCCGACGCCGACACCGTCGTGGTCTTGGAGGACGGGGCGATCGCCGAGCGCGGCACGCCCGCCGAACTGCTGGCACGCAACGGCAAGTTCGCCGAGTTCTGGCGAACCCACCGGACGGCGATCGGCGCCGAGGCCGAGACCCACGGTGGCGTCCTGGGAGGAGACCCGTCCCGATGATCCCCATGCTGCTGCGCGTACTGGGCCACCGGTACGCACCGCCCGTGCGCCGCACCGTGGCCCTGATGACGGTAACCGCGGTGGCCGAGGGCCTGTCGTACGCGCTGCTGGTCCCCGTGCTGCGGGCGTTGTTCGGCGGCACGCCGGAGGACGCCCGGCCGTGGCTGATCGCGTTCGGCGCCGCCGTCGCGGTCTACGGGACGCTGCGCTATGTCGCCGACCTGTCCGGTTTCCGCGCCGGGACCACGCTGCTGGACGGCATGTACCACCGGCTGGGCGACCACCTGGCCCGGCTGCCCGTCGGCTGGTACGGCGCGGGCCGCGTGGGAGAGGTGTCCGTCCTGGCCGGCAGGGGCGTGCTGGAGGCGATGAGCGTGATCGCGCACCTGCTGGGCCCGCTCATCTCCGCGTCCGTGACACCGCTGACGATCGTCGCCGTGATGCTCGCGTTCAACTGGCAGATGGGCCTGGCCGCGCTGGCCGCCGTCCCCGCCGTGGCGGCGATCCAGATCTGGACGGGACGGGCGATGGCCGCCGCCGACACCGACCGGGCGGCACGCGCCCACGAGGCCACCGGGCGGGTCATCGAGTACCTGCAAGCCCAGCCCGTGCTGCGCGCCGGCGGCCGGACCGGCGAACGTTTCCGGCTGCTCGACGACTCGCTGAGCGAACTGCGGCGCGCGTCCCGCCGTACCACGCTGTCGGCCCTTCCCGGCGTGCTGGGCCTGACGCTGACCGTGCAGGCGATGTTCACCGTGCTGCTGGTCTTGGGCGCGTACCTCGCGCTCGGCGGGGGCATCGGCGCGGCGGAGGTCCTGTCGATCCTGGTGCTGGCCGCCCGCTGCGCCGATCCGCTGCTGTCCCTGGCCGAGCTCGGCGGCAGGGTCCGCGCCGCGCGCAACGAGCTGACCAGGCTCGAGGCGGTGCTGAACACCGAGCCGTTGCCGGAGCCCGCCGCACCCGTCCGGCCGGCCGGGCATGACCTGGAGTTCGACTCGGTCACCTTCCGGCACGGCGACCGCACCGTGGTCGGCGGCCTGTCGATCTCGGTGCCGCAGGGGCAGCGGCTCGCCGTGGTCGGGCCGTCCGGCGCGGGCAAGACCACCTTGCTGCAACTCCTCGCCCGGTTCTACGACGTGGACGCGGGTGCGGTGCGCGTGGGCGGCGTGGACGTACGCGACATCAGCACCGAGGTGCTGATGGACCGGATCGCCATCGTCTTCCAGGACGTCTACCTCTTCGACGGGACCCTTGAGGAGAACGTGCGCCTGGGCCGTCCCGGCGCGACCGAGGCCGAGGTGCGGGCGGCGGCGACCGCGGCGCGGCTGGACGAGGTGATCGAACGGCTGCCCGGCGGATGGGCGGCCCACGTCGGGGAGGGCGGCGCGCTGCTGTCGGGCGGTGAGCGCCAGCGCGTCTCCATCGCGCGGGCGCTGCTGAAGGACGCGCCCATCGTGCTGCTCGACGAGGTGACCTCCGCCCTGGACCCGGTGAACGAGGCCGCCGTCCACGAGGGCATCGACCGGCTGATGGCGGGCCGGACGGTGGTGATGGTCGCGCACCGGATGCGCACCGTCCAGCGCGCCGACCGCGTCGCCTTCCTGGACGCCGGCCGGATCCTGGAGGAGGGCACCCACGATGAGCTGCTGCGCCGCGGCGGCCGCTACGCCGCCTTCTGGGAGGCGGGCGGCGCGCCTTCCCGGCCTTCACCACCGCCGGCCGGTGCCTCGTCGGCGACACGATGACCTCCCTGCGGCGACGCCTCACGCAGCGACGTCATCGGTGCGTCCGGCGGTCAGGGGGATGCGAGCAGGGGCTCGGAGTCCCCGGCGGTGCCGTCCTCCTCGACGGGCCGGTGCCCGGGGCTCGGCGTGTTCATCAGGACGGCGATGATCAGCGCGCCGGCCAAAATGATCCCCGCGGCCCAGGCGCCGGCCGTCGCGAACCCCTCCACCACCGCCTGCCTGGCGACGGCCGGGTCCTGGCCGGAGGAGGCGTGCGAGGCCAGGTAGTCCACGGTCGCGCTGGTGGCGATGGTGTTGAGCAGCGCGGTGCCGATCGAGCCGCCGATCTGCTGCGCGGTGTTGACGCCGGCCGAGGCCACGCCCGCGTCGCCCTGGTCGACGCCGTGGGTGGCGTAGTTGAGGCTCACCGGCATGATCAGGCCCGCGCCGAAGCCGATCATGAGCTGCGTGACCAGCACGCCCCCGGCGTACGAGGTGTCCGCCTCCAGCGTGGCCATCCACAGCATGCCGCAGGAGCCGATGAGCAGGCCGGGCACGATCAGGGCCCGCGGCGGCACCCTGGGCAGCAGCCGGGCGCTGAGCCCGCCGGCCGAGACCAGGACCGCCGCGGCCATCGGGAGGAAGGCCACACCCGCCTTGACCGGCGAGTATCCCTTGACGACCTGCATGTAGTACGTCATGAACAGGAACGCCCCGAACATCCCGACGACGGCCACGCCCACGGACAGGTAGGCACCGCCGCGGGTGCGGTCGGCGACCACGCGCAGCGGCAGCAGCGGCTGCCGCGTCCGGCTTTCGACCAGGGCGAACGCGGCGAGCAGCACGCCGCCGGCGGCCAGCAGCCCGATGACCGTCGCCGAGCCCCAGCCGTCGGACTCGGCCCTGCTGGTGGCGTACACGATCGCGACCAGCCCGCCGGTCACCAGCACCACCCCGGGGACGTCGAACCGCGCCTTGCCCGGACGCCGCGACTCGTCCAGCAGCGCGTACCCGCCGAACGCCGCGACCAAGGCGATCGGGATGTTGATGTACAGGCACCAGCGCCAGTCCAGGTAGTCGGTCAGCGCCCCGCTGACCAGCAGGCCGATCGCGCCGCCCGCGGCGGCGATGCCGCCCCAGATCCCGAACGCCTTGGCGCGCTCCCCGGGCTGGGTGAACGTCACGGTCAGCAGCGACAGCGCGGACGGCCCCAGCAGCGCGCCGAACGCACCCTGGAGGGCACGGGCGGCCAGCAGCATCCCGGGGCCGGACGCCGCGCCGCCGAGCGCCGACGCCGCGGCGAAGCCCACCAGCGCGATCAGGAAGGTCCGCTTGCGGCCGGTGTGGTCGGCGATCCGGCCGCCGAGCAGCAGCAGGCCGCCGAAGGCCAGCGTGTACGCGGTGATGATCCACTGCCGGTCGCCGTCGGAGATCCCCAGGTCCCGCTGGAGGGACGGCAGCGCGATGTTCACGACGGTGGCGTCCAGGATGATCATGAGCTGCGCCAGCCCGATGAAGAACAGCGCGGCCCAGCGGCGCGAAGAGGTCTCCGGAGCCCGCGCCTTGGTGGTTGCCATGGCTTCGTCCTCGCTCGTGGTGTGGCACGCCGCGCGGATCGAGCGCGCGGCGTCCTGACACACACAAGACGCGGCCGTTCCGGGCCGTGTGACGGGACGGCCGTGTGACAAGACCCACCGCCCGCCGATGTCATGAAGCACCCGCGACCGGCGTCCCGTCCTGAAGGCCGGTCACCCGGTGGACGCCGAACCGCGCATCCTGATCTTGATTTGGCCCTCGCCGTGGCGCGCGACCTCCCGCAGGCCGAGCCGCCGGTAGAGGGCGTACGCGCGGTGGTTGACCGCCAGCACGTCCAGGACCAGGTCCTGGCCTTGCCGGCCCGCCTGACGCAGCAGCTCGGTGATGAGGCGGGTGCCGATGCCGCGCCCCTGGTGGTCGGGGTGGATCTCGATCCGCCCGAGGTAGATCTCGGCCGGGCGGTGCTCGACGCTGAGCATCCCGGCGTCGGCCCCGTCGACGGTGATGATCTGCCAGTTGCCGGGCTCGAAGGCGCGCGAGTGGTAGCCGCGCTGGTCCTGCTCGTTCCACCCCCAGACCGCGGCGACGTAGTCGCCCATGGCCGCCTTGTGCAACTGGAAGCAGAACTCGCTGTCAGCGGGTGTGGCGGGACGTAGCCCGACGACGCTCACGCGACCTCCTCGACATTGCGGCGAACGCGACCCCCATCACACCAAGCCGCGCCTCACCGACGGTGGCCGACCTGGACGGGCAGTCCACGCACCGCAACGACAGCAGAGGCGGCCTGGTCCGGCGGAGGATCCAGGGCAGCACCATATGAGGTTGTGAGGACATGGGCTCTCAAGACCTGACACGAGGCCGATTGCGCGTGGCGGAGCGGTCTTTCCGCGTCAGCCCCGTCCGAGGACGCAGAACTCGTTGCCCTCCGGGTCCGCGAGGACCGTCCAGGGCACGTCGCCCTGGCCGATGTCGGCGTCGGTGGCACCGAGATCCCGCAGCCGGGCCACCTCCGCCTGGTGATCGTCGCCGGGGTACGGCAGCACGTCGAGATGGCCACGCGTCCACACGGTCGGCGCCGTACGGAAGAACTCCAGGTACGGCCCGACCCCCTGGGACGAGCGCAGCACCGCGTGATCGTCGGTCGCCTCGTACGGCTTCCAGCCGATCGCCTCGCCCCAGAACCGCGCCATGGCCCGCGGATCCGCGCAGCCGACCACGACCCTGGCGATCGGTCCGGTGTCCCGGTAGATCTCCCGGGGCTCCAACACGCAGAACACGTTGCCCTCGGGGTCGGCCAGGACCGTCCATGGGACGTCGCCCTGGCCCACATCGGCGGGCGTCGCACCGAGTTCCTTCAGGCGCGCGACCAGCTCCGCCTGATGGGCCGTGGAGGTGGTGGCGAGATCGAGGTGCACGCGGTACCTCACCGTCTCCGGATCCGGGACGGTGACGACGTCGACACAGACGGCGGTGGGGTCCGGCCAGGTGAAACCCACGGGCTCGATGTTGGTCACACCGGGTCCCTCACTGGAGACGCCCCAGCCGAGCGCCTCCGCCCAGAACCGGCCGAGCGCTGCGTCATCGCGCGCCTTGAAGTTCACCTGAACGAGTCGCAGTCCCACGCCGCCCAACCTTACGTCCGCGCGCCAGTGCGGTCGCCGCGACCACGGACGTGCACGATCTGGTCGTCGGGTCGGAAGGCGGCGGTCCATGTGCCGGTCATGGGTTCATTGCTCCTGGGCGCGCAGCAGGCGGCGGGTGAGGTCGTCAAGGCGGGCGGCGTCGCCGGGGGCGAACGACGGGTTGTCCAGGCTTATCCGGTCGGTCAGGAGGAAGGCGCTGAGCGGTTCGGCGGGTGGGGCGTCGATGCGGGCGGTGATCGGTTTGATGCCGTCCTCGACGGGGGTGCCGTGCCTCTTGAGCGCCGCGACGTGGGCCGCGGTGGCCGCGTCGTACTCGCCGGCGAAGCTGGTCGAGACGGGACCGGGGTTGATCAGTACGTAGCGGGTGGGGCCGGCGGCGTGCTGGGCGGCGAAGGCGACGCCCAGCAGGTTGTTGGCACGGCCTGCCTGCATCTGGGCGGCGACGCCGTCGTAGCCGCGTTCGAGCATGAGGTCGTTCCAGTGGATGCGGCCGACGGGGGCGCCGGGCACGGGCCCGGACACGTTGACGATGACCCGCGGGCGATCCAGGCCGTGGCTGAGCAGGAACCGGCTGAGGTATTCCAGCGCGAAGGTGCCTTCCAAGCCTTCGGCTGTGACGAACCGGGTGGAGCGGAAATACCGGGCGCACAGCACCAGCGCGTGCACGGCGGGGTAGCGGTCGTTGATCTCCTCGATGACGCGCCGGTTCTCGGCGACCAGGCTCAGGTCGGCCCGGATGAAGTGGGCTTCGGGAAGGGTGGCGGCCTTGGCGGGGTCACGGCCGACGATGACGACGGTGGCGCCGCGGTCGAGGTAGCCGCGGGCCAGGGCGCGGCCCATCCCGTCGGTGCCTCCGGTGATCACGATCGTGGTCATGACGATGCCTTTCCGGACAGGGCGGGTTCTTCGCGGGCGGCCGGGGCTACGGGGCGGCCGGGCAGCAGCGGGATGGCGGCCAGCACGATGGTCAGCATCGCGACGACAAGCCAGAACACGCCGTGGAAGCCGGAGGTCGGGTCGCCGGAGGTCTGCAGGATGAGGGTGACCAGGGCGATGCCGAGGGCCGCGCCGAGCTGGTTGAGGACGTAGAGCACCGAGCTGCCCTGCGCCACCATGGGGGCGGGCAGTGTGCGGTACAGCGAGCCCATGGTGGGCGCGCTGAAGCAGCCCATTCCCAGACCGATGGTCAGGGCCGCAAGGACCGGCACCGCCTCGGGGGTGTCGGCTCCGACGAAGGTGAAGGCCAACGCGCTCAGCAAGGCCGACATCGCGCCGCCGCAGGCCAGGCCGCGTGTGCCGACTCGGTCCGACAGCCGTCCGGCCAGCGGCATGGCGATGGCGCCGCCGAGGCCGGCGGGGGCCATCAGGAGCCCGGCGGCGAGCACGCCGTGTCCGTGGGCTTGCTGGTAGTACAGCGGGAGCACGAACAGGGTGGCGAAGTTGGCCAGACCGCCCAGGCCCATGATCGTGACGCTGGCGGTGAAGCCGCGGCTGGCGAACAGCCGCAGATCGATCAGGGGCGGGACGCGCCGGGGGCGGCGGGCATGGACGCAATAGGCGATCAGCAGCACGACGCCCGCGGCCAGCGGGGACAACGCCTGCCAGGCGGTGAACGCGGCGTGCTCGGCCGTCTGCGACAGGGCCAGGACCAGCGCGGCGGAACCGGGGCCGAGCAGGGCCAGGCCGAGGACGTCGAGGCGCTGCCGGTGCGTTCGCGGGTCGGCCGGGGGATCGCCCGGGATCATGCGCAGCGCGAGCACATACGCGAGGGCACCCAGGGGCACGCTGAGCAGGAACATCCAGCGCCATGACATGGCGTTCAAGACGGCGCCGCCGGCCATCGGGCCGAGGACGGGGCCAAGGGACAGTACGACACCCATCAGGCCCATGACGCGTCCGGCGCGTCGGGGACCGGCCGCGCGGGCCAGCAGGATCAGCACGAGCGGGTCGAGGATCCCGGCGCCGACGCCCTGGAGGCTGCGGAAGGCGATGAGGCTTCCGACGTTCCAGGCCAACCCTGCGGCGAGCGCGCCCCCTGTGAACACCGTCAGGCCGATCAGCCACAGCCGTTTGCCGCCGTACCGGTCAACGGCCCAGGTGGTGAACGGGATGGTGGTGGTGACGGCGAGGAGGAACCCGGTGGAGGCCCACCCGACGGTGCTCAGGGAAGTGTGGAAGGCGGCGGCCAGCGTGTCGGTGGCGACCGCGGCCATCGAGCTGTTGAGGATGCCCAGCAACCCGCCGAGCAGCACCACGCCGATCGTCTCCGGCAGCCGGGGGTCAAGGCGGTCATCTGGAGTTGAACCCATGGGTTCAAATTATTGGCCTTCTAAGACCGTCCGCAAGACGCCGGTTCACCGAACTGGACCCGCCAGTACAATCGAGTCCGTGACCATCACGCGCGGGCAGGCCGATCGGCGGAGGGCGATCCTGGAGGGCGCGTTCACCGTGTTCGCTCGCCGCGGCTACGCCCAGGCGTGTGTCAAGGAGGTCGCCGCCGAGGCCGGGGTGGCCAAGCCCACCGTCTACAACCACCTCAACGACAAGGCGACGCTGTTCCGGCAGGCCGTGCAGGCCGCGGCCCAAACCGTGCTGGACGAGCGGCTCGCCGCGCTCGAACCGCTCAAAGAACCCGGCGACCTGCACGCCACCCTGGACGACGTCGGCCACCGACTGCTGGAACTGCACGCCGACGACCGCTCATGCGCGCTGCGGCGGCTGCTCTACGCGGAGATCACCCAGTTCCCCGACCTCATCGACATCGTCCTTGAGTACGGCCCGCACCGTCTCACCCAGGCTCTCGCCGACCGGCTGGCGCGCCTCACCCTTGCCGGCCGCCTGAGCGCCAACGACCCCGACCGGGCGGCCGAACAGTTCATCGCCCTGCTCACTGGGCCCCTGGAGGCACGCTCCCGGATGGGCACCCGCCAGATCGACGACGCCGAGTTGCGCGAGATCGCCCGCAGCGCCGTCCGCACCTTCCTGGCGACCTTCGGCACCGCCGACGGCTAGGTTCGCCCCGCAACATGGCCGAGACCTCGCCGACCGGCGTCGGCCGAGATCAGAGCTGCATGAGCTTGCAGACCAGGGCAGTGAGCTGGGCGCGTTCGCTGGTGGTGAGAGGGGCGAATGTTTCTTCCAGGTAGGAGGAGACGGTGCTCTCGGCCTCGGCGAGGCGTTCGCGCCCCTCGTCGGTGATGGTGACGGCGTAAGAGCGGCGATCGTCGGGGTTGCGTTCG
>Ga0164243_10012833_pt1 | contig 11830 bp, 5 predicted proteins | sample OricompcompostOP_FD_108781 | JGI IMG/M metagenome (GOLD analysis project Ga0164243, IMG submission 108781) | Organic Plus compost microbial communities from Emeryville, California, USA - Original compost - Organic plus compost (OP) | ecosystem: Engineered > Solid waste > Mixed feedstock >...
AGCCCCATCAAACCAACGAGGCACACCCCAGACCAAACAGTCCAGAGCGCATCAAAAAAGCAAACTTACCGTTCACAAAATCATCGGCACGCTGTTGAGTTCTCAAAGAACACACCCACACCAGATCCACCCGAAAACCCGGGCCTCACCGGAGGAGTCATTTCTCCGTCTTGCGATGTTTCAAACTCTAGCAGGTCCGTTCCGGGCCGTTTTCAGGGGGGTCACCTCGCGGTCACCCGCGCCCCGGTCAGCTGGTCCGTCGACCTTCTGGAGTTCTCCACTGCCGCGTTCCGGCGGGCACCTGCTCGGTGCTCCGGAAGTTGGCGGCTGTCGTACGTTACCCGGTCCGGATCGCGGAGTCAAGCCCGCTCGTCCCGGGTCGGCGCTGCCCCGGACCGAGGTCCGGGCGCTGCCGCTGGCCGTCCCCGCCAGGCTCGAGGCCTGTTCCGTCCGGCCGCTCCGTGCGACGCGAAATAAGTTACGCACACTCTCCGTTGATGTCAAATCGCCTGGTCAGCCTCTTGACAAGCGCTGCGCTCACCCGGCTTGGGGCTTGCTCTTCGGGCGCAGCCACAGCTTGACGGTGCTGACCTCGCCGGCGGCCTCGATCGCCTCCAGGAGTTCGGCGGCGGAGACGGCGCCGGTGCGGCCGACGGGGACCAGTTCGTAGCCCCAGGTGCCGAACTCTCGGAGGGCCGAGGCCGGGTCGTCGCCGAGCTCCTTGATCCCTTCCGGGGTGAAGGTGCACACGATCGAAGGCTTGTCGCGGCGGAGCAGCCGGACCAGACCGCCGAGGATCCGGTGCACGCGGGAGCCCACGTCGACGTGCACGACCGAGAGCTTGAGGCCCTCCAGGTCGGCGTGGTTCTCCAGCTCGCGGTCCAGGCGGGCGCCGGTGATCCGCTCGCCCTCCTCCTCGGACTCCCCGGCCGGGCGGACGGCGAGGCCGCCGCTCAGCGCGGGTTCCACCACCAACTCCTCCTGGGAGTCCCAGGCCGCGCGGTCCAGCACGACGAGGCGGTGGCTGCCCGCCGCGGGGACGTTCACCTCGACGTTGCGGTGCAGGAGCTCGCGGCTGCGGGCAGCCGGTTCGACCGCGACGACGGCGCCGCTGTTGCCGAGCCTGCTGAGGACTCGGACGGTCTGGTAGCCGATGTAGGAACCGACGTCGAGGAAGATCCCGTCCGGCTCGAGCAGCGAGTCGATCAGGGCGGAGACGTCGGCGTCCCAGGTCGCGTGCGAGGACAGCCACGGCAGCATCAGGCTGTCGTCGGCGGGCAGGCGCAGCAGGCCCGCGTCGCACAGGACCGGGCTCGTGCTGCCGTCGCCGCTGCCGGTGTTGCGCTCGTGCTCGCGCAGCAGGATCCGTTGCAGCACGTCGGTGCGGTGCAGCGCGTGCGCCGCGTCGTTGGTGGCCGAGCGGAGACCGGACTCCAGCTCCTGCGCCTTGGCCTCCTCGGCGCGTTCGCGCTCGAGGGCGTCGATGCGGTCCAGGGTGCGCTCGACCGCGCTGGTGAGGGTGTCCAGGCGCTCGGCCAGGGCGCCGGTGTCCGGGCCCGACTCGCGGTCGGCGGGCTCGGCGCCTCCGGTTTCGAGGGCGCGGAGTCGGCGGTGCTGGTCGGCGAGGTCCGCGCGGGCGCGGACCATGCTGTCGTCGGCGCTGGTGAGGCGCTCCTCCAGGCGGTCGGTGCGCTGTTCCACGCGGGCGAGCTCGTTGCGCAGCAGGTCGAGCTCCTCGCCTCCTCCGTCGGCGTCGTACTGCCGGCGCAGCAGCTCGGCGGCGGTCTTCTCCACACCGTCGACCAGCGAGCGCATCACGTCGCGGATGTGCTCGTCGTAGTGGCTGAGCATCCGCAGCACCGCCTTGCGCAGCGCCGGGGCGACCGAGTTCCGGCCACCACCGGCACCGACGTCCGGCGCGCGGTGCAACGCGTGCCGGGCCGCCAGCAGCGGGCGCAGCGGGTCGTCGAGATCGCCGTGGCGGTCCTTGGCCCACTTGGTGCGCCAGTTCCGGTAGGCGTGCTCGACGTGCTCGCGGAGGCGTTCGGCAGCGTGCCCGACGCTGTGCTCGGCCAGCACGTAATCCCGGGCGGCGGCGCCGAAAGCGGTCGTGGCCTCCGGGTCCTCGGCGGCCTGGCGCAGGACCTCGGCGGCGGCCTCCAGGTCCGGTTCGCCCTGGGCCTGGCACGGCACCAGGCGGGCGCCGTGCGCGCCGAGCAGCTCGGCGACCGCGCCGTGATCGGCGGCCAGGACCGGGACGCCGCGGGCGGCGACGTCCAGCAGGCGCAGCGCGTACCGGTCCCCTCCCTCGGCGCGGTGCAGCGACGCCACGCAGTCCACCGCGGCCAGCAGCGAATCGGCCCCGGTGTCGTCCTCGACCAGCAGCACCCGGGCGTCCGAGACCGTGGCGAGCCGTAGTCGCTCGGCCGCCTCGGGGTGGGCGGCCGCCCCGCTGACCGAGATCAGCAGCCGCACGTCCGAGCGGTCCGGGAACGCCGCGAGGAACGCGGTGACCAGGCCGAGCACGTTGTCCCGCCGCTCGTCGGCGTGATCGGCGAAGGCCCCGACGACGAACTCGTCGGACAAGCCGTGGCGAGCCCGTGCGCCCTTGCGGGTCGGCAGGTCCACCGGGCCCGGGTCGAGCACCGGCAGCGCCACCACGCGGGCGTTGGGGCCGCCGCTGCGCCGGTTGGCCTGGCGGGCGGACTCGGACAGCACCCAGATCTCCGCGGCCGAGGACGGGCCGTCCGGCTGCACGTCGACCAGGTGCCGGCCGGTCGGCACCGGCAGACCCGGATCGCAGCGCAGCACCACCGGGTAGTACGGGGTGTCCGCCGAGGGCAGGCCGGAGGCGCGCACCGCGGCGCGCACCAGCTCGGCGGTGCGGCCGGTACCGAGCACCGCCACCCCCAGCTGGTCGACCAGCGCCGATCCGGCGTCTTCGCGGCCGCGGACCGCGGCCTCCGGCACCCGGCCGCTGGCCACGCCGACCCCGGTGCACCACTCGCGGAACTCGGCCGCGTCCGCGCCGAACGGCTCCGGGTAGTCGCGCCGCAGCACCGGGTCGTCCCGCCAGACCGCGGCGGTCCAGCGGGAACCGCCGTGCGCGCGCTGCGCGTCGTCGGCCGGTTCGCAGGCCCACTCCAGGAATTCGCGGGCGGAGTCACCGGAATCGAACGGGCTCGGCGGGGCCTCGCCGCCCTGCCACGCGGCCAGGTAGTCGCGGCGCAGCGCCACCGGCAGCGGGGTGCCGTCCGGCAGCGCGTCGTAGGGGTGCGGCTGCTCGTGCGTGTAGCCGGCCTCGACCAGCGCGTTGCGGTAGGCCGCGCACAGCCCCGCCAGCACCGGGTGCTCGGACAGCAGCACCCGCGGCCGGTCGGCGAAGTGCGTGGACAGCAGCCACGGCCGCTCCGGCTGGAAACCGTCGAAGTGCACGCTGCGCAGCAGCGAGCCGTCCACCGCGCAGGAGCCGTCCGAGTTCGCCACCAGCTCGCGCTGCGCGGCGTTCCACACCGACAGGCCCACGCCCGGATCGCGCAGCACCAGGTGATCGGCCAGCGCGGGCGCGCCCTCCAGCAGCATCCCGCCGCTCGGGTCGGCGGCGACCTGCTCGGCCCAGGCGTCCAGGAAGTCCTCCGCGCCCGGGCGCACGGCCAGCGCGCTCGGGTCGAACGGGCCGGCGTCGGACAGGTCGGCCGCGCTCGGCCGGTACCCGTCGGCGTGCAGCGTGCGCAGCACCCGCGGCACGAGCGCGACCGGGCGGTCCGGGGTCAGCTCCCGCAGCAGGTCGTCGAACTCGTGGAACACCTGCACCGACGGCTCCAGGTAGAGCACGGTCGCGCCGGAGCCCAGCAGGTGCCGCAGCAGCCGGGGCCGCAGCACCGCGCGCAGCTCGTCGACGGTGCAGGCGACGGCGAGGCGGGCGAACTCGGCGGCGTCCACGCCGATCGCCTCCGCCGACAGCGCCTCGCCCCGGACCTCGGCGGGGCCGCCGACCGGCAGCACCACGAACCGGGCGCCGGGGTGGTGGCGCAGGAAGGAGTCCGCCAGCACGCGGGCGGCGGGCAGCCCGCCCGGGCCGGCGATCGTGCAGCCCACCAGCAGCGCCTGCTCGGCGGGCTCGCCGCCGGCCGGGGCCGGGCGGAAGTCGTAATTCACGGGCAGGGCGTCGTCGTCGGGGTGCTCGGCGGGCCACTGCACCTCGTCCGAACGCTGCTCGAGCAGGTCGGACCGGGTTTCGGGGTCGGGACCACCGGCGGGCTCGGGGTGCGCCTGCGAATCAGTCACGGGCCGAACCTATCGCCCCGCGCACCACGCCCCTGCGCCCTGACCCCGCCAGTCGCCGGTGTCACGTCCGCCACTCGCGCGCGGCGACCGGGGAAGTCGATCTCCGGCGGCGGTGCCCGAGTCCGATGTGGACGCGGGCACCGCCGGGGCGGTCACAGCATCGGCATGAGGCTCTGCAGCTCGTAGGGCGTGACGCGGCTGCGGTAGTTGTTCCACTCCTCCCGCTTGTTGCGCAGGAAGAAGTCGAAGACGTGCTCGCCGAGCGTCTCGGCCACCAGCTCGGAGTTCTCCAGCTCCGCCAGGGCCTCGTTGAGGTTCTGCGGCAGGCTGTCGTAGCCGGCCGCCTTGCGCTCGGCCTCGGTCAGCGACCACACGTCGTCCTCGGTGGCCGGGGCCAGCTCGTACTCCTCCTGCACGCCCTTGAGCCCGGCGGCCAGGATCACCGAGTACGCCAGGTACGGGTTGCAGGCCGAGTCGAGGCTGCGCACCTCCACCCGCCGGGACGAGGACTTGCCCGGCGAGTACATCGGCACCCGCACCAGCGCGGAGCGGTTCGCGTGCCCCCAGCAGACCGCCGTCGGGGCCTCGCCGCCGACGATGAGCCGCTTGTAGGAGTTGACCCACTGGTTCGTCACGGCGCTGATCTCGCGGGCGTGCCGCAGGATCCCGGCGACGAACGCGCGCCCGGTGTCGGACAGCTCGTACGGGTTCTCCGGGTGGTAGAAGGCGTTCTGGTCGCCCTCGAACAGGCTGAAGTGGGTGTGCATCCCGGAGCCGGGCTGCTCGCTGAACGGCTTCGGCATGAACGAGGCGTGCACCTTCTGCGTCAGCGCCACCTCCTTGACCGTGTACCGGAACGTCATGACGTTGTCGGCCATGGTCAGCGCGTCGGCGTAGCGCAGGTCGATCTCCTGCTGGCCGGGCGCGCCCTCGTGGTGGCTGAACTCCACCGAGATGCCCATCGCCTCGAGCGTCTCGATGGCGTTGCGGCGGAAGTGCGGTGCCGCGTCGTGGCTGGCCTGGTCGAAGTAGCCGCCGGAGTCGGCCGGTTCCGGGGCCGTGCCGTCGGTGGGCTTGTTCTTCAGCAGGAAGAACTCGATCTCCGGGTGCACGTAGCAGGTGAACCCGGCCTCGGTGGCCTTCGACAGGGTGCGGCGCAGCACGTGCCGCGGGTCCGCCCAGCACGGGGAGCCGTCGGGCATGGCGATGTCGCAGAACATGCGCGCCGAGTAGTGCTCGCCGTCCGGGGTCTCCCAGGGCAGCACCTGGAAGGTCGCGGGATCCGGCTTGGCGACCATGTCCGACTCGTAGATGCGCGAGAACCCTTCGATGGCCGAGCCGTCGAACCCGATGCCCTCGCTGAAGGCGCCCTCCAGCTCGGCCGGCGAGATCGCGACCGATTTGAGGATGCCGAGGACATCGGTGAACCACAGCCGCACGAAGCGGATGTCACGTTCCTCCAGGGTGCGGAGCACGAACTCCTGCTGGCGGTTCATAGCCGCAGCCTAAATCCTGCCGCGGGCGGATCGCGGAACCGCTCGTGTTGCGAGTTCGTGACCGCGGGCCGGGCTCAGCCGCAGCGGGTTCCCGGGGCGGGCAGTTCGAGGTCCACGAGGTAGTCGATCCCGGCCTGGTCGACGCACGAATCGCCCTGCAGGAACGCGGTGTGCTGGGTGCCCTCGTAGGTCAGCAGCCGCCCGCGCAGCGCCTTCGCCAAATTCACGCCCGCCTGGTACGGGGTGGCCGGGTCGCCGGTGGTGGAGATCGTCAGCGTCGGGGGCAGGCCGTTGACCTGCGGCTGCTCCGCCTCGCCGGTGACCGGGGCGGGCCAGAAGGCGCACATGTCGTAGGCGTCGCTGGCGGGCTGGCCGTCGTCGAGGAACGGCGCGGCCTCCCGGTAGCGGCGGTCGGCCTCGCGCAGCACGTTCCGGTCGGTCACGCGCTGATCGTCGACGCAGCGCACGGCGTTGAACGCGTCGGTGATGTTGGTGTAGCGCCCGTCCGGCTCGCGGCCGTAGTAGCTGTCGGCCAGCGACAGCAGCTCCTCCCCGTGCCCGGCGGCGAGCTGCTGCAGGCCGGTGTTCAGCGTCGGCCAGAGGCTCTGCGCGTACAGCGCCTGGATCGTGGCGGTGGTGGCGTCGGAGTAGGACAGGTGCCGGTCGCCCGCCGGCGCCGGGTGGTCCAGCAGCGGGCGGGTGAGCTGCTGGAACGCGCCGACCGCGCGGGCCGGGTCGGTGCCGAGCGCGCACCGGCCCTGCCCGGCGCACCAGGCGGCGAAGGCGTTGAAGGCGCGCTGGAAACCGGCGCCCTGGGCGACCTCGGCCTCGACGGTTCCCTGCGTGGGGTCGATGGCGCCGTCGAGGATCATGGCGCGCACGTTGCCGGGGAACTCCTCGGCGTACTCCGAGCCCATGCGGGTGCCGTAGGAGTAGCCGAGGTAGTTGAGCTTCGGGTCGCCGAGGGCCGAACGCAGCACGTCCATGTCCTTGACGACGTCGCGGGTGCCCACGTTGGCCAGCACGTCGGTACCGGTGCGCTGCACGCACTTGCCGGTGTAGTCGCGGACCTCGCCCTCGGTGCGGGCGGTGCCCTCGCTGGAGCTGTCGGAGTCGTCGTCCATCCGGTCGGCGTCCCACTCCGGGCCGGTCAGGCAGCGCACCTCCGGCTGGCTGGCGCCGATGCCGCGCGGGTCGAAGCCGACCAGGTCGAACCGCTCGCCGAGGTCGGTGCCGGCCACCGCGCCGGCGAGACCGGCCGCCGAGCTCATCCCGGACGCGCCCGGACCACCCGGGTTGATCATCAGCGAGCCGATCCGGGAGCCGGGATCGGTGGCGGGCTTGCGCAACACGCCGACGGTGATCTGCTTGCCCTGCGGCTGCGCGTAGTCGAGCGGGACGCGCAGCCGGGCGCACTCCAGCCTCGGGTCCTGGTAGGTGCTGCGGTCGCTGCTGCTGGTGGCGAAATCCGCGCAGGGGCCCCAGTTCAGCGGTTGGCCGTAGTACTGCTCCAGCCCTGCCGGCACCGGTCCGACCGGACCGCTGTGCTGCGTTCGGGGCTGCAGCGCGGGCCCGTCCGCGCCGGACGGGGCGCAGGCGGCGGCACCGCTGAGCAGCAACAGGGCGCAGGCGGCGGACAGCAGGCGGCTCACCCCGGCGATGGTGTCACGGCTGCGGAGTCGAGTTCGTCACGGGCGGTGGGTGTCGGTTCGGCGGGTGGGGGAAGATTGCGCCATGCCGCAGCTGCGCCTCGCCCTAGCCCAGGTCAACGCCACCGTCGGGGACATCGCCGGGAACAGCGCGATGGTGCTGGACTGGACCCGCAAGGCCGTCGAGTCCGGTGCCCACGTCGTCGCCTTCCCGGAGACGGTGCTGTCCGGCTATCCCGTGGAGGACCTCGCGCTGCGGAAGTCGTTCGCCGCGGCCAACCGCGCCGAGGTGGAGGCGCTGGCGGTGCGGCTGCGGGAGAACGGCTGCGGGGACGCGCTGGTGATCGTCGGGCACCTGGACCGCGACGACGAGGGCGTGCGCAACGCGGCCTCGCTGCTGCACGGCGGGGAGGTCGTGGCGACCTACGACAAGTACCACCTGCCGAACTACGGGGTCTTCGACGAGGCGCGCTACTTCGCGCCCGGCTTCGACCTGCCGATCGCGAAGCTGCACGGCCTGGACATCGGCGTGGTGGTCTGCGAGGACATCTGGCAGAACGGCGGGCCGGTGGCCGCGCTCGGCCAGGTCGGGGTGGACCTCGTGGTGTGCGTGAACTCCTCGCCGTACGAGCGCTCGAAGGACGACGTGCGGCTGCCGCTGGTGGCCCGCCGCGCCGCGGAGGCCGACGCGCCGATCGCCTACGTGAACATGGTCGGCGCGCAGGACGAGCTGGTCTTCGACGGCGATTCGTTCGTGGTGGACGCGGGCGGGCAGGTGCTCGCGCGGGCGCCGCAGTTCACCGAGCACCTGCTGGTGCTGGACATGGACCTGGCCGCCGGCGGGCACACCGCCACGACCGTGCCCGAGCAGCCCGGCCGGCTGCGGCTGCCCGCGTTCGACGTGACCCGGCCGGTGCTGGAGCCGGACCCGCTGCCCGCCTACGAGCCGCTGCCCGCCCCGCCGATCGCCGAGCCGCTGTCCGACGAGGCCGAGGTGTGGGCCGCGCTGGTGACGGGGCTGCGGGACTACGTGCACAAGAACGGGTTCAAGTCGGTGGCGTTCGGCTTCTCCGGCGGCATCGACTCGTCGGTGTGCGCGGCGCTGGCGGCCGACGCGGTGGGTCCGGACCGGCTCTACGGGGTGTCGATGCCGTCGAGCTACTCCTCGGAGCACTCCCGGTCGGACGCCGCGGACCTGGCCCGCCGGCTGGGCTGCCACTTCGAGGTGGTGCCGGTGGCCGACAAGGTCGCCGCGTTCGTCGAGCCGCTGGGCCTGACCGGGCTGGCCGAGGAGAACGTGCAGGCCCGCGCCCGCGGCGTGACGTTGATGGCGATGTCCAACCAGCACGGGCACCTGGTGCTGGCGCCGGGCAACAAGACCGAGCTGGCGGTCGGCTACTCCACGATCTACGGGGACGCCGTGGGCGGGTTCGCCCCGATCAAGGACGTGCCGAAGACGCTGGTGTGGCAGCTGGCGAAGTGGCGCAACGCGGACGCGGAGAAGCGCGGCGAGGTGCCGCCGATCCCGCCGAACTCCATCACCAAGGAACCGTCGGCGGAGCTGCGCCCGGGCCAGACCGACCAGGACTCGCTGCCGCCGTACGACGTGCTGGACGCGGTGCTGGACGGCTACGTCGAGGGCGACCTGGGCTACGCGGAGCTGATCGCGGAGGGCTTCGACGCCGAGCTGGTGCAGCGGGTGATCCAGCTGGTCGACCGGGCCGAGTACAAGCGGCGGCAGTACCCGCCGGGCACCAAGATCACGCTGAAGGCGTTCGGCCGGGACCGGCGGCTGCCGATCACCAACCGGTGGCGCGAGGTGCGCCCGGAGAACGGCTAGCGCGCCGCGGAACCGGGCTGTCCACACTGGACGGCCCGGTTCTTCGTGGAATGGGCGGCGGTCCGGCGGTAGCGTGCTGCCGGCCGGTGGGGACGGAGGACGCGGGATGGTTCGGCGGGCGGTTCTGCTCTGCGCTGCGGTGGCTGCGCTGCTGGCCGGGTGCTCCGGGCCGCCGCCGGCACCTGCCCCACCTCCGTCCACATTGGACGCGGTGGCCGCGCGCGGGGAGCTGCGGGTGTGCAGCACCGGGGACTACCGCCCGTTCACCTACCGCGACCCGGCCGGGAACTGGAGCGGCATCGACGTCGACATGGCGCGTGACCTGGCCCGCGAGCTCGGGGTGCGGGCGACCTTCGTGCCGACGACGTGGTCGGCGCTGAGCCGGGATTTCGCCGCGCGGTGCGACATCGGGGCGGGCGGGATCTCGGTGACGCTCGAGCGCGCTCGCACCGCGTTCTTCAGCACCCCCTACGTGCGCGACGGCAAGACTCCGATCGCGCTGTGCCGCAACGCCGCCCGCTTCGGCACCGTCGAGCAGATCGACCGGCCCGAGGTGCGAGTCGCGGTCAACCCCGGCGGCACCAACGAGCAGTTCGCCCGCGAACGGCTTCCGCGTGCGACGAAGGTCGCGAACCCGGACAACAACCGGATCTTCGAGGACCTGCGCAGCGGCCGGGCGGACCTGATGATCACGGACGCGACCGAGACGCGCTGGCAGGCCCGGCAGCACCCGGAGCTGTGCGCGATCCACCCGGACCGGCCGTTCACCTTCGCGGAGAAGGCCTACCTGCTGCCGCGCGGCGACGTGGTGTTCCAGCAGTTCGTGGACCAGTGGCTGCACCTGCGGATCAACGACGGCACCTACCGGCGGCTCAGCGCGGCGTGGACCGGATGACCGAACCACTGATCCGTCCATAGAGGACAGTGCAACGATCGGCGCACGGTTCGCGCAAAACAAACCGCCCAGCACAGCGGCGGAAATCGCGCCCGTCCGGCCAGCGGAAATCACCCGCCTGTGTCAGTTCTTTTCTGATATTGAGTAGCATCCGGAACCGGAAGAGGGGGTTGCCGCGCGGGCTCGCCGCATGGTTCCTCTGTGGACGACGAGCCGCGAGGGAAGCGGCGGCCGGCGCCACCACGCCGGTTCCCCCCGCGCACCGTCCGCAACCGCGGTGCGCCGGCCAGTGCTCAGACGACCGCGACGAGGACCCTGATCGATGTCAGCATCCACCCCCATCCAATCCGCGGCCAAACGCCGGCACGTGGGCCGAACACTGCTCGCGCTGCTGGTCTCGGCGCTCGTCACCGCGGGGCTGAGCACCTGGGCCGCGGTCGCCGCGCCGCGCGGGGCGGGCGCGCTGGTCGGTTGGAGCACCGGCGTCGCCGCGGTGCTGATCACCGCCGCGGTCGGGCTCACCGCGTGGAGCCTGCAGCGCGCCGCCTACTTCCGCACCCGCGCGGAGAAGACCGATGACGCCGCGGCCAAGCTCGCCGACGAGACGCTGCCGTCGCTGGTCACCCGGCTGCGCTCCGGGTCCTCTGTGGACAACGCGCTGAGCGAGATCGAGCACCCGCGCAACCCCGCCTTCCAGCGCATCCTGCGCACCCTCGGCCAGGAGATCGGCCACGGCGAGCGCGCCCGCGCCTCGGCGATGCTGGCCTGCGCCAACGCCGCCGGCCGGATGCAGGCGCTGGCCACCAACATGCTCGCCAGCCTGCGGGACATGGAGGAGCGCCACGACGAAGCGGTGCTCGGCGACCTGCTCGAACTCGACCACACCACCGCGCAGGCCGGCCGCCTCGCGGACAGCATCGCGGTGCTCACCGGCGCCCGCACCGGGCGGCGCTGGACCAAGCCGATCGTCATGGAATCCATCCTGCGCGGCGCGGTCGGCCGGATCGCCGCCTACAAGCGGGTGCGGCTGCACAACACCAGCAACTCGGCCGTCGTCGGCTACGCCGCGGAAGGCGTGATGCACGCGCTGGCCGAGCTGATGGACAACGCCACCACGTTCTCCCCGCCGTCGGAGCTCGCGCACGTCTACGTCGAGGAGGTGCACTCCGGCATCGTCGTCAACATCGAGGACGGCGGGCTGGTGATGAGCGAGACCGCGATGAAGCGCGCCGTCGCGGCCGTCGGCCCCGAGCCGCTGGACCTGAGCACCCTCAACGGCACCCGGCTCGGCCTGGCCGTGGTCGGCTGCCTGGCCCGCAAGCACGGGCTGACCGTGTCGTTCCGGCCGTCCTCGCGCGGCGGCACCGGCGTGGTCGTGATGATCCCGCGCAAGCTGATCACCCAGCCGCGGCGGCGCGACCAGGTCTCGGCGACCGGTCGCTCGATCGCCAGCGGCGGCGGAGCGGAGGAGACCGTGCAGACCCCGCGCACCGCGGCCGCGGCCGCCGCCGACCAGGTCGCCGCAGCGCCCACCATCCGCACCGCGACCGGCACCCTGACCCGCGAGGACTCCGCGGAGAGCCCGGCCGAGCCGGACACCTCCCCGCAGCTGGAGCAGCCCGCCGCCGCGACCCCGGCGCCCGCGCCGGCCGCCGCGGCGGAG
>Ga0164243_10012834_pt1 | contig 11830 bp, 8 predicted proteins | sample OricompcompostOP_FD_108781 | JGI IMG/M metagenome (GOLD analysis project Ga0164243, IMG submission 108781) | Organic Plus compost microbial communities from Emeryville, California, USA - Original compost - Organic plus compost (OP) | ecosystem: Engineered > Solid waste > Mixed feedstock >...
CCACACCGGTGGTCACGTCCGCGACGGAGGACTGGGCGGTGACCGGGGTGGCCGCCCACGCCAGGCCGAACACCACCCCGCGGGTGAGCAGCAGCAGCGCCAGCAGCAACGTTCCGGACACCGCGCCCGCCAGTCCGGCCCGCGCGGTGAGCGCGAACCCCAGCAGACCGGCCACCGCGCCCGCGAGGGAGATCAGCAGCACCGGCCGGTGGCCCCAGACCGCCGCGCGCCGATTCCAGAACGAGCTCGCGAGCACGACGCCGGACGCGCCGACCGCCATCACCAGCTCGCCGAACCCGAGCTCTCGCGGGTGAGCGGGGCGAGCACCGGGTTCACCGTCTGCTGGCCCGCCGTCAGGCCGAACACGGCCAGGCGCACCGGCACGCCGGACGTCGCCCCGTCGCCTCGGACGTCTTTGTGAACATGTCCGAAAACTAGCACCGGGATGGGCCGCGCGCCGAGCCGCCGTGCATGATGGCGGTGTGCCACGTCCTGCCGCGGCCGACGGTCGCACCGGCCGCCCGCCGCTGACCTCGCGAGCGGAGATCCTCACCGCCGCGCGGCGGCTCATCGCGCGCGACGGCTGGGCGAAGGTCACGATCCGCAAGTTCGCCGGGGAGATCGGGGTCGCACCGACCACGCTGTACCACCACGTGCGGGACAAGGAGGACCTGCTGCTGCAGCTGGTCAGCGATCTGGCCGACCAGATCCCGCGCGTGCCGCTGCCGGACGACCCGCGGGAGCGGATCGTGGCCGCGGCGACGGTGATGCACGACGCGCTCGCGGACTGGCCGTGGGCCGCCGAGGTGCTGACCGCCGACGACCTGTTCGGCGAATCGGCGTTGTGGATGGTCGAGGGGATGGTCGGCGGCGCGATCGAGTGCGGCTGCACCGCGGAGCAGGCTGTGGACCTCTACCGCAGTCTCTGGTACTACACCGTCGGCGAAGTGCTGGTGCGCGCCCACGCGTCCCGGCGCGGGGCGGACGACGAGCGGCCGACGCACCGGGACACGGCGTTCGCCCGGCTCGACGCCGAAGCGTTGCCGCACCTGGCCGCGCTCGGTGCGCGGTGGCCGGAGCTGGCCTCGCGCGACACGTACGGGCACGGGCTGCGCGTGTTCGTGTCCGGGTTGCTGGCCGCGACCCTCGGGTGAATCAGCCGAGGACGGTGGCCGCCAGTTCGTCGGCGAGTTCGCGCGTGGCGGCGGCGATCCCGGACCACCGGCGGGTCAGGTCGAGGTCGATCTCGAGCGGACGGCCGTGCACGTCGATCACCGCGCCGCCCGCCGCCGGAACGGTGACCATCGCGGTGGCCAGGTCGACCAGCCGGTGGGTTTGCGAGCCCGGATCACAGAACGCGTCCATCGAGCCCTCGGCGACCAGCGCGCACTCCAGCACGGTGGTGGACAGGATCCGCACGCGCCGCGCCCGGTCCGCGATGCGCATCCACGCTTGTGCGCTGCGCGGGTGGGGGCGCAGCAGGTGGACCGTGGCGCCGGTCAGCGCCGTGCGGCCGGTGGTGCGGTAGGGGACCGGTTCACCCGCGCGGGCGTGCCAGGCGCGGCCGGTGTCCAGCCAGACGGTGAGCGCCTCGGTGGCCCGGCCGTCGACGGCGACCGTGCCGCCGAAGCAGCTCAGCGGCACGCCGTTCGCGGCGTTGTTCGACCCGTCCACCGGGTCGACGACGAGGGTGACGGCCGAACCATTGTCGACGAAGCCGATCTCCTCGCTGAGCAGGTTGACGCGGTGCCGGTGCGCCTGTTCGGTGATCGCGGCTTCCACGATCTCGTCGACGCGCATGGTCGGGGTGCCGTCCGCGCCGTCCGCGACCTCCTCGGCCAGCTCGGCGCGCGTGTGCCTGCGGCGGGCCTCGCCGTAGGCGGCGCTCGCCGCCCTGGCCATGGCGGCGAGCGCGGGGTGAACCCCCTCGGGCAGAATCGGAGCGGGCACCGGCCAGGCGATCTTCGTGCTCATCGGAGCTGATCCTAAGCGGGCGGTGCGGGTGCCGCCCGGGGACGGCACCCGCACCGTGGCGATCAGCCGACGATCGGCAGCGACAGGGGACTGCGGACCGCCTGCGCGACCCCGTCGGAGGCCAGTGCCGCCGCCACGCGGTCCGGTGCCGGGCGCCCGTACGTCGTGGTGCGCTGCACCAGCGGACGGCCGATCGGGGCGACCATCTTCTCCAGTTCGCTGATCGTCTTGTACGAGCCGTTGTCCGCGCCCGCCATGCGGCTGATGGTCTCCTCCATCAGCGTGCCGCCCAGATCGTTGACGCCACCGTTGAGCACGTCCCGGCAGGTGTCCTCCCCCAGCTTCACCCACGAGCACTGGATGTTGTCGATCAGCCCGTGCAACAGGATCCGCGCCAGCGCGTGCACCGCCCGGTTCTCCCGCCGCGTCGGACCGGGACGGGACAGGCCGGCCAGGTAGATGGGGGCGTTCTGGTGGATGAACGGCAGCAGCACGAACTCGGTGAACCCGCGCCGCCCGGTCCGCTCCAGCGCGCGCCGCTGCAGGTCGGCGATCAGTTTGATGTGCCCCACCCAGTGCGCGGGCGTGTCGACGTGGCCGTACATCATCGTCGACGTCGTCGGGATGCCCAGCTCGTGCGCGGTCGAGATCACCTCGATCCAGCTCGACGCGGGCAGCTTGCCCTTGGTGAGCACCCACCGCACGTCGTCGTCGAGGATCTCCGCCGCGGTACCCGGCAGCGAGTCCACACCGGACTCGCGGGCGCGGGTCAGCCAGTCCCGGATGGACAGGTTCGTGCGGGACGCGCCGTTGACGACCTCCATCGGGCTGTAGGAGTGCAGGTGGATGCCCGGCTGCCGCCGCTTCACCTCGGCGGCCAGGTCGAAGTACGCCGTGCCGGGCATGTCCGGGTGGATCCCGCCCTGCATGCAGATCTCCGTCGCCCCCGCTTCCCACGCCTGGTCGACTCGGTCGCCGACCTGGCTCAACGACAGCGTGTAGGCGTCGGCGTCGGTGCGCCGCTGCGCGAACGCGCAGAACCGGCACCCGGTGTAGCAGACGTTGGTGAAGTTGATGTTGCGCGTCACCACGAACGTGACGTCGTCACCGGTGGTGTCCCGGCGCAGTCCGTCGGCCAGTGAAGCCAGTGCTTCCAGCTCCGCGCCGTCCGCGTGCAACAGCGCCAGGGCATCCTCATCGGACAGTCCGGCCGGGTCGCGTTCGGCTCGCCGCAACGCTTCCGCGATGTCGGTGTCCATCCGGCGCGGTGCGGTCGGCACCTTCTCGGCCAGCTCCGCCCAGTCGCCGTACACCGAATCGAAGTCGCTGCGCCGGTCCTCGGTCCGCCCGGTGGTGTCGACCTCGACGTGCAGGTCCGTCCGGCCGGTGCCCGCCTGGTCGGCCCAGCCGCCGTCCGGTTCCTGCCAGGGACGGCCCGTCACCTCGGCGTCCTCCCGCGCCAGCCCGGTGCCCGGCTCGGTCAGCGCCGCGACGTGCCCGGCGACCCGCGGGTCCAGCCACGGCTCGCCCGCGGTCAGGTACTCCGGGTAGATCGTCAGCCGCTCCCGCAACGTGTATCCCGACGCCGCGGTCTGCCGCGCCAGTTCGTCGATCTGCGGCCACGCGCGCTCCGGGTTGACGTGGTCGGGCGTCAGCGGGGACACCCCGCCCCAGTCGTCGATCCCGGCGCGCAACATCAGGTCGTACTGGCTGCCGATCAGGTTCGGGGGCGCCTGGATGCGCATCTTCGGTCCGAGCACCAGCCGCGCCACCGCGATGGTCGCGGCCAGCTCCTGCAGGTCCGCGTCCGGTGTGGCACGCATCTTGGTGTCCGGTTTGGCGCGGAAGTTCTGCACGATGACTTCCTGGATGCCGCCGTACTGCCGGGCCACCTTGCGGATCGCGAACAACGCGTCCGCGCGTTCGGCGTAGTCCTCGCCGATGCCGATGAGGATGCCGGTGGTGAACGGCACCGACGAGCGGCCTGCGTCCTCCAGCACGCGCAGCCGCACGGCGGGATCCTTGTCCGGGGAGCCGTAGTGCGGGCCGCCGCGCTCGCTCCACAGCCGCGTGGCCGTGGTCTCCAGCATCATGCCCATCGACGGCGCGACCGGCTTGAGGCGCTGGAAGTCCTGCCACGTCAGCACGCCCGGGTTCAGGTGCGGCAGCAGGCCGGTCTGCTCCAGCACGAGGATCGCCATCGCGCGCACGTAGGACAGCGTGTCGTCGTAGCCGTGCGCGTCCAGCCACTCGCGGGCCTGCTTCCAGCGGTCCTCGGGGCGGTCGCCGAGGGTGAACAGGGCTTCCTTGCACCCCATTTCCGCGCCTCGGCGGGCGATCTCCAGCACTTCGTCCGGCGAGAGGAACGGAGCGTCCAGTTTGCCCGGAACCGTCGCGAACGTGCAGTAACCGCACCGGTCGCGGCACAGCCGGGTCAGCGGGATGAACACCTTGCGGCTGTAGGTGATGATGCCGTCCCGGCCCGCTCCGGCCAGTCCGGCGTCGCGGATGCGGGAGGCGTGCTCGGACAGTGCGGCGAGGTCGTCGTCGCGCGCGTGCAGCAGCACGGTCGCCTCGGTCACGTCCAGGGTCTTGCCGTCGCGGGCGCGGGCGAGCGCGCGGCGCATCGCGGAGGCGGTGGGAGCGGATGCCATACCGGAAACGCTAGGACCGGCGCCGGGAGCCTGCCAGGACCCGGCCGTACAAGATCGGCCGCCCCGTGTGTGCGGAGGCGGGTTCGCGCTGCTCAGCGTGGCTGTGGTCATTGCACGGCCGCCCGGGCGAGCGTATTACCTAAAGTGTGGCATCGGTGATCGGCAAGAAGGTCGGCGGCAGGACCTACTACTACCTCGCGCACACCGAGCGGGTGAACGGCAAGCCGCGGATCACGTCGCAGCGTTACCTCGGCACCGCCGACGACATCGCGGCCGCCGTGGATGGTGCCGCCGGTGCGGCCGCATCACCCGATGGGACGCGGCACCTCGCGTTCGGTGACGTCGCCGCGGTGTGGGCCACCCTGGAGCGGCTCCAGGTGCGGCAGACGATCGACGCGGTTCTCGGCACGCGCACGGCGAAGGTGTCGGTGGGCACGCACCTCGTGCTGTCCGTGCTGCACCGGGTCACCGCGCCGGGGATCGACCTCGCCCGGTGGTGGGCGGGCAGCGCGGCGAGCCGGTTCGTGCGGCCGCGGATCCCCGTCGCGGCGGTGCACGACGACGAGTTCTGGCGCGTGACGCGGCGGCTCACCCGCGCGCAGCTGGAGCGCATCGAGGAGGCGGTGTCGGCGCGCGTGCGCGACCACCTCGGCGATCCGCGGTTGCTCGCGGTCGACGTGCCGAACTTCGCGACCTACGCCGAATCGGAAACGGCGGTGGCCGCTCCCGCCGGGTTGACCGCGGTGGTCACCCGTGACGGTGCGATCCCGCTGGCCTCGGCCGTGTACCCGCGGGAGGGCGCGGTGCCCTTCGGGGTGGCTGCCGAACGACTGGCGGCGCGGGTGGACGGTCCCGTCACGCTGGTGTTCGAGACCGGCCAGCACGCGCAGCTCGACCTCGACGACGGCAGGCGGTTCGTCGGCGCGCTGCCGCTCGGCGACTACCCGGAGCTGCTGGCGCGCCCGGCCTCGGCGCGCCGTCCGGTGGACCCGGACCGGTTCGCCGGCGTCACCGCACTGGACACCCACGCCGTGGTGTCCGGCGCGACCAGGCGGGTGATCCTGACCCACTCGGCGAAGCTGCACGCGGCGCAGGCTCGCGGGTTCGCGCAGGCGCTGAGCAGCGCGACGCGCCAGCTCGACGGCCTCGCGCTCGCCCTGGCAGCGGGCACGAACCGGCGCTCGCGCGACCAGGTGCTCACCGAGATCGCGCGGATCACCCGGGTGCGGTGGGTCGACCGCGTGCTGTCGACCCGGCTCACCGGCAGCCGCCCGGCCGACCTGCGGCTCGAATGGCGGGCCGACGAGGCCGCCCGCGCCCGGCTCGACGAGGAGTTCTTCGGCAAGCAGCTGCTCGTGACCGACCACGACTGGCCGGTCGCCGACGTCATCACCGCCTACCGCGCGCGCTACCACCTGGACTCGACGTTCCGCAGGCTCAACGGCCCGTTCGTCGCGGCGTCGGCGCCCCGGCGGTACTGGACCGAGCAGCGGATCGCGGTGCACTCGCTGGTGAGCGTCCTCGCGACCGTCGTCACGCACGTGATGCGGCAGGAGGCCGACCGGGCCGGGCTGGACCTGTCGGTGCGCGAGCTGCTGGACCAGCTCGCACGCATCGGCGAGACCGTCCTGCGTTACCCGTCCACCGGCGGTCGCCCGCGTACCCGGCGGCTGCTCACCTGCCGCGACCCGGTCCAGCAGCGGTTGTTCGACCTGTTCGAGCTCGGTGTCTACGCACCCTGATCGCGCCGGGGCAGGAGCGCGGGCGTGGCCAGGAGCAGGACCCCGGCCACCGCGATCGCGGCCCGCGGCCCGGTCAGCTGGGCCAGCAGCCCCCAGAGCAGCGTGATCACCGCGGTGCCCGCGGTCGTCGTGACCGACCACGCGATCAGCGCCCTGGCCCGCACGCCGGCATCGATGTGCTCGAGGCGGTAAGCGGCCGCCACCGGGGCGAACACGGCGGAGCAGCCGATCAGTCCGGCCTCGACGACGACCACCGTCACCAGCCCGGCCGTGCCCGGCTGGACCAGCACCAGCCCGAGTGGCCAGCAGACGCGCAGCGTCCCGAACACGCGCAGCCCGGTCCAGGTGCCGACCTGCCGGGCGATCCGCGCGCCGATCAGCCCGCCCGCGCACGGCACCGCGAAGGCCAGCCCGTACTGCCATGGCGAAAACCCGAGGTGGGCGAGCATCAGCACGGACAGCAGCGGTTCGGTGGCCATGATCAGCCCGTTCACCAGCACCGTGTTGACCAGCAGCGGGCGCAGCACGGGGTGCGCGAGCAGATGGCGCCACCCTTCGGCGACGTCGGACCACCGCCGCTGCCGGGTGGGCCGCGCGCGCGGTCCGGTGTCCCGGATCGCGGTGAGCCCGAGCGCGGAGAGGAGGTAGCTCATCGCGTCGGCGAGGACGGTGACCACCGGACCGAGCAGTCCGATCGCGGCGCCGCCCAGCGGTGGCCCGATGATCGTCGCCGACCACGTGGTCGCCTCGAACCGGCTGGTCGCGATGCGCAGCTTCGCCGTCGGCACGACGCCGCGGAGGTAGGCGCCGCTCGCGGCGGTGAACGCGATCTTCGCGGTGCCCGCGGCCACGGCCACTCCGAGCAGCTGCGTGAACGACAGCACGCCCAGCCAGTGGGCGACGGGCACGGAGGCCATCGCGGCGAACCGGACGAGGTCGGTGGCGATCATGACCCGCCGCTTGGCGTGGACCTCGACCCACGGCCCCAGCGGCACCGCCAGCGCGGCGCCGATCGCCAGTCCCGCCGCGGACAACGCGGCCACCTGCGCGGGCCCGGCGCCCAGCACCTGCACCGCCACCACCGAGAACGCGCCGAACCCGAGCCCGGTGCCGTAGGCGCTGACCGCGTAGGCGGCCCACAGCCACCCGAATGTTCGTCCCACGGCTCGAGAGCAAAGCCGCACCGCCCGGCCGGACACCAACAACCGGACCGTCGCCGCGTCACAACCCCTGGTTGTGCGAGTAGGTTCCAGCACGTGGATCTCGAGGCTGTGCGCACGTTCGTCGGCGTCGCCGACACCGGCCGGTTCCAGGCCGCCGCGGACGACCTGGACATCTCGCAGCAGGCGGCGTCGAAGCGGATCGCGGCCCTGGAACGGGAACTCGGGGTGCCGCTGTTCACCCGCACCGCGGGCGGGGCGCGCCTCACCGTCGACGGTCAGGCGCTGCTGCCGCACGCGCGCGAGCTGCTGCGCGTCGCATCGCGCGCCGTCGACGTCGTCACGCCGGGGCGGCGGCCGCTGCGGGTCGACGTCGTCAACCGCCGCACCGTCATCGCGGGCGCCGTGCACGCCTTCTACGTGCGGCACCCCGGCGCCGCGCTGGATGTCCTCGCGCTGCCCAATGTGGACGCGGCAGGAGCGCTGGCGCAGATCGAGGCAGGCGCGCTCGACGTCACGTTCCGGTCGTTGCGGGACACCGCGCTGCCCGGGGGGTTGCGCGCGGAACGGGTGATCGACGAGCGGCACGAACTGCTCGTCGGGCCGCGGCACCCGCTCGCCGACCGGGACACCGTGACCCCCGCCGAACTCGCGGACCACCCGATCTGGATGCCTGGCATGACCGATCCGGAGCCACTGGGCTACTACGCCGACCTCGCCGCGGCGTTCGGGCTCACGATCGACACGCGCGGCCCGTTGTTCGGGGCCGAGAGCCTGCTCGCCGAGATCGCCGGTTCCGCCACGCTGGCCAACCTCGTCGGCGCCGGTTCGCGGTACCACTGGCCGGAAAGCCACGACCTGCGTCGCATCCCGGTGACCGGCCCGGCCCCGGTCTACCCGCTGCGGGTGGTGTGGCGGGCGCACAACCCGCACCCGGTGCTCGCCGACCTGCTGGACGACCTGCGCGCCGCCGCCCGGCCACCCGCGGACGAGGTGTGGGTGCCCGCCTGGACGTGCTGACCGGTCAGGCGGGCGGGATCGTCACCTCGGCCCGTTCGAAGGCCTCGGCGAGCAGGGTCAGCGCCGCCATCACCTTCTCCCGGTCCGCGCCCAAGCTCGCCAGCAGCTGCGATTCGATCGCGACCTGGCGGGGGAACAGCGCGTCGACCGCGGCCTTGCCCTCCTCGGTGATCGACACGAGCGAGGCCCGGCGGTCGGCGGGACTCGGGGTGCGCTCGATGAACCCGCGTGATTCGAGCTTCGCCAGCGCCTTGCTGATGCCCGCGCGCGACATGAAGCGGTGCTCGGCGATGCGCCGCGCGATCACCGGTTCCGCCAAATGCCGCAGCGGGATCAGCATCTCCAGCTCGGGTGCGGTGAGCGGCGCGCCCTCGAAGAGCGGTTCGAGGGCACGCGCGAGCTGGCCCTCCACTCGTTTGAGCAGGCCGACGATCTGCATCGCGGAGGCGTCCATGTCCGGGAAACGCGCCTTCCACAGGGCGCTGATCGTCGGAGGTTCGGGCAACATCGGCGACCTCAGTTTGTAAACCAGCAAACTACTTGTTTACCTTTCCGGTATGGTATCCGAGACCGCCGTCGCCCGCGGCACCAAGGTGGCCGGGTTGTTGACCGTCCTGGGTTTGCTCACCGCGGTGGGCCCGCTGACGATCGACATGTACGTCCCCGGCTTCCCCCGCATCGGCGAGGCACTGGGAACCGGCAGCTCCGCCGTGCAGCTCACGATGACCGCGTTCCTGGTCGGGCTGGTCGCCGGGCAGGTGGTGATCGGGCCGCTGTCCGACCGGATCGGCAGGCGCAGCCTGCTCCTCGGCGGTGTCACCGGATTCATCGCGTGTTCGATCGCGTGCGCGCTCGCACCGAACATCGGCGTGCTGATCGCCGCGCGGTTCCTGCAGGGTGTCGCGGCCTCGGCGGGCATGGTGCTGGCCAGGGCGGTGATCGTCGACCGCTTCGACGGACCGCAGATCCCGCGCTACTTCGCCGTGCTGTCGCAGATCCTCAGCGTCGCGCCGGTGATCGCGCCCGTGCTCGGTGGCGCGGTGCTGTCGGTGTCGACCTGGCGAGCGGTGTTCGTCGTGCTGGCGGTGTTCGGGGTGCTCCTGCTGGTCGGCGTGTTCGCGAAGGTGCCGGAGTCGCTGCCGCCGCAGCGCAGGCACACCGGTGGGCTCGGCGACACGGTGCGCGCGATGGGCGGGCTCGTCCGCCACGGCCCGTTCCTCGGGTTCAGCCTCGTGCTCGGCCTCGGCTCGGCCGCGTTGTTCACGTACATCAGCGGGTCCAGCTTCGTGTTCGAACACCTGCACGGCGTGTCCGCCGGCACCTACTCGCTGATCTTCGCCGTCAACGCGGTCGGCATGCTCGGCGCGGGAGCCCTGTTCGCGCGACTGTCCCAGCGGATGCGGCAGAACGCGGTGCTCACCCTCGGCGTGCTGCTGGCCGCGGTCGGTGCGGCGGCCCAGGTGCTCGTCGTCGAACTGGCCGGGGAGACCTTCGCGGGTACGTGGATCACCCTCTTCGTGATCCTGTTCGGCATCGGCCTGGTCATCCCGTCCACGATGAGCCTCGGGCAGACCCTCGGCCGCGCCGCGCCGGGTGCCGCGTCCGCGGTGCTCGGTGGCCTGCAGTTCACCCTCGGCGCGCTGGCCTCACCGCTGGTCGGCCTGTTCGGCGAGACCAGCTCGCTGCCGATGGCGGTGCTGATGCTGATCGCGCTGGTGCTGGCCGTCGTGGTGCTGTTCGGTCTCGTGCGGCCCGGGAACGGGCACGGCGAAGTGCGCTGACCGGTCATTCCTCGGTGAGCAGGTTTCGCTCGTGCACCGCGGGCAGCGACAACGAGCGGTACCCTGCGTCCGCGAACAGGACGGTCACCTTGCCGTCCTCCCGGCCGACCACCTCGCCCGAGCCCCACTCGGCGTGCCGGACCGCGGTGCCGGGGGCGAACTCGCCGTCCTCCGGGGTGTGCCTGCCCGCGGTTCCGGCCTCGCACGTGTCGCAGAAGCCGCACGGTTCGTGGAGGGTCTCGCCGAAGTAGCCGAGCAGGAACCGGCGCCGGCACGCGGAGGTCTCGGCGTACTCGCGCATCACCTCGACGCGGGTGCGGTCGAGCTGCCTGCGCTGCTCGGCGACCTCCCCGGTCTGCTGCGCCGCCTCGTCCGGATCACCACCGGTGTAGGCGAAACCGTCCGCCGTGCGTTCGACGAGTCCGGCCCCCTCGAGCAGGTTCAGGTTGTTCATCACGCGGCGGCGTGACTGGTCGAGCTCCTCGGGGTCCTCGTCGTCGTGCAGCGCCCCGGCCACGTCGCGCACCCCGTCGGCGTCGAATCGCCGCGCGGTGAGGAACCTCTGCAAGCTCAGGTCCTCCGGGCGGAAGAACAGCACGGCGTCGCCGCGTTCACCGTCCCGGCCCGCGCGGCCGACCTGCTGGTAGTACGCATCGAGCGACTCCGGGATCGAGGCGTGCACGACGAAGCGCACGTTCGGTTTGTCGATGCCCATGCCGAACGCCGAGGTGGCCACCACGACGTCCACCCGGTCGGCGAGGAAGTCCTCGTGCACGCGTGTGCGGTCCTCGGCCTTCATGCCCGCGTGGTAGGCGACCGCGCCGAGTTCCCCGGCGTAGCGTTCGCTGTCCTTGCGGGTCGCGACGTAGACCAGCCCCGGCTTCGGTGCGTCGCGCACCCACTCGGTGATCGCGGCGCGCTTGTCGTCCTCGTCGATCGCGCGCCGCACCGACAGGTGCAGGTTCGGCCGGTCGAAGCCGGAGACCACCCGCACCGGATCCCGCAACCCGAGGGATTCCACGATGTCGTCGCGCACCGGACCGCCCGCGGTGGCCGTGAGCGCCAGCACCCGCGGGTGCCCCAGTCGCTCGATGACGTGTCCCAGGCGGAGGTAGTCGGGGCGGAAGTCGTGTCCCCACGCCGACACGCAATGCGCCTCGTCGACCACGAACAGGCTCGGTCCGATCTCGCCCAGCTGCTCCAGCACCTCGTCCTTGGCGAGCTGTTCCGGGGCCAGGAACAGGTACTCGGCGTCGCCGTCGGTGACCGCGTCCCACGCCTCGTCCGTCGTGCGCGTGGTCTGCGCCGAGTTGACCGCGACGGCCTCCGGTGCCTCGCTGTCCTCGATCTGGCCCACCTGGTCGCGCTGCAACGCAGTCAACGGCGACACGACGAGCGTGGGTCCGTCCAGGAGCAACGCGGGGATCTGGTAGATCGCCGACTTGCCGGACCCGGTCGGCATCACCGCGAGCACGTCGTGGCCGTCGAGCAGGCCCGCC
>Ga0164243_10012835_pt1 | contig 11829 bp, 10 predicted proteins | sample OricompcompostOP_FD_108781 | JGI IMG/M metagenome (GOLD analysis project Ga0164243, IMG submission 108781) | Organic Plus compost microbial communities from Emeryville, California, USA - Original compost - Organic plus compost (OP) | ecosystem: Engineered > Solid waste > Mixed feedstock >...
GACGCTGAAGCTGACAATAAAGATGAGCAAGGAGTTTGGCCGTTTGTGTTTCAGCAGGTAACCCCGGCCCAGCGACCAGATTCCAACCAGGAAAGAGAAGCTGAGAAGTGCATATTCCAGGTATTCATGATCATGCAGGCTGCTTCCGGCAATAGGTAGTAAGATTAATAACAGCGGCCAGATAGCGCAATGAATGGCACAGATCAAAGATGCGCCAACACCTAAAATATCTGCATTTAACTTTTTGATGATCTTTTCTCCCATAATCCAAATGCTTAAATCCAGATGCGAAGATAAAAATAATTGCAACAATGTTGCAATTATTTAAAATTTATTAAATTGCAATGTATAAGCATTTATAGTTCTGTTAAAAAAATCAACCGCCTGGTAATACGATGCGCATCTCTCAACTATATACTACCTTTGCATATTGGATAAAACGGTGATATACCTATGTCGAAGAAAACTATTTTACTTATTTCGTTTTTTGTGTTGCTGAGTGCGGCTTTCCTGGGATATGCAGGGTATGTTATCAAGGATCAGACAGGATCATTTTTCGGAAAGGAGAAGTTACCGATCTTAGGACCTATGGGACACACCATTCCTGGTTTTTCATTTACCGACCAGGAAGGCAAGACAAGATCGAAGGCAGATGTAGAGGGAAAGATCTATGTGACTGAATTTTTCTTTACCACCTGCACAGGTATTTGTCCTAAGATGAATGCCAATATGGAAAAGGTTTACGCCAAATTTAAAGACAAACCCGATTTCCTTATTTTATCGCACACCGTAGATCCGGATAACGATAGCGTACCGGTTTTAAAGGCTTATGCTCAAAAGCATGGAGCTGATTCCAAAAACTGGTGGTTCTTAACAGGCACCAAAAAAGACCTGTACAGGATGGCCCGCCAGGGCTACCTGGTCGACGACGGGGTATACACCGGGGAAGAGGACTTTGTACATACTCAATGGTTTGCATTGATCGATAAAGCAGGCCAGATCAGGGGATTGTACGAAGGCACCAAAGCCCAGGATGTTGATAAGTTGATAACGGATATCGACAGATTAATGGAAGAATAAATTTTTCATCATGAGCGCCAAACAACAATTAACTGAGAGGATTGGCCAGCTACTGAGAGATAGTAAGTTGAGTGTAACTGAAACCAGGACCAAAATCCTGGAGCTTTTTATGAAAAGCAATGGTGCGCTGGAACACGCGGATTTCGACAAATTAACCGGAAAGAGTTTCGACCGTGTTACCGTATATCGCACACTACAGACTTTCCTCGATAAAGGTATTATACATAAGATCCCTACTACAGATACTTCCATCAGGTATGCATTATGCAAATCTGAATGCTCGGAACATCATCACCACGACCACCACGTACATTTTAAGTGCGAAGAGTGCGGCAATACTGTTTGTTTGGAAGAAACAGACGTACCGGCTATCCATCTGCCAAAGGGCTATGCTGCACACAACATCGAAGTAGTGGTGAGCGGCGTCTGCAAATCCTGCAAGTAGTTCACGCAGAGATTTCACGCAGAGGGGCATAAGAAGCAAAGAAGCATAAGATATATTTTTAAGGAAAATAAGAAAGCAAAGAGGAAGATTGTATTAGAATCTTACTGTTTGCTTTCTTAATATTCGTTCTGGTCAAAAATTCTTATGCTTCTTTGCTTCTTATGCCCCTCTGCGTGAAATCTCTGCGTGAAATCACAATTTGGATATTTCGGATTTTACGAAGTCGGCCAGTTCTTTCACATAAGCAGGAGAGAAGTCGAATTTAATTCCTGCTGCTTTGTAGAGTTCAGGCAAAGTTTTGGTGCTGCCCAGGCTCAGTGCTTTCACATAGTTTTCAAGCGCCTGTTTTTTATTCTCTTTGTATTGCTTCCACATTGCGATGGCGCCCAGTTGAGCGATCCCGTATTCGATGTAGTAGAATGGCACTTCAAAGAGGTGCAGTTGCCGTTGCCAGGTAATAGCCCTGTAATCTTCGTGGCCGGTCCAGTCGACGATCGATGGTGAAAATTCGTTTAATATTTCCAGCCATTTTGCGGTGCGTTCTTCCGTTGTATGTTGCGGGTGTTCGTATACCCAGTGTTGGAATTTATCGATGGTTGCGATCCACGGGAAGATGGTGATGGATCTTTCCAGTTGTTGCAGCTTTGCCCTTCGTAATTGCTCCGCATCTTTGAAGAAGATATCCCAGTGGTCCATAGTCAGCAGTTCCATGCTCATGCTGGCAACTTCCGCTATTTCCATCGGGTATTCTTTAAATGCGCTGAGGGCGAGGGGATGGCTGAGGAAAGAGTGAACAGCATGCCCGCCTTCATGAACCATGGTGGTAAGATCTTTCATCTGGCCGGCGGCATTCATGAATATAAACGGTACGCCTGTTTCTGCAAGCGGGCAGTTGTATCCGCCCGGTGCTTTGCCTTTGCGGCTTTCGAGATCAAGGCGTCCCATTTTTTTCATTACACGAAGGCAATCGCCAAAGAAAGGATCTAACTGGTCGAATGTTTCGATGGCTTTGTTCACCAGTTCATCGCCGGTCTGGAAAGGTTCCAGCGGCTGCGTGCCAACCGGTTCTGCATCTGTATCCCATGGTTTTAAAACATCCAGTTTCAGTTTCGCTTTTTGTTTTTCCAGGGTTTCAGCTACCAGGGGAACGATGTGAGATTTAATCGCTTCATGGAATTGGAAAACGTCTTCCTTCGTGTAGTCGAACCTTCCCAATTCTTCGAATTTGTAATCGCGGTAATTGGCGAAGCCTGCATTTTTTGCCACCTGGTCGCGTTTCAATACCAGCGAGGTATACAGCTCGTCGAGGGCCTGTTTGTCGGCCAGCCGGCGGGCTGCGGTTTTGGTAAATACTTCTTCCCTTAAAGCCCTGTCGCTGTTCTCCAGGAATTTAGCGGCCTGCTGCAGCGTATATTCCTGCCCGTTAACCGTAATGGTCATTTTACCGGCGATAGCGCCGTATTGTTGGGCCATTACGCTAAGTTCTGCCTGGATAGGAATATTTTCTTCCCTGAACAATTTGATCTGCTTGTTCACACTTCTCAGGTAAGTTTTATACAGGTCCTGGTCCAGTTCCTTAACGAATGGGCTTTCTACCAGTTTCTTGTTGAGCGCATCGGCGTATGGCTGCAATTTTGGCTGAATTTCCATACAGAAGTAAGCAAATGCTTCTTCCAATGATTTATCAGTGGTATCGCAGGTCATTTTAATCTGGCGCCAGCAGGCATCTTCACTGATAACAGCTTCCAGTTCACTTATATCTTTCAGCCATGCTTCCAGCTCCTGTACGCTATTAATATTTCTTTGCTGTAATGCTTCGAAGTAGGGTTGGAGTGTTTCCCAGGTGGTTACTTTAAAATCTTCCGGTAAAAAATGTCGGGGTAATTTTTTGATATCTGCACTTAAATTATTCATCCTGTCTGTGATTTTAAATTTTTACGGATTGAGAAATTTAGCATTTTTTAATGGTCTGCCAACCTAAAGAATAGTTAATGTTTGGGTATCAACTAAACCATTATTTGTCAAGCTACTACGATTAAACGTCAAATGCAAGATCAGCGGGGGAAAGATTGCCTTAAAATATTGCAGGCTTCTATTTACCAGGAAAGACCTATGTAAATAGAAGCCTGTGGGTCGGAACATTATGATCGTCAGATCATAACTGCACCGGTATAACTTATTCTTCTGTTTTCTTCTTGCGTGGCTTAGCTGCTTTTTTAGGTGCTTCTTCACCTTCTGCTGCCGGCGCTTCTTCTTTCTTAGCTTTAGTCTTCTTAGGCGCTTTTTCTGCGGCGCCTTCTTCACCTTCTTCTTTGTCGGCTTTTTTAGCGCGAGTTGTCTTTTTAGGCTTCTCTTCCGCTACTTCTTCAGTGGCGGCCGGAGCAGCTTTTTTCTTTTTTTCTGGTGCAGCTGTTTCTTCTACTGCCACTTCTTCCACTTCCTCTTCGCCAGATGCGAGGATTTCATCGAATTTCAACAGATCGTTTGCTTTGAGGATACCAAACCATTTTACCATCTTCTTCATATCACTCACATACACTCTGTCTTCATCGAATTCAGGGAATACGTTTTTGAAATACGCTTTAATAGCATTGTTATCTGCTTTACCATCTATTGGAGCGAACGTTGATGATTTTTCATCCATAGCTTTGAAAACCTCGGCTAAGTTTACGTTTTCACCAGTAGTGAATACTTCAATACTTTCCAGTGGAGTAAAATTATGCACGCGGGAAGATACAAACTTTGTGCTTTTATCTTCCAGTGACCTTACGATGGCGCCATCTTGTTTGCTGGCTATTAACTGAAACAAACCGCCCAATCCGGTTACTGCAACAATTTCTCTGTACTGCATGTCTAAATTTTTAGGAAGCGCAAATATAAATAATTATAATAGATTGCCAGTGGCTATTTTTACGTATCAGCGTTGGCCATTATGTCAACTTCCGTGCCACCACTATGGTTTTCTTCCATCGTGTCATCTCTCCCTGCAAATTAAATATTTCTATTAAGAATATGTAAATACCTGAGGGTAACATCTCTCCATATTCATTGGTCGCATTCCAGTTCACACTTCCTTCTATACCCATCAGCAAATTATCTGACAAGCGCTTCACCAGCTTACCGCCTGCATCAAAGATCCGGATATTTCCTGTATACCCTGCCGACGGAAGTTTCCAGCTTAGTATTGCCCGGTTGTCGACAACCCCGTTATCGGGGAAGATCACATCCGGGGAGAGCACAATATTAATAGTATTAACTGCTGCCTCTTGTCGCTGCGTATTTCGAAAGCCCGGGGATGCGCCCCCGTATGTTCCTGCGGCAGAGTGCCAGTTGCCCATATCATCGGAAGGGAAAAAGGGCGATTTTCTTTCCAATGAGACGTCCCTGTTGGTATTCATCAGGGCAAAATGCATGGAATCGGAATAATGTACTTCATCTATAATACTGCTGTCTGCCGTTACAAGTACTATGCTTCCTGCCTCCATCGGCATAGATGGCAGGCTGCCAATCTTTAGCACCTGGTTGGGGGCCAGGCAGGCAAACTGCCCGCACAGCGCCTGGGGATTGGTTGTAAAAGCCAGGTGCTCTCCCGGTTCTATTATCCTGGCCTGCTGTGTTAATGCTTTGAAAGAGCTGAAAGAACCATCTTTTTTTCGTGAGCTGAAAAAAAGTTTGTCTGCTGTAGTCCGTTTAGCGCTGGCATTCAGTATTTCAATGAACTCCGGGACGCCGGGGCTGGTATAGAACAGGAGTTCATTAATAACGACGTCTTTAGGCCCTGGTGGCGCGCTTTTACCGATAACGGCACTTAGAAATAAACCGCTTTCTTTCCCTTCACAATCTTTGATGCCGTTAACGGTGATGGTATACAGGCTATCGGGATTCAAAGGTTTATGTAATTGCAGCGCCACTTCATTAAAGATCGGCGGCAACACCTTTACTGTCAATATGTTAAAGCCGGGTAGCAGGTAACGCCCAGGGTTGGCGGCAATGCTGCTGTCAACCGGTTTGCTGAAATGAAGGAAGACCTGCTGACTGTCGGCCACTGAGGCAAACAGCAAATCGGGACGGGAATCGTCTTCCAGCTGTTTGGCTGCGGCATTGGGCTTTGCCGGGGTGCCGCCTTTGGGGTCGGGAGATGGCAGCCAGTTATTGGTTTCTGTACAGGGATGGGAAGGATCTGCCATTTCCAGGCTTCGCCCGCCTTTAACGGGCCCTCCATACCAGTCCCGGGTATAATAAATACTATGAATAACCTGGGCCTCCGGGCCATAGAGGGTGATCAGGGCCGTATCGTCGGCCAGGGGCGGGAATTTGGGATGGCCGATGATACCTGGTTGGTTATAAGCTGCTGCTGCTGCAGTGCTGCAGAATACTACCAGGCTGTCTGGCTCCAGTTGATAAGCAGGCAGCTGGATTTCCCGTTTATTCACGCCCAGCTTCCAACCGGCAAGGTTCCAGGCCTTACTGCCGCGGTTTTTCAGCTCAATGTACTCAAAAGCCGGCAAGCCTGCTGTGGGCGTAGGTTTGGGAAGTATTTCATGAATAATTACATCGTACCTGGCGGGCGCCTGGGAAAAAGCGGGTAGCTGGTTTAGTAAACCAAGTAAACAAACAACGGGTAAACGCATAAGTAAAAATTAGAGGTATGAAGGTAAAAACAATCAATTTATCACCTGTTAATGCCATCTTAACATCAAAAAATACTTAGTACTATGAAAAGCGCCAGCGATATATTAATTTTGAGCTCCTAAAAAAATTTTAAAACAACACAAAAATGAAAGTTGCCGTAGTAGGAGCGACCGGACTGGTAGGCTCCAAAATGTTACAAGTGTTAGCGGAGAGAAATTTTCCCGTTACTGAATTGATTCCAGTAGCTTCAGAGAAGTCTGTAGGTAAGGAAGTAACATTTAAGGGTAAGGGCTATAAGGTGGTGAGTGCTGATACGGCTATTTCAATGAAGCCTAACGTGGCTATCTTTTCTGCAGGTGGAGGCACTTCATTAGAGTGGGCGCCTAAATTTGCGGCAGCAGGTATTACAGTGATCGACAATAGCAGCGCCTGGAGAATGGATCCTACCAAAAAACTGGTTGTTCCTGAAGTGAATGGAGACGCGCTTACGAAGGAAGACAAGATCATTGCGAATCCTAACTGCTCTACCATACAAATGGTGCTGGTTTTAAAACCGCTTCATGAGAAATATAAAATTGAAAGAGTAGTTGTTTCCACATACCAGTCAGTAACCGGTACCGGTGTCAAAGCGGTTACCCAGTTAATGAATGAAAGACAAGGCATCCAGGGCGAAATGGCGTATGCATACCCTATCGACCTGAACGTAATTCCGCAGATCGATGTATTTCTCGAGAACGGATATACGAAAGAAGAAATGAAGATGGTGAATGAAACCAAGAAAATAATGGGAGACGATACCATTTTGGTTACAGCTACTACGGTTCGTATACCGGTAATGGGAGGACACAGCGAATCTGTGAACATCGAGTTTGAAAATGAGTATGACCTGGCAGAGGTTCGTTCATTGCTTGAGAAAACTCCGGGCGTGATAGTAGTAGATGATCCGTCAAAGGCTCAGTATCCAATGCCTAAAGATGCCCATGACAAAGACGAGGTGTTTGTAGGTCGTATCCGTAGAGACGAAACACAGCCAAAAACTGTTAACATGTGGATCGTTGCAGATAACCTGCGTAAAGGGGCAGCAACCAACGCGGTACAGATCGCTGAGTACCTTAGCGGCAAAAACTGGTTATAGTCCTACTGTTGTGTTATGTAATTCTGAAGAGGGTGGTCTGAACTTCGCAGCAGCGGGGTAGGCTATACGAAAATATATCTATAAGTAATTAAGAGCAAGCAATTTAACGCTTGCTCTTTTTTATTTTCTTAACAAAAAAATAGCGTCTGTAGTAAAAAAATTACACGGAAGTAGTATTGATTTGTGGAGGATAAAATCCAATTTTGGAAGTAATAATCCTATGCCAACTTACCTCTTTAAAGAAGAGGAGTCCAATTTTAGAGATGCCGGTATTTGTCGTTATTTTCTAATCAGAAAACACCCTTAAGTCCTATGAAAACCAACACCAATCGAGAACTTTTGTTAATGCACAAGTTTACCGAAGAGTGGAGTACGAATTTCTCATCCCAGGTATCCCGGATCATGAACATTGTAGATCAGCAGGACACGCTGGATGGGATAATACCAATTATTGAGGTGGCCAATGTTTACAATCAACGCTTTGCTCATGCGCGAACTGACAAAGAAAATTTGTTAAAGAACCGCAAGGCTCGTCCGTTTGAGTTCCTGATTCACAAGAATTAGGGAGAAAATTGCTGTTATTAGTTTATCAAACGATCATTAGAACAATGAGGAGCACTTACTATCAGGAGTTATAATTATTGTTTGATAAACTAATAATTGCATCAATCAAATGCACGGTTAATAAATTGCACAAGCGGTTGCATGATTGCAAAGGTTTTGAGTATATCCCTGACGATCGCCGGTTGGGTGCAGGCTTCGTCTGAGTACGGCCGTTCAACCAAAACACTTTTAAGTTTCAGGTAGGCAATAGCAGGGTTATCCGGAGCATATCCCTGTGGAGCTGTTTTTAATGATTCGCCCTCTATTTTCCCGAAGTGGCGGATAAATTCTTTATTGGAAATAATCTTCTCGAATTCCTCGAAATTATAATCGATCTCCTGGCGGATCTTTTTCAGCTCGGGCGCAGCAGGCATCCATATGCCGCCGCCGGCGAAGCTTTTGTTACCTGGTTCGAGGTGAAAGTAATAACCAGCAGTGGCCGCTTTTTTACCTCCCATTTGGAAAGAAGCTCCCATATGTGTTTTATAGGGAGTTTTATCTTTCGAAAACCTAACATCTTTATATATACGAAATACGGAATCTTTAACCTGTAGCCCCTGGATCGACGGGTCCTGTTTCGACAATCCATCTATCAACTGCTGCACCATGCTCTCAAAATCAGCCTTGGCCTGCTGATATTCGGCTTTATGGTTATCGAACCATTCTTTATTATTATTTAGACGGAGCGACTTGAGGAATTTTAACGTGGATGGCTGCAACATGCTATCTTTTTGGCAGCAAGATAATACAAAATAGGTGTAAGATAAAGAGGTGCCCGCCGGCTTTTTACAGCTGGCGAACACCTTATCAATTCGGAAAAAACAGGATTAACTAGAAATGATATGTAGCTGCGATCAGGACATTTCCGGACTGGTCAACTGCTTTGCCATCCTTCTTCTGGAATATATTGGCAGAAGCCTTGTCCAATCTTATTTCCGGCATAATAGTTAGGTTTCCTACCTTGTAATTTAAAGTAAGCGTACCGGCAACTACATTTCCACCGTCCGGAACCCCGCCGAAAACTTTCAGACCGTCTTTGTCGCTGAAATATTCTCCGCGTAATGTGAGGCCAACTTTATCAGTGAAGTCGAGGTTTACATATAAGGCATTTCCCCACCAGTTTGCGTTATCACGGGCGGCTTTAGGCACAGCGGTATTGGAATAGGTGCTGTAGGTAGCATTATAACCAAGACCGAACACTGAGGTGATCTGGTAAGTTCCTACAAAGTCGATCTGGTGATTTTGAATACCTGAAGTATCTTTTCCTTCGAGGTAGTTTAAATACAGTTTCAGAGGTATTTTGGAAGAAGTATAGCCTAATTGTGCGCCTATGTATTTATGGCCGGTAAAGGAAGCAGATTTCAGGTCGGTCGGATTGAATACGCCGATCATTGCGCTGAACTGGGAGCTGATGGCGATATCAGCTTTCACGCCTGTATGGAAGAATGGGCCGTAGCTGAACATATAGCTCATGCTATAGTTCCTGTTTGCGTATGCGTCTACTAATTCGTAACCCACATGTGTTGCATAGCTACCCAAACTTATTTTAATTTTGTCTGTCAGTTCATAGCCAACATATAATTGTTTGATGGCCATTGAAAGACCTTTTGATGCATCCGGTACATCGTTGTAAGAGAATTCTCCCGCCCTTTTACCAAAGCCCAGGTCAGCTACAATATTACCTTTTTTAAACCCGTGCTCTACTTTCAGCGATACCATTCCCAGTTCAAAGGAATTATGAGAGTTGGTGAAGCTGGTTTTATTATTGTTATCTGCAGTTCCATTAAAATTATATTTATAATAGACATCTGCAGAACCGGACAATTTAAAGGCCGGAGCAGTAGTGGTATCCGTAGTTGACTGAGACATGGCAAGCATAGTGCTGCCCATAGCAAATAAGGTCGTTAACATTCTTTTCATACTTATAAGTTTGGTTGATAAAATGGTAAGTACTAACTATCGATTCGGCCTTTTCTTGCAGATTGTTTCGGGGGATGTGCGTGCAGTATGATTGCTACAATTACATAGAAGGAATGGATAACCGGTAACCGGAGAGTGGTGCGAGTTTCAATTATTTACAGCAACGCTGTTACCAATTATCCATTCCAGGTTCTTACAACATAAAGTATATGTTAATAAAGTTGATAAAGATCAGATTCAATGAACTGTTGATGAAGGAAACTTACGTCTGGCAACGCTCAGGAGTGAACCAGTTCGTCTTCTTCTTTCAGCGCACCGTTGCCGGATACTGCGATCACAGAAGAGTGGTAACCTTCGTTGTGTTGAGTAGCATCCAGACCCAGTTCTTCTTCTTCGTCGGAAACGCGCAGCGGATGGATGAAGTTGATCAGTTTAAAGATACCGTAGGATACTATGAAGCTGTAGGCTACAACCAGCAGCAGACCTAATACCTGGTTTTTAAACAGTTCGAAGTTGCCATATAACCAACCGTCGTTACCTGCACTGTTGATAGTTTTGGTTGCAAAGATGCCTGTGAGCAACATACCAACCATACCGCCCAAACCGTGGCAAGGGAATACATCCAGTGTATCGTCGATGCTGGTTTTTGATTTCCAGTGAACTGCGAGGTTAGAGATGATGGCAGCAATGAAACCGATGAAGATGCTCTGAGGGATAGCTACAAAACCAGCAGCAGGAGTGATGGCAACCAGACCAACCACAGCGCCTATGCAGAAACCAAGTGCTGAAGGTTTGCGGCCACGAACCACATCAAAGAACACCCAGGACAAACCTGCAGCGGCAGTTGCGGTGTTGGTAGTAGCGAAAGCTGAAGCAGCCAGGCCACTTGCGCTCAGTGCAGATCCGGCGTTGAATCCGAACCAGCCAAACCACAGCAAACCGGTACCTAACAGAACAAAAGGAATGTTCGCAGGCTGTAATTCTTTCTTCTCGATATGATCCTTTCTTCTTTTTAATACGATCGCACCAGCTAAAGCTGCACAACCGGCAGAAATATGTACTACAGTACCACCAGCAAAGTCGAGTACGCCGAGCTTGAACAGGATACCATCAGGATGCCAGGTCCAGTGAGCAATAGGAGCGTAAACCAACAGGCTGAATAAAACCATGAACAACACGTAAGAGGTAAAGCGGATCCTTTCTGCTACCGCACCCACTACCAGGGCTGGCGTGATGATCGCAAACTTCATCTGGAAGAGAGCAAACAGCAGCAGCGGAATAGTGGGGGCCAGGCTCCAAGGGGCTCCTGACCCTACATTGTTGAACATAAAAAAGGTGCTGGGGGAACCAATAAGACCATGATAAGATTGACCAAACGCCAGGCTAAAACCAACTACCACCCAAACGATGCTGATAATTCCAGTTGCAATGAAGCTCTGCATCATGGTTGAGATAACATTTCTCTTATTCACCATTCCACCATAAAAGAATGAAAGGCCAGGTGTCATTAAAAATACAAGAGAAGAAGCTACCAGGATCCAGGCAATGTCTGCAAAGTTATATTTACTGGCATCTTCAAAAACCGGAAGAGAAGGAATAAAAATTCCAATAATTGAAACTACCGCAAGGAAAATGAAGGGTAGATAGTCCTGAAACGTTGTTTTCTTCATAGCGATTGACATTTTAAAATCTTAAATAAAAGTAGATTTTGAATTTAAAACGTCAAATAGATGGGCCAAAAAATAGAAATATTTAAATCTCGACTTCGAAATTTGGGATTAAATCAATGATATTAAAATTAATAATAATATTAATTATTATTTTCCAGATATGAATAGCAGTTAAAGCAGTTTATTTTGTTCATAAATAATTGACAATCAATATAATAAGAGAAGGTTTAATAAAAGGTTAACAATTTTCAAAATTCAACAAAAGAGGCATCACTACAGGAAGACGTAATGATGCCTAAGTATTTGATGAATAACATATTACAAATAATAAAATAAATGATTTA
>Ga0164243_10012836_pt1 | contig 11828 bp, 7 predicted proteins | sample OricompcompostOP_FD_108781 | JGI IMG/M metagenome (GOLD analysis project Ga0164243, IMG submission 108781) | Organic Plus compost microbial communities from Emeryville, California, USA - Original compost - Organic plus compost (OP) | ecosystem: Engineered > Solid waste > Mixed feedstock >...
CCACGGGCGTCGGGGTGTGGTGGCCACAGGCGCCGACGCTGCGCGATCGAGCACACCGAGCCTCGATGCGCTGCCCGCGCCCCATCATTCTCCCGCGCTCCGAGCGCCCGTCGGTTCACCGCACGTGCTGCCGCGCGCCGCTCTCACCGCAGCTCTTGCGGCGTGCTCGTAACGACGCGACGACCTCCGTCGGCACGGCGGGCGCCGCGGACGGTGCCGCTCCTGCCTCGCGTGCCGAAGCGTGCGCGCGCCGTGCCGCCGCGGTGCGCGCTTGGGGAGCGGGTGGACGCCGCCCGCCATGCGATCCCTATCAAGAATGCTTGAGCAAGAACTCTTGATCAAGAACTCTTGAGAATGCTACGGTCCCTGCATGCGGCAGCCCGAGAGCATCAACAACCCCGAGCGGATCAGGGCGCTCGCGCACCCGATCCGGCTCGCCCTGCTCGACCACCTCGAGCGCGTCGAGGACGCGACCGCGACGCAGTGCGCGGAGGCGATCGGCGAGTCCGTGGCATCGTGCTCGTTCCACCTGCACACGCTCGCGAGGTACGGGTTCATCGAGCCCGCGCCGCGGCGGGGTCGGGAGCGGCCGTGGCGCAGCACGGTCGCCGACGGCTACGCGGTGAGGCCCAGCGACGAGGTGCCCGGCTCCCGGCACGCGGTCGCCGAGCTGGCGAGCATGCAGGTGATGCGGCAGGCCGAGCGGGTGCGCGCCTACCTCGCCACGATCGCCGACGAGGACGACGCCTGGGTCCAGGCAAGCCTCGTCACCTCGAGCACCTTCTGGGCCACCGCGGAGGAGACCGCGAGGCTCAGCCAGCACCTCCAGGAGGTCGCCACCGAGTGGTTCGGCGGCCGTGACGCCGACCCCACGGCACGCCCCGAGGGCGCCCGCCGCGTCCAGCTCTTCGCCACCGTCAACCCCGAGCCCACCACGAAGGAGGCGCGATGAGCGCCCTGGCCGTGCTCCGCCGTCGCCCCGCCGCCTGGCAGCACCAGCCGTTCCGTCGGCTGCTGCCCGCGTGGGTCTCGACCAACCTCGCCGACAGCGCCCTCTACCTCTCGGTCGCGGTCTGGGTGAAGGACCTCACCGGCTCCGACGCCGCCGCCGCGATCGTGTTCGCGGCGCTCGGGCTGGCGAACCTCACCGGGCCGCTCATGGGGCACCTGGTCGACAGGGTGTCCCGGCGGCCGGTCATGATCGTCGCGAACCTCGTCGGGGCCGCGCTCGTCGCGGCGCTGCTGCTCGTGACCTCCGCCTCGCAGCTGTGGCTCGTCTACGCCGTGATCTTCGGGTACGGCACGCTCAACGTGCTGACGGCCACCGCGCAGTCGGGCCTGCTGCGCGACATGCTGCCCGACGAGCACCTCGCCTCCGGCAACGGCCTGCTGTCGACGATCGACCAGGCGCTGCGGCTGGTGTCGCCGCTTCTCGGCACCGCGCTCTACGTCGCGCTCGGCCCGGCCGCGGTCGTGTGGGTGACGGTCGCGTGCTTCCTCCTCACCGCGCTGCTGCTCACCCGTGTGCACGTCCGCGAGACGCCGCCCGAGCCCAGCACCGACGCCTTCCTGAGGCAGGCCGGCGCGGGTTTCCGGCACCTGGCCGCCACGTCGCCGCTGGGTGCCGTCACCGTGCTGACCTCGGCCGCGTTCGCCGCGACCGCGATGCTCAACGTCGCGGTGTTCCCGGTCATCGAGCACGGCCTGCAGCTGCCGACGGCGTCGCTCGGTGTGCTCGTCAGCCTGCAGGGCGTCGGCGCGGTCGTCGCGGGCGCGACCGCCGCCACCGTCATCGGCAGGCGCGGCGAGGTGTGGACCCTCTCGGCCGGGCTCGGCCTGCTCGCGCTCGGCGCGGTGACGCTGCTGTCGGGCTCGCTCGCGCTCGTGCTGCCTGGCATCGCGGCCGTCGGGTTCGGCGTCACCTGGTGCGTCGTCGCGTTCGTGACGCTGCGGCAGCGTCTCACCCCCGCCCGCATGCAGGGCCGGACGGCGGCCGCCACGATGATGGCGCTCAACCTCCCCCAGGCGTTGCTCACCCTCGTCGGTGCGGCGCTGGTGGCGGCCATCGACTACCGGCTGCTCATCGCCGGCACCGTCCTGGTCGTGCTGCTCTCCACGGTCGGCGGCTTCGTCGTCGGGCGCCGCCCCGTCATCGTCCCGGCAGCCGATAGCGCGCCGGCGACCCCGTGACGGCGACCAGACCGTCGGCGACCAGCCCGGTGAGCGCGCGCGCTCGCTGGGCCTCGTCGTGCCACGCGGGCAGCGCCTCCAGCGGCAGCGGCTCGGTGGCCTCGCGCAGCGCCGCCATCAGCCGGCCGCGCACCTGCCGGTCGGTGCCCTCCCAGGCCTGGGTGCGCCGTCGGTCCGCGTACGGGTCCGGCGGGTAGCCGGCGGCGCGCCACGCGCACCGCTCGGCGACCGGGCACGCCTCGCAGCGCGGCGAGCGGGCCGTGCAGACGAGCGCACCCAGCTCCATGAGGCCGATGTTCCACAGCGCGCTGTCGGCCGGTCCCGGCGGCAGCAGGTCGCTCGCGCGCCGCTCCTCGGCGCGGCTGAGGCTCGGCGGCGGCAGCGGCAGCCCGTCCAGCAGCCGGGTGAGCACGCGCCGCACGTTGGTGTCGAGCACGGTGTCGCGCTCCCCGAAGGCGAACGCGCGCACCGCGGCCGCCGTGTAGCCGCCGACGCCCGGCAGGTCCAGCAGCGCCTCCCGGTCACGCGGCACCTCTCCGCCGTGCCGCTCGACGACGGCGACCGCCGTCCCGTGCAGCCGCAGCGCCCGCCGCGGGTAACCGAGCGTGCCCCAGGCGCGCAGCACCTCGTCGTGCCCGGCCGCGGCGAACGCGGCCGGCGTCGGCCACCGACGCATCCACGCCCGCCACACCGGCTCGACGCGCGCGACCGGTGTCTGCTGCAGCATCACCTCCGACACCAGCACCGCCCACGGCGACGTGCCCGGCTCGCGCCACGGCAGGTCGCGGCGGTGCGCGGCGTACCACGCGGTCACCGCGTGCCACAGCGCCGGCCGGGGGTCGTCGTCCACGCGCACAGTCTCGCCCGCGCGGCGGGTGCCTCGTCACCGACGCGACACCAGCGCACGCCGGAGCGCGGCTGCGGGACCCGCACGGGAGGCTGCAGCACTTTCTGCCGGGCGCCCGCGGAATGTCTCCCGAGGTCCGCGCCGCGGCTCGGATACCGTCGCGACCATGGCGCGGACGACCGACCGCACGACCCGAGGACCTGCGTCCTCCGGTCGGGGTCGCACCGCACCCACGTCACGGACGCGGCAGCAGCCGGGCGCGCGATCGAGCGCGGCTAGCCGCACCGGCGCAGCGCCCCGCACGGGTGCGCGCGCGACGTCGACGCCACCCCGCCGGCCTGCCGGTGGACCGCACCGTCCGAGCCCGGCGACCCTGCGCCGTCGTCGGGTCGTCGCGCTGGTGCTCGTCGTCGCGCTGCTGACCGGGCTGGCCCTCGGGGTGCGCGCCGCCTACCTCGCGATCACCGCGGCGGCCGCCGACGACCCGGTCACCGTCGACACCCCCGAGGTCACCAGCGCCCCGGAGGACGCCGAGACCACCGGGCCGCCGACCGACGACGAGCTCGCCAACCCGGTCGACTGCGTGCCGGGCGCGGTGGCCGTGTCGGTGGGGCTGCCGTCGAGCACGCTGGCGCGCGGGGCGTCGACGTCGCTGCCGGTCACCGTGACCAACACCGGGCCGGTGCCGTGCCTGGTCGACGTCGGGCGCGCCCAGCTCGTGGTCGAGATCCACTCCGGCGACGACCTCGTGTGGAGCTCGCAGCACTGCGGCCGCGGCGAGCGCCGCGTGCTGCTCGACATCGACGGCGAGGACGTCACCACGTTCGAGTGGGACGGGCACCGGTCCTGGCCGTCGTGCCCCGCCAAGCGGCCGGTCGCCGAGCCGGGCACCTACCGCGCCGTCGTCACGCTGACGAGCGCCGAGGGTGGCGGCACCGAGCTCGCGACCACGGAGAGCGTCTTCACCGTGCGGTGAGCCGCGCCGTCGGCGACCGGGCGTGCGGGTCTAGGAGAACCGCTCCAGCAGGCTCGACTCCGCCTGGCGGGAGAGCCCCTCACGGACGGCTCGCGCGCGCTGCGCACCCACGCCGTCGACCACCTCGAGGTCCTCGATCGTGGCCGAGAGCATCTTCTGCAGCGACCCGAAGTGCTCGACGAGGGCGGAGACGACCGACGCCGGCAGCCGCGGGATGCGCATGAGCATCCGGTAGCCGCGGGGCGCGATCGCCGAGTCGAGCGCCTCGCCCTGCCGGCCGCCGAGGCCGAGGACCCGGGCGATGAGCGAGAGGTCGAGCAGCTGGGAGGAGTCGAGCGCCGCGAGGTCGGCGAGCACGTCGTCGATCGTGCGGGCGGACCGCTCGTCGAGGTAGTCGCGGATGACCAGCTCCAGCCCGGTGCCGATGCCGCCGCTCATCTCGTCGAACTGCAGCTCCAGCAGGCGGCCGTTGGTGCCGAGCTCGATGACGTAGTCGGAGATCTCGCCCGAGATGCGCCGCACCATCTCCAGGCGCTGCACGACGGCGGCGACGTCGCGGACCGTGACGAGGTCCTCGATCTCGAGCGCGGACAGCGTGCCGGCCACCTCGTCGAGGCGCTCCTTGTACCGCTCGAGCGTGGCGAGGGCCTGGTTGGCGCGGGAGAGGATCGCGTCGGAGTCCTCGAGCACGTAGCGCTGCGAGCCGACGTAGAGCGCGACGATCCGCATCGACTGGCTGACGGAGATCACAGGGAAGCCGGTCTGCTTGGCCGCCCGCTCGGCGGTGCGGTGGCGGGTGCCGGACTCGCTGGTCTCGATCGCGGCGTCGGGGAGCAGCTGCACGGCGGCGCGCAGGATCCGCGTGGCCTTGGCGTCGAGCACGATCGCGCCGTCCATCTTCGCGAGCTCGCGCAGGCGGGTCGAGGAGAACTCGACGTCCAGCTCGAAACCACCGGTGCAGATCGACTCGACGACGTCGTCGTAGCCGAGCACGATCAGCGCGCCCGTGCGGCCGCGGAGGATCCGCTCCAGCCCGTCACGCAGCTCGGTTCCCGGCGCGACCCAGCCGAGGATCTCGCGCAACGACGGCGTGGACAACTCCGCACTCCCATCCCGCGTCCGATCCGGCCTGGGGTGAGTCTATGCGGGGGATCGACCCGGTGAGCGCTGCTGTTGCGGACCTGTGACCCTCGGGAGGGCCGGTCGCGCACGACCGGCCCTCCCTCGGCTCATCGGGTGACGCGACGTCGCACCGCGAGCGCGGCGGACCCGATCGCCATGAGCAGCAGCGCGACTGCCGGCAGCGTCGCATCGGGCGCGAACCCGGTCGATGGCAGCGCTGACGCCGGTGGCGCGGGCGGGACCGCGATCGGTGCGCAGGCGGTGCCCTGCGCCTCGAGGCCGTTGTGCTGCACGGTCGCCACGTTGCGCAGTCCGCCGGCCTGGTCGCCGTCGGCGCAGCCGGAGACGTCCTGCGCGCGCTCGCCGGGGGCCAGCGATGTGGACACGTGCACCAGGAACCGGTGCGTCGCGCCTGCGGCGAGGTCGACGTCGGTGGCGATGGCGTTCGCCGCGGCGTCCGGCTCGGTGCCGAGTCCTGTGAACGCGCCGGAGGTCGTGACGTCACCCGGGTCGGTGTTGGTGACCTCGACGTCCTCCACGGCCAGCAGTGGGTCGAACCGGAGCTGGTCGAACAGCGAGTACACGCCTGCTGCGGCCCCTGCGTTCGTCACGTCGATCGCGTAGGTGACCGCGTACGAGTCACCATCGCTCTCGACCTCGCCGACGAGCGACTTATCGATCGTGATCGACGGCAGCTCGGCGCAGGCCTGGTCGTCCTGGGTCCGCCCGTCGCGGCCGGTGAGCGTCGAGACGTTGTTGAACGCACGGTCGGAGTCGTCGCCGCTGTCGCCGCACGCCGTCGGGTCGTCGGGGCTGCCCGCGCCCTCGAGCGACAGCGGCACCGACGCGACGACGGCCAGCACGTAGCGGTGCGGCGCGTAGTCCGCATCACCGTTGCCTGCGAGCGGCACCGCCGTCGCGATCCTCGTGCTGTCCTGGCCGTCCCACGCCGGGTCGGCGAGCTCGACGCCGTCGGGCGCCTCGGTGACCTCAGCCGCCACCACGGAGGCCTGCTCGGTGAAGTGCAGCTCGTCGTCCAGCGAGTAGCTCGTCGCCACGCCGGTGCTGTTGGTGACGTCGATCGCGTACACGACCTCCCAGAGCCCGTCGCCGACCGGTGTCGCCGACAGCAGAGACTTCTCGTGCACGGGGGTGCCGTCCACCTCGAAGCCCGCGGGGTCGCAGTTGATCGTCGGCGGCTGCTCGGCATCCGCCGGCTGGTCCGCCGTCGCGCATGCCGTGTTGACGACCGGACCCTGGACGCCGTCCGTGAGCTCGATCTCGAGCTCGTGGGCCTCGGAGGCCCCCGGTTCGAGCTCGTCGACCGTGAAGGAACCCAGCTCCGGTTGGCGGTCGTCGCTCACCTCGACGTTGGTGAGCGTGCCCTGACCGGTGTTCTCGACGACGATCCGGTAACGGATCGTGTCGCCCGCCTGGAAGAGGGGGTAGTCCTCGACCGTGTTCGCGTCGTGCCACTCGCCGTCGGTGCCCAGCACGTACTTCTTCAGAGCCGCCGAGTAGGTGTTGGCGATCGTGATGGGCGCCGACGTGCGCATCACGAGCTCGGTGTGCTCGGCCCTGGCCTGGGCGCGGTTGACGAGCACGTCACCGCCGTCCATGCCCTCGGTGACGATGCCCACGACGAACTGCTGCGTGGCACCCGGCGCCAGCTCGGGTGCGATGACGCGCACCGCTGTGGCATCCGGTGTGAAGGTCGTCGTCCAGCCGACCGTGTTGCCGACCGCGTCACCCGCGGAACCGTTCGACGGATCGGCCGGGTCGTCGCTCAGCGTCGCCGGGTCAGCGGTCGTGTAGTAGACCACCGCGCCATCCACGGCCTCGACGCCCGTCAGCTCGTAGCTGCCCGAGAAGCTCGTTCCCCGGTCGTCGCCCAGGTACGGGAGGATGTCGATCGTGTCGGTGAACGCCTGCGGCACCGGGTCGTCGGAGGCGATGGTCACGGTCCACGAGCCCTCGCCGCTGCCCGACCCGTCGGGGTTGGGGATGTAGGGCGAGTCCGGGGTCTTGCCGATCGAGGTCGTGCCCGACGTCGTGACCGTGACCTGCGCGGTCGCGGGCTGGCTGGTGGCGCCGCCGACAGACGCCGTCGCCGTGTTCTCGAGCACCGACCCCGGGTCGACGTCAACCGGCATCGCCTGGTAGGTGAGCGCCTGCACGGCGTTGGTCGGCACGCCGTCGAGCGTCCAGGTCAGCACCTGGGCGCCGTCGCCGTTCGTCGAGACGCTCGGCTCCGGGGCCGCGCTGCCCGCGACGTACTCCATGCCCACCGGGAGCGTGTCGACGATCTCGAAGTCGTCCACGGTCTCGGGGATCGCGCCCGTGCCGTTCGCCGAGTACTCCAGCGTGTAGACCGCGGGCTCACCGGGCGCGACGACCGAGCGATCGACCGACTTCGCGATCGCCGGCGTCGCGGCGATGATCCGCACGACGTCGCGGCCGTTGCCGATGAACGGGTAGCGCAGCCCAGGTGTCGGCAGCGCGTTGCCGACGTCGGCCGGGTCCGTGCTGCGGTTCGGCTCGGACCACGTGCCGTCCTCGGCGATCGAGCCCCACTGCCAGATGTCCTGACCGACCTCGACGTCCTCGGCCACGCGCTGCTCCACGCGCAGCGGCGTGTTCTGCGGGCCACCGGCGATCATCGAGAACGGATAACGTGCTCGCACGGCGCGGACGCCGGTGAGGTCGGCAGGCGGCTCCGTGGTCCAGCCCCCCTCGGTCGCGCACGAGAAGGCGTTCGGGTCGTAGGAGCCGCTCGCAGGATCGAGCAACGTCGACGGCCCGGTCCAGTACTCGAGCACGAGTCCGTCGTCCTGCGTGTAGGGCGTGCCACCCCAGCCGCGCTCCAAGCGGGCGCTCTCGAATGCCAGATACCGGGTGTCGAGCACGACGCACTGCGAGATCGCGGTGGTGCCTGGCAGGGCACGCTCCGACCACGTGTTGGTGTTGACCGACTCCACGGGCGTGCCCGGCGCGACCTCGAACAGGTTGCTCCACCAGCTCCCCGTGTCCACGCCGGAGTACTCCGGGCGCCAGGCGTTCGACCATGAGCCTCGGACGAGCTGCCGGCTCGCGCCGTTGTTCTCGGCATCGTCGACGTCCGTGGCGCCGGATCCTGGAGCGACGTAGGTGGGGGTGCTCGCGGACAGCTCGATGGCCGAGTTCTGGGTACCGAGCTTCGTCAGCCAGATCGATCCGCTCGCGACCGCGACGCTGTCGGTCGGAAGAGGCCTGCCGGTCGAGTCGTGCGTGGGAACCTGCACCAGCGAGTAGTCGATGCCGGTGAGCGTCAGCTCGAACGCGCCCGGCGCCGCCTGCGTGAGGGTGCAGTCGTCGACGAACGGGGCGACCCGCTCCGGGTGCTCGGCGCTCGCTCCCGACCAGGGGTGCCCGGTCGCACCCGCCCCGGTGAACGGCGTGCAGAGGTCGGCACCGGCCACGATCGCTTCGCCGGTCGCCGCGCTGACGTCGAGCGTGTAGCTGACCGAGTCGGGTCCTGGCTCGCTGCCGGCGTCGAGGAACAGGGTCCACTCGAAGTCGAAGTCGACCGTGTCCTCGCCCCAGGTGGTGCGCGACGTCGCCTGCTCCCACCGGATGTCCATACCGAAGGGGTTGGTGATCGGGATCGGCGTCAGGTCCACGCGCTGGCCCGCGATCTCGCCCGACGCGACGACCTCGTCGCCCGTCACGCCGTCGACGCGGATCGGCGTCAGGATCGCCGCTGCGGTGCCCTGGTCGAGCGTGCCCAGGTTGCACACGAGGGTTCGGCCGTCGTCGGAGATCGACGAGATCGGCTCGACGCCGTCGACGAGACAGACGCTCGGCACCTCGGCGAACACACCGTGCTCGGTGGTCGCCGTGAACGTCACGTCGTCCACCGGGTCGTTCGACGGCGCCGGGGCGTCGTCGTTGACGTTGACGTGCCAGATCGCGTTGACGACGTCACCGTCGGAGACGATCGACGGCGTCCCCTCCTCCCAGGCTCCGGTGATCTCGTAGACCGGTACAGCGCTCGCAGGCAGAGCCGAACCGGCCATCGCCATCGTCCCCGCGAGCAGTGCCGCCGAGGCCACTCTCCCCGCCTGCCGACCACGAGACCGAGGTCCCGGTGGGGCCGTCGATCCTCGCGTCGACCCAGTCCGATCTGGACCGCCCCCGAAGACCGCACGCCGAATCAACCGTCGCATATCGCCCTCTCTGCTCCCTGCTCAGGGAGCCGATGCATATGCTTCGGTGAGATCGGCCGGTGCTCCGGTCGTCACTCTCGATTTCATCACCGATTTCATCAACCCGGTTCGCAGGCCCGCTCTTTCGCGAGCCTGTGAGCCGCTGCTAGCGTCGACGGCGTTGTCAAGAGCGGGTCATGGTGCAGGGGACGCCACGGTCGGCGCTCCGCACCGAACGATCACCACAGGGGGACGTCGGGCGTGGGCCTCATCAGCGACCTCGAGGTCTCCGAGGCGCTCGAGGGACTTGATATCCGTACGATCGAGCGCGCGAGCGACGAGCTCTGGTACGACCTCCCGGTCCGATTCGCAGAGCCGCTGCTGCGCGCCGTCGCACGACTGGACGACGCAACGGTCGAGGCACATCCACGGCTGCTGCTCGCCGCATTCTTCGCCCATGCGTTCATCAGCTTTCCCGGAGACGTGAGCCTCGCCCGCGCGCGCCACTTCTACCTGACGCGTGGCCCGCACTACGCGGCACGTCTCGCGGCGTTCCGAGATCCGGGTGATCTCGTCGCAGCCGGCATGGCCGCGATGATCGGCGCGCGCATGCGCGGGGCCCTCAGCACCGCCGAACGCATCGGCGAGCGCGTCGAGCACCTCATGGGTCGTGTGGACGTGTACGCCCACCTGCCCTGGAGCCGTCACCGCAGCGGGAGCAGGCCGGGTTGGGTCGCTGCCCAGCGCGCCTTCGTCGCGCTCTTCGACGGCCGGTGGGATGACGCGATCGGCTTCCTCAACCGTGCCTTCCTCGAGATCGGTCCGCCGCCGCACCATCACGTCGCCGGCGTCAACGCCTGCGCGAACCTCGTCTTCTTCAACGCGTGTCACGGCTACACGAGCAGGGCTCGGGAGTGGCTCGTCGAGCTCCAGCAGCTGCCACCTGTCCCGGAGCCGATCGCGCACCTCGCCATGATGGGCGCCGATCTGGGGCGGGCGTGGCTCGCCATGGACGAGATGGACCTGCCCAGAGCGACCGAGGCTGTCGACGCCGCCGGGGTGGCCACGGACCAGGTGGAGCACTGGCCGTGGATCGCCTCGACGCGGGCGCGGCTGGACCTGCTGCTCGACCAGCCGGTCGCGGGACTCGCTCGGCTGGAGGAGGCCTGCACCGCGCACGGCGTCACGCTCTCGGGGGCTCCCGGCGGTGGCGTGGTGCAGCGCGCGTTCGCCGAGCTGCGGCTGGCCGAGGGCAACGGCACGACGGCGATCGAGCTCGCGCGGCAGGGCAGGTCGCCCGCGTATGTCGCGCCCGCCGCGGCACGCGCCTACCTGCTTTCCGACGAGCCGCGGCGGGCGATCCGTGTCGCGGCCCACGCCCTTCGTGCGCACACGATCGGGCCGCGTGCGGCGCTCGATCTCCAGCTGTCGTTGGCGATCGCCTACCTGCGGGTGGGCGACGCCGACGCCGCACGCGAGTGCGCCGAGCATGTGCACGCGATGTTCCAGGTCGTGGGCGATCGCACCGTGTTCCGCGATGTCGAGCCGAGCGAGCTCCAGATGATCTGGGCCGTCGCACCTCGATCATCGGCGATGGTGCACGAGGGCCGTGCCTGGCGGCGGGCGAAGCCCCGCATCGTCTCGCTCACGGCACGCGAACGGCTCGTCCTCGAACACCTGGCAGGCGAGGCCAGCGTCGTCGACATCGCGGCACGGCTCACGGTCGCCGTGTCCACGGTGCGGTCACAGGTCCGCAGCATCTATCGCAAGCTCGAGGTGCGCAATCGCGAGGACGCGGTGGCGCAGGCCGTCGCGCTCGGACTGCTGCACGGCCGGCCGCCGCTCGACGGAGACGTGGCGACCGCGCCGAGGGCCCCCTGCTAGCCAGTCACGCGAGCGCGGCCACGACGGCGGAGCGCAGGTCGGGCGCCTCGGTCACGTCCATGCCCGCGGGGGCGCCGCCGAGCAGGTCTGAGCGGGCCGGCACGATCGCGCGGCTGAAGCCGAGGCGGCGGGCCTCGGCGAGCCGCCGGGCCGTGCCGACGACGGTGCGGAGCTCGCCGGCCAGGCCGATCTCACCGACTGCGACCAGCCCCTTGAGCAGCGGCTCGTCGCGGCGCGAGCTGACGATCGCGAGCGCGACCGCCAGGTCGACCGCGGGCTCGGTGGCCCGGGAGCCGCCCACGGTCGAGACGTAGGTGTCGTGGCTGCTGGCGTCCAGGTGCAGCCGGGCCGACAGCACCGCGAGCGTCATCGCGACCCGGGACGAGTCCAGGCCGTGCGTCGCCCGGCGGGGCTGCGGTGCGGTGGTCTTGGCGAGCAGCGCCTGCACCTCGATCGGCATGGGACGGCGGCCATCGAGGGTGACCGTGACCGCGCTGCCCGCCACTTGCTCGCGGCCGCCGGACAGGAACAGCCCCGATGGGTCCGGCAGGCCGTGGATGCCTCGCTCGTCCAGGGAGAAGCAGCCGACCTCGTCGACCGACCCGAACCGGTTCTTCACGGCGCG
>Ga0164243_10012837_pt1 | contig 11827 bp, 5 predicted proteins | sample OricompcompostOP_FD_108781 | JGI IMG/M metagenome (GOLD analysis project Ga0164243, IMG submission 108781) | Organic Plus compost microbial communities from Emeryville, California, USA - Original compost - Organic plus compost (OP) | ecosystem: Engineered > Solid waste > Mixed feedstock >...
ATTTTTTGCATTGCGGAAAAAGCCCCGTTCGCCTCGCGGTTGTCACCGCAGCCCCCAGCGCCCGCCCCAGGGCGCACAAAGCGAAACAAGGCCCTTCCGCCGTCTGATTTACAGGCAATGCAAGTCTGAGGCCAAAATTGGGCGTGTCGTTTCAGGACACCGGCGCGGCCCGCGATACGGCTCAGTTCCGGAAAAGCCCCCTGCCCCTCGGCGTTTCTAGGGGACGGACCCCAATTTCCGCTGGATTCAGGCTCTACACCCCTTTTGTCTGCGCGGGGCCGAGTGTGATTGCGATGCTACACTCCGAAACCTGTCCAAAAATGGGATTTCAGGGCGGGAGGGACCGGTCCGCTCGATGCGGAATACGGCTCCGCGACGCGAAATTCCGTGGCCTGAGGGAGGCTCAGGACTCCCCCACGGATGCGCACGGCCGGGGTGCAACTTTTGCGAGTGCGAAAGCGGCCAAGCCTCCCGGGCCGCCGCGAGCCGCCTAACCCTGGGTGTCCAGATAGCGCGCCTTCTGCTCGTTCAAGGACTCGCCGCCGTTGATCTTGACGTCCCAGGTTGCGGGCGGGTTCAGCACCCCCTTGCCCGTCCCGACGCCCGTCACGCTGAGGTAGTAGGCCCCCGCGTGCATGTCGTAGGCCTCACTCCACGTCTCGTCGAACAGCGCGACGGTGATGAAGTACTCGCCCTCGGCCAGGTCGAGCCGCTCGATCACCAGCTGCAGCCGGCCGGTGTGCTCGCCATGCGGCAGATCGAGCCCGCCGACGCTGGTGTTGGTGTCGTAGACGACCGTCTCGTCCGCCGCGACGATGGAGATGCTGGCCTTGGGCGACAGCACCTCAGGGCTGGCCGTGTAGCTGAACTCGATCATCAGCCCCTCGCCGGAGGCGATCTCGTAGGTCGGACCGTAGTCGAGGTCCATCAGCACGACGTCGTGGATCTGCGCCTTCTGCGAACCGAACCGGTTGACGTTGTATTCCAGGACCGTCCCGTCCTCGGTACGGACCGGCGACACCAATTCCGGATCGGGCTCGACGTCGGAGGCCGTGAACGAGGCCTCGTACTGGCTCATGACCTCGGCGGTCGGGCCCATGGCCACCATGCGGCCCTTCCGGAGCAGGATCAGCTCGTCGCAAAGGGCGTGGATCTGCTCGGGGTCGTGCGACACCAGGAATATGGTGCAGCCGGCCTTCTTGAACTCCGCGATGCGGTCGATGCACTTCTTCTGGAACGCGACGTCGCCGACGGCCAGCACCTCGTCGATCAGCAGGATGTCCGGGTCGATGTGGGCCGCCACGGCGAAGGCCAGGCGCATCCGCATCCCGGAGCTGTACATCCGGATCGGGCTGTCGATGAACTCCTCCAGCTCGGCGAAGGCGACGATGTCGTCGAACCGCGCCCTCACCTCCTCGGTGGTCATCCCGGCGATGACGCCGCCGATCATGACGTTCTCGCGGCCCGTCAGGTCCGAGGTCATGCCTGCGCCCAGGTCGAGCAGCGCTCCGATCCGGCCGCGCGCTTCGATGGAGCCTTCCTCGGGCTTGCCGACGCCGCCGATCAGGCGGAGCAGGGTCGACTTGCCGGCGCCGTTTCGCCCGATGACGCCCACCACTCGCCCGTGGGGAACGGTGAAGCTGACGTCCTTGAGCCCCCAGAAGCGCTCCTGCTTCATGTTGCGGAAGCCCTTGAGCACCGCCTCCTTGAACGTGGACGGACGGTCGACGCCAGGCTTGCGGAACTGCTTGCCGACCCCCCGGACGATGATCGCCGGTTCGCTCATAGATCGTCCACCAGCTGCAGAATGGCCCGGTTGAAGAAGGCGTAGCCCGCCGCACAGGCCGCGAGTCCGAAGACCAGCACCGCGGCGAGATCGCTGAAGTCGGGCCAGCGATGCTGTATCAGTATCTCGCGATAGGCTTCGAGCAGAACCGCCATGGGATTATAGGTATAGAGGAACTGGATTTCCTCCGGAGCATTGTTGGCGCGGTAGAACACCGGCGTCATGTAGAAGCCGAGCATAACGAAAATCAGCAGCAGATGCTGGACGTCGCGAAAGTACACGAAGGCGGCGGACGTCAGATAGACGAGCCCGAGGGTGAGCACGAACTGGACGATCATCACCAATGGCAGCGCGGTGACCGAAAGGCCCATGCCGCCGCTGTCCACATACGCGAACAGCAACAGCACCGGCAGGGCCAGCACGTAATGGATTCCGTTGCTGGCGACCGTGAGCAAAGGCAGCACCGAGACCGGGAATCCCGGCCGCCTCACCAGTTCCGTATTCGCGCCGATGGCGGCGGTGGATCCCGTGAGCGCCGAACTGAACCAGCTCCACGCCAGGACGCCCGTAAAAACAAAGGCGGTGTAGTGCGGTATGTTCAGCGGAACGACCGTACCGAACAGAAAACTGAAGATCAGCAGCTGACTGAGCGGGTTCAGAAGCGACCAGCCGATGCCAAGGTAGGACCGTTTGTAACGGATCTTCAGCTCACGGACGGTAAGCTCGCGCAGAAGATCCCAGCGTTGCTGGAGCCTGGAACCGCCGGATGTGTCGCTCAATAGTGACATCGCGCAGAAGGTTGTCCTCTACTTCGGCTGCGTCGTGCTCGATCGCCGGAGGGCGTACTCACAAAAGCGCCCTGCAGTTTAGCCGCAAAGCCGCGCTGCAGGCTACGAATAGCGCCTCAAAGGTGTCTAAATGACCTCAGTCCACCGTGGCGAGCAAAATGGGCGCCAGCCGACCGTCGGCCGGCGCTTGCCCGGCCACCGCCACGCTGGGAAAGTGCCCGGAACGGGTCATGGCGACGGCCCGGACGCTTGGCCTGGGGTTTGCACCGGCGAACGGCGAATGGACAGGTTTGGAACGACGCATGATTGACCCGCTCGACCGTACGCCTGCCGCCGGCGCCGCTCTGGCCGATCCGAAGCCCGCGCCCGATCCCTTCAGCATCGGGGTGGTGATCCCGGCCCGCAATGCGGAAGCCACGATCGAGGCCACCCTGGATTCCCTGCTCGCGCAGACCCACGCCGCCTGGCGCGCGATCATCATCGACGACGGCTCCACCGACCGGACGCGCGAGGTCGCCCAGGCCTACGCCGCGCGCGATCCCCGCTTCACGGTCGTCGAGGGCCCCGCGCGCGGCGTCAGCGCGGCCCGCAACCTCGGCATCTCCCTGGTGGAGGAGCCGTGGCTGATGTTCCTGGACTCCGACGACACCATCCTGCCGGAGATGATGGGCCGCCTGATCGGGCGCCTTCGGGACGCGCCGGCGGCGGACGCGGCGCATTGCGCCTGGACCTACACCGACTGGGACGGCGCGGTGATCGGGACCAGCCGCTGCGAGGTCGACGACGTCGACCTGTTCCCGATCCTGTCGACCTACTGCGTCTTCGCCATTCACACCTGCATCGTGCGCACCTCGATCGTCACCGCGGTCGGCGGGTTCGACGAGAGCCTGCGGACCAGCGAGGACTTCGACCTCTGGCAGAAGATCGCCCGCACGGGCGCGCGCTTCCTGAAGGTTTCGGACGAGCTCTCGATCTATCGCATGCGCCGCCAGGCGAGCTGGTTCGATCCCGCTCCCTTCGCCGCCGACGCGCTGAAGGTGGTCCGGCGGGGCCACGCCGCCGATCCGCGGCTGCCGCAGGACCTCGTCGCGGCGGAGCACGCGGGCGGCGCGCCGGCGGAGAACCTGCCTCACGCCGAACTCGGCATCGTGCTCTATGCGTCGGCGATCGCCGCGGCGCGCGGGGCCGATGCGCGTCCGCTGCTCGACCTGGTCGACCGCGGGAAGATCCAGTACGTCGAGCCCGCCGCCGTCGCCGACGCCCTGCGCAAGGCCGTGCCCCTGGTGCATTGCCTGCCGCGCACCGCTTGGCCGCAGCTCTGGCCGGAGGTCGAGCCGACCGTCACCGCGTTCTGCGAGGCGATCGAGGAACGCTTCAACCTGCCCCGCTTCGCCGCCAAGGCCCGCAACGAGATCGAGAAGAGCGTGATCGCCGAGATGGCCGCGGCTCTGCCCCTGGAGGAGCGGAAGACCCGCATCATCCACATGGGCGCCAACGCCGCCCTGTACGTGGAAGTGACGGAGCCGCTGCACGACCTGCCGGCGCCGGGCGTGGAGCGGATGGTCTGCGCGGTCCACTGCCAGGGCAAGCTCATGGGCGAGTTGGCGCTGCCGGTCTGCGGCGGCGCGGTCTCCGCGGCCGGCCTTTCAGACGCCATCGCCCAGAACTTCGCCTGGGCGCTCCTCGAAGCCAGTCTCTCTCGCAGCGTCTACCCCGGCCTCGAACGGGTGAAGGAAGGCGGCGGCTGGACGATCAAGCGGGGCGGGGCGACCCTGGCCGCAGATGTGGGCGCCCCCGAAGGCGGGGAGCTGCACAGCCGCATCGGCTGGACCGTGATGGCCCAGGAGGTGCTCGGCCTGCCGGACTGGACGCTCGAGAAGATCAACAACCCCCAGGCGCAGCCCTCCGGCGACGCCGGGCTGCGCCGGCCCGCGGCGCGCATGAATTTCGTCGAGCTCACCGAGCCGATCCCCACCCTGACCGGCGCTTCGGGCGAGGTCGAGGTGATGGGCACGATCGGCGGCGCGCCGCTCGTCCTGACGCGCCTGGCCGTCCAGGGCGGCGAGGTCGCAGGATCGGCGATCCGCGCGGCCCTGCTCGACCGGGCCAAGTTCGAACTCCTGCTCCTCACCGTGCGCGAAGGCGTGCTCGGCTGGGCGCTGGACGATCCTACGCCGCTGCACCAACGGCTGCGCCAGCGCGCACAAGCGCGCCGCAACCGCGAGCCCCCCGCCTTCGAACTTATCGCGGGCAGCCTGGAGCCGGAGGCAGCGGCCCTGTTCGCCCGCTATTTCGGCAGCATCGCATCGGCCGGCGAGGGATCGCTGATCGTCGTCGGCGGACCGCCGCACGTCCTGCCGGGCACGCCCGCGGCGCGGCGCTGCGACCTGCCGCCCGAAGCGCTGGACGACATCCTGTCCTCGCTGGCGCCGGGGCAGCCTGCGATGCGGCTGGGCCAAGGGCCGGCGCGGCGCGCCATCTACCTGCCCGAGTTCCGCGCGCACGAGGAAGCCTCGCCCTCCAAGCCGTGGGCCGACCTCAAGGCCTATTTCGAGGACCTGTTCCAGCAAGAGGACCCCTGGAACTACACCTCGCCCTACGAGCAGACGAAATACGAGCAGACCCTGGACGCCATCCCGCGCAAGACCTACGCGCGGGCGCTCGAGGTGGGCTGCGCGGAGGGTCATTTCACGGCCCAGCTCGCCCCGCGAGTGAAGAGCCTGGTGGCCGCGGACATCTCGCCGACCGCCCTGGCGCGCGCAGCGGTGCGCTGCAAGGGCGCGGGCGAGGTGTCGTTCCTGCAGCTCGACCTCACCAAGGACGAACCGCCGGGCGGGTTCGACCTGATCGTCTGTAGCGAAGTGCTCTACTACATGGGCGACCGCGACGGCCTGAAGGCGGCGACGCGAAAGCTGATCGAGGCGCTGGCGCCCGGCGGCCTGCTGGTGGCCGCCCACGCCAATCTGGTGGCGGACGCCCCCAACGAGTGCGGGTTCGACTGGGACCTTCCCTACGGCGCCAAGGTCATCGGAGAGACGTTCGCCAGCAGCGGGAAACTGGTGTTCCAGTCCGAGGTGCGCACGCCGCTCTACCGGATCCAGGTCTTCCGCCGGAAGACCCTGTTCGACAAGGTGGCCGGCAAGCTCCATCGTTCCGCGCCCGCCATCGTCCAGGCCCGGCTCGGCCAGCTCGACGAGGACGTCGAGCGCTACGTGCTGTGGGAAGGCCGGCCGGCGCGCGACGAGTCGATCACGACGTCGCGGCTGCCGATCCTGATGTACCACCGCGTGGCGCCCGCCGGCCCCGAGCCCTTGGATCAATGGCGGCTGACGCCCGAGGCGTTCGACGAGCAGCTCGCCTATCTGAAGGCGGAAGGCTACGAGACCGTCAGCTTCGCGGAGTGGCGGGCCGCGCGGCGGGCCTCGACGCCGCTGCCCGGCAAGCGGGTGCTGATCACCTTCGACGACGGCTTCGCCGACTTCGAGGAATACGCCCTGCCGGTCCTGCAGAAGCACGGATTCAGCGCCACCATCTTCATGCCCACCGACCTGATCGGCCACGCCGCGATTTGGGATTCCTGGGCCGGCGAGCCGCTGAAGCTGATGGACTGGGACGCCGCCCGCCGGCTGCAGGCGGCGGGGATCGAGTTCGGCTCCCACGCCGCCAGCCATCCTCGCCTGACGGAGGTGTCTCCGGCGCAGGTGGTGGCGGAAGCCTATCGCTCGCGCGGGGCGCTGCAGCGGGAACTGGGGATCGTCGCGGACTCCATCGCCTATCCCTTCGGCGACTTCGACCCGGCGGTGGTCAGGCTGACGGCGGCGGCCTCCTACGGCCATGCGGTCACCACGCGCGACTGCCGCAGCAATCTGGACGAAGGCGACCTGGTGCTGTCGCGCGTGGAGGTGTCCGGGCTGCAGCCGATGTCCCGCTTCATCGCCAACCTGAACGCGTAGAACCCGTCCCGATTGGCTTGAGGGACAAACGGGCTCGCATCGCCACCGGGAAGGCCTCTGGAGCGTAGTTAGCCGCGCCTTAAGGGGCTGGCCTATAAGGGATGAGGCTGGGACTCAGGGCGATGTTCAGGGCGGGGTGACGGGTGGCTAAGCCGCATCTTGTGGTGGTCGAGAGCTATGACGGCGTACTCGAATCCACCACCGCCAGTGCGGCCGCGAGGGCCCTTGGCCTGCCGCTAGCCGAGCTCGCCGAGCGGACGGACTGCGATCTCACCCTGCTCGACTGGGACGACTGGCGCGCCTACGAGGCTCACCCCGACGCCTTCACGCGCTGGATCCCGTTCCCATCCACACGGCCGCTCGCCGAACCGGACACCCGCAGGGCGCGCTTCCGCGCCGCCCGCGTGCGCAACCTGTCGGTGGCGCCGACGGACCCCGAGACCGGCAGGCCGCTCGCCAAAGGCTTGAGCCTGCGCACGCATGGGCTGCTGGCCGAGAGCGATCCCCTGTTCTTCGCGTCCTATCTGCTCGATGCGCAGCTGGAGGCCCTCCACCGGGAACGTCCGATCGACGCGGTGCTGCTGCCCATGTGGGGCGGGCTCGGCTATGTGCCCCAACTCTCGGCCGCCACCGGCGCCGGGCTGAAGGGCGTGCGCTTCGCGGTCCTGGTCACCGACACCTCCCGCAACCGGCAGGAGGCGAACGGCGAAGGCCTGTGGACCCGTCCGGCGATCACCCGCCGGCAGATGGAGGACCTCTCCCTCGCCCTGGCCGACCTGGCGATCTGCTTCGGCCCCCGCAGCGAGCGGATCGCCAGCGATGGGGCCCCGGACGCTCCCCGCGTGACCGCTCCCCGGCGGGTCGAGGCCGCCGTCGTGCGCGCCATCGAGGCGGCGGCCCAGGCCCGGCCCGCGGTCGCCCCCGCCGCCCTGGTGCTGGCCGAGCCGCTGCAGCCGGCCAGTGGGGCGCTGGTCGCGCTGGACGCGGCCAAGCGCCTCCGCGACCGGCAGGCCGCCCTGCCCGGCCCGATCTTCGCGCCCGGCGGCGACATGGTGTTCGCTCCGCAGAAGCCCCGCGACTTCCGCGGCTACTGGTCCGGCCGCGGCTGGGTGCGGGAAATGGTCGACGCCGGCCTGTGGGCCTGGAGCGAGCCCCCCGCCGCCGCGGGGTTGGTCGCCCTGCACCCGACGCTGTTCGACCACCTGCCCGACATCTGGACCGACCTGGCCGAGGGGCGGCTGCCGATCCTTTCCCCCGCCGCGGCCGAAGGGCTCGCGCCGGGCGCCGAGCTTCCGCGCGGCGTGCTGCTCGCCGGCGAACCGACGCCCGACGGGCTGGCGGAGGCGATAGAGCGGACAGCCGCCTTGTCGCCGGCGGACCGCGAAGCGCTGCGGCAGGAGACCTGCAAGGCGGTGGTCGCGGGGCTGACGGGAAGCGAACCGCTCCGCAGGCTCGACGAGACAGCGGCGGCGCTGGATCGCCTGCTGCGCCGGCCCGGTCCCCGGCCGTCGCTCTCGCAGGCGGCGCGGCTGCTGCTCGACCGCCGCGTCCCGCCGGCCCAGATCCCAGCGCTCGCCCCGCCGACGACGGATTCGGACCCGCAGGCGCCGGAGCTGACGGTCGCGGTGATGTGCTACGAGATGGGCGACCTTTTGGTCGAGACCATTCACAGCGTCTGGTCCTCCGACCGCGCGCCCGACGAGTTGATCCTGGTCGACGACGGCTCGCACGGCGAGGCGACGCTCGCCGCGATCCGGCGGCTGGAGGAAGAGGCAGCGGGCCGCGGGCTGCCCCTGCAAGTGATCCGTCAGCGGAACACCGGCCTCGCCGGTGCGCGCAACACGGCGCTGGCCCACGCGCGCGGGCGGTTCATCTCGTTCCTGGACGGCGACGACCTGATCGAGCCCGGCTTCTACGGCCTGGCGCTCGACGTGCTGCGCCGGAATCCGGGGCTGGGCGGCGTGGCCGCCTGGGCGGTGACCTTCGGCGAGGGCGTTCCCGACGGCTTCTGGAACGCGCCCCAGGCGGAGTTGCCTCTGCTGCTGGTGGAGAACACCCTGTTCGTGCCGATCATGACGCCGACCGCCCTGCTGCGGGAGCTTGGCGGATACGACGTGCGGCAGCGCTACAACTACGAGGACTGGGAGATCGGCGTGCGCCTCCTGGCGGCGGGCCGCCCGATCGTGACGATCCCGCGCTATCTGCAGCGCTACCGCGTCCGCGCGGACTCCTTGCTGCGGACGATGTCCGACGTGCAGAACCAGGTGATGCGCGAACTCTTCATGCAGCATCACCGCCAGACGGTCGAACGCTTCGGCCCCGAGGTCGCCATGCAGCTGGAGAACCAGCTCATGAAGACGAAGGCGAGGTGCGCCGAGCTGGAGCGCCGGCTCAAGGCGAGCGGCGGCTCCACCAGCTCGCGGGACCTCTTGAGCCTGGTGGCCAGGCGCGCCCGGAACCGGGTGTTCGCCCGCTTGCGGCGTTGAGGAGCGGGCGCCGATGAAGCATCTGATCCTCAGCCGCGAATTCCCCCCCTGCAACTACACCCAGGGCGGCATCGGCACCTACGCGGCCCACATCGCCAACGCTCTGGCCGAGCGCGGCGAGACCGTCCACGTGATCGGGGAACGCTGGGCGGGCGCCTCGAAGCCGGTGGAGCGCTTCCACGACGGACGGCTGGTCGTGCACCGGATCTCGCCCGACGACGCGGCCCTCTACCCCAGCCTGGCGGCGACGTCGTCGGCGGCGGGGGACGAGGTCGCCGGCATGCTGGCGTCGAACTTCCCGGCCCAATGGTTCTCGTGGGTCGCCGCGGGCCTGGCCGAGCGGCTGGTCGAGCAGGAGGGGATCGACGCCGTCGAGGGGCAGGAGTGGGAGGCGCCGCTCTATTACCTGATGCTGCGCCGCTCGCTCGGGCTCGGTCCGGAGCGCCGCCCGCCGTGCATCGTGCACCTGCATTCGCCGTCCGAGTTCATCTTCCGCGCCAACGACTGGTCGCCGCGCCGCCCCGCCTATCTGACGATGAAGCGGCTCGAGGACCACGTCATCAAGGCCGCGGACGCCCTGGTCTGCCCCAGCCGCTACCTGGCCCGCCAGTGCGAGCTCCACTACGGCTTCGCGCCCGGGACGGTGCAGGTGATCCCCCTGCCCATGGGCGACACCGACAAGATCGAGCGCACGGACGAGACCTGGCGCGACGGCAGCGTCTGTTATTTCGGCCGACTCGAACCGCGCAAGGGCGTGATCGAGTTCGTGGATGCGGCGGTGCAGATCGCCGCCGAGGGCCCTTCGCCGGTGTTCGAGTTCATCGGCGCGGACCTGCCCTATTCCGAATCCAGCACCGTCCGGGGGCTGGTGCGGCAGAAGATCCCCGCCGAGCTGCGCGACCGTTTCGTCTTCCACGACCCGCGCCCGCGGGCCGAGGTCCTGGCCATGTTGGGCAAGGCCCGCATGGCGGTGGTGCCTTCCCGCTGGGAGAACTTCCCCAACACCTGCGTCGAGGCGCTGGCCAGCGGCGCGCCGGTGCTCGCCACCCGCAACGGAGGCATGGCCGAGATGATCGAGCACGGCCGTACGGGCTGGCTGGTCGAGGACGGGCCCCAGGCGCTGTCCGACCGGATCGCCGCCGCCCTGCGCCAGGCGATCGCCACGCCCGCCGAGCGGCTCCGCGAGATGGGGGACGCGGCGGCGGTCTCCATCCGAGCCTTCTGCGACAACCGCACCATCGCCGACCGGCACATCGCTTTCCGCTCGCAGGTGGCCGCCCGCGGCGCCGGCCCGTCGCTGAGCCTTCCCCAGGCCCTGCCCTGGCCCGAGCAACCGTCGCGGCCGCGCCCGGCTGTTTCGGTCGCTCCCGCGGCGATCCGGGTCGGCGTCGCCGTGTTCGCCCGGCGGGACGCCGACCTCCAGCCGACGCTGCACAGCCTCGCCGCCCAGGCCCGCGCGCCGGACCGTACGGTGCTGGTCGGCGCCTCCCCCGACGTGCAGGTGCGCTACGACGGAGCTTCGCCGGGCGCAGCCAAGCAAGCCGGTCTGGTCGCCCTCGACGGCGCGGTCGACGCGGTGCTGTTCCTGGAGGCTGGCGAAACGCTGGAGCCGAACGCGCTCGCGACCATGGCCGGCGCCCTCGAACGCTCGCCGGACATCGGATGGGTCTGCGGCTGGGTCCGCGACGGGGCTTCGGGCCCGGTGGCCGTGAAGGACGCCGCCTGCCCTGCCTTCCCCTACCAGTGGCTCGGCGACGAGGCCCGCGGGCCGGCCCTGTTCCGGTTGCAGGCGGCGGCCGAGGCAGGCGGGCTGCAGGCCGACGCCCCGGCCGGTTTCGAGGAATGGGGCCTGGCCAGCGCGATGATGGCCGCGGGCTGGAAGGCGCTTCGGCTCCCCACTGTGACCTCCGGCCGCCCGGCCGCTGCGGCCGCGCCGGGCCCCGCCCTGCGCAGCGCCCGCCGCGCCCTGATGCAACGCTTTCCCGATCTGGTGGCGCTGGACGCCGTCGCCTTGGCCGCCCTGGTGGAGGAGCCCCCTGCCCCGCCGCCTGCGGCGGCCGTGGTGCAGAAGTCAGCCCGCCTGCTCTCGCGCGCCCTGCGCGCCCTGCGCCGGCCGGTGTGGACCAGCCGGCGCCTGGCCGGAAGCCTGTCGCGGCGGCTGGGCCGGCGCGCGGCCTCGCTTTTCAACCCTGCCTAGGACCGAGCATGGCCGACCCCAGCGCTACTGACCCGCGGCCGCTGATCTCGGTGGTGATCTGCACCCACAACCGCGCCGGCTATCTGAAGACGGCGATCGAGAGCGTGCTGGAGCAGGACTACCCTCAAGGGGGATACGAGCTGGTGGTGGTGGACAACCGCTCCTCGGATGACACCGCCGCCGTCTGCGCCGCCTTCGCCTCCGATCCGCGCTTCCGCTACGTCTACGAAGGCGAGCTGGGGCTCTGCTACGCCCGCAACCGGGGCTGGCGCGAAGCCCGCGGCGAATACGTCCTCTACCTCGACGACGACGCCATCGCCGAGCCGAAATGGCTGAAGGCGACCGAAGCGGCCTTCGCCTTCGCGCCGAACGTGGGGGTCGTGGGCGGTCGCGTGGAGCCGATCTGGCACGCCGAGCGGCCGCCTTGGATATCGGACGACGTCGCCAACAGCCTGACCATCATCGAGTGGAGCCCCGAGCCCAAGCTGATCCCGGACGTGCGGGTGGAGTGGTTGGCGGGCGTGAACATGGCCGTGCCGATGAAGGTGCTGAAGGAGGTGGGCGGTTTCGATCCACGCCTCGACCGCATCGGGACGAACATGCTGAGCGGCGGCGAC
>Ga0164243_10012838_pt1 | contig 11826 bp, 12 predicted proteins | sample OricompcompostOP_FD_108781 | JGI IMG/M metagenome (GOLD analysis project Ga0164243, IMG submission 108781) | Organic Plus compost microbial communities from Emeryville, California, USA - Original compost - Organic plus compost (OP) | ecosystem: Engineered > Solid waste > Mixed feedstock >...
AGGAACGGGCGGGGTGCATGTGCGGAAGGGCGCTGGCGTTCACGCGGGCTTCTCCAACGGCTTTGGAATTGCTCCAGTCGGCCTCGTCCTATTGCGGGGCGGAGAAGGCGTCAAGGAGAGGTCTCCACCCTCCCCGTCGGGCGGGCGCTCTATAGCCCCTCGCCGCCCCGCTGCGCGCGGCACCTCTCCCCGCCTCGCGGGGCGAGGAAAGGGCGACGGGACTTGCGGCGGGTTCTACTGCGCCGTCGGCAGCCTCAACTCGAGGCCGGGGCGGATGCGATTGGGATCGCCCCTCAGGTCGGGGTTGAGTTCCAGGATCTCGCGGAAGCGCTCACCATCGCCAAGCTGCTCCACGGCAATCGACCAGAGAGACTGGCCTTGCTTGACCGTATAGGTGGCGGGCTTCGTCTCGACCACCTCGTCCTCCTTGGGCCTCGGAGCCTCGACGGCGGCCGGCGGCTGGCTGTCGGCACCGTCGTTCAGAACGCGGGCCGCGCCCACCGCGTCGGCAACCTTCTTGCCGTCCACGTCCGGCAGCCCGTTCTTCAGCTTTTCCTCGACCTGGGCCAGGAGCTCCGGCTCGGGGTTCAGAACCTTGACGTGGGACCACTGGTAGCGCGCTTCGAGCCGGCGGCCGACCCGCCAGTAGCAATCGCCGAGATGGTCGTTCAGGACCGCATCGTCGGGTCTCAGGGACACGGCGCGCTCCAAGTGCGTCACCGCTTCGTCATACTGGCCGAGCCGGTAATAGGCCCAGCCGAGGGAATCCACGATGTAGCCATCGCTCGGCCGGAGCTCCACCGCCTTGCGGATGAGCTCCATGCCTTCTTCCAGGTTCATGTTCATGTCCACCCAGGAATAGCCGAGATAGTTCAGCACCTGCGGGTGGTCGGGGAAGAGTTCCAGCGCCTTCTTGAAGTTGGGCTCGGCTTTGGGCCACTCCTTCAGCCGTTCATAGGCGATGCCGCGCTGGTAGAAGATGTTCCAGTGCTCGCGCCCCGGCTCGGGGATCTGCGCCACGGCCTGGTCGTAGAGTTCGGCGGCGGCGCGATAATTCTTCTCGCTGCTGTAGACGCCGCCGAGCGCGAGATAGGCGCGCATATCCTTCGGGTCGGCTTCCAGAACCTTCTTGAGGTGCGCGACCGCTTCCTCGTTGCGGTCAAGATCTGCGAGATTGAGGCCGATCTGGAAATCGGCGAAGCGGGCCCAGGGAGAATCCGGCTTGATGCGCCTGTAAAGGGCGATGGCCTGCTCACCGTCCTGCATACGTTCGGCAAGATGCGCAAGCTGCACGAGAAGCGCGTCGCTGTCGGGCCGAAGCGCCAGACCGTATTGCAGATAGAGCCGGACGAAGGAATCGCCGCCACCGCTCGCGAGTTCTGTGGCGATGTTGAGCAGGACCTCCGACGCGCCGTCCTGAGGCTTCGCTATCACGGAGCCGAGCTTTTCGCCGGCCTGCAGCTTTTTGCGGAGTTCGGGAATGGTCGCAATGCCGCCGCCCGCCTGCTGCGCCTTGTCGAGAACGGCCAGCGCCCGATCCATCTCCCCCCGGCTCGACAGATAGGAAGCATAGACCTCCGCAATGCGCCCGAACGTGTCGGGCACCACGGAGCGCGGCGCGAGCTCGTTCACAACCTCCTCGAAAGCGGCGTCCGCCTCCTCCTGCCGATTGTCATAGGCGAGGATCAGCGCGCGCTGGTAGCTCTTGAAGAGCGTGTACCATTCGGGTCCTTCGAGCCCGCCGAGACTGGCCAGGGCTCCGTCCACGTCGCCCTGCCCCACCTTCGCCCAGCTCGTCATGATGCCCGTGATCAAGCGGTCGAGGTCCGATTCCAGAACCAGATTGAGCCAGCGCTCGGCGGCAGAGAAGTCCTCCTTGCGGAACGCATCCACGGCGAGCGCAAGCCGGGAGAAGCGCTCAACCTCCGGCACGCTCTGCAGTTTCTGCGCATAGGGCAGCGCCTCATCCAGCTTCCCCTGCGAGATCAAGGTCAACAGAAGCGTCTGCTGCAGCTCCACATTGTCGGGATCGAAACTGATGGCGCGCTCGTAATAGGTGGCGGCACTTTTCAGGTCGTTGTCGAACTCGGCTGCGCGCCCGGCGAGATAGGCGCCCGAGAAGGTGGTCGTCGGTACGATTTCGGTCGAGGCCGAGGCTTCCTTGGCGTTACCCGCCCCGGAAAGCGCCATGAAAACCGCCAATGCCGCAGTCGCTTTGAGTGTTGCCTTCATAAGCCGCATGCTGTCCCTTCCGTCCGTCGACCGCTTTCCACACAGAAGCAGCCCGGAATCCTCGCTAGCGGCAGAGCATGGCCTTTTTACGGAAAGGCTTCAACCGGCCACAGCGATTTTCGGCGGGCGCTTTTCAGGTGACGCGGCTGATGCAGAAATCGATGACGTCGTAGAGCGCCGCCTTTTGCTGCGTGTTCTTCAGAGGCGCCAACGCATCCCGCGCGATTCCGCCGAAGTGCCGGGCACGGCTGATCGTATCGCCGATCGCCCCGTGACGCTTCATGAGCCCGATCGCCCTGTCGAGCGCGGCTTCGTCGCTCTCATTCCCCTCGATGGCGCGTTTCCAGAACAGCCGCTCCTCCTCCGAGCCGCGGCGGTAGGCGAGAATCACCGGCAGGGTCACCTTGCCTTCGCGGAAATCGTCGCCGACATTCTTGCCGAGATCGCTCGTGCTGCCGCCGTAGTCGAGCGCATCGTCCACGAGCTGGAAGGCAAGGCCCAGATTGGTGCCGAAGGAACGCAGCGCCGCCCGGTCGTTGCGCGAAGCATCGGCGATGATCGGTCCGACTTCGGCCGCGGCCGAGAAAAGCGCCGCCGTCTTCGCCTTGATCACGGCGAGATATTCGTCTTCGGTGGTTTCCAGATTCTTCGCGATGCCGAGCTGCATAACCTCGCCTTCGGCGATGACAGCGGCAGCCGAGGAAAGGACGTCCAGCGCATCGAGCGAGCCGACGTCGACCATCATGCGGAAGGCCTGGCCGAGCAGGAAATCGCCCACGAGAACGCTCGCCTGGTTGCCCCAGATCATGCGCGCCGTCTTCTTGCCGCGCCGCATGTCGCTCTCATCCACCACGTCGTCATGAAGCAGCGTGGCGGTGTGCATGAACTCCACGCTGGTGGCGAGCTTGACGTGCCCCTCGCCGGAATAGCCGAACATCTGCGCCGCAGCGAGCGTAATCATCGGGCGAAGTCGCTTGCCCCCGGAGGAAATGAGATGGCGCGCCAGTTGCGGGATCAGTTCGACATCCGATCCGGCCTTCGACAGGATCAGTTCGTTGACGCGAGCCATGTCGTCCTTCGTCAGGCCGATCAGACCCTCGATGGAGGCCGCACCGCGTTTGCCGTCTTCAAGGTTCAATACGACGCCCACGAGAGCTCCTCCTTCCACTGCCGGCTGGCTGTGCCGCCCGGCGCAAACTTATTGTCGCTGCTGCTATCGCCGCAAGCGGCGAATTAGCGCGGACTTCGCCTAGGACAACTGCCGCGCATTTACAAGCGATGATAGACCTGCCAACGTCCTTCTCATGATCGAACTCATCCGCACGAATGACGCCGTCATCATCTCGTTCATCGAGAGCCTGCTGCGCGACGCCGGGATCGGCTATCTGGTGGCCGACCAGAATATGAGCATCATGGAAGGCTCGCTCGGAGTGCTGCCGCGGCGCATCCTGGTCGCGGCGGAGGAAGCGGACAAGGCGAAGCAGCTTCTCGCCGATGCCGGGGTGACGGAGGATCGAGAATAGGGCGAAGCGCGTGCGGAGTTATCCCTTCTCTTGCGAAGTCTCGACCTATGCCCAAGCCCGCCGGCTGCGGAAATTTTCCAGGCGGCACGCATTCTGTCATGCATCCTGAGCCCGATTACACCATCGACACCTTCCACCGCGGAGCCTTCCAACTCGTTCAGCCCGCGGGCAAGGGGCATCGCGCCGGGCTTGATGCGATGGTGCTCGCCGGCGCCGTGCCCAACGGCTTTTCGGGACGGCTCGCGGACCTTGGCGCAGGCGCGGGCGCTGCCGGGCTTGCGGTTGCCGCACGCTGCAAAGACGCAAGGGTGGTGCTCGTGGAACGCGAAGCGGAAATGGCGGCGTGCGCGCGGCAAAGCCTCGCACTTGCGGCCAATGCAGCGCTGGCCGGCCGCGTCGAGGTGCTGGAGGCGGACGTCGAGCTTTCCGGAAGAGATCGGGAGCGGGCGGGACTCGCCGACCGCACCTTCGATTTCATCATCATGAACCCGCCGTTCAATGCGGCTGCGGACCGCGCAACGCCGGACCTGCTGCGTCGCCAGGCGCATGTGATGGAAAACGGCCTCTTCGAACGCTGGCTGAGGACGGCGGCTGCGATCGCGCAGCCGGAGGCGGACGTGGCGATTATCGCCCGGCCCGCCTCGCTCGGCGATATCCTCGCCGCGCTTGACGGACGCTTCGGCTCTCCTCGCGCCCTGCCGATCCATCCGCGGCCGGAGGCGAATGCAATCCGCATCCTCGTGAGGGCCCGAAAGGGCGCACGGGGAATGCTCAACCTCCTTCCTCCTCTCATCCTGCACGAGCAGGAAGGCCACGCTTTCACGGAGCAGGCCGACGCCATCATCAACGGAAGGGCAACCCTTTTCACGGACTGACGTTGCGTCCGGAAGGCCATTGCGCCTCGAGGGCGAATGCCTACATGAAAACAGACAAAAGGTCGTGGAGACATCCTACGTGAAGCAATCGCTGGCTCGCCTCCTGCCCAAACCCCTCCGCTCCGACATCGTCGCAATTCCTGTCGTGAGACTTCATGGAACGATCACGGCGGGCGGCACCCCGATGCGGCAGACCCTTTCCCTCGCCTCGGCTGCGGGCGTGCTCGAAAAGGCATTCTCCTACTCAGCGCCGGCGGTCGCCATCTCGATCAATTCACCGGGCGGATCACCCGTACAGTCGCGCCTCATCTACAAGCGCATCCGCGATCTTGCGGAAGAGAAGAAACGGACGGTGCTCGTCTTCGTGGAGGATGTGGCAGCTTCCGGCGGTTACATGGTCGCTCTTGCGGGAGACGAGATCATTGCCGACCCCTCTTCCATCGTGGGCTCGATCGGCGTCGTCTCGGCCGGGTTCGGTTTCCAGGAGCTGATCAAGAAGATCGGCGTGGAGCGGCGCATCCACACCTCCGGCCGCAACAAGGCCATACTCGATCCGTTCCAGCCGGAAAAGGAGGAGGATGTCGAGCGCCTGAAGGCGCTCCAGGAAGAGGTGCACCAGACTTTCATCGCCCTTGTGAAGGAGCGCCGCGGGGCAAAACTGGCCGATGACGACGACCTTTTCACCGGGCTTTTCTGGACCGGCGAGCGCGGCCACGCGCTTGGCCTGGTCGACGCGATAGGCGACATGCGTTCCTACCTCAAGAAGCGCTATGGCCCGAAGACACAGTTGAAGCTTGTGAGCCCCCAGCGCGGCCTGCTCGGCCGCAGGCTGGGCTTCTTCGGCATGGAGAAGCAGGGAGCGGATATCGCGGCTGCTGCGGCCGCGGGACTCCTCGAGGCTCTCGAGGACCAGGCCTTGTGGCGGCGATACGGATTATGAAGCGCCCTTTGCGCAATGGGGAAAGAGCCCTATCATGAAGACCCGCGTGACCGTCAAGGAGGCGACCCGGCCATGCCGCAACTGATCTTTTTCGCCCTTATCGCCGCGGTGGCCTTTTTCGGCTACCGCTCCTTCGTGCGTGAGGCCGAGCGGGTGACCCGCAGGATGGAACGCGCCAGGCAGGAAGCTGCGACCGGAAGCACGGGCACCCTGGTGAAGGATCCCAAAACCGGCGAATATCACCTGGCGAAGGACTGACCGTCTTCATGACAGCAGGCCTGGAATGCGCCGCGCCGGCGAAGATCAACCTCGCGCTCCATGTAACCGGGCGGCGCGCCGACGGTTATCATCTGCTCGAAAGCCTCGTGGTCTTTTCAAACTATGGCGACCGGCTGCGGGCGGAGCCCGCGGAAGCGGATGCATTCTATGTCACAGGACCGTTCGCAACCGCGCTGCCCTCAGACGAAAGCAATTTGGTCCTGCGCGCCCGCGATCTTCTGCGGCGCCATTTGGGAAAGGCCGCGGAGCAGCCCGTCACGCTGAGGCTCGAGAAAAACCTGCCGGTCGCTTCCGGCATCGGCGGCGGATCGAGCGACGCGGCGGCAGCGCTTGGCCTGCTTGCGCGCTTCTGGGGTATCGAGCTCGATCGGGAAGAACTGAAGGCGTTTGGGCTCCGGCTCGGCGCGGACGTGCCCATGTGCCTTGCCGCGCAACCGCTGCTTGCACGCGGCATCGGCGACGTTCTGAAACCGCTGGAGGCCTTTCCGCCGCTTCCCCTCCTTCTCGTCAATCCAGGCCTGCCCCTTTCCACGCCGGCGGTCTTCGCCGCGCTCATGCGGCGTGACAACCCTCCTCTCCCTCCTCTCAACAGTACGTCCGGCATGGAGGAGATGGTCGATTGGCTGCGGGGAGCGCGCAATGACCTGGAGGCTCCCGCGCTGTCGCTCGCGCCGGAGATCGGCGGCGTGCTGAGCCTCTTGCGTGCCGAGGGCGCTTTGATCGCCCGCATGTCCGGCTCGGGCGCAACCTGCTTCGGCATCTTCGAGACGGCGGGCGCTGCAAAGCGGGCGGAAGAGTCGATCGCGGCGAGGCAGCCCGCCTGGTTCGTGCGTGCCACCAGCACGACGGCATCGACACCGGAGTTGAGCCATGTCTGAGCGGCCCTTCATCCCCGTGCGGTTCGCGGTGCTCACCGTTTCCGATACGCGCACGCTCGCAGACGACAAATCCGGGCAGACACTCGCCGACCGCATCGCGGCGGGCGGCCACGAACTCGTCGACCGCGCCATTTGCCCCGACGACATCGAACGCATTCGCACCATTGTCCGAAGCTGGTGCTCGGATCCGCACGTTGATGCGGTGATCACCACGGGCGGGACCGGGTTCACCGGCCGCGATGTGACACCGGAGGCACTGGAGCCGCTGTTCGAGAAGCGCATGGACGGTTTTTCACAGATTTTCCACCGCGTTTCCTTCGAGAAGATCGGCACCTCCACAATCCAGTCCCGCGCCTGCGCCGGGCTTATCGCACAGACCTTCGTCTTCGTGTTGCCGGGCTCGCCCGGCGCATGCCGCGATGCCTGGGACCTGATCCTGAAGGATCAGTTCGATTACCGGCACATGCCCTGCAACTTCGTCGAGATCATGCCGCGGCTCGACGAACACCTGAAGCGCGGCGCCGGCAAGGCCTGAGCACCCTCTTCCCGCAATCCGGATCCGCCTTCTCGTTCATGCCAACTGGTGCGGCCGCCCAAAAAGTTCTTGATTTGTTCTCATCCGCAGAATAGGAATAGATTCATCTCAAGGACAGTCGAGCGCCGGAGATCGAAGGCGCGGAGGCAGGACGATGGAAGAGATCGCAAGGGCGGATGTCGTCGCTTTCAGCGGCGGAGGCTCGGCCGCGGCAAACGCGTTAATCGAAAAGACGGGCTTGCGCATCGGCGAGGATCGACGCCGCGGACGCGGCGCCGGCGTGAACCCAACCGGCCGTTTCGAGCCGCTTTCCCGGCATGTTTTCGACGACGGCTGGGAAACGCTGGAGGAACTTCCGCCCTTCAAGACCGAAGTGCAGGTGGAAAAGCCGCGCACGATCATCACGCGCAACAGCTCTCCCGACATCTCCTTCGACCGTTCGATCAATCCCTATCGCGGCTGCGAGCATGGCTGCGTCTATTGTTTCGCAAGACCCACCCACAGCTATATGGGCCTGTCTCCGGGTCTGGACTTCGAATCGAAGCTCTTCGCCAAGCCAGATGCGCCGAGGCTTCTGGAGAAGGAGCTTGCCAAGCCTGGCTACGAGCCGCGCACCATTGCCATCGGCACCAACACGGATCCGTATCAGCCGATCGAGAAGAAGTGGCGCATCATGCGCGAGATCCTGGAAGTGCTCGACGCCCATAACCATCCGGTCGGCATCGTCACCAAGTCGGCGCTGGTGATGCGCGATATCGACATCCTCTCGCGCATGGCGGAACGAGGGCTTGCGAAGGTGGCTCTGTCGGTCACGACGCTCGACCGGCGGCTTGCCCGCACCATGGAGCCGCGGGCAGCCACGCCCGGCCGCCGGCTCGAGGCGATGCGGGCGCTGAACGAAGCGGGGGTGCCGGCCTCCGTCATGGTGGGGCCTGTGATTCCGGGCATCAATGACAGCGAGATCGAGCGCATCCTTGAATCGGCTCATGCGGTCGGTGCGCGCGAGGCGGGATATGTGCTCCTGCGTTTGCCGCTGGAAGTGAGCCCGATCTTCAAGGACTGGCTGCTTCGCCATTATCCTGACCGCTACCGGCATGTGATGTCGCTTATCCGCTCCATGCGCGGCGGCAAGGACTACGATTCGGAATGGGGAAAGCGCATGACCGGAACCGGACCTTATGCGTGGCAGATCGGCCGACGCTTCGAAATCGCAGCAAGGCGCATCGGGCTGAACAAGGAACGGCGGAAGCTGCGCACGGATCTCTTCACGGCGGGAAAAGGAGAGGGAGAGCAACTGGTTCTTCTTTAGAGCAGTTCCAGGAAAAGCGGGAACCGGTTTTCCGTCCGGAACTGCGTCAGAACAAGGGCTTAGATCATTTCAGTGTGATCTAGACACGAACGCGCCTGCGCCTTGCCTTGAGGGCGCGCTGTTTCGCCGAGCTGACGATCGGCTGTGAAAGGATCAAGCTTCACAAATTCAGTTTCCGGTACGGTCCGCCCCTCCCCCTAGTCCGCCGGGACCGTATCCGGATGACCGTCGACGCCCTGCCCCGGGCCGACGGCGGCCTTCCCGACCTTCGCCCCGAGGTCTCAGGGAAAGGCTTGCGGAGAATCGGATGCGATGCCAGCATTGTCCGCATGGCTGCCTCGCAAACCGATTCTCCGCTCCTCTTCGACATGCCCATCCGGCCGGACTTCTCGCTGGAAGCGGGCATCATGCGGGAAGGTTTGGCACCGGTGGCAGGCCTCGATGAGGCGGGCCGCGGTCCGCTAGCCGGGCCGGTCGTCGCAGCCGCGGTGGTTCTCGATCCGAACAGGATTCCGAAAGGGCTCGATGATTCGAAACGCCTTACCGCCGAGGCGCGGGAGGTGTTGTTCCGCGATATCTTCGATGCGGCTCTGGCTGTGTCGGTCGCTTCGGTCTGCGCTTCCAGCATCGACGGCTCGAACATACTCAAGGCAAGTCTGGAGGCCATGCGGCGCGCGCTCGACGGTCTTTGCGTGCGCCCGGCCTACGCGCTCGCCGACGGACGGGACATACCGCCCGGTCTCTGCTGCCCTTGCCGCGCCGTGGTCAAGGGCGACCAGCGCTCACAATCGATCGCCGCGGCATCCATCGTCGCGAAAGTGATGCGCGACCGCATGATGGTGCGCACGGGTACGCTGATGCCGCATTACGGCTTCGACAGCCATGTGGGGTATGCCACGGAACGCCACCGCTCCGCCATTGCCGCGCACGGACCGGTTTTGCGGCTCCACCGTATGAGCTTCTCCCCATTCAAGCCCGCTTCCGATTGCGACCCATCCGACGAAGGCGTGATGACCGCCGCGGAATAGGTCGCCGTGTCAGCCCGTTCGGGCTCGTGTGCTTACAGAGCGGCGCGATCAACGCGCTTCATTTTCCCCATCCTGATCTCTCCGTCGGACCAACAGCCGGACTGTTGGCAGGCATCGGTTGCCTTGGCGCTCGGATGCTGCTTAGTCTAGCGTCCCCTGGCGGCACCTCCCGCGGCGGCGCAGGCTCCTGCCGACGACCGCACGTCGAAGGAAGAGGCGGGGTGAAAGCGTGAGGCTTGCGCTGCAGACAAGCGTTAGATACCCTAACGAAAGCAAGAGCCATCAACTTTTACCCATGAACAGAGTTTCCGCCGGCACCGTGAAAACCAGCCGCAGAGAAAGGCTCCGGGAATCCACGATGGCCGAAATCCGGAGCATCGCCCGGGAGCTTCTCGTCAAACAGGGCAGCCAGGCCGTCACCGTCAACGCCGTCGCGCGCAAGATGGGCGTGAGCGGGCCGGCCCTCTATCGCTACTATCCCAGCCAGGCCGACCTGCTGAATGCCCTCAGACGTGACTTCTATTGCGAGCTCATCAGGACGATGAACGCGGCGCGCGATGCGAAGGGCAGCGATGCGCCGGGAGGCCGGTTGCTTGCAATATGCCGGGCCCTCAGGGCATGGGCGATCGCTCACCCGGCAGAATTCGGCTGCCTCTTCGCAAGCCAGGCACCCGCGGGTCCCGAGCGCTGCACTCTACCGGCGAGCCAGACCGGTCAGGCGTTCGGACGCGTCTTCCTGGAAGAGTTCGTGAAAATCTGGAGCACGAAGCGCTTTCCCATCCCAAGCTTGGAAGACATGGATCCTTCGCTGGCCGCTCAGCTCCATACGTACTCGGCGAAGATCGACGGCGCGCTGCCGCCCGAGGCGGCGTATGTCTTTCTGACCTGCTGGATGCGGCTCTACGGTCTGCTCTGCATGGAAGTGCTGAACCAGATCAGCTTTGCGTTCAGCAATCTGGAACCGGTTTACGAGGAGTGCCTGCAGGACCTCTGCCGACTGGTCGATATCCAGTATGATCCTCCGGCCGCAACCTGATTGAAAAACCACCTCCAAAAAGAAAATGCCGCCCGACGGCGGCATTGATCTTCAGGGAAGCCAGCTTGGTGCGGAACGGAGCTATCGGTCCGCTCAGTTGAGCTTCGATTTCACCTCGCGCAGCGAGGCATTGAAAAGCTCGCCGCTGGTCTTCGAATCCACCTTTTCGGCCAACAGCTTGCTGGCGGCGGCTACCGCGACGTCCACGGCACGGGACCGGACCTCGTTCACCGCATCCCGCTCGGCCTGCGCGATCTTCTGCTCGGCCATCGCCGCACGGCGAGCTACGTATTCCTCGGTCTTCTTCTTGGCGTCCGTGACGATGAGCTTCGCCTCGCGCTTCGCCGCATCGACGAGGTCCTTCGCTTCCTGCTCCGCCTCGCGGCGCTTGCGCTGGTACTCCGCCAGAAGCTGCTGCGCTTCCTCGCGCAGCCGGCGCGCTTCCTCAAGCTCGTTGCGGATCCGCTCGGCCCTCTGGTCAAGGGCATTGCCCAGCATGGCCGGCACCTTCATGTAGGCGAGGATGCCGAGGAAAATGATGAGGGCTACGAGCGCCCAAAAAGTCGCGTCCATTGCCCTCTCCTATTGCCGTACGGACTTGACAGCCGCCGACAGCGCCGCCTTGTCGACAGTGCCGCCGACGAGTTCGCGGACGATCGCTGCCGCGGTCTCCTCCGCGATGGCGCCGACGTCGCTCAAAGCGGAGTTCTTGATCTCCGCAATGCGCGCCTCGGCTTCCTTGAGCTTGGCGTCAAGCCCTGCTTCCACCTTGCGACGCTCGGCCTCCGCCTCGGCCTTGGCGCTCTCGCGCGCTTCCTGGGCGATTGCCGCTGCCTTCTTGCGGGCGTCGGCAAGCTCCTGCTCGTAGGCAGCCACCGCCGCGTCCGCCTCTTCCTTCATGCGAGCCGCCTGATCGAGATCCTGAGCGATGCGGTCGCGCCGCACTTCCAGGATGCTGCCGATGCGGGGCAGCACCACCCGCTTGAGGAAGAAGTAGAAAAGACCGAAGGTGATCGCCAGCCAGAGAAGCTGCGAAGGAAAGGTCGAGGAGTCAAACGGAGGAAAGCCGCCGCCGTGGCCGCCGTTCTCCGCTACCCCCGTTTCGCTGTGTGTTTCGCCGGCGGCGTGATCAGCCGCCTCCTGTGCGAATGCCGATGCCACAAACATGGCTTTCCCCTTGTCATCGAATCC
>Ga0164243_10012840_pt1 | contig 11826 bp, 12 predicted proteins | sample OricompcompostOP_FD_108781 | JGI IMG/M metagenome (GOLD analysis project Ga0164243, IMG submission 108781) | Organic Plus compost microbial communities from Emeryville, California, USA - Original compost - Organic plus compost (OP) | ecosystem: Engineered > Solid waste > Mixed feedstock >...
ACGACCACAATGCGGGTAAATGACGTCACCATCACCAGGATGGACGGTGCAAGCGACAGCACCGTCAGCAATGCGATGAGCTGAATCACGCGCTCGGTCAGCCCGGCGCCCTGGCCGAAGTTGATGCTGATATCCTGCGCCGCGGCGACGGTTGCCGATCCGGTCAGTGCTACTGTGGCCACCACCGTCGCAAGACGAACCCGGCGGCCACTCACAAATCGGCTCACGAACCTCCGGGCTTGCGGCCGAGCAGGCTCGCCATTTCGCGCTGCAGATTTTCATATGTCGCCGCTTCGTCCGCAGATTGTTGCGGTTGCGGCGGCATGACGGGGGGCGCCGGCCGCGCCGCGGCCGGCTGCGGCGGTACGGGCGGAGCCGCGCCGGGAATTCGGCGTGCCGGCTCGCCTTGACGGACCGAAATGGTCGCGCTGACGCGAGGCGGGGGTTGTTGCGGTGCCGTGCGTGTTCCGTTCGCGCCAAGCGGACGGCGAAGCGCCGCTTCCAATCGTTGTGCCATGTCAGCGAGGCTCTGCTCGTCCGACAGGCTTGGGCCGGGTGGACGGGCTGGCGCGGCACCAGACGGGGGAAGCGGCGGCATTTGCGGCGGCTGCGGCATCGCTTGCGCGGAGAAAGCCTGCGCAGGGGGCGCCTGCGGCTGTACCGAAGGAGGGTGCGCAAGCTGCGGCCGCTGTCCGTTCATATGATCCCGGTGGGCATTGAGATCCTGCGCAAAGCGCGCGAGCGGCTCGTCCAAATCCATGGGTGCCGCGGCCGGTAAGGACGGCACTGGCGAAGCGGGGACTTCTGCGGGCGGAACCTGACGCGGTTCGACGAAAACTTCCGGTGCCGGCGTATCCGCGCGGGCAGTAGCCTGAGGTTGGGGTGGAGATGCCGGTGCGAACGCCGGAATCGGTGGTTCGCGAACTTCGGACTCGCGTCGCGGTTCAGGCATCAGCACCGGTTCGATATGAGGTTCAGGTCTCGATTCGACCACGGCAGTGGGTTCAACCCGCGCCGGCGAAGAAATCTCGACCCGCGGTGCTGCGGGAGCAGGGGGCAAGGCGGCGGCAGGCTTGGCGGCTTCCGGTTCCATGACGGGCATGCGCGGTTCCGGCGCGGGCCCGCGCGCCGGTTGGACAACCGCCGGAGAGATATTCGATTCGACCAGCACGTCTGTTGGGCCCCCGATCAGCAGCAGGTGTTCGACGTTGTCGCGCCTCACGATCACGAGGCTGCGGCGGCTGTCCACCGAGGCGGTATCGACGACAGCGAGCCGCGGCTGGCGGCCACGCGTCGCGGCGCCGGGGATCAGCCCCTTGCCGCCGAATTTGCGCACCAGCAAAGCGGCTGCGCCGATCAGGATCAGGACAATCGCAAACGAAACCACGAATTTGACGATCAGGGGTAGTTCCATGCCGAAGATCGCATCCATTGTTCGCCTCCGTCGCGGCGCGACGGCGCTCCGCTCCGCAAATGTCCGCCGTCGACCTGCGCGGGCATCAGGCTCGTGTCTCTATACGAATCGTTAACGCCGAACCAGCGGAAATCGCTGGTTGAATCGTCCGGATTGCAGCGGTTTCGATCGCAAGCCGTCAAGTTTCGGGCCTGTTAACCCGGCATTAACCATACACCCGGCAAATTCTGCCTACGCCGAATGAGGTAGATTTTTGATACCTCGGCGGGAGGCGACCGACATGCCGATCACCGATGTTCCCATTCTCTCGATGCTCCGCACGAAGATGCACTGGCATCAGGACCGGCAACACTTGCTGGCGGAAAACGTCGCCAATTCGGACACGCCAAACTTCCGGCCGCGCGAACTTAAGGAACTCAAGTTCGACGGTACGGGAGCGCCAGGCGCCGTAACGCTCGCGACGACCAACCCGGCTCACGTTGCCACAGCGGGCGCGACGCCGTTTCAGACCGTGCGGGCGAATCTTGTCGAGACGCGGCCGGGCGGCAACGGCGTGAACATCGAGGACGAGATGCTCAAAGTTGCGCAAAACCAGATGGATTACCAGGCGGTCAGTGCGCTCTACACGCACAGCCTCAGCCTGATCAAGACGGCGCTCGGGAAAAGATAGGCGGGGGTGAATCTTGGATTTCACGAAAGCGATCGCCATCGCGGCATCCGGGCTGCGGGCCCAGGCCGGGCGCATGCGCATTATTTCAGAAAACATCGCCAACGCCGATTCCACGGCGCCTGCCGCAGGCGGCGATCCTTATCGCCGCAGGATCGTGACCTTCACTTCCCAGCTTGACCGCGAGCTTGACGCCCGCGTGGTCGGGAATGGGCGGGCGCGGCCGGACATGAGTGAGTTTCAATCCAAATATCAGCCGAGTCATCCGGCCGCCGACGCCAAGGGCTACGTAAAATATCCGAACGTGAATTCACTGGTGGAATTGACGGACATGCGCGAAGCGCAGCGATCCTACGAAGCGAACATGAATGTGATCAGCGCCGCGCGCCGCATGGTCCAACGCACGCTCGATATCCTGCGCGCCTGATGGCGAAATCCAGCAACACGAGGTTTAGACATGGCGACACCAGGAATTGCGGCGAGTGCCTACGCGCAGACGGCGCGGATCGGCGGCTCCTCGGGCCTTGCCGGAGCACTGAATAAGGTCGCCGGCAACGATGCGCCGGATGCGAGTTTTTCTTCCGTCCTCAAAGACGCGATCGGATCGGTGGCGGCAACGGGTGCGAAATCAGACGGGCAGATGCAGGCTGCCGCAGCGGGCAAGGCCAACGTGGTCGACGTCGTGACCGCAGTCGCCGAAACAGAGGTGGCGATCGATGCCCTGGTTGCCGTGCGCGATAAGGTCGTCCAGGCCTACGAAGAAATCATGCGAATGCCGATCTGAGCGGGAGGTGGAAGAATGAACGGCGCCGAGGTTCTCGATATCGCGCGCGACGCGATCTATACGCTGGTGATCGTGTCGGCGCCGCTGATGCTGGTCGGTCTTGTCGTCGGCGTGGTGATATCGCTGTTCCAGGCGTTGACCCAGATCCAGGAAATGACGCTGGTGTTCGTGCCGAAAATTCTCGCCATGTTCATCGCGCTGGTACTGGCCTTGCCGTTCATGGCACAGGTGCTGCAAGCACATATGATGCGTATCGCGGCGCAAATTATCGGGGGATAGGCTTGCTTCGCCGTGCAATCGAGGGACAAGCTCACATCCGGCGATGCGAATCGATATTTCATTTCTCCCCGTACTGGCCGCGACCTATCTCCTGGTGTTCGCGCGCATCGGCACGATGATGATGTTGTTGCCGGGGCTCGGCGAAATTGCCATCCCAATGCGGCTCCGGTTGACCGTCGCGCTCATTCTGGCGGCTGTGCTGTTTCCCTTGCACCGCGCCGCGTATCAGATCGATATCCGCTCGCTCGCCGCGCTGGTGACGATGCTGGTGCAGGAGATCATGATCGGCGCCGTGCTGGGCATTGCGGCGCGGCTTGCCATTTCCGCCTTGCAACTCACCGGCGCAATTGTCGCCCAGCAACTCGGTCTCGGCTTCGTCACTTCGGTCGACCCGACGCTCGGCCAGCAGGGCGTAATTATCGGGAATTTTCTGGCAATGCTTGGGGTGGTGCTGATTTTCGCCACCGATACGCACTATCTCGTCATTGCTGCTCTAAACGACAGTTACACGATTTTCGCGCCGGGAGAGATGCCGCCGATGGGCGATGTGGCGGCGCTGGCCAGCCGCACGGTCGCGGGAGCGTTTCGCATCGGGGTCCAGCTCTCGGCTCCTTTTCTGGTGTTCGGCATCCTGTTCAATGTCGGCTTGGGGGTTTTGTCGCGGCTGATGCCGCAGATGCAGGTGTTCTTCGTCGGCGTTCCGCTCTCGATCCTGCTCGGGTTTTTGATCCTCATTGTCGTTCTCGGGGCGATGATGTTGGGTTTCCTCGACTATCTCCAGTCTGTGCTGCGCGAGATCGCGCCGCGCGCGTAAGGAGGAGGGTCGATGGCAGAGGAGCAGGAACAGGGCGATAAAACAGAAGACCCGACCCAGCGACGCCTTGACGAGGCGCTCAAGCGCGGCGACGTCGCCAAAAGTCAGGAAGTCAACACCTGGTTCGTCATTGCGGCGTCGACTCTGATCGTCATGGGTTTTTCCGGCTCCATGAGCCTCGATCTGACCGTGACGATGCGGGGCATGATCGAGAATTCGTATCGTTTCCCGACTGACGGAGCGTCGCTCAACCATTTCTTCGAGAAGGTCAGCATCGAGGTGCTGGCGGCGGTCGCAATCCCGCTGCTGTTGCTCGCGCTCGCGGCCATTGCCGGCAACATGATCCAGCATCGGCTGGTGTGGTCCTACGAAGCGATCACGCCGAAACTGTCAAAGATTTCGCCGCTTGCCGGCCTGAAACGCCTGTTTTCGAAACAGGCGCTGATGAATTTCGTCAAGGGCCTCGTCAAACTGGCGGTGATCGGGGTCGTCTTTTTCATGTTGTTGTGGCCCGAGCGCAACCGCATGGAGAGCATGGTCAGTTTCGAACCGATCAGCATCCTCACCGTCACCCAGAACCTGTCGCTCAAGCTTCTCGGCGCCGTCGTTGCCATCATGGCGGTGGTCGCCGCCATCGATTACCTGCTGCAATACCGGCAGTGGTTCGACCGGCAGAAGATGTCGCTGCGCGAGATGAAGGAGGAGTTCAAGGATACGGAAGGCGATCCGCACATCAAAGCCCGCGTCCGCCAGCTTCGCGTCGAAAAAGCCAAGAAGCGCATGATGGCGGCGGTGCCGAACGCCACCGTTGTCATCACCAACCCGACCCACTTCGCGGTTGCCCTGCAATATGACCGCGGCATGAGTGCACCGGTCTGCGTCGCCAAGGGCGTCGATGCCGTCGCGTTGCGAATCCGCGAGGTCGCTAGCAAGCATGGCGTGCCGGTGGTCGAGAACCCGCCACTCGCCCGCGTGCTGCACGCAACTGTTGATATCGATCAGGAAATTCCCGCCGAACACTACAAGGCGGTGGCCGAAGTGATCGGTTACGTCATGAAACTCAGGCCGTCGGCGGCGCGGTAACCTCTTGCGGCGTTGACCGGAGTGAGGCACTCAATGACACTGCTGATTCGGCAAGGTGTAACGCCACGTTTCGCGGACTTCGGGAGCGTGGCACGAGGTGACGGCCTTGGAAATGACGGCCATTGATTTGACAGATCGCCCCGCCATCGATCGAACCAGCCGCCGCGGCAGCATCGTTCTGGTGTTGCTGGTCGCCTTGATCCTGATTGCCGCCGCTGCCGGCCTCGTCGTCATCGGCAAGGAGCGCGCCGGCCCTTATATTCTGGTTCTGCTTTCTGTTCTCGGCATGATCGGGGTGTTTTCCTTGTTTGCCGTGGCTTCCGGCATCCTGCGCGTTGCAGGCGAGGAAACGAACCCGGTGCTCAAGCCGGTGATCGACGGCGCCAACGATGGCATCGTGGTGACCGATGCCAATGGACGGGTGCTTTACGCCAACGCGTCCTATCGCACGCTGGTCAACGCGGTCGATCCCAATGACGTACGGCCGGTGGAGCGCGCGTTTATCGGCGACCCCAACGTGTCGGAAGCGGTGTTTCGCCTGTTGCGCGGTGCGCGGGAAGGGCGGCGCCTGCAGGAAGAGGTAAGGGTTGCCGGTCCTCGCAACGAGCCGGCGCGCTGGATCAGGCTGCGCATCCGCCCGCTCGGTGCCGATGCCAAATCGTCCCGCGTCACGGTTTGGACCGTTGCGGACGTGACGCGCGAACGCGAGCGTCAGGAAAACGTCTTTCAGGAGCTGCAGCAGGCGATCGACTATCTCGACCACGCGCCGGTCGGCTTCTTCTCCGCGGAATCGGGCGGCGAAATCTCCTACCTGAACGCGACGCTGGCAGCCTGGCTCGGCTACGATCTCGCCGACGTCGGCAGCGGCGGACTGCGGCTTTCCGATATTGTCGCGAGCGACGGGGCTGCGGTCCTGACCGGCATCGGCGGCGTGCCGGGCGAAGTGACGACCGATACTTATGATCTCGATTTCAAGACCCGTGCCGGCAAGACGTTGGCGGTGCGGCTCTATCACAAGGTCGCGTTCGCGGCGGACGGCTCGCCCGGCGCCTCGCGGACGGTGGTGCTCAACCGCACGGAAGGCAGCGAGGCCGGGCGCGCGGCGGAAGTGCGGTTCGTGCGATTTTTCCAGAATACGCCGATGGCGATCTCTACCGTCGACAAGGCCGGCCATGTCGTCGCCACCAATGGCCTGTTCGAGCGCACGTTCCAATCGCTGCTCACGGGCGGCGGCAAGGGACGTTCCATTCTCGCGGTGGTCGGTGAAAAGGACCGTCCGGCCCTCGATGCGCTGATCGCGCAGGCGGCCCAGGGCGGGTCCGACCTGGCGCCGATTGAACTGCCGCTCGCCGGCAAGGCCGAACGGTGGGCGCGCTTCTTCGTGACGCCGGTGGAAAAACAGAATGGCGGACAGGACGACAACGGCCACGAGGCTGCGATCGTCTATGCGCTGGAGACCACCGACCAGCGCAATCTCGAGCGCCAGTTCGCGCAGTCCGAGAAGATGAAGACAGTCGGCCAGCTTGCCGGCGGTGTCGCCCACGATTTCAACAACGTGCTGTCGGCCATCATGATGGCGACCGACTTCCTGCTCAATGCGCACAAGCCGACCGACCCTGCGTTCCAGGACATCATGCAGATCAAGCAGAACGCCAACCGCGCCGCGAGCCTGGTGCGGCACCTTTTGGCGTTCTCGCGGCGGCAGACGTTGCGCCCGCAGGTGCTCGACCTCGGCGAGGCGCTGTCCGACCTCGAAATGCTGCTGCGCCGGGTGATCGGCGAAAAGGTGAAGCTCGAGGTCGTGCACGGCCGCGAATTGTGGCCGATCAAGACCGACCTGTCGCAACTTGAGCACGTGATCGTCAATCTGGCGGTGAATGCGCGCGACGCCATGCCGAACGGCGGCACCCTCACGGTGCGGACCGCGAACGTCACCGAAGCGGAGAGCCGTCAGCTCTCATACAAGGGCTTGCCGGCGGCGGATTACGTCCTGATCGAGACTGCCGACTGCGGCACAGGCATCCCGCCGGAAATCATCGAGCAGATTTTCGAGCCGTTCTTCACCACCAAGGAAGTCGGCAAAGGGACCGGGCTCGGCCTCTCGACCGTTTACGGCTTTATCAAGCAGACCGGCGGCTATATCTACGTCGACTCCGAGGTCGGCAAGGGCACGACCTTCCGCATCTATCTGCCGCGGCACGTGGCGACCGAAGCCGAGATTGCCGTGCCGAAGATGGATGTGGCCCCGCCGCCGGCCAAGCCGGTCGATGATACGGGTCAAGGCACGATCCTCCTGGTCGAGGACGAAGAGGGCCTGCGCGGGCTCAATGCGCGCGGGCTCGCATCGCGTGGCTACAACGTGCTCGAAGCCGGCAACGGGCTTGAGGCAATCGAAGTGCTGGAGCGGCGCAACGGCAAGATCGACCTCGTCGTCTCGGACGTCGTCATGCCGGAGATGGACGGTCCCACGCTGTTCAAGGAACTGCGCAAACGCAGCCCGGACCTCAAGATCATCTTTGTGTCGGGCTATGCGGAGGAGGCGTTCGCCAAAAGTCTGCCTGAGGGCGGCCAGTTCGCATTCCTGGCCAAGCCCTTCACCCTCAAGCAGCTTGTTGCGACCGTCAAAGAGACCATGAACGGCAACGCCGAGGCGCGCTCGGCCTGACCGGCAAAGGCTCGTGAAAAGCGCAGCGCGAGGTCCGCGGGCAACCGAGCCGTTGCCCGTTTTCCACGAGCGTGAACCTCCGGAAATCCGGATGCCTGCCGGGCCATGAGCGAATGGCCTTCGCAGGAATTGGCCCGTAAAGAAAGGAGCTGTCGCGAAGTCCTGAACGTTTCTCTTTTCCGAGTGGAATAGCTTAGCGGGGGTAGGTCCAAAAACGCGGAGAGGTCCATGCCGCCCCGGTTTTCACCGGGTCGTAACCGCGCGGGAACGCGCAGATGAAGCCGATGTAGTCGCCATAGACCCGGTGGATGCTGGTGATGATCGCCACCTTATGGTAGCCGGCGCAATGGGCGCCGGCGGTCTGGTTGGCATACAGTTCCGCCTCCGGCGACCAGGATATAATGCCCCCCGTATCGTTGCCCTTGAAGTTGTACCCGGCAATGGCGGGCGTCGCCAGCACGACGGCGAGGGCGGTCAGGAGCGTCTTGACGGTCATCGGGTCTCTCCAACAGGGACGGCGCGTATTAGAGCACAATATGCCGGTCTGAATAAGCGCAAATCCATTGAGGTTGGCTTTCAGGACGTTCAGTGTGTCCCGAAAGTCTCAGGGGTAAATTGGCATGAAATCGTTTCTGTCGCGGCGGACCGCCATTTTTGCCGGCTTTGCCGTTGTGGTCTCTGGTTGGCCGGCACCTGCAGCCGACCTGTCCGCCAGGGAATTCGTTGAAACGATCTACCGGACCTATGTCTCGAAGAACGGCAAGGGCGGAAATGGCGTTGCGATTGGCTCCGATGCCGCAATCCGGCGCTACTTCTCACCGCCGGTAGCCGCGTTGATCATCGCGGATGCGTGGCAGGCGAAGAAACGTGACGAGGTGCCGGTCCTGGATGTCGATCCCTTCGTTGGATATCAGGACTGGGAAATCACGGCTGTTACGGCCGACATCGTCGAAAACGGGACGGCCGCGAAAGGCACGGTCACGCTGACCAACCTCGGCAAGCCGGAAAAGATCTCCGTTGCCCTCGTAAAGACGTTGAACGGCTGGCGCATCGACGACATCGTGTGGGCCGAAGGCTCGCTCCGCGCTCTGTACAAGAAACCCTAGGCTGCCTTGCGCTGTTCGGATACGTCCAGCACAGGCGCTTGCGGCACAGCCTGCCTGGAAACGACCGGTTTGGGCGGCTTCGACAGGACCTTCTTGGCACCGGTCTTCTTCGACTTGGTCTTGCTGCTCGACTTCTTCTTCGAGGCAGCCGCCGCAGCCCGCTTCGCTTCGACCTGCGCCACTTTCTCCCGCTCTGCCTTCCTGGCGGCGCGGGCCAGCTTGGTCAGCCTCTTCTTGCGAGCGATCCGACGCTTCTCGGCGCGCTTCTCGCGGCACTTGTCGCACTTGCAGCCGATCGGCTTGATAATCAGGTCGAAGTAGTCTTCGCCGTAGTCGTAGGTGATCTCGTCACCCGGCCTGATCTTCTTGATCGCGCGGATGATGACCTTGCTTTGCCGCGTCACATCGGATTCGGCGTTGGGGCGGCAGGAGTGATTGCCGTAGCGAGCGAGGTTGCGGCGGTTGGAACCGTCGATGGTCCAGCGGCTGTTCACTTCGTAAAGATATTTGTTACCGCGGTCGGCGAGCTTGTCCGCTTCTTCGTTGCGCAAGCGGCGCCCGCGATATTCCGCGATAATAGTTCCCTTGGGGATGATTTCAGTTGCGAAAAGGCCAAGCCCCGTACGGGAACGGCCGACGCGAAAAGGTCTGCTTGCCATATGCTCGAATTACATGTGTACGATGCATAACGCAAATATGCGCTGCGCCTTTTTCACAGATTCTCCGCTTTAATTGATCGCGTTGAGTCTCTTTCCGCCCGCGGTGACCGGTGTTGCCGCGATCAGAACGAACGCAATCACACAGGGGATCGTTCCCTTGTTGATCCAGTCGTGGATCGTGCCGCGCTGGACCAGCACATCGCCGACACGCAGGTGAACGACCTCGTCATCCAACACCATATCGATCTCGCCGGAGATCACGACCGCGTAGTCGATCGAATCGGTGCGATGATTCCGCGGCGCCACGCCTGGCGCGAAGCTGATGACACGGAAGACCGTACCGTTTTCGAGTGTTGTGCCGGTCTTTCGGGTCGACTCGTCCGCATGGCCGTCGTTGTTCACCGGGAAGCCTTGCGTGGTCCAGATCACCTTCGGGTTGGCGCCCGGTCTGCTCTCCGCTGTACTGGTGATCGTCTCATCGATCATGACCGTCGCTTTCCCGTTTGGCTTATGACCAGTCACGACGCGGCGGACGGTGATGGACATGATTCCTCCTTCATGGCCTTATGTCTGTGGGCCATAGCCGGCTAGATGCAGGTGGCGCTTGCGGCCCGTGCAACCGCGATTATCCCGCATAAAACAACGCCGGCCCGAAGCGGGCTTCGGGCCGGCGTGACGGAAAAAAGCCGGTCGGCTCAATACGCGTTGAAGCGGTAGTTCAGGCCGATCTTGTACTGGTTGACCTTCAGGCCGAGGTTGAACAGCGTACCATCGCTGCCGACGACGTCCTTGTTGCCGAAGTCGATGTATGCGTATTCGGCCTTCGCCGACCATTGCGGCGTAAGCGCGAACTCGCTGCCGAAGCCGATCGTGTAACCGACATGCGAGTTGCTGGCCGTTGAAGCATTCACCAGCGCGCCTCCGGGGTTGAAGCAGCTCGAGAGCCCGCCGACCAGCGGAGGCGAGGGGGCGAGGCCGTTCAGCGGGCCAGCGTTGCAGGTCAGGGCGTAATCGGCGTCGGTCCACGCTGCGCCGCCCTTCACATAAAGCAGCGCGCGTTCCCACGTGATGCCGACGCGACCGGCGGCGGTCGCGATCCAGTCGGCCGACGTCGTGCAGGTGGTGTTGAAGAGCGTCCCCGCCGCGACGAGATTGCCGGTCAACGGTCCACAGGCCTGCGAGCCCTTCAGGTTGGTGGCGGCGATGTCGCCTTCGATGCCGTAAACCCAGATTCCCGTCTGGAAGTTGTAGCCGGCCGTGCCGCCGCCGATAAAGCCGCCGATCTTGGGGTCCACCGCGCCGAAGCCCGGAATGCCCCAGTGCGAATCGCCATATGAACCGCCGATGAAGCCGCCGACATAGAAACCGGCCCAGTTGACCGCACCCGAAACCGGCAAGGCCGGCGCCTTGAAGATCGGGCTCTTGCCACCTTTCGTGACGAGCGGCGCCGCAAGCACTTCCGGCGTGAACTGATAGCGGATGCCGCCGGTGCCGCTCAGGCCCTCGATGCGGTCGCCGTTGCGATAGTCGACGCGCACGAAGCCAAGCCAGCCGGTGCCGGCAATCTGGCCGGACAGACCGAGAGAATATTGTCCGTACGTACCGATGTTCTGCCCGCTGAACGCCTGGGTGAGCGATGCGGGGTTGTTGACGCCGTTATTGAACACAAGCGCGCAGCAGGCCGCGTAGCTTGCCGTCACGTCGCTGGAGAAGTCATGCCACACGCTCACGGAGGCGAAGGGCTGCAGCACCCAGTTTCCGGAGACAACGGTGGTGCCGAAGCGGGCCCCCAAGCGGCCGATCGTGGTCGTAATATCGTCCATGCTGATCGTGCCGCTCACCGGCGCGAGGCCGGGAACCGTCGAAGGAGCGCCGACCGTGTTGATGTCGTCGACTTTCACCCGGGAATAAATCACGCCAGCGGACGGCTCGAGGAACCAGTTGTTTGCCAGCGGCAGGTTGTATCCTGCCGATGCGGCAATCGAATAGCCGTGGGCGTTAAAGTTCTGATTGAAGATGTTCAGCCCCGGGCTGTTCATGCTGTTCTGGTAGTAGTCACCGCGAACCACGGCATCGATGAAGAACCGGTCATAGGTCGCGGCGCCGTAAATGCCGACGAACGGCACTTCCGTCTTGGTGGTGAACGCCGAACCGGACGTGTCGCCTTTTGCCTCGAGATAGCCGGCAGTCGTGCCGTAGTGCAGGTTCCAGCCATTGATGTTGAACTTGCCGATGTCGCGTCCGGCCTGGACCCCGGCGAAGGTCTGATGGATCGGCGTGTTGCAGGTGACGGTGCCGGAAACATTGGCGCCCGGCACGGCCGGTACGGTGAACGCCGCACCGGTCGACGAATTG
>Ga0164243_10012841_pt1 | contig 11825 bp, 15 predicted proteins | sample OricompcompostOP_FD_108781 | JGI IMG/M metagenome (GOLD analysis project Ga0164243, IMG submission 108781) | Organic Plus compost microbial communities from Emeryville, California, USA - Original compost - Organic plus compost (OP) | ecosystem: Engineered > Solid waste > Mixed feedstock >...
AATAAAACTCTCGTCTGCCGGCTGCCTAATTGCATACCGCTCCGTCCAAATCCGCCCGTGCTGTTCAGTAGTACCAGACATAACATTGATATTCCAACTGAACAAATTTTTCGCCCATCGTACTGTTGGCGACACTTCAGGGTATGCCCTTGCCGATGCAGGCACCGTAAACTGAATACGCCAAATACCGGATGTCTGTGCTGTTTGCGCCGCAAAGCGACAGCCCTGCCCTATCGCCACGTTTTTTGGTGCCACACATTTCTGCTGCGGTACACCAGGCCCATCAACAGTTATCGTGATATCTTCCTGTGGCGTATCGAACGGCTCTTCTTGGTTGACCCTTGTGAACGCAGCACTGATTGACTCACCGGCCTTCACATAGGCGTAAAATGTATTGTCAGCGCTGATAAAGTGTTTCGGGTTAGACGATAGCGCACCAGCGGTCGGCGTAGCGAGCATAGAAAGTGAGCCAACGAAGAGAAAAAGTGCTGCAAAAACCCGTTTCATATCCCTATTAGCATAACCGACTCGGCAGCAAATTACTACAGTTTCGTAGGCTCGGTCACATGGCGGCGGCGCGCTTCGTTTGCCCATTCATCGGCCAGTTCATTACCCTCGTCACCCTCGTGCCCGCGTACCCAATTGAGCACAGCGTTGGAATTGACATATAGTGGATAAACTTCCTGGACAATATCAAGGTTTTTGATCTCGCCACCCTTTTTCTTCCATCCTTTTGCTTCCCAGCCCGCAGCCCATTTGGTAATCACATTGATCCAAAATTCGCTGTCAGTGTAGATTTCGCATTCTTCGCCATTTGCGTCTTCGAGTGCTGCTTTGATCGCCAAGCCCTCCATACGAATATTTGTCGTTTCGCGTGCCGGTTCACCGCCGATAATATACGGTTGGTTATTCTTGATCACCGCAAATCCACCAGGCCCTGGGTTGGGACTCGCGCTGCCATCTGTGTAGTAAATAATCATCTCTATCAGTATAGCAATACTTACTTTGATGTGTCAGAGTCTTCTGCAACAGTAGCTTCATTCACATTGGCGACTGCCAGTTGATGAGCTATCGCGCCCATAAGAGCTTGTTCGTTTAAGCGCCAATTGCCAGGATGGGCGTCCGGGGCTCTATAAACATCGTGTTTTGTGCTCTTCGTCTGGTTATTGTTTCGTTTCCAGAACTGCAAAAAATGACGTCTTTTTACAGCATCCTGCCTCTCTAGTCTCCCAGCTATCACGGCTTTGGCAATAATTCCTGGCTGTTCTAAAAGATCCGATGCGTTCATAGTATCCACCCCATCGATATGCACTTGGCTTGCAACCACGGCTTCGCCAAGTATGATTTTTGCAAATTCAAGGTTATCATCGGCCCACTCGCCAGAGTCCAGTGTTCGGCGAGGTGTTAATTGTGTATCGGCAGCTTTCATAGCGGTTTTCAAATATTCATAAAGCATGTTATAGCTCTCATCCGGATCTTCTTCTGATAACTTGGACCACTCATTGAGCGAAAGATATACTCCATCATTCAGAATCTGCAAAGCCCTTTTATCTTTGGGATCTTTATCGGGACGAAAAACATAGACCATATCGGGATCTGCAATGGAAAAACCGCTTTCTTCGTAATAGATTTTCAAATAATATGTGGGGCTCCACACAAGTGCGCTATAGCTGGGTCGTGACCAGTAGCGCCTCAGTATGAAATTATCTCCAGATTCTGGATCCATCCATTTGTTCTCTTCAAATGTAGGACTGGACTGAACACCTCTTTGCTCACTTGGTTTTGCACGATGTCGGTTATAGGGAGCGTTAGCATCGATGACAGAAGCAGCAATGCGTATAGATTCTTTCCATTTTTCTTCCATCGTTTCCGGTGGACGAATAATATCAAAACCAGGGACCTCACTAGACATTGCCATATTGTCCGCATTCTACCCCTGGCGAAACTTTTATACAAGCATTGGCACTAAAAATTACCAAATCCGAGAATATTTCCATCCGGATCGCGAAACCAGGCACCCTGTGCTTTTTCGCTAAGAATATACATATCACCCTTACGAGTTGCATTTGGCAAATCATAGTTTTGATCAAACGTTACGCCTTTTGCCTTCAACGCTTTGATCATTCCTTCGACATCATCGACAGTCCACCATGCACAAGTTGCCTGGCCACTTCCGGCCGTCGGGGATTCGTGAATAGCAATTCTTCCTTCACTGCTCTCTAGCACCAACCCCGCAAAGTTGTGCTCAGTCACTTTCATACCGAGGACATTTTCATAAAAATCCACGGCATTTTCTATGTCGTGGACAGGTATGGTCGCGATAACTCTGTGCTTTCCGAGCAATGGATACACTCCTTATGGTTATTATACTCTTCTACAGTATTGGGTCGAGTGTAGTCAATAGACGCTGTCGAGCGGCACCCGCAAAGTTGTGATCGGCCTCTATATCAACATGCTGAGCATTTTTAATTTGAGCCATATTCGTCAGCCCTATTACTTCATCATTAGTCGCGCGAACAATAACCGTTGGTTTGGTGTTGGCGATTTTTTGATATAGCTCCATTGGATCTTTATCTTCGAGACTTTTAATATACTCAGGTGGTAAATAACTGGTTGATCCATCTGATCGTGGTAGCACAAATGTACCGTCGTCTTGGAAATGACTGCCTGGACGTATCTTCAGCCATTGCTTTAATCTGTTGTACATCTTTTCAGGGGGTGCAAGAAGAATGATTTTATTAACCTTTGTTAGATCAACCATGCCAGCAATCACGCTCCCCATTGAATGACAAAGTAATGTGATCTCATCACCTTCAACTGTATCAATTTCTTTTTGCAGAATCTTTGCCTGTTCTTCAATCGGACGAAGTACCGTATCACCATTTGGCTTTACCTCACAGTAATCAAACATGCGAAAATAATAGTCTGGAAAAGCTGCCGCGATCTCAGGAAACATCCCCCGCGAATCCGCCCGAACACCAAACCCATGCGAACAAATAATCGTCTTCATTATTTAAGAGAATCAATCGAGACACGTTCTTGTTCGGTCGTATCACGGTCACGAATAGTAACGGTGTTGTCCTCGAGTGTGTCAAAGTCGATCACAACAACATATGGCGTACCGATTTCGTCTTGGCGGCGATAGCGTTTACCAATATTGCCGTTGTCATCCCACATTACGTTGCCATGTTTTTTCTTGAGGATTTGATAGACTTCACGGGCCTTTTCGACCAGTTCTGGCTTGTTTTTTAAGAGTGGTGACACACTGTATTTCACTGGGGCTAGGTGTTCTGGGAAGCGCATGACGATACGCTTTTCACCGTTCACCTCGTCTTCGTCATACGCAGCACTCAGTACTGCCATAACTGCACGCTCAACGCCAAACGATGGTTCAATGACATGGGGAACAAATTTTGTATTCGTTCCTTTGATTGTATACTCCATACTTTTGCCAGAGTTATTCTGAATGTTCATCAGATCAAAATCGGTGCGGTATGCAATACCCAGCAATTCTTCCTTGCCGATGGGAAAATCGTATTCAATATCGATCGTGCGTTTGCTGTAGTGCGCACGGTCTTCTTCCGGTACTTCGAGTTCGTGGATTTTATCCTTTGGAAGGCCAAGTGCTTCGAGGAATGTGTGAACGTCCTTTAACAATGCGTCAAATGATTCCTGCCACTTGTCTGGCTCAACAAAGTATTCGATCTCCATTTGCTCAAACTCGCGGCTACGAAATACAAAATCACGTGGACTGATTTCATTACGAAATGCCTTACCCTGCTGCGCAAGGCCAAATGGTAGGTCTGGATAAAAACTATCAACAACATTTTTGTAATTCGTAAAAATACCCTGGGCTGTTTCCGGACGCAGATAGCTAATGGAATTTTCATCTTGCGTTGCACCGACATACGTCTGGAACATCATGTTGAAAGTTCGAGATTTGCTCAGCGGGTTGCCATCGGGACTTTTGATACCGTTTTTTTCGATAGCTTCATCCATCTGCGACATTGTCATGCCTTCTGGATCAACACCATTGTCTTTCAAGATATGATCAGTCCGATAGCGGCGATGATTCACAGTATCTTCGGTCAATGGGTCGACAAAAGTATCCACATGACCGCTCGCCTGCCACACCCTTTGATTCATCAAAATCGCCGCGTCAACACCGTACATATCATCGCGGTCTTCAACAAACATTTTCCACCATAGCTGCATAATATTACGCTTCAGTGTGACACCCAGTGGACCATAATCCCAAGTACCAGACAAACCCCCGTAGACATCAGAGCCAGGATAAATAAATCCCCGGCGTTTTGCTAAACTAACAATATTTTCTAGCTGCACATTCTTCTCTGTTTTATCGCTCATAATTAAGATAAATTATAGCACGTTTGTAAAATTTTTAGTTTTGTTTTATGGTAGAAAGGTCCCGGCTCCAAACAAAGGAACGAACATGACATTCACCTGGTTACCAAATACCCAGGCGCAGGAACGAGAAATCGACCTCGACTGGCGATTCGAACGGCTCATCCTCTTCATCGGAGGACATCGACCGCAGATGGACGTTTTAAAGTGCGTCCAGGATGGCCTGGTTTTGCAGCCAGATCCAGCCAATGAACGTGATCGTCGCTTTTTGGCGATTTCGGCTGCAGCAGCAGTCCTGGTTCAAGACCAGGACCTTGCACTACGCTGCTACCGAATTCTCAAAAGTTCACGGGTCCTTCACACAATGAAGCCCGAAAACGATCCAGAAGTCCGGAAGTACCTCCGTCCGATTGGTAACGACTGGGGGATCAGCCTCTATACGTGGCTGATCATGAAGATCTACCAACTTTTACACGCCACCTTCCTCAAGTTGATGCCACCCGCGTCCTGAGGGACGTGGCGTGGTATCATTTTAAGACTGGTGACAAGGCAGCATGTCGCCTTGCCACATCCAGACATTCGGCCAAATATTGCCCCATGCCACCGACTTGCAAAATAACGCTTAGCGGCTTAGCTGTTACGAGTCGCAAAATCTTGATATGCTCCGCTGTAATAGGCCCTCGCGGATCTTCAACAAATCCCTTTTCTGTGCTGTCATAGCGATACGTTTTATCTACTACCAATTTGTCACCTTTATAGTCCCGTACCGTGCTGAGTTCTTCACCCAGCAGCGAACTCACACGAACATAAAACCATGTCTGTACAAGCGATAATGGGACGGTGGTAACATCGAGCGCCGCCAGCACTTCAGCGGCGATATCATACCATTCGGATTCATCGAGCGTTGCACTTGCTTTAGTCACCTGCGCTAGCATTTCGTAAGCAAATTGCATACGGTCATAATCTTCCAGAATGTGCCGGTAAAACTGCACCAACCGTGCCGATGTTAATACGCCCAAGTCACCCTTACCCTGTCCTACGACAACATCGCAAAGAGCAAACAATTCGATACCGCCTGCGAGTTTGGATTTTTCTTTACGCACGCCGCGCGCCATGACGCTCATTCGACCATCTGGCGTCAGCAGATCAAGCACACGATCCGCTTCACCATAATTGGTCCGCCGCAGGACAATCGCCCGAGTGCGGACCGTTTTCATGAAAGAACACTCCTCACGGCTGCCGCCAAATCATCTGGTCGCATCGTACTGGTATCGAGCAGTCGCCGCACACCATATGGCTGCAATTCTTCCAGCGACAATCCTACTGCACTGCCGCAAACAACAACCGGCAATTTTGCGGTATCTACATAGCTTTGTAGTTCATGAAGCAGGCCCAAACCACTCGCGCCACTCAACATCAACCCCATAACGATCACGTCGGGCTTTTCCTCATCGATCATATCTATCGCACTATATGCATTAGATGTCGTCACAACATCAAACTCATGACGCCTCAGCAAATTTTCGAAATGCTCACCCAGCCAGGGCTCACTTTCGATAACAAGCACTTTTTTACTCATAGCAGACTCATCTGACCAGATACTCGCATATCAACATAAAATGTCGCTCCGTCGCGATGACGAGTCACACCAATGGTACCACCCATCATTTCAGTCAGTTTGCGAGCAGCAATTAATCCAACACCACTCGTTTGCGGGCGACGAGCAAGCGGTACTGCCGAACGTCGCTGAATACGCCCATCAAGTCGCTGCCAAATATCGTTTGGTACGGCAGGACCATAATCGCGCACACCTACCCGCACATGATCGTCATGCTGCGCGATTGTTAGCCTGACTGGATGTTTGTCCGATCCATAGTGCAGCGCATTATCACCAAAACTCACCAGGATACGACGTAACAACTCACGATCCGCAATCAGAAGTGGAATCTTACTCCGAGGTTGGACAGCGATTGCATGCCCATGCGCTCGAAACAGTGGCGCCAATTCATGCACAACTTCCTGACATAACGTCACCGCATTGACTGGTTCCAGCGCAATGAGCTGGGGCGCGTCAGAATGAAAACTAAGCTGACGAGTAATCCGTAACGCACGCTCGGCGGTGAGCGTCATCCGTTCTGTCAATTTTTGTCGCTCACTTGCCGAGAGCCCTTGATCGGCAAGCGCCAAACTGAGCTGTCTTAGAAGGACCAGCGGCGCATTTAACTCACCGGCCGCAGCCGCGACAAGTGCTGGTTCATCAGCTCGCTGACCCCTATCGGCACCACCCATTCGCTTCCCTTCCTGTGCCTCCATAATCTATATCCAGTGTACCATGTTGATGGATAACAGACACTTGTTTGGATGAAGAGCAAGGCGCCAGCGAAGCGCACACTGAGGCGCACTAGAGGTGCGTCGAAGGAGCACTGGAGCTGGCAACGAAGCTATTTGCCAAAGAAGTGTCTGTTAGGCGTTGAAATCGATGGTGCGAATAATCGCTTCAAAATCACTCTTGAATGTGTCTGCATCCGTGCGAACAGTGATTGTTTTGTCGCGACAACGGTAGATAACAGCATCGCCGCGAATATTTTTGCTGAAGTTACCCGTAAGTCGCGCACCCTGATTGCCCTCAGACGATGTGGTCGCTTGTTTCAAATCACCCTTTTGTACCAAACTGTCATATTGACCAACAACATCATCGTAATCACGCTGTTCGATGGTTACCCGAAGTGCGAACTGCTGATTGCTACTAATTGGCGGCACAACATCAGGGTTCAGATATGCCTTGAAATCGCCACCATTCGTAATCTGCTCTGATTCAAATGCGCTCCATGTTTTTGGATACTGGAATGTAAGGCCACAATAATCGTCGGGTGCTTTGAATGTTTTATTGGGTTGCTTCTCCCTTTCGGCAAACTTGGCTTCGTCTTCGTTGCCTTTTTCTTCTTTTGCTTGTGCGACCGCGATTGCAATTTTACCGTCCACGTCACTTTGCGCATCGTTATATGCAACAAAGGCCCAAATAGCAAAAGATCCAACGCCTAATACCAGTACGCTGAGCGCGATAACGGCAACCATGAGGCCAGAAATGGCGCCACGCTCTCTGTGGTGAGAATATGATGTCATGCGGTCATTATACTTATGCTCGCCTGCTCTGTAAAGCCTGCGGCTCAAAAAGGTAGAGCGAATGTGCGTGAAGTACCTTGGTTGGTTCTTTCGTTTTCAGTTTGGCGCCGTAAGTAATCAACCAAACTGATCGACCATTACGATCGACTGTTTGTTGCATTTTTTTCTCTAGCCGCCGGGCATCACGACTTACCGAAAAGGCATAAACGATCGTTGTTTCTTGCGGCAGATCAACCAACCACATGTCGCCAGGCTTGGTTGTAATCTTTGGATTACCGCGCGACAAAAACAGGCTAAGTGCTACCAAAATGGGGTTGAGCTCATAGCCAATTGCTTTTGCCCCCCGTTCGGCCGCAAGTCGTAATACTACGCCATCTCCCGACCCAAGATCAACCAACACGTCTTTATCGGACAACTTATACAGTTGTGTAAATGCCAACCGAACAAACCGTCGATGACTCGGCACATATGGCGCGCCGCGGATAATCACGAATCCAAACAACAGAAATATCGCTAGTATTGTCCACAGCCACCAGGTCACTGCTGATCGCTTTCAGTCGCAAACGATTGCTTGACGATCTGTATTTCGTTCGCCACGCTGTCCAGATCGTGCTCGATTTCATCTGCTAGTTTTTTGGCTGCTTTTAATTTGTCACTAGCTTGCTCCAGCTGAAAATCATCGCTTTCAAACCACGCAACCAGTTCATCTAGTTGTGCTAGTTTTGTTTGAATTGACGGCGCATCACTTTTGCTCATAGTTTTCGATCCTTGCTTTTATTATAGCGCGGGCGGTCTCGATGTCGATGATGCCGCCTTTTTTCAATTCCCCACGGACCAATGCGTAGCCACGCTCCAGGACGCGTGCGGGATCGAACTGCTCCAACAGTCGCCTTGTCTGCATCAGACGGCCACGCTGTTCCTCCAAGCGCACTGTCGTGTTGTCGACAGCCGTCTGTAAATCTCGGACTAATTGCTGTCGCCTGCTTTCGACTGTTTGGGCAAGCAGCGGCAAGACATTTTGCACCCGTACTCGTGCACCACGAATAATCTCGCGCCTATCAGGCACAAGCAATTGCGCTGCATTACTTGGTGTCGCCGCTCGCACATCTGCCGCCAGGTCACAAAGCGACATATCAACTTCATGTCCGATGCCGGTCAGTGTCGGTACACGGCTTGCCGCAACTGCCCGGACCAATTGTTCATCGTTAAACGCACTTAGATCATCAGCACTCCCGCCGCCGCGAATAATCACAATCACATCGGGCAGATTCTCCTGAGTATTAAAATAGTTCAATGCTCGAATAATTTGGTCGGGTGCATCGTTGCCCTGCACCGTCACCGCAGCAACATCAATGTATAGTCCGCCCCACCGGTCTCCCACAATTTTGATAAAATCCGCATAACCTGCCGCCTGTGGGCTGCTGATCACTGCAACCCGCCGCGGAATCACAGGTAGTGGTCGTTTGCGTTCTTCGGCGAACAAGCCTTCTTTGTCCAACTTTTCCTTTAGCAGATCAAAACTCTTTTTGATACTACCTTCGCCGCTTGGCCGGATCGCTTTCACCGTCAGGCTAAATTTGCCCCATTGTGTCAGCTTGGGCGTGGCCGTCACCACAACTTTCATCCCATCCTCAATCGGCACACGCAGTTGAAACAACATCATGAAACAACCCACGCTTGCACCTTCATCCTTGATATCAAAAAACACAAACTTGCCTTGATTCACCTTGAACGATGCGATCTCGCCTTCTATCTCGACCAGCGGGTACGCGTATTCGAGTGTTTGGTTGGTGATGGCAACAAAATCACTAACGCTCAACTTTGGCGCCACGCTCGGGACCTCCATATGTCGCTAATGAATGCTGGTAGAATATGTAGCCAAACAAAATTGTTCCCAGGAGAATGATGACTCGTGCGAGCAAAATGCCTGCAATAGCGACACCACCCGAAATACCCGCAAACGCAAGGAACGTCACCATAATCGCTTCATATGCACCGGCACCACCAGGAGTAGCAACGACAAATCCAGCAAAACTCGCCACGCCGTACGCGATGAGTATTGGTGCTGGATTCACTACTTCACCAAGCGCGAGAAATGCAATCATAAACAATCCAGCGTCGCCTACGTTGTATACCAACCCCCATAAAAAAGGTTTAATAAGCAATCGTTTATCATGGCGCAGCTCCAAAAAATCATTGTGCATGTCGTCCAAAAATTCGTTGATGAACTCTTGTCTGACGAGTTTACGTTTGCGTCCAAATGTGACGCGACGCACAATAAGGTTGAGTGTCCGGTACAGCCAGGTGGCAAATTTGTCGATACGCCGCTTGTTCACCAGCAAATAGACACCGAGCAGCAACAACAGAAAAATTGATCCAAACAACATTGCGCTGGTCAAAATAATCCATCGGTTAAGATCACCATCTAGCGTCACAGCAAACAACGCAATCAGTAGCAGCACTGCAAAAGCAACGAATGTCATCGCATGCCGCACCACTTGTGCCATCGTGGCACGCCCCGGAGACACTCCCAAATGCCCTAGTCGCCATGTCAGATACGATACGCCGCTCACGCCACCGCTTGGCAGAATATGATTGACAAAATTACCCTCTAAGGCAACCCTGATCAGTTCGGTCTGTTTGATTTTTTTCATCTGCCCCTTGCCTCGCAGATATGAAAAAATCATCTCGCCACCCGCATAAAAAACAAGGAGCTGTACCGGTATCATCAACAGCAAAATCCAAAGATTTACTTGACCCAGCAAATCCCACGCTCGCACCAGTTCGTGCCGAGAAGCGAATAAAACGATTGCCAAAAGTACTACTGTTATTATGCTCAACCATGCACGAAAAGACATGACTACAGTATATACTAGTGACATGTATATTGCGATGTTAGGACGGCAGCCCGCTATAGGCATGGCCGAACTGGAGCGTGCGTTTGGCGACGTACGTTGGTTTTCGCATGACACCGCGCTTGTCGATACTGACACACTGGATATTCAACGCCTTGGCGGTACAGTCAAAGCCGGCCGCGTTGTCGCAGAACTAACTGGTACTGATTGGCGCAAAACCAGTATGAAACTTGTGCAGGCATATGAAGATGCGTGGAGTAATACAAGTGGCAAAATCACCCTCGGAATCAGTGTTTATGGTTTCAAGGTCTCGCCGCGTGATGTGCAGCATACCGGTCTCATCCTCAAATCACACCTCAAAAGCAAAGGTATTAGTCTGCGTTTAATCCCCAATGAGCAGTCAATCCTGAGCACTGCAACTGCTCACCATAACAAACTCGGGCTTTCACCCAACAAGGTTGAACTACTGATTGTCAAAGGCCATAGCGGCAAAGTAATCATTGCCGAGAGCACTGGATCGCAAAACATCACTGCACTCGCTCGCCGCGACCAGGGCCGCCCCGCTCGTGATGCATTTGTTGGCATGTTGCCACCAAAGCTGGCGCAAATTATGGTTAATCTTACAGGTCCACAGCCACCTCGCGCTGATGATCAACTCCCTCCAGTTTTGCTTGACCCTTTTTGTGGAACAGGTGTTTTACTGCAAGAGTCCGTATTACTCGGCTACCGCCCATATGGTACCGATTTATCCGAAAAGATGATCCGTTACTCTCGCGACAATCTCAACTGGCTCCAGGACCGATTTGGTTTACATTTTCACTGGAATCTTGAAGTTGCCGACGCTATGGAGGCAAAATGGCTACAACCAATCGATGCCATTGCCTGCGAAACCTATCTTGGCCAACCATTTAGTGCACCACCATCGAACGAAAAGCTTGGTGAAGTACGGCGCAATTGCGACCACATCATTACAGAATTCCTCAAAAATATCGGGCGTCAAATCAAATCCGGAACGCCACTCTGCATCGCCGTGCCGGCCTGGAATGATGGCAAAGATAATTTCTCTCACCTACCGTTGATCAAAAAACTTGATCAACTTGGCTATCGTCCTGTCGAGTTCAAAAATGTGAACGCAAAAGATTTACTCTACTACCGACCCGACCAGGTCGTCGCTCGTGAGCTGTTAGTTCTCGAAAAAATCTAACTAGCTTCATGGATAGGTGGTACCCCGGTCACGACGCTGTGACCGGAGTACCACGTTGATATAAGTCCCTATCAGATCAGTAGCCGCGATGGCCGATTTCCGTGCCCTCGAGCCCGCTATACCTGGGATCTACCGTCTCTCCGCCATAGCTTCCAACGAAGCGTATGGTGAGTGGCGGCTGGATCTTATCCAGGTCAGCATATGGCGCTGCAGTCCTGACGGCTAGAAGCAGCCGGTCAAGTTCCTGTTCGAACGTCCCTTTTGTAGAGGGCAGGTAC
>Ga0164243_10012842_pt1 | contig 11825 bp, 10 predicted proteins | sample OricompcompostOP_FD_108781 | JGI IMG/M metagenome (GOLD analysis project Ga0164243, IMG submission 108781) | Organic Plus compost microbial communities from Emeryville, California, USA - Original compost - Organic plus compost (OP) | ecosystem: Engineered > Solid waste > Mixed feedstock >...
ACCTTCTGCGGCTCGCCGTCCGGTTCGCCGGTCAGGCTCATGATGCCGCCCATGCCCTGCGCGAGGAAATCGTAGCCGGGCCGGTCGGCATACGGGCCGTCCTGGCCGAAGCCGGTGATCGAGCAGTACACGAGGCGCGGGAAGCGCTCGCGCAACTGTTCATACGCCAGGCCGTGGCGCGCCAGGTCGCCGACCTTGAAGTTCTCGATCAGCACGTCGCAGCCTTCCAGCAGCCGCAGCACGGTCTCGCGTCCCTGCGGCGACGCAATGTCGACGGCGATCGAGCGCTTGTTGCGGTTCGCGCACGCGTAGTAGGCGCTCTCGGCCAGTTCCCGGCCGTCGGCGTCGCGCAGGTACGGCGGGCCCCATTTGCGCGTGTCGTCGCCGCTGCCCGGCCGTTCGACCTTGATCACTTCGGCGCCCAGGTCGCCGAGCAACTGCGTGCAGCTCGGACCGGCCAGGATGCGCGACAGATCGAGGATGCGGATGCCGGCAAGGCTGCCCGGTGCTGCCGTTTGTTGCGCTGCCAACGACGTCTCCTTTTCTTCGTATAGCGGCCCGATTCATTGCGAATCCGGTTTTAGTGTCTTGAAGTATAGGATTGACGTCTCAAGCGTTAAAACTGTATTTTCTTTATCTAAGCGTCGGACTTGTTTAACATGCGCAGCCTGCGGCGCAAGCCACGGCGAAGCACCTGGCCGGCCGCAGCGCTTGCCCGCAACGCATGCGGGCGGCGTTGTTCCACCATTCGAATCGAGGTCACCCGATGGACAAGACCCTGCTGAAGGGATTGGCGGTACTGGAAGCGGTTGCCGGCCACGAAGGCGCGCCGCGCACGATCGACGAGCTCGCCGGCCAGTTGAAGCTCACGCGCAGCAACGTTCACAGGACCCTGCAGACGCTCGCGCACGCCGGCTATCTGGTCAAGGACGAGTCGACCGGTTGCTACCGCAGCACGCTGCGCCTGTTCGAGCTGGGCGCGAAGCAGTTGTCCGGCATCGACGTGCGGCGCTCGGCCGGCCCGTTCATGCGCGCGCTGGCCGAGGAAAGCGGCGAGACCGTGCACCTGTCGGTGCTCGAAGGCATGGACGTGATCTACATCGACAAGATCGACAGCGCGCAGCCGGTGCGCTCGTATACGGTGATCGGCGGCCGCGCGCCGGCCTACGCGGTGGCGACCGGCAAGGCGATGCTGGCCTACCAGCCGGAAGGCTATATCGAGCGACATGGCGCGCATCTGGTGCGCCACACGGCGGCGACGATCACCTCGCTGCCGGTGCTGAAGGAAGAGCTCGCGAAGACCGCGCGCCTAGGCTACGCGGTCAACCGCGGCGAATGGCGGGAATCGGTCGGCGGGCTGGCGGTGGCGATCTTCAACGGACTCGACCAGGTGGTGGCCGCGCTCGGCATTTCCGGCCCGCTGGAACGGCTCGGCAACGCGCGGATGAACGAGCTGGCGCCGGCGGTGATCCGCACCGGCGCGGAACTGTCGCGCGCGCTTGGTTACCGCAGCGCGCACTTTGGCAAGGCGGGTTAATAGAACGTCCGGATGGGCTTGCCGGGTTGCGGCGGAGCTGCGGAGTGCTCCGTTCCCTGAACGACTCCTTCCCCCTTGCAGGGGGATGAGCGCGGGGTTTCGCAGAGCACCGCTTTGCGCCGCGCGAATCCGAGCGGCTTGCAAGCCGCGAGGTGGGAGACTGGGATGGGGCGGCCCGCGTAGGGGTGGTGAGGTCGAGTACACGCCTGCCTGTGCATAACCATCGTACCCCCACCCTAACCCTCCCCCTGAAAGGGGGAGGGGACCTGTCCTCAGCATCCCAAATCGCTAATCCATTAAGGAAAAGCGACGAACCCGGCACCCCGAGCTGTCGATCCCCGCAATAAATTCACCCCGCCCGGTACGCGCGAATACGCTCCTTGATGCCGGGCATCGCGGCCGAGCGGACCAGTTCGGCGAGGTCGGCGTCGCGCGTGTCGGACGCGGTCACGCGCAGCAGCGCGGCCGTCGTGTCGGCCGGCAATGCACTGCTGTGCTCGGCCAGTTCGGCCAGTTGTCCCGGCCACTCGTCCCGCGCCGCGGTGCCGGTCAGGAAGCCCATGCGCAACGCTTCGGCGCCGTCGAAGGTGCGCGACGCCTGCAGCACGTCGCGCGCGGCGTCCTGGCCGATGCGCTGCACCAGCCGGCGCGTGCCGAGCACCAGCCCGAAGCGCAGGCCCGGCATCCGGTAGCTGCTGTCGGCACTGCCGATGCGATGGCTGCAGGCGCAGATCAGGTCGACGCCGGCGCCGAAATTCTTCCCGTGTGCCAGTGCCACCGTCGCGAACGGCGCATGCCAGACCGCCTGCAGCAATTGCTCGATGCGCACGAAGCGCAGCAGCAGATCCCCTTCCGACGCCTGCTCGAAACCGCCGAAATCGAAGCCGGCGCTGAAATTCCTGCCGGCGCCCTGCAGCACCAGCATGCGCGTGCCGTCGCGCCCGGCTTCGTCGACCGCCTGCAGCAGCGCCTCGACCATTTCCGCGTTGAGCGCGTTCATCTTTTCCGGGCGGTTCAGGGTCAGCGTCGTGGTCACCCCGTCGCGCGTGCGCAGGATCGGGGCGGCCGCCGGTACCGGATCGGAAGAGGTTTGCATGCGCTTACTCCTGCTCGCTCGCGGACGATGTCGCCAGTTCGGCGAACACTTCGTCGTTGTGGGCGCCGAGCGCGGGCGGATTGCGCAGGATCGGCAAGCCCTGGCCGGTCAGCCGCAGCGGCGATGCGAAGGTCTTCGCGATCGCGCCGCCCGGCAGCTCGATCTGCTGCACCCAGCCCATCGCCTGCACCTGCGGGTCGGCCAGCACCTGCGAGTACGTGTTGATCGGCGTGCACGGCACGCCGGCGCCGGCGAAGCGCGCGATCAGTTCGTTGCACGAATACTTCTCGAACTCCGCTTCCAGGATCTCGCGCAGCGCGTCCTGGTTCTGCGCGCGCAGCGAGGTCGACGTGAAGCGCGGATCGTCGACCAGGTCGAGCCGGTCGATCTGGGTGCAGGCGATGCGCCACAGATTGTCGTTGCCGGCGGCCATCGCGAAATAGCCGTCGCCGGCCTTGAACGCCTGGTAGGGCGCGTTGCGCGGATGGGCCGAACCGAGCTTGACCGGGTCTTCGCCCTTGCCGAAATATTCGCTGGTCTGCAGCGCCGCCACGCCCAGGCTCGCGCCCAGCATCGAGACGTCGATGTGTTCGCCGTCCGCGCCGCGCCGCACCTTGTTCAGCACGGACGCCACGGAGAACGCCGCATACAGTCCGGCGCAGAAATCCGACAGCGGCACGCCGCACTTGACCGGCGCGCCGCCCGGCTCGCCGGTCACGCTCATGATCCCGCTCATCGCCTGCATCGTCAGGTCGAAGCCGCCCTCCTGCGCGCGCGGGCCGCTCTGGCCGTAGGCCGAGATCGAGCAGTAGATCAGGCCCGGCTTGTGCGGGCGCAGCGTTTCGTAGTCGAGGCCGAGGCGCGCCATCACGCCGGGGCGGTTGTTTTCGATCACGACGTCGGCCGACAGCACCAGTTGCCGCGCCTTTTCCAGGTCATCCGGATTCTTCAGGTCGAGCGCGACCGAGCGCTTGTTGCGGTTCAGCGAAGCGAAGTTCTCGCTGAAGCCGTTGGTCAGCGGCGGCCATTGCCGCAGGCTGTCGCCCCCTTTCGGATGCTCGACCTTGATCACGTCCGCGCCCATGTCGGCCAGCAGCATGCCGCAGAACGGTCCGGCGGCGACCTGACAGAACTCGATGACCTTCACGCCTTGTAATGGAAGCATAGGTGTCCTTGTTATCGGGATTCGTATCGTATGAACCGGCCGCGAGCACACAGGCTCCGCGCGTACCGGCCCGGCATGCAGCAAGTATGCATTCGGAGAAAGCGGATGTAAACCATAAATTAGGATATATATCCTGTATTTTGGGAATGCCTTGTTCGATGCCGCTTTATTGCGGTAGAGTCGAAGCGTTTCCAGTTATCCCGCTTTTCAGGAAAACATGACAAATAACGGCCGGCATATCCGATGAGCGGCACGCTTGCCATCCTCGCCGGCGCGCTGCTCGCCGGATTCGTACAGGGCGCGTCGGGCTTCGCATTCGCGCTGATAGCCACCGCGATCTGGGTCTGGCTGCTGGAACCGGCGCAACTGGTCCCGCTGGTCCTGATCTGTTCGCTGACCTCGCACCTGACGTCGCTGCGCTTGCTGGTCCGCGACAAGCAAGCCTCGATTCCGTTCGCCCTGCTCGCCGGTGGCGCGGCCGGCGTACCGATCGGCATGCTTCTGTTTTCCCGCATCGACGTGCAGGGCTTCAAGTTCGCGGTCGGGCTGATCCTGATCTTCACCTGCACTGCGATGCTGTTCGCCGCGCGCCTGCCGGCGCTCCGATCCGGTTCGCGCCGGGTCGAGGGTCTGGTCGGGCTCGCCTCCGGCGTGATGGGCGGACTCGGCGGCCTGTCCGGGCCGGTGCCGGTCGTCTGGTCGACGCTGTCGCGTCTGGACAAGCACCGCCAGCGCGCGACCGTCCAGCCGCTGCTGATGATGGTCGGCATGCTGACGCTGGCCGCGCACGCCGCGACCGGCGGAATCGGGCGCGACACGTTAGGGCTGGCCGCGCTTTCCGCGCCACTCGTGGTCGCCTCGTCCTGGGCCGGCAAGAAGGCTTTCGACCGGATGCCGGATGCCGCGTTTCGGCAGGTCTTGCTGGGGCTGCTGCTGCTGACCGGCCTGGGTTTGATCGGGCCCGCTCTGTTCGGCTGAGCGTGCGGGTCGGCGTGCGATCCCTGTAGGCAAGCCTGCAACTTTCTCAACCCGTTCCTGCCAAAGGCTCACGCCCCCTTCGCGCAGGAGATCATCGTGAGCATCGCCGGCACCGCTTCCCATCCCGATACCCATGCCCACGCGCATCCCCACGGCTGGCGGCGCTGGCTGTTCGCCACCAACCACAAGGACATCGGCACGCTGTACCTGTGGTTCTCGATGATCATGCTGATGGCGGGCGGCCTGCTGGCGATGCTGATCCGCGCCGAGCTGTTCCAGCCGGGCCTGCAACTGTTCGCGCCCGAGCTGTACAACCAGTTCGTCACGCTGCATGGGCTGATGATGATCTTCGGCGCGATCATGCCGGCCTTCGTGGGCCTGGCGAACTGGATGATCCCGCTGCAGATCGGCGCGTCCGACATGGCCTTTGCCCGGATGAACAATTTCTCGTTCTGGCTGCTGCCGCCGGCCGCGATCCTGCTGTCCGGCTCGATGCTGGCAGCCGGCGGCGCCACCGGCGCCGGCTGGACGATGTATCCGCCGCTGTCGCTGCAGATGGGCCCGGGCATGGATATGGCGATCTTCGCCGTGCACCTGATGGGCGCCTCGTCGATCATGGGCGCGATCAACATCATCGTCACCATCCTGAACATGCGCGCGCCGGGCATGACGCTGATGAAGATGCCGATGTTCTGCTGGACCTGGCTGATCACCGCCTACCTGCTGATCGCCGTGATGCCGGTGCTGGCCGGCGCGATCACGATGCTGCTGACCGACCGCCATTTCGGCACCACCTTCTTCAACGCCGCCGGCGCAGGCGACCCGATCATGTTCCAGCACATCTTCTGGTTCTTCGGCCACCCGGAGGTCTACATCATGATCCTGCCGGCGTTCGGCGTGGTCTCGCAGATCATTCCGGCGTTTTCGCGCAAGCCGCTGTTCGGCTACGCATCGATGGTGTACGCGACCGCTTCGATCGCGATCCTGTCGTTCATCGTCTGGGCGCACCACATGTTCACCACCGGCATGCCGGTGACCGGACAACTGTTCTTCATGTACGCGACGATGCTGATCGCAGTGCCGACCGGCGTGAAGGTGTTCAACTGGATCGCGACGATGTGGCGCGGCTCGCTGACCTTCGAGACGCCGATGCTGTTCGCGGCCGGCTTCATCTTCGTGTTCACGATCGGCGGCTTTTCCGGCCTGATCCTGGCGGTCGCACCGATCGACATCCAGGTGCAGGACACCTACTACGTGATCGCGCATTTCCACTACGTGCTGGTGGCCGGCTCGCTGTTCGCGCTGTTCGCCGCCTTCTATTACTGGGCGCCGAAATGGACCGGCCACATGTACGACGAGTGGCGCGGCAAGTTTCACTTCTGGAACTCGCTGGTCTGGCTGAATGTCACCTTCTTCCCGATGCACTTCCTGGGGCTGGCCGGCATGCCGCGGCGCTATGCCGACTACCCGATGCAGTTCACCGATTTCAACGTGCTCACCTCGATCGGAGCCTTCCTGTTCGGCCTGACCCAGGTGTACTTCCTGTTCGCGGTGGTGCTGCCGACGATCCGCGGTGGCCCGAAAGCCGCGGCCAAGCCGTGGGACGGCGCCGAAGGGCTGGAATGGACGGTGCCGAGCCCGGCGCCGCACCATACGTTCGACGTGCCGCCGATGGTGAAGTGAGGCAAGGAGGTTCGTGCATGCGCCCTCGCAGCAACGGAGGGAAAAATGACGCCGACCCATGAGTGGATGCTCAAGCGCAACTGCTCGCTGACGCCGGGTCAGCTCGGACAGGCCTTCGTCGTGCTGTTCGTGCTGTCGCTGTGCGTGGCCGCGCCGTTCGTCATCCACGGCGCCTGGCAGGTGCTCGCGTTCACGCTGCTGGAAATGGCGGCGGTGGCCGTCGCCTTCCTGAGCTACGCGCGCCATGCGACCGACCACGAGCACGTGCGCCTGGCCGACGGTTGCCTGCTGGTCGAGTGCGAACTCGGCATGCGCAGGCAGCAGATCCGGCTGGACGCGCGCCGCGCCCGCGTGGTCGACAACGGCACCGGGCGCACGCTGGTACGACTGGAAGCGGGCAGCACGAAGGTGCAGGTGGGACGCTTCGTGACCGAGGCCGGACGCCGCCGCTTCGCCGAGGAGTTGCGCACTGCGCTGCGCGAGGCGGCGCGCATTTCTTGAACGTTCGGCACTGTCGCGCACTCCACGCTTATTACCCATCCTTCGCCGCACCGCTTCCCTGCAGGCTGCCGGCACGCTGCATGCATCATGGAAACCGAAGCCGCCTTCCGACCGTTCCCCGCACGCTGGAACACATACGCGCATCTGGCCCGGCCCGCGCAGATGGCGGCGACGACGACCGACGCGCTCGCCGGCGGCTTGCTGGCCTACATCCTGGACAGCCCCGGGTCCGTCGGCTGGTTGATCTGGCTGCTCGCCGCCAGCATGGCGCTGTATGCGGGCGGCGCCGTGCTCAACGCCTGGTGCGACCGGCGCGGCGCGCATGACGGGCGGCATGCGCACGGCGCCGCGTTGCCTCTTTCGGCCCTGCTTCTCGCCGGCGGCATCGGCTGCGCGGCCCTGGTCGGCAGATCGAGCGCGATACTGGCCGTCGCCATCGCCGTCAACGCGATCCTGTACAACGTCGCGGCCCGTCAACGACCGCTGCTCGGCCCGTTCTGCATGGGCGCGTGCCGTGCGCTGAACTTCCTGCTCGGCCTGAGCCTGAGCGCGCCGGCGCTGGCCGGATGGTGGCCGCTGATGCTGTTTCCGTTTCTGCTGAGCGCCGCCGTCACGGCCGTCAAGCTGCACCGGGTGCACGGCGATCCGCGCGCGACGGTCTGGGGGGCGAACGCTTTGCTGCTCGGCGTGACCTGCGGGCTGTTCCTGCTGACCGTCGAACGCCGGTTCCAGATTCCGATGGCGTTGCCGTTCATCGCCATCTTCGCCGCGCGCGCCTGGCCCCCTTTTCTGCGCGCGGCGCTGCAACCGCACCCCGAACTGGCCGACGCCGCCGCGCATTCCGGCGCCCTGGCCCTGATCAGTCTGAACGCGGCGCTCGCCGCCGGCTTCGGCGGGCTGGTGATGGGCGGCTGCGTCCTGCTTCTGCCGCCGCTCTCGCTGGCGCTGGGCCGGCGCTTCGCGGCGGCCTGAGGCCCGGACAAAATGCCGATGACAGGCCGCGCGTGGAAGAAAGCACATGCAGTACGGCAAAACGGGACAACGCCGCCAGCGGCTTTTGGCCGGGCCTGTGAAGCAAATGGCGCCAGCCCCTAGAATCGACGGCATGTACCTTTCCCGGAGCAATCGATGATCCCCTTTTCCATGCTCGACCTCGCGCCGATTCCCGAAGGCAGCGATGCCGGCCAGGCATTGCGCAATTCGCTCGATCTCGCGCGCCACTGCGAACGGCTCGGCTACAACCGCTACTGGCTGGCCGAGCATCACGGCATGCCGGGCATCGCCAGCGCGGCGACCGCGGTGGTGATCGGCCAGGTGGCCGCCGCCACCAGCACGATCCGCGTCGGCGCCGGCGGCATCATGCTGCCCAACCACGCCCCGCTGATCGTGGCCGAACAGTTCGGCACGCTGGCGGCGCTGTTTCCGGGGCGCGTCGATCTCGGCCTCGGGCGCGCGCCCGGCACCGATCCGGTCACCTCGCGCGCGCTACGCCGCACGCTGGACAGCGACCCGGAGCAGTTTCCGCAGGACGTGGTGGAGTTGATGAATTACTTCAAGCCGGATAGCGGCGCCCGGCGCGTGCGCGCCGTACCCGGCGAAGGTCTGGACGTGCCGTTCTGGATACTCGGCTCCAGCCTGTTCGGCGCCCAGTTGGCGGCCCGGCTCGGCCTGCCGTATGCGTTCGCGTCGCACTTCGCGCCGATGCAGATGATGGAAGCCATCGCACTGTACCGCGCGCTGTTCCGCCCGTCCGAGCAATTGGACAAGCCGTACGTGATGCTGGGGTTCAACGTGTGCGCCGCCGACAGCGACGAAGAAGCGCTGCGCCTGTTCAGTTCGAACCAGCAGGCCTTCATCAACCTGCGCAGCGGGCGGCCGGGCAAGCTGCCGGCCCCGGTCGACGGCTATTTCGACAGTCTGGACGAACCGCAGCGCGCGCTGCTGGCGCACACGCTGTCGTGCTCGGCGGTGGGATCTCCGGAAACCGTGCGCGCCTTGCTGCAGGACTTCATTGCACGCACCGAAGCCGACGAGCTGATGCTGGTCGCACAGATTCACGACCACGCGGCGCGCGTACATTCATGCGAGCTCGCGGCCGATGCGATGCGCCGCCTCGGCGCGCCTACCTGAGCAGCGCGCTGCGACCGGCGATGATGACGATCGCCACGCTGAGCAGGCCGATGAAGCCGATTGCGGCCTGCATACCCAGCGCGTGGGCAAGGGCGCCCATCGTCGGCGGCCCGAGCAGGCTGCCGCTGTAGGCCATCGTGGCCACGCCGGCGAGCGCCACCGGGCCTTCCTTGCCGGCCGCGCTGAAGACGAACGGGAACACGACGGCTAGCCCGAGTCCGCCGACGGCGAAGCCGGCCAATGCGAGCCAGGCATTCGGCGCGAACACCGCAAACAACAGGCCGGCGGCCGACGTCGCAGCTCCTAGGCAGACCAGGCGCCGCGCCCCGTACATACCCTTCAGGCGGTCGCCGAACAGGCGCGCGACCAGCATCGTCAGCGAGAACGCCGACAGCGCCAGCGGCGCGAGCGCATCGCTGGCGCCGAAGTGATCCTTCAGAAACACGCCGCCCCAGTCCGCCACGCTGCCTTCCGACATCGCAGCCAGGAAGCCGAGCGCGCCGAGCAGTGCAAGCGGTCCGCTCGGCAGGCGGAATTCCTTCCTCTCGACCTGTCCGCCGCGCTGTTCGGCTTCCAGCATCTCGAAGCCGAGCCAGAGTACGAACAGCAACGGAATCGCGATCATCACGAAATGCGTGGCCGGCGCGATCCGCATGCCGGCCATCAGGCTGCCGAGCGTGGCGCCGCCCAGAGCTCCGGCGCAGCCCAGTCCGTGCAGCCTGGACAGCTCGGAGCGGCCGGTCGCCTTCTCGCGCGCGGTGGCCACCGAGTTTACGCCGACATCGAAACAGCTTGCCGTGACGCCCAGCATCAGCACTGCCAGCATCAGCAACGGCACCGACGGCGCCAGGCCGATGCAGACCAGATCGGCCAGCAGGGCCACGCCGGCGACCAGCAGCGTCTTGCGTCCGCCCAGGGCCGCCATCAGACGCGAAGAAACCGGATAGGCAACGACGGCGCCCAAACCGCCGCACAGCAACACCATCGACAGCGCGGAATGCGAAAGCTGCACGCCGTCGCGCAGTGCAGGAATGCGGCCGGCCCACGATCCCATGATGAATCCGAACATCACGAACAGCATCGGCAAGGCAAGGTGGCGAACCGAATCCAGCGACCAGCGGCGGATCGGAAGGGAGGCGGGAGCAGGAGCTTGCATGGAATCGCAGGAAGTTTTCCGTGTGGGAACAGCGCCTGTGATCCCTGCCGAAGGGAAATAGTTTCCGTGCGTCAGAAATTTTGATCCGGCTCCGCGCGGCCGATGCAAACGCGGCCGATTTCCTGCCGCACGGGAATGCGGAGAACACCGATCCGAACAAACAAGCGGGAATCAATGCGTCCGGTCAGGCCCGCGCCGGGGAAGCGCTCAAACATTCCCCGGAATTGCATGTCTATCAATCGCCCACTGTCGGGTTTTCTGTCCGAGGCCTGAATGCAATCGATCGTCGTCTTCTCACACCTGCGCTGGAATTTCGTGTTCCAGCGTCCGCAGCACCTGATGTCCCGGCTCGCCGGGCGTTATCGGATCCTGTTCATCGAAGAGCCGGTCCATGCTCCCGGCGAGCAGGGGCTCGCGCTATCCACGCCCGCCCCCAACCTGACCGTGTGCACCCCGCACGTACCGGGGCACCCGGTTTCGTTCGATATCCGCGCCACGCCCGAACTGCTCGCTCTGGTGCAGGAAGCGGCGGCGGACTACCCGGACGCCATCGCCTGGTTCTACACGCCGATGGCTCTGCCGCTGCTCGACGCGCTGGACGCGCGCGCGGTCGTGTACGACTGCATGGACGAGTTGAGCGCGTTCCGCAACGCGCCGGCGCGCCTGATCGAGCTGGAAGACGAACTGCTGGCCGGCGCCGACATCGTGTTCACCGGCGGCCCCAGCCTGTATGCCGCGCGACGCAACCGGCATCACAACGTGCATTGCTTTCCGAGCAGCGTCGACATCGGGCATTTCCGGCAGGCCCGCGACAAGACGCTGGCCCATCCGTCGCAGCAGGCGTTGCCGCGGCCGCGCCTCGGCTTCTATGGCGTGGTCGATGAACGTTTCGACATCGAACTGCTGGCCGGCATCGCCGCGCGCCGGCCGGAATGGCAATTCGCGATCGTCGGCCCGGTCGCCAAGATCGACCCGGCCGCCTTGCCGCGCGCGGCCAACATCCATTATTCGGGGCAGCAGCCGTACAGCGCGCTGCCGCAGTTCCTTGCCGCCTGGGACGTCTGCCTGATGCCGTTCGCGCTGAACGAATCGACCCGCTTCATCAGCCCGACCAAGTCGCTCGAATACATGGCCGCCGAACTGCCGATCGTCAGCACGCCGGTGCGCGACGTGATCGACATGCATGGAGACGTCGTGCACATTGCGTCCGGCGTCGACGCCTTTGTCGATGCCTGCGAACGGGCGCTGTCGATGTCGTCCGATGCGCGACTGGCAATGTGCCGCACGATGCGCGACAAGCTTGCCCGCACCTCGTGGGACCACACGGCCGGGCGCATGTCCGCACTGCTCGAACGGCTCGGCGAACGCAGCCTCGCGCCCAACCTTCCGTTCCAGCCCTTGCCGCTGCCGGGTGGAATCGAACATGCGGCCCGTTGACGCTGCTGCAGGCGCACAGGCGCCGCAGATCGCGCTGTGGGGCGGCGTCGAGTGCACGGTCAATCGCGTCGGGGATGCCTGGTTCAGCCAGATGGAACGCAGCGGCCACGCGGACCGCATCAGCGACCTGGAACGCTTCGCT
>Ga0164243_10012843_pt1 | contig 11824 bp, 7 predicted proteins | sample OricompcompostOP_FD_108781 | JGI IMG/M metagenome (GOLD analysis project Ga0164243, IMG submission 108781) | Organic Plus compost microbial communities from Emeryville, California, USA - Original compost - Organic plus compost (OP) | ecosystem: Engineered > Solid waste > Mixed feedstock >...
CGAGGCTGAAGCCCTCCTTCGGGCTCAGCAGCGTGATGCCCTGGCGCAGCGACGAGTTGCCGTACGAGTAGACCTTCGAGCCGGCGCTCGTCCCCGTCGTGTTCAGCCCGACCGGACCGCCGAAGTGCGGGATCGACGGGTTGACGTCCGCCACGTCGGCGGGGTCGATCCTGACGAGCGCGAGGTCGTTGTAGGCGCAGACGTCGGGATTCGTCTCCCCCACCGCCTGCATGGCCAGCCAGGAGTTGTAGACCATCGTGCCCGGCTTGGACGCGCCGGCGATCTCGACCTTCGTGCCGAGCGGCAGCGACTCGGACGTGCACCCGTCCGTCTCGGTGGCCTCCCCGGTCGACGAGCAGTGCGCGGCCTGCCCGATGTACGTGTTCGACCCGTCCTGGAAGATGAAGTTGGCCGTGCATTGACCGCTGCCGTCCGTGACCGTCTGCACGCCCGGATGGATCGTGGCGGTGCCGGCCGGCGCCCACGCCATCGCCGGGCCCGCGGCGGCAAGCGCGGCGATCCCGGAGGCGGCGAGGACGGCGACCCTGATGGTGAGCTTCATGGCGGCTCCAACGCGCCGCCCGTCGAGAACTTGCGGTCGCCGCCCACGGCGGCGTGGGTCGCCCGTCCAGGTGCCCGTTGTCGTGGTTGTCTCGCCATGCGAGACGGACGCGACAACGGCCGGCGGCCGTGGGGGTCAGGCGAACGGCGGCATCGACGGCGAACGGGCGGCGCGGCGACGCGAGCCGTCGAGGGAGGCGCGGCCGCCGCGCCGCTTCACGTGGACGTTGGCGCAGAAACCCGCGGCGGCAGCGGGTTTCTCCGCCCCGCCCCGCTCGGGCGGAGGGGTTGGCGCATTTGTTCTCGTGGGGCGAGAAGAAATGCGCCAACGTCGCCCCCGGGGCGGGTGACGACGCCGGCGGCCGCCGTGGCCGCGGTGCACCGGCGCCACCGAGCGATTGCGTGCCACAAATGCGGCCGCGCCAGCGTTCGTCGTGCGATTTCTCGTGATATCGGGCGGGAGATCGCACGACAACGCCGCGGGGCAGTCTCGCGCACGGGGCACCGAAGGGGTGGGCGCATTTGTGCCCGCGTGGCGGGCACAAGTGCGCCAACGTCGCACCGGGCGAGTGGCGACGCGCCAGTGCGAGGTCCACGCCGCGCGGCGGGTGGCGCAACCGGGGATCTCGGATGGGGTACTGGGTGGACATGGCCGCCACCACCGAGTCGGGCGCGCTGGCGACGATCGCCGCCGACGGCGCCGCCGGCCTCACCGCGCGGATCGAGGAGCTGCACCGGGCGATCGCGGCGCGGTCGTTCCGTGCGCCGGGGTCGGCGCCCGCCCGCGCGATGCACGACGCGATCGCCGGGGCCGTCTACGCGGGCGTGCGCGGCGCGACCCGGGCCGCCGGCGCGGTCGCAGCCGTCGCGCTGCCGGAGCGGCGCCTCAGCGCCACGCCGCGGGGCGCCGCCGTGCAGTCCGCGCTGAACGGGTGGCTGGGCGACCGCCTGGCCGCGCAGCGCAGCCCGTTGGCCATCGAGCTGGCGGTGCGCGCGAACGGCCGCGACGTGCCACTCGAGCCCGACGCACTGGCCGCCGCCTTCCCGCAGGCCACCGGGCGCATCGTCGTCTTCACCCACGGCCTGGGCGAGAGCGAGGCCGCGTGGCGGCTGCGGGCGCGCGCCCGCGGCGGCACCTACGCGACCCGGCTGCACGAGACCCTCGCCACCACCGCCGTGTTCGTACGCGCCAACACCGGCCTGCCGATCGCCGACAACGGCGCCCGCCTGGCCGACCTCCTCGGCGCGCTCGTCGCCGCCTGGCCGGTCGGGGTGGAGCGCGTCGACCTCGTCGGGCACTCGATGGGCGGGCTCATCGGCCGCTGCGCCTGCCACGTCGCCGCCGAGCGCGGCGACGCCTGGCTCGACCTCCTGCGGGTGACGGTCACGCTGGGCACCCCGCATCACGGGGCGCCGCTCGAGCAGGCCGCCGCGCGCGCCGCCGAGCTGTGCGCGCGCGTGCCCGAGGCCGCTCCCATCGGCGCCGTGATCGACACGCGCAGCGCCGGCATCAAGGACCTGGGCGCCGGCCTCGACCTCGCCCACCACGAGGGCGCCCGCCACTACGCCATCGCCGCGACGCTGACGACGAGCGAGCGCCACCTGGTCGCCCGCGCGCTCGGCGACGCGCTCGTCCTGCTGCCCAGCGCCCACGGCGGGCTGGCCGAGGACGCGCTCGCCCACGTCGGCGGCATCGACCACCTGGCGCTGCTCAACGACCCGCGGGTCGAGGAGCGCCTGGTCGACTGGCTCACCTAGGCGGCGACGAGGATCGCGTTGCCGGCCGGGTCGACGAGCGTGCGCTCGTCCCCGTCGGCGCCGACCGCGGTGAAGTGGCGCATGCCCACGACGCCGGACGCCGGGACGCCCGGGATGCCCTCGCCGCGCCAGGTGTTCAGCCCGACATGGTGGTGGTAGCCGTCCCAGGACAGGAAGGCGGCCTGGTCACCGTACATCGTCATGACGTCGAGGCCGAGCTCGCCGGTGTAGAAGGCGACGGCCGCGTCGAGGTCGTTGACGTGCAGGTGGACGTGGCCGATGGTCAGCCCGGGGGCGGCGTGGCGGCGCGGCGGGTCGGCGGCGACCGTCTCGTAGAGCGCCTGCAGGTCCAGCGGGGCGGTGTACATGCCGACCTTCTCGCCGGGGTTCGCCGGCGGCGGCCACTGCTCGCGCGGGCGGTCGCGGTACAGCTCGAGGCCGTTGCCGTCGGGGTCGGCCAGGTAGATCGCCTCGCTGACGCCGTGGTCGGAGGCGCCCTGGATCGGCGTGCGGGTCACGGCCAGGCGCTGCAGCGCGCGGGCCAGCTCATCGCGGCTGGGGTACAGCAGCGCCACGTGGTAGAGGCCGGCGTGGCGGCCGGCGGGACGCGCCCCCGGCTCGCCGACGAGCACGAGCAGCGCGTCGTCGCCGCCGGTGCCGAGCGTGGCCTCGTCGTCGGTGCGGTCGCGGACCTGGAGGCCGAGGGCGTCCTGGTAGAAGGCCACGGACCGGTCGAGGTCGGAGACGGTGAGGTGAACGGGTCCGAGGTGCATGCCCTCATTGTAGTTGCATGCGCAACGTCTTCCGAACGACTCAGAGCGCCCGCGCCCGCGCGATGACGTCGGCGAGCGTCCCGGCCAGCAGCGCCTCCACCTGCGTGCGCGCCAGGCGCCGCTCGTCCACCCAGACGTCCATCACGGTCTCGGCGAAGCGCACGTAGCCGTCCAGCGCCGTCTCCACCGCCGCCGACGGCTCCTCCGTCCCCAGGTGGTTGGTGGCGACGTTGCGCGCGATGGCCCGGCGCGCGCGGTCGAGCACCGCGACGAACGCCGGGTCGCTGACCCGCCGGCCCTCGCGGTAGATCCGCCAGCCGGGCGTGTCGGCCTCGGCGACGTCCAGGAACTGCGCGAAGTTCTCGGGCAGCTTGCGCTCCAGCGGCGCGGACGGGTCGACGTTCATGCGCCGCACCGGCCCGAAGACGGCTCGCTCGTAGACCGCGGCGAACAGCTGCGCCTTGCCGTCGGGGAAGTAGTGGTAGAGCAGCCCCCGGCGCACGCCGGCGGCCACCGCGACCTCCTCGAGGGTGACCTGCTCGTAGGGCCGCTGCGCGAAGACGCCGAAGGCGGCGTCGATCAGCTGACGTCGCCGCTCGTCGGGTTCGAGGCGTCGCGCGCGGGGCACGCGCGCAGACGCTATCCGTCGCGCAGGCGCACCAGCCCGCCGATCACGCCGAGGTAGGCGCTCCCGTCGGCCGCCAGCGCGATCCCGGCGTAGTTGTTGTTGAACGTCAGGCCGCTGCCCGCATAGCGACGCCACTGCGTCTGGCCGGTGTGGGCGTCGATCGCCACCCAGAACCACGTGTTCGGGGCCGACTGCTCGTAGGAGTAGATCAGGCCGGTGCGGGCCGACAGCTTCGGCACGACCGTCGGCGCGCGCACGTCGCTGTTCGTCCACACCAGGTCGCAGCCCGAGCCGTCCGCCCGCACGTCCACGCGCACGAACCCGGGCGTGGTCAGCGTCCCCGCCGTGTCGCTGAACGGGTCCTGGTAGCCGTAGTTGTTCTCGACGAACAGCGAGCGCCCGGCGGTGATGATCGAGTTCTCCGTCGCGCTGGCGCCGCGCTCGAAGATCGGCACCTCGCAGACCGTGCGCGACACGCCCCGGCGCAGCTTGGCCGCGGTGTGGTAGACCACGAGGTTCATCGGGTCGGCGTTGTCGGTGATCGCCACGTAGCCGCCGGGCATGATCGTCGGGGTCGTGCCGCTGCCCGCGTTGAGCTGGCTGGGCTTGACCACGCCGCTGTTGGCGTAGGCCACCGACCACACGACATGCGGGCGGCCGCGGCGCAGGCCGAAGCGGTACATGCGCTTGTCGGAGACGATGTAGGCGCCGTCGCGGCCGATCGCGAACGAGTTCTCGATCTCCTCGCCCAGGCGGATCGAGCGCAGCGTGCGCGTGCGCGGGTCGAGCACGCCGACGACGCCGCCCTGCTTGGAGACGAACCAGATGCGCCCCTGGAAGTCGGGCAGCGCCGAGGTCACCCGTTCGTCGGCGCGCAGGACCGACCCGAGGTCGTAGTCGCCGACCTTCACCAGTCGCCGCCCGCCGTCGCGCTGGGCGAGCACGAGCAGGTGGCTCGTCTTGGACGCGCTCCAGATCCGGTCGCGGCGATCCAGGAAGAAGTAGCCGCCGCCGGTGAAGTTCTGGTACGCGCCGGGCCCGGGCTGGTTGGGACCCCCGGGCATCTCGTAGCTGGCGAGGATCTCGAACGTCTCGGGATCGATCACCCGCGCGGTGACGGGGTTCACGACCGACGGGCAGACGGAGACGATCCGCCCGTGGGAGTCGAAGGCCAGCGAGCCGCACAGGCCCAGCGGCATCGCGCCCGACGTCGCCTGCAGGTCACGCCCCAGCGGGCCGGGCCGATCCGGGTAGGCGTCGGTCATCCACGGGTCGTTGTGCAGATTGCTCGACGGGTTGGGCGCCATGAACGGGTTGCTCGGCGCGATCGTCGGCGTGACGGGTCGGGCCACGGCGGCGGTACCGGAGAACGCCGGCAGCGTCGTGGGCGAGGGGTCGTCGATCGGGACGGCGAGCGCCGGCGCGGCGCTCGTGAGCAGAAGGGCGACGGACGCGCCAAGGACCCGGGTGAGCACATGGGCGATATTGGCACAACGTCAACAAGCCCGCCACCCGAAGGGCGTGCGACCCTTGGTCGGTGCGCGTCAACCTTCTCGGACCACTCCAGGTCGATCGCGACGGCGCGCCGGTCGAGGTCGGGGGCGCGCGGCTGCGCGCGCTGTTGGCGTGCCTGGCCCTCGCCGGCGGGCGGCCGGTGCGGGCCGAGACGCTCGTCGACGCCGTCTGGGACGACGGCCCACCCGCCGACGAGACGCACTCGCTGCAGTCGCTCGTCTCGCGCCTGCGCCGCGCGCTGGGAGACAGCGCGCTCGTGCCCGCCGACGCGGGCGGCTACCGGCTGGCGGTCGATCCCGAAGCGGTCGACGTGGCCCGGTTCGAGCGCCTCGCGGACGCGGGCGCCGCGGCGCTGGCCGCGGGCGACCACCGCACCGCAGCGGCCACGCTGCGCGACGCGCTCGCCCTCTGGCGCGGCGCCGCGCTGAGCGACGTGCCCGCCCACCGCTTCGCCGTCGCCGCCGCGACCGCGCTGGAGTCGCGCCGGCTGTCGGCGCTGGCCGACCGCATCGACGCCGACCTGGCGCTGGGCGACGGCCGCCGGCTCGTGCCCGAGCTCGAGGCCCTGCTGGCCGGCCACCCGCTCGACGAGCGCTTCGCGGGCCAGCTCATGACCGCCCTGTACGCCGCCGGGCGCCAGGCCGACGCGCTGACCACCTACGAGCGCGTGCGCGCGGCGCTGGACGACGCCCTCGGGGTGCCGCCGTCCCCCGCGCTGCAGGCCGTCCACCTCGCGGTGCTGCGCGGAGACGTCGCCGCTGCCGACCGCACCGCGCCCGAGCCGCACGCCCAGCGCAGCAACCTCACCGCACCGCTGACCAGCTTCGTCGGCCGCGAGGCGGAGATCGCCCGCATCGACGCGCTGCTGGACGGCGGCCGGCTGGTCACGCTCGTCGGGCCGGGCGGCGCGGGCAAGACGCGGCTGGCCCGCGAGGCGACGAGCGGCTGGGTGGACCGGGTCGCCGACGGCGTGTGGATGGTCGAGCTCGCGCCGGTCTCCGACGCGGTCGAGATCGTCCCGTCGATCCTGCAGTCGCTCGGCCTGCGGGACACCGCGCTGGTCGACCGCCCGGGCCACCGCGCGCCGCGCGACGGCCTCGAGCGCCTGCTGGACGTCCTGCGCGACCGCGACACGATCGTCGTGCTCGACAACTGCGAGCACCTGATCGCGCCCGTCGCCGAGGTCGTCGAGACGCTCCTGGGCGCCTGCCCCCGCGTGCGCGTCGTCGCCACCAGCCGCGAGCCGCTGGCCATCACCGGCGAGAGCCTGTGCCCCGTCCCGCCGCTGGCCCTGCCCGCGCCCGACGCGCCCGCGGCCGACGCGGTGACCCATCCGGCCGTGCGCCTGTTCGCCGACCGCGCCGCCGCCGTGCTTCCCGGCTTCGCCATCGACGACGCCACCGTCGGCCCGGCCGTGGAGATCTGCCGCCGGCTCGACGGCCTGCCGCTGGCCATCGAGCTCGCCGCCGCGCGCCTGCGGTCGATGCCGCTGGAGGAGATCGCCCGCCGCCTGGACGACCGCTTCCGCCTGTTGACCGGAGGCAGCCGCACCGCGCTGCCCCGCCACCGCACCCTGCGCGCGGTCGTCGACTGGAGCTGGGAGCTGCTTTCCGAGCCCGAGCGGCGCCTGGCCCGCCGGCTGGCGGTCTTCGGCGGAGCGGGCGCGACGCCGGAGTCGGCCACCGCGATCTGCGCCGGCGCCGGGATCGCGCCGGCGGACGTCCCCGACGGGCTGGCCTCGCTCGTCGACCGCTCGCTGCTGCAGGTCGTGCCCGGCACCGAGCCGCCCCGCTACCGGATGCTCGAGACCATCCGCGAGTACGGCCTCGAGCAGCTCGCGGCAGCCGGGGAGGTCGAAGACGTCCGCTCGGCTCACGCACGCTGGTTCGCCGACCTGGCCGAGACCGCCGACCCGCAGCTGCGCGGACCCGAGCAGCTGGCCTGGTTTCGCCGCCTGGACGCCGAGCGCGACAACGTGCTGGCCGGAGTGCGCTGGCTGGGCGACAGCGGCGATGCCGCCGGTGCGCTGCGATGCGCGGTGTCGCTGTTGTGGTTCTGGCTGCTGTCGGGCAGCCGCGAGGAGTCCAGCTCGTGGCTGGGCTTCGCGCTGGCCGTGCCCGGCGAGGCCGATCCGGTCGACCGCGCGATCGCCGAGGCGGTGCGCGCCGCGACCGGCGAGAACGGGCCGCGCGACGCCCAGGATCCCGAGGTCCAGGCCGAGATGCGGGCGTTCCTGGCCCGCATCGCGGACGTCGACGACCGCGAGCGGCCGCTGATCGCGGCGGCCCGGCCCGTGCTGACGCTCATGAGCGGCGATGCCGAGGGCGCCGGGCGGCTGCTGGAGGCGACGCTGCACCATCCCGATCCCTGGGTGCGGGCGGCGACGCAGCTGTTCTGCGGCGCCCGCGCGGAGAACAGCGGCGAGGCCGATGCGGCCCGCGCGCATCTCCTCGAGGCGCTGCACGGCTTCGAGGCCGTGGGCGACCGCTGGGGCGCCGCGATGGTGCTGACGATCGAGTCCGGCCGGCGGATCCACACGGGCGACCTCGATGGCGCGCAGGACGCGATCGGCCGAGCCCGCGCCGTCCTGGAGGAGCTGTCCGTCGCGGCCACGGTGTGGGTGCTGGACCTGCGCGAGTCCGACATCGCCCTGCGCCGCGGCGACCTCGTGCGCGCCCGCGAGGCGGTGCGGCGGATCATCGACCGCACCAGCGTCGGCGGCGACGACCGCGTGTTCGCCCAGACCCAGCTCGCGGCCATCGAGCTGGCCGCCGGCGACCGCGACGCCGCGCGCCGCGCGCTGGCGCCCGCCGCCGCCCGCCTGGCCGAGGTCGGCCCACGCCGTGGCGACTACAGCCACGCCCGCGCGGTGCTGGGCGCGCTGGAGGTGGCGATCGCGACGGCCGAGGGCGACCTGGACCGGGCCGCGCGACTCCTGCCCGACGCATACGCCACCGCGATCTCCACCACGGACATGCCGATCCTGGCCGCGGTCGGCCTGTCGCTGAGCGGCTGGCTCATGGCCCGCGGGGACGCCGGCCCGGCCGCCGAGGTGCTCGGGGCGGCCGCGGTCCTGCGCGGCGGCGACGACCCGGCCCATCCGGAGGTCATCGACCTCAGCGCCCGCCTGCGCGCGGCGCTGGGCGACGACGCGTACGCCGCCGCGTACCGGCGCGGCCGGGCGATGACCCACGAGGAGGCCGTCGCCCGGCTCGATCCAGCGTCCGCCGCCGCCCGCTCAGACGCGCCGGCCGTAGGCGCGTAGCGCCAGCGGCACGAACACCGCCACGAGCGCGGCCATCCAGCCCAGCGTCCACAGGACGTCGGCGCCGACCCCGTCCCCGCCGAGCATCAACCCGCGCAGCGCGTCGACGAGATGCGTCATCGGGTTGACCTTGGTGAAGCCCTCCAGCCAGCTCGGCAGCGTGTCGACCGGCACGAAGATGCCGGTCGCGAACGTCAGCGGCATGAGGATCAGGAACATGATCCCCTGCACGGCGCCGGGCGTGCGCACCACCATCCTGATGAAGACCGCCGCCCACGACAGGCACAGCGCGAACGCGATGGCCAGCAGGCAGGCGGCGAGTACCTCGGGCACGCTCGTCTGCGCCCGGAAGCCGAGCACGTAGCCGAACCCGAGGGTCACGACGGTGAGCAGCACGTAGCGCACGATGTCCGACAGCACCGCGCCGACCAGCGGCGCGGCCCGCGCGATCGGCAGGCTGCGGAAGCGGTCGAACACGCCCTTCTCGATGTCGGAGTTCAGGTTCACCCCGATCGCGACCCCGCCGAAGGCGATCGTCTGGGCGAGGATGCCGGGCAGCAGGAACTGCAGGTAGTCGTGCTGCGAGCCGCCGGCGATCGCGCCGCCGAACACGTACGTGAACAGCGCGAGGAAGATGATCGGCTGCAGCGTCACGTCGATCAGCGACTCGGGGTTGCGCACGACGCCGATCAGCGAGCGCCGGGCCAGCACGATGCTGTGGCGGATCAGGCGCAGCGGGGAGCCGGCGTGGGCGGGGCGGGCGGTGGCGCGCGGCGCAACCGCCATGGTGTCGGTGCTCATGCAGCCTCCTCGAGGACGGTCGTGGTGGAGCCGGTCAGCTGGAAGAAGACGTCGTCCAGGCTGGGCAGGTGCAGGGACAGCTCGGTCACGGCGATGCCGGCGTCGCGCAGGTTGCCGACCGCCGCGGCCAGCGCCCAGTCGCCGTCGACCGGGACGCTGACCGACCCGGCATCGGGCCGCTCCGGCGTGGCCTGGGCGATCGCCGCGACGATGCGCGCCGCCGCGTCCAGGCGACCCGGATCGGTCGGGCGCACGGTCAGCCGCTGCCCGCCGACCACGCGCTTGAGCCCCTGCGGGGTGTCGTGCGCGACGACCCGGCCGTGGTCGATGACCGTGATCTCGTCGGCCAGCGCGTCGGCCTCCTCCAGGTACTGGGTGGTGAGCAGGACCGTCGAGCCGTCGGCGACGAGGTTGCGGATGACCTGCCACATCTCCTCGCGCTTGGCCGGGTCCAGCCCGGTGGTCGGCTCGTCGAGGAAGACGACGGCGGGCCGGCCGACGAGGCTGGCGGCGAGGTCGAGGCGGCGGCGCATGCCCCCCGAGTACGTCTTGGCCGGGCGCTTGGCCGCCGCGGTCAGGTCGAACCAGGCCAGCAGCTCGCGGGCGCGGGCCTTGGCCTCGCGGCCGCTGAGGTCCAGCAGCTCCCCGATCATCATGAGGTTCTGCTCGCCGGTCAGCAGCTCGTCGACCGACGCGTACTGTCCGGTCAGGCCGATCGTCTCGCGGACGCGCCCGGGCTCGCGGGCGACGTCGAAGCCGCCCACCCGCGCGTCGCCGCCGTCGGCGCGGATGAGCGTGGCCAGGATCCGCACCGCGGTCGTCTTGCCCGCCCCGTTGGGGCCGAGCACGCCCAGGACGGTCCCGGTGCGCGCCCGCAGGTCGACGCCCGCCAGCGCGTGCGTCGCGCCGTAGCGCTTGGTGAGGCCCTCGGCCTCGATGGCGTAGTCCATCTGGTCCTGCCTCCGTGTCGACGTTCTCGGGTACGGACGGCAGCATCGGGAGGCCCACTCACAGCGCCCGCACACGGCGCTCACAGCGGGCGTGAGGCGCGCTATGTGCCGGAGCGCAGCTCGGCCTCCACCTCAGAGCTCGCCTGACGCGCTCGGCGCGATCTCCACGATCAGGTGCTTCGTGACGGGCTGGTCTGACTGCGTGCTCGTGTCAGCCAGCCCGCACAGCACGTTGAGCTCGGGCATGTAGCCCGCGGCGCAGGCGCGGGGCAGGTCGTTGGCCACGGCCCGGTAGCCGTGCGCGGTGCGCCGCGTCCCGTCGCGGCTGATGCTCGTGATGTCGACGAGCTCGAACTCGTCCAGCCCGCGGTCGCGCATGTCGTCAGGGTTGAGGAAGACGACGGTGCGCAGGCCGCGCAGCCCGCGGTAGCGGTCGTCGTTGGAGTAGATGGTCGTGTTGAACTGGTCGTGGGAGCGGATCGTCGTGAGCATCAGCCGCCCCGGGCCGGGGTCGACGTCGTCGGCCAGCGCATCCAGACCGAACTCGGCCTTGCCGGACGGCGTCTGCCAGACCCGCTCGCGCGCCGGCTGCGGGAGCCGGAAGCCGTGCGGGCGGCGCGCCTTGGCGTTGACGTCCTCGAAGCCCTCCAGCGCCTGGGCCATCGTGTCGCGGATGCGGTCGTAGTCCTCGACGTACCAGCTCCACGGGGTGGCGCTGTCGGGCAGCGTGGCCGCGGCCATCCCGGCGATGATCGCGCACTCGGAGCGCATCTGGTCGGACTCGGGGCGCTTCATGCCGCGCGACAGGTGCACCATCGCCATCGAGTCCTCGACGGTCACCCCCTGCGGCCCGCTGGCCTGCTCGTCGATGTCGGTGCGGGCCAGGCAGGGCAGGATCAGCGCCTGGCGGCCGTGGACCACGTGGCTGCGGTTGAGCTTCGTCGACACCTGCACGGTCAGGTCGCAGTTCTGCAGGGCGGCGAAGGTCCGCGGCGTGTCGGGCGTGGCCAGCGCGAAGTTGCCGCCCAGGGCGACGAACACCTTGAGGGCGCCGCGCTCCATCGCCTCGATCGCCGCCACCGTACCCAGCCCGTGCTCGCGCGGCGGGTCGATCCCGCACACCGCGGCCAGGCGGTCGAGGAACGCCGCGTCGGGTCGGTTGTCGATGCCGCAGGTGCGGTTGCCCTGCACGTTGGAGTGGCCGCGCACGGGCGCGGGCCCCGCGCCGGGCCGGCCGATGTGGCCGCGCAGCAGCAGGAGGTTGACGATCTCGCGGACGGTGTCGACGCCGTGCTCGTGCTGGGTCACGCCCAGGCACCAGGCGATGATCAGGCGCTCGGAGGCGATGTAGGACGCCGCCAGGGCGCGGATGTCGGCCTCGGCGACGCCCGAGTCGGCGACGACGCGCTCCCAGGGCGTGCTCTCGCACAGATCGCGGTAGGCGTCGAAGCCGGCGGTGTGGGCGTCGAGGAACGCCTGGTCGACGGCCCCCGCCTCGATCACCGCCTTGGCCACGCCGCGCAGCAGCGCCATGTCGCCGCCGATGCGCACCTGCACGTTGCGGGTGCCGGTC
>Ga0164243_10012844_pt1 | contig 11823 bp, 10 predicted proteins | sample OricompcompostOP_FD_108781 | JGI IMG/M metagenome (GOLD analysis project Ga0164243, IMG submission 108781) | Organic Plus compost microbial communities from Emeryville, California, USA - Original compost - Organic plus compost (OP) | ecosystem: Engineered > Solid waste > Mixed feedstock >...
AAATCGAGGGATTCGATTGAATATTACGCTCCACGTTGCTGAGGTAGGATTTCGCCACATCCGCCTTCTCCGCCAGCTCGGACAAGGAGTACCCTCGGTCTTGCCGTAGTTTCTGAATACGCTCGCCTATATGTTCTGCCATGTAGCCGTCGCCCTTCTATCAGAAAAATATTTTTTGATGTCATTATATCAGAATAAATGATATCGGACAAAGGTGTTAAGTCGGATGTTCAACGTTACATTTCTCCTTGTTCGGCTTGGTTTGATGCGTCAATTCTGGTTGGGGACTTTGCGTCCGACTGCAAATGATGCGCTTCCGGTTTTTCATCTTCTAGTCTCGCGATCGCTTTCCACAGGACAACAACCGTATAAAGAAATAAGAGGACTCCTGGGAGGATCAACAGGGTGACCTTCCCTGCTTTCGATTCGGCAAAACTTAAAATATAGCCCGCGTACGGTACGTTTAATCCGGTATATACGCCGGTTACATGCGCAGGGTGTACCAGTTCCACATCGGCAGCATGGTTATTATCGCCTTTTGTCCGATACAGCACCTGGCCGCTGTGTTCGTCCTGTGTCACCTCAACAATCCGGTGGGTTATCCGCTTGTTATGCCTGGACTGAAAGGTGATGACGTCGCTGACGTCAAAACGGGTCATATCTCCGCCCGGTTGAATGATCACGATGGAACCTCTTGGGATGACAGGGTCCATCGAGTCGGACAGAACTGTGCTCAGCTGATAACCGTAGATGGTCGATTCGCTACCGAAAACCTTTGAGAGTACCACTGAGCCCGCCAAGGTAAAGAAGGCCACCGCCATTAGGAATGTCAGCGCGTTGCCTAACCATTTACGAATGCGCATGATTTTCACCTACTTCCGAAGGAATCGCGTTCTCTCACGCCAACGTCGTCCTCCCCATCCTTCGGCTCGGACAGAATCGGCAGGCTTCATTTCCGTGTGATCCTCGCGTACGTTGGTGAATTCGCCAAAGCTTGTGTCAACCTGGCGGGTCCATAAGTGCAGAGTCGAGAAAATCAATTCGGATTACTTCCTGTTGTTCGCTATTAATTTCGTTATTGAGAACGGATGCTGTGATTCGAATATACCCGAAATGTTTAAGGATAGGAAAGGCGAAAATCCAGCAATTTGTTCTTAATTAGGAACAATTATCTTTCTTTTCCTGAGAAAATCTAGTAATTTCCATCCGTTTTCACAGTTTATGTTCTCTATAAGAAACAATGTCTAGCTCTTGATCAGTGTCGAAATTTGGCCCAATCTGACAAGAGGGTTCGGGATTAAACAAAATAAGCTATCTTTTTCGACGAAAACGGGTTGGTGAATTTACGTAGAATGACATACTTTTCAAATTTTAGACGCTATAATAATTAGCAAGATGCTTACTAACTAAGGAGATGCATTAGCTCAGAAGCACCAGATAAGGGTAAACCTGCTGAAAAGCAGGGGCGCAAAGTCTCAGATCTAAGGTAGGAATACTAAGATGGCTGGACTGCCTGGGACAAAACCAAATGATCTTAGGAGGAGATTGTTGTTGAAGAAATCCGCCCAGGTTATTTCTTATGACCCCGGCAACGTTGACCCGGAATGGGTGATTTTACTTGCCATGGCAAAGGAGGAGGGGGTCTCGATTGATGAAGTTCGGCGTTTTTTAGCCGGAGATCGCTCTTATTTAGAAGAGTGGCATTTACATAACAAATAGATGAAGAAGAAGAGAGGTCAAGGGCCGCCCTATCAGGGGACGGTTCTTTTTTTGGGGTTATTCGGACGAGAACATAGGCCCTGGTGCAGCTCAGGAAGAAAAAGGGGGATTTTTGTAGGCTGGGGGCGATTCAGGACGACGTCTTTTATGCTAAAATAGAGGAAGTCTATTTGGACGTGATAGGGAAGGAGCGATGAAGCCGTGCGCATGAACAACATGCTGCATTTTACTGAAAATCACCGTTATTGCGTATATCGTGACTTCGGACTCAGTCCCGTCGATGGCAGAATGCTAGGTTTGATCTATCAACCGATGGTCGGGGCGTTCGCAATTTCGCTGTACCGATTGCTTGCGGAGCATGTTCCCCAGGAGCAGGTGGGATATTCGGAGGTGGAGCAGCAGCGGAAGCTGTTCCTGACCCTTGGCCTCGATCCAAGCGAGAAAGGGCGGAAGTTTCTAATTGAGCAGACATCCCGGTTGGAGGCGGTCGGGCTGCTTCAGACGAACCGGCTCTATGTTCCAGACAGCGATGACTATATTTACGAATATGAGCTTCAGGCACCGCTGGCACCGGCGGAATTTTTCCGGACCCAGCATCTGACTTTGCTGCTGCGAGATAAGATCGGGAAGTTCGCGGTGCTGTCTCTGCGGGAGCAGTTGTTCCGCGGAGAACCGGAGGCATGGTCAGGAGTTGGCCTGAATAAGGAAAATATTACGGTTCCGTTCTATGAGATCTTTGAGCTGAACACGCATTCGATAGATTATGAGCTGGAGCAGGCGATTGCCGAGACGTCGATCGCTAGGCAGCCGGGGCTCAAGCTGGCTCTGGAAGAGGATGCGATCAACTATGCGGACATCATCCTGCGTTTTCCGCGCGAGTCCCGGAACCGCTCCTTCGTTGAGGCGCTGCGCTTTGACCCGGAAGGGATGGGCGTGGTGAATTACGTGGCCCGCAAGTACGATTTAAGCGTCCAGGATATTTGCCGGCTGTTGGACGAGGACGGGGTCTTTGATTCAGGCGGCGGGATTCTGCTGGATGCGCTCCAGCACAAGGCCAACCTGCAGTTCCGCCAAGGCAAGCGCCGTCAAGAGGAACGCGAGGTGGCTTATGGCAAAATCGTCGCGCTGCGCGGTGAGGAGCCGAAAGCGGAAGCTGATTCCGTTCAAGCGGGGGGCGTGGCGGAGGAGGTTGCGGTACAGATGGAGTATTACGTGGACGTACCGCCGCAATTCCAAAGCAAATGCGATATTCATCAATATAATATGATGCTTCGCAATGAGCCGTATACCCGGTTGCTGAAGACGTTCTTCCCGGGATCGATTCCGGATAACTTGCTGGACATTTTCGAGAAAATCGATCTGAATTACAAGTTGCCCGGCGAAGTCATCAACGTACTGATCCATTATTTAATGTCCCTGCTCACCTCAGGCGGGGAGCAGCGGATCAATCGTAATTTCATCGATGCGATCGCCGCGAACATGCTGCTGAAGCAGATCAACACGTATGAGCAGGCCGTGCAATATATCCGCGACCAGTCGAAGGTGAAGGAGAAGGTCAAGGAGAAATCCAGCGGTGCCGCCTCCGGAGGAGGCCGGGCGCGAACTTATGGCAGCCGCGGAACGAAGCCGAAGCCGGAAATCCCAATTGTGGAGCGGACGGGCCAGGAGACGGCTGTATCGGAAGAAGAGTTAGCTGAACTGATTAAGATGGCGGAGCGTATGCAATCCGGCAAACATAAAAAGGAAGTCTGAGTCCGTTTAGGCTTGGGGGAGGAAGGTGACACAACCTATGGAATCACTGGGGGAACTGCTGACGCAGATGAAAAGCACGCAATTCAAACAACGCTCCGAGGAGCTGACCACACGTCTGATGAATGACCCGCTGGTGAAGGAACTCCGGGACCAACATCCGGAGCTGGGACAGGAGCAGCTGACTCGCGGGATGGCTAAGCTGTATCAATACATCAACGACAGCAAGCATTGCGCGAACTGCCCGGGCTTGGAGCAATGTCCCAACGATTTCCCCGGCCATTATACGAAGCTGACGGTCGAGCAGGTGGGCGGAAGCCCGCAGCTTGTGGATCGTCAGGTGCCATGCCCCAAGCAACTGCAATATGAGCGCGAATTGTCCGTTAAGAAACGGATTCATAGCTTCTATGTAGATGAACGGGCGCTGGAAGCCGGTTATGACGAAGTGGAAATTATGACGAAGGATGCCATGCGTGCTCCGGCGGTAGGACAAGTGTTCCGCTATATTAATGAAACGAAGGAATCTGGATTGCAGACGAAAGGGCTGTATCTGGAAGGGCCGTTTGGCACCGGCAAAACGTTCTTGATGTGCTATCTGCTGCACGAACTGGCGAAGGAAGGTTACTCTGGCGCCATCGTCTATATGCCGGAATTTGTGGAAGAGCTGAAGAGCATGCTGCAGGACAGCGACAAGCTGCGCGAAACGGTGGAAATGATGAAGCAGGTAGACCTGCTGATCTTTGACGATATCGGTGCGGAGAACCTGAATCCGTGGGTGCGCGACCATGTCATGGGCGCGATTTTGAATTATCGAATGAACCGGAAACCCACGTTCTACACCTCCAACTATTCCTTGGGTGCACTGGAGAAGCATTTGAGCTTTACGAGCAAGGACGGGGAAGAGCGGCATAAAGGCCAACGCTTAATGGATCGGATCGCTCCGTTCGTGACCGTGGTTCAGGTGAATGGGACGAATAAGCGCGGTCAAGCGTAATCATGGACGATCCAAGGACATAAGTTAAAGAGCCGAGCACCTCCCTTCGCGGGGGAGCACCCGGCTCTTTCGTTTAATTCGAGGTCTGGTTACCGCCTAGCTGGCGATAAATTTAATGATGACCATGCCGAAGAAAATCACGATCATGAACGTCAGCATGCCAAAAAAGCCGTTCATCAAATCAAACAGATCGTTGCGGGGTTCTTCGTTGATATGCTGCCGCGGATCGTTCGCATGCGTGTTAGCATCCATGGCGATGGGCCTCCTCAGGAAATTATCGTCTCGTCAATGAAATATGTCATAGACAATCCGTTTTCAGGTTATTCTTAGTATAACCAAACTTTTTTCGTTTTGTAAAGAAGGCGTTACCATACACTTTCTTTTTTTCAGTGTAGTATGGTATAATGTGTTCGGCAACAGCTTTTTGGGCTGACTGCTCCATTTTTTTCGACTACCAGTTGTTCGCGCTCCAGTCATGAATGGGCTAGGCCGGGCAACCCAAATAAGGAGGAAATTATCATGGCTATCGTGAACGTATCCGATCAGTCCTTCAATGCGGAAATCGAAGGACAAGGTCCGGTTCTTGTTGATTTTTGGGCTCCATGGTGCGGCCCTTGCAAAATGATCGCTCCGATTCTGGAGGAGCTGGACGCAGAAGTAGGTGACTCCGTGAAGATCGCGAAGCTGAACGTGGATGACAATCCAGAAACCGCTTCCCGCTTCGGCGTGATGAGCATTCCTACGCTGATCCTGTTCAAAGACGGTCAACCGGTCGATAAAATCGTCGGATTGAACTCGAAGGACACGTTGAAGAACCTGATCGCTAAACATCAATAATCCAGACGATCAGGCGCGTCGCTTGACGCCTTGGATGACGCCTCCGGTTTGGGCCGGAGGCGTTTTCTGCGTTAACCTGGAGTGGAGAAAGGAGGAGGAAGCTTGGACACATCGGCTAATGAAACGTTAAGTTATGAGAAAGCGATGGAGCGAATCCAACATAAGCTGGCGCTGCTGCCCGATTCCCCGGGTTGTTATTTAATGAAGAACAAGGACGGTAAGATCATTTACGTCGGTAAAGCCAAAGTGCTGAAGAACCGAGTCCGTTCCTATTTTACAGGCAGCCATAACGGGAAAACCCAGCTGCTCGTATCCGAGATCCGCGACTTCGAATACATCGTGACCGCGAGCAATATGGAAGCACTGATCCTGGAATGTAACCTGATCAAAGAACATCATCCGCGTTATAATATCCTCCTGAAGGATGACAAGACGTTCCCCTATATCAAAATTACGAATGAACCGCATCCCCGGCTGGAAGTCACCCGGCGGGTGCTTAAAGATAAAGCGAAATATTTTGGCCCGTATCCGAACGCTTACGCGGCTCAGCAAACGAAGAAGCTGCTCGATCGCATGTACCCGCTGCGCAAATGCAACGTGATGCCTAAGGAAGTGTGCTTGTATTATCATATGGGCCAGTGCTTGGCGCCTTGCGTGTATGAGGTCGAGAAGGAAACGTACGAGAAGATGACGCAGGAGATCATCTCGTTCCTGAGCGGCGGGCATGAGGAAATCAAGAAAGAGCTGGAGCGCAAAATGCACGAGGCAGCCGAAGCCCTGCAATTCGAGCGGGCTAAGGAGCTGCGCGACCAGATCATCAACATCGATGCGGTGATGGAGAAGCAGAAGATTACCGTGACCGATGCGAAGGACCGCGACGTGTTTGGGTACGCCGTAGACAAGGGCTGGATGTGCGTTCAGATTCTGTACATGCGTCAGGGGAAAATGATCGAACGGCATGCGTCGGTCTTTCCGTTCTACGGTGACGCCTACGGCGACTTTATGTCTTATGTGACGCAGTATTACAGCGACAACCCGGCCTTGCCGCAGGAGATTCTGCTGCCGGAGAAGCCGGAAGAACAAGAGGAGGCCGGCGCGCTTGACGCTCCAGCCGCCTTGCAGGAGTGGCTGGGCGTGAAGACGCTGGTGCCGCAGCGCGGCTTAAAGCGGCAGATGACCAAGATGGCCGAGGAAAACGCACGCATCACGCTGGATGAGAAATTCCGGCTGATCGAACGGGATGAGGAACGCACTTCGAAGGCGGCCGAGAATCTCGGCAAGGCGATTGGCCTGGAGTCCGTGTCGCGGATTGAAGCGTTCGATAACTCCAACATTCAGGGGACGAACCCGGTCTCGGCCATGGTGGTGTTCATTGACGGTAAGCCGGCCAAGAAAGAATACCGTAAATATAAAGTAAAAACCGTCAAAGGACCGGACGATTACGAAACGATGCGTGAGGTCATTCGCCGCCGCTATGAACGGGTGTTGAAGGAGAACTTGCCGCTGCCCGATCTGATCGTGGTTGACGGAGGCAAAGGGCAGATCTCGGCAGCCACCGACGTGCTGGAGAACGAGCTGGGCTTGCACATCCCGGTGTGCGGCCTGGTGAAGGACGCCAAGCATAAAACCGCACAGCTGATGGCGTTTGATCCGCCGGAGCCGGTCTATTTGCCGCGTGACAGCCAGGAGTTCTACCTGCTGCAGCGGATTCAAGACGAGGTGCACCGCTTCGCCATTTCGTTCCACCGTGAACAGCGCGCCAAGTCGATGGTCGCCTCACGGCTGGACTCCATCCCTGGCATCGGCGAGAAACGCCGGAAGGCGCTGCTGAAACATTTTGGATCGTTGAAAAAAATAAAAGAGGCCTCCGTCGAAGACTTTCGGCCTCTTTCTATCGGGGATAAATTAGCCCGTCAAATTCTTAATGCCCTTCGGGACGAAGATCCGCCAGAGGAGTCGTAAAATACGGCTCCTCTTTTGGTTGCGGCGGAGGGGTCTTTCGTTCCTTGCTTGGCGGGTTAAACAAGTAAATCACATACGCCACGATCGCCGGCAAGGCGATATAGAACAACCCGGCGACGATATTCAGCGCTCCGCCCATAAACATCAAGCTTAGGGCCATCAGAATGCTGTCGAAGATGACATGCGAGAAGACAACGGTCGCGAAGCCGTAACGCAGGAACACGAAGCTGAACAGCAATCCGATAAAGGTTAATTCGATTGGGCGCGAAATGACCGGATAAATCGGGTACAACGTGTGGCCAAACGCCCAAATTAAGGTCGACAACAGGCAAGCGATAAAGGTGCTGCGGAACATTTTCTTCAGCATCGGGATCCCGAAGAGGCGATACACCGCTTCTTCCCCGATCCCGGCCACCCAAGCCAGCAGCGGGAACAATACCGGATATACCATGTTGTACGGCGATTGCGTTGCATCGGTCGTGGACCAGGTATGAATCGTTTGCTCTAAAATGAAGAACACCACAGATTGAACGCCTAACAGGATCAATGCCCAGGCATACCCATCGCCCACAGAGGTCAGGATGGAACGGCCATACCCTTCTTCCCTTGATCTTGCCCAGAGGTTGATCCCGTTCTTCCGCCAGAGTCCGTCGCCGCCCACCAGCGAGAAGTACACAGAAGCGGCCAGGAACAAGGTCACCAGACCTTGGAAGAAGAGGCCAAAGACAAGTACACCGGCTTCAAGGCCGTCTTTTTGGAACACCGGAATCATGTTGATCGTTCCAATCGTCGATAACACGAAGTAAGCCGATGCCAGGAAAATTCCCCGCTTAAACGAGGTATGAACTCGCGTCAGCGCGCTGTAGACGATCGCCAGAATGGCCAGCACGAACGTCAACAGGGCATAACCCGCATAGGTAAGCCAGCTGGCGATTTTGGTCTGCCCGGCAACGTAGTCCAGATGTGCCTGAGGTACACTAAAATAGCTCTCTAACGAAGAAACCTTACCGTATTCGAAGCTAAGCTTGATTTCCGCCTGCGATTCACCTAAGGTGTAGCCTTGGATACGGTAGAGGAGGCCTACATCCCCTTCACCGGAGGCCAGCTCCAGATCGCTTGGTTTAAATCCGAAAGCGTTCAGGTAAGGCTGTGCCAGCTCCTCTTTCTCCGCTAGCGAGAGATCCCCTTCCCATGCCTTCATGGAATCGGTCGTTTCCGATCCTACATCCAGCATCATCTGCTTGGTGGCGTTGCTGGAGGAACTAATCTCCTCGAAGCCAACGACTTTACCCGTGGTCATATGAACATCTACGGTCACCGCGCTTAACGCTTCAGTGGGATCCGTGTAACGGACACGAAATACATCATAGGGAAATTGCTTGTCATACGTTTTTAAGTATGGGGCGAGCAGATCGGCTTTGGTTAAGTAACCAAACAGATCGGAACGCGTTTCGTATGTAATTAATGCTTTATCCTTCGCGGGATTCGGCAGGTCGATCCCAAGTACCGATTGGACAAATTCACTTGCACTGGCGGCTGCTTCTTGTTTGCTGATCACCTCATTCGATTGCTGCAACTGCAACGATTCCGAATCGGTGGTCGGGAACAGTTGAACGGCCACGAACACAATGAATCCGAGGGCGGCCAGCAGCCACAGATTTTTGGTCTTCATCCTGCGGCGGCCATTTGACGTCAAAGGGGAATTCACTCGCAAAACTCCTTTGTGATTAAGTTGAAATCAATTCTGGGAAACGTACTCTTCTTAATAATATGAAGTATGTTTTTTGCTCAAGTACGTCAAAGTAAAGATAACACAGCAATCCCCCCTGCGCCAGACGGAGGGCAAAATTGACGAGAAACGGCAAAAACTTCGGCAAGTCTACGCATCATTTAGATTGGGGGGGAAGTTGATCTGCACAATCCCTGATTTCGTCTTTTTCTGGTCTTTTTCTTGAAAATAGAGCTTTGTGGTGGGACGCAATAAGGGATATAATCCATTTGACAAAAAATGAATGAAAACAATTGAAAAGATTGGCCGAATTTCGTAATGAAAACGGGGGAACCGTACATTTTGGGGTGAATTTCCCGGAGCTTCAACTTCTTACATGGGAGGATGAAGCGTCCGCGAATAGGGCAACTGGGCATGTCCGAATCCGTCAGCTAACCTCGTAGGCTTGTGCATCAGGAACCAAACACCGAAAGGCATTGGATTTCCAGTGCTTTTTTCTTTTGTTCTTTTTTCAGGAAGACGATGAGGTGAACGCGTTGAATACGAAGAAAATAAACCTTTCTCCGCCGCAGGTATTAGTGATTGGGTTTGCCCTCATCATTTTGCTGGGAAGTCTGCTGCTTATGCTTCCGATCTCCGGGACGTCCGGGGAACCGACGCCATTTGTTGATGCATTGTTTACGGCAACTTCGGCAACTTGTGTAACGGGGCTGTTTGTAGTGGATACGGGAAGGTATTTTTCAACTTTTGGCCATATCGTCATCATCTTGCTCGTCCAAATCGGGGGGCTTGGCTTTATGACCATGGCTACCTTGTTCTCCCTCGTCCTGAAACGGAGAATCTCGCTGAAAGACCGTCTCTTGCTCCAGGAAGCGATGAACCAAAATTCAATGGAAGGCATCGTTCGCTTAATTCGCAAGGTGCTGGTGTATTCGCTGCTGATTGAGTCCGGTGCAGCGGTGTTCCTTACCCTCCGCTGGGCCTTTGATATGCCGTTTGGCCGGGCGCTGTACTTTGGAATTTGGCATTCGATTTCTATGTTTAATAATGCAGGATTTGATCTATTTGGAGAATATCGCAGTTTAATCCCCTACGTGAACGATCCTTTGATTAACATTGTATCCATCTTACTTATCGTGTCCGGCAGTCTTGGTTTTATTGTCTTGTCCGATCTGGCGGAGTATCGCAAGCATCGCAAATTGTCGCTTCATTCCAAGGTTGTGCTGTCGATGACGGCGGTCCTGATTGTGATTGGTACGATCGTCATTTTCGTGTTCGAATTCACGAATCCACGCACGCTGGAGCCGCTTAGCTGGAGCGGCAAAATCTGGGCCTCTTTATTTCAATCGGTCACGCCGCGTTCGGGAGGGGTGGTCACCCTTGATACCGGTTCGCTGCGTCAGGCTACACAATTCTTCATGATCATCCTGATGTTCATCGGGGCTTCGCCTGGCTCAACAGGGGGCGGGATCAAGACGACTACCTTTACGATTCTTATCGGTGCGGTGATCTCCATGATCCGTGGACGGACGGATTTGGTGTTATTCCGTTACCGGATTGCTGAGGAACGGATCTCTAAGGCGCTGACGATTACGATGATGGCGCTGTTCGTCATCGTTGCTGTAGCGATGGTATTGTCCACTACGGAAGATGCAAATTTCCTCTCTATCTTGTTTGAGACGACCTCCGCTTTTGGAACCGTTGGATTATCGATGGGCTTAACGGAGCGTCTGACGGATTTTGGAAAAGTAGTGATTAGTCTTACGATGTTTGCCGGACGGCTGGGGCCTTTGACGCTCGCTTATGCGATTGGTCCAAGGAAGGGGAAAGAGTTGTATCGCCATCCAGAAGGTAAAATCATTATAGGATAAGGGGAAAATGGGCAAAAATGAAAAAGCAGCAGTTTGTGGTCATCGGCTTGGGGCGGTTCGGCTCGAGTCTGGCCTTGGAATTGATGGAGTTAGGATATGAGGTTCTGGGCATCGACCGGAATGAAGAGATCGTGGAAGAACTTAGCGATCGGCTCACGCATACCGTTGTCGCTGATGCCACAGAAGAAGAGGTGCTGAAGTCGCTGGGGGTTCGCAATTTTGATTGCGGCATCGTGGCGATTGGCACCGATATTCAAATGAGCATCCTGGCGGCCATTCTCCTTAAAGACCTGGGGATTAAAACGGTAGTCGCCAAGGCGATCTCGCTTCTGCACGGCCGGGCTTTAGAGAAGCTGGGAGTGGATCGGGTGATCTATCCGGAACGCGACATGGGGATTCGCGTGGCCCATCAGCTGGTTACTCCGAATCTGCTGGATTATATTGAACTGTCGAAGGAATACAGTATCGTTGAGATGAACGTTCCGGCATGCTTGCACCAGAAGTGCCTGGCTGATATTAATCCGCGAACGCGTTTTGGCTGCAGCATTGTGGCGATTCACCGAGATAGCGGAGTCTTGGTAGCCCCTACTGCGATGGATCAGTTAAATGAAGGCGACATTATGGTTATCATTGGGGCTAAGAAAAATATTGAGCAGTTTGAAACGATTATCAATCCATCATGAAATGGGAAGAAGGCTTACTAGCAGGGAACGGGGAATAGTATGGAACAACAGGCCATTTGGGCTTTAATCATTTTTTTGCTGACTTACGCACTTATTATTTCTGAGAAAATTCACCGAACGGTGCTGGCCATGGCGGGTGCGGCGCTCATGGTGATGTTTGGCATCCTTGACCAGGAGAGTGCAGTCCATCATATTGATTTCAATACGTTGGGGCTCTTGATCGGGATGATGATCATCGTGAACACGACAGCCAAGACCGGCTTATTCACTTACATTGGC
>Ga0164243_10012845_pt1 | contig 11822 bp, 8 predicted proteins | sample OricompcompostOP_FD_108781 | JGI IMG/M metagenome (GOLD analysis project Ga0164243, IMG submission 108781) | Organic Plus compost microbial communities from Emeryville, California, USA - Original compost - Organic plus compost (OP) | ecosystem: Engineered > Solid waste > Mixed feedstock >...
ATCAACCGAGGATGACACAGAGAGACTAGCGATGACCAAGTACAAGCTCGAATACATTTGGCTCGATGGATGCAAGCCGGCTGCGAACCTGCGCGGCAAGACGCAGATCAAGGAATTCGACGCCTTCCCGACGCTTGAACAACTGCCGCTCTGGGGTTTCGATGGTTCCTCGACGATGCAGGCCGAAGGCCGCAGCTCCGATTGCGTGTTGAAGCCGGTCGCGATCTATCCCGATCCGGCGCGCAAGAACGGAGCACTCGTGATGTGCGAAGTCATGATGCCGGACGGCGTCACCCCGCATCCGTCCAACAGCCGCGCAACCGTGCTGGAAGACGACGATGCATGGTTCGGCTTCGAGCAGGAATACTTCTTCTACAAGGATGGCCGTCCGCTCGGCTTCCCGGAACAGGGCTTCCCCGCGCCGCAGGGTCCGTATTACACGGGCGTTGGCTACAAGAATGTCGGTTCCATCGCCCGCAAGATCGTCGAGGAACATCTCGATCTCTGCCTTGATGCCGGCATTAATCACGAAGGCATCAATGCGGAAGTGGCCAAGGGCCAGTGGGAGTTCCAGATTTTCGGCAAGGGCTCAAAGAACGCCGCCGACCAGATGTGGATCGCCCGCTATCTCCTGCTTCGTCTTTGCGAGCAGTACGAGATCGACATTGAATTCCACTGCAAGCCGCTCGGCGACACCGACTGGAACGGCTCGGGCATGCACTGCAATTTCTCGACCAAATACATGCGTGAAGTGGGCGGCAAGGATTATTTCGAAGCCCTCATGGCGCAGTTCGAGAAGAATTTGCAGGACCATATCGATGTTTACGGCCCTGACAACCACATGCGCCTGACCGGCAAGCATGAAACCGCGCCGTGGAACAAGTTCTCCTACGGCGTTGCCGACCGCGGCGCTTCAATCCGCGTTCCGCATTCGTTCGTCAGGGATGGCTATCGCGGCTATCTGGAAGATCGCCGCCCGAACTCACAGGGTTGCCCGTACCAGATCGCTTCGCAGGTCCTGAAGACGATTTCAGAAGTTCCGACTTCGGAAGACGAAGCACTCGCTGCCTGATTTTTAGACAAACGGCCTGCTCGATCCTCAAGCAGGCCGTTTGTCATTTTCTCGGAAAACCGCAAACAACAAAAAAGGCCGGGGCGAAAACGCACCGACCTTCCTGATCATCGCTTTCCTACCAGTGCCAGTACATCCGTGGTCAAAAGCATCAAGCGATGAAGGCTATTGCGAGCGACAGATGCGTTCCAGCGCTCTTGAGCAATGCCGTGATCCCCATATAGGTGCACATCTTGTCCAAAACAAGGTCGCGCAACAAATTAGTTCCGGCTTATTTCCTTTTCCCCGCCAGCACCTCACAGCGGGCGCGGACTCGAATCATTGACTTTTGAAAATCGCCGCATTTAAACACCTGTCACATTCCTGCAATGGATCGATCCTCCAGCGACCGCGTTACCCGGTGCGCCCTATTAGAAATCAAGAGTAAATCATGGCAAACGAAGATCTCGAAGCTCGGCATCTGGAGACTCTTGATCGTGACCTTGGCCGCTTCGCCAAGTTGGAAACGGCGGCGAGCTATGTATCCCGTCCGCTCGTAGCGCCCGGCATCGCTCTTGTTTTCATCATGCTTGCCGGGCTTGGAGCGGCGATGCTGCTTGGTCATTCCAGCCAGATGCTCATCGTCGTCGCAGCAGCCGTCATTGGCGCCTACATGGCGTTGAATATCGGCGCCAATGACGTTGCCAATAATATGGGGCCTGCTGTCGGCGCAAACGCGCTGAGCATGGGCGGCGCGATTGCGATTGCTGCCGTTTTTGAAAGTGCGGGTGCGCTCATTGCCGGGGCCGATGTCGTCTCGACGGTTGCAACCGGCATCATCGCGCCCGATACGCTCGCAACCCCGGTCATGTTCATCTGGGCGATGATGGCAGCGTTGCTCGCCTCGGCGCTCTGGGTCAATCTTGCCACCTGGATCGGCGCTCCGGTTTCGACCACCCATGCGGTTGTCGGCGGCGTCGTGGGCGCGGGCATCGTTGCGGCTGGCTTTGGGGCGGTGAACTGGTCGCAGATGGCCGCCATTGCGGCAAGCTGGGTTATTTCGCCTGTGCTGGGCGCGATCATCGCCGCCGGCTTTCTTTGGCTGATCAAGGCCCGCATTGTCTATCGTGCAGATAAAATCGCGGCCGCGCGCGTATGGGTGCCTATCCTTGTCGGTGTTATGGCCGGCACTTTTGCAACCTATCTCATCATGAAGGGACTGAAACAGCTGGTCGATATATCGATCGAAGTCGCCTTGATGATCGGCGTGGCTTTCGGGCTTGCAAGCTGGCTGACCTTGATCCCGGTCATTCGCCGCCAGTCGCAGGGGCTCGAAAATCGCAACAAGTCACTCAAAGTGCTGTTCAGCATCCCGTTGGTCGTTTCGGCGGCGCTGCTAAGCTTCGCCCACGGCGCAAACGACGTGGCCAATGCCGTCGGGCCGCTCGCGGCGATCGTTCAGACATCACAGACCGGCGCATTGAATGAAGGTGTCGAGATTCCGCTCTGGGTCATGCTGATCGGCGCTTGTGGCATTTCGTTTGGCCTGTGCCTGTTTGGCCCCAAACTTATCCGGATGGTGGGCAATCAAATCACCAAGCTCAATCCGATGCGGGCCTATTGCGTGTCGCTTTCGGCTGCGATTACCGTCATTCTGGCCAGTTGGCTGGGATTGCCCGTCAGTTCGACCCACATCGCCATCGGTGCGATCTTTGGCGTCGGGTTCTTTCGCGAATGGGATACGGAACGCCGGTTGAAGAAGGCTCGTCAAGCCCTGCCGCCTGAATCCATCCCGGTTGAAGAGCGTCGCCGCCGCAAGCTGGTTCGTCGCTCACATGCACTGACGATTGCTGCAGCCTGGGTGGTAACGGTTCCCGCCGCGGCGATACTTTCAGCCATTCTGTTTGCCTTGCTGAACCAGTTGCCTGTCGGAAACTCCTGATACAACGGACCAGCATCGGCCGGAAATTACAAAAGCCCCGAGCGTCCGGCCCGGGGCTTTTCCATGTAGTAGGAGTATCAGCCTGTTTGTTAGTTAGCGGAAACGAAAGCTGACATGCTTGTAATCAGCAGCATTCCTACCGTCGCGCCTGCATCTTGAAGTCCGACAGTCTTTTCCTGAAAAGCTGCGGCCTTGCCGTGTTGGGCCACCATCGTCTTGGTCGCTTCCAGCGCATCTTCGGCGGCTTTGGCAGCGGCAGCAAGCGCATTTGCCAGCGAGGCACCCGCTGTGACTTGAGCTTCAAGCGTTACAGCAATCGGGTCCAGCACATCGAGCAGGGTCTTGTCGCCAACCTTCGCCTTACCGCGCTCGGCGATGCCATCGCGGTAGGCGCGCCAGAAAGCGGCGATCTCTGCCGTGCCCAGCGCGTCGATGCCGTCACAGGCCTTACTCGCGCGCAAGAAGCCGGTTGCGGTCAGTGTGCCCATAGTGGATGGCGCAACGCGCGCCATGGTGGCGCCAGCCGTGCGCAGAAGCTTGGCGATGCCTGCCGCCTCGCCTTCGGCATGAAGAGCTTCGGCAGCGGCTGCAAAAGCCTTGCTCATGGTGATGCCAAGATCGCTGTCGCCAACCTTGCCGTCCAGCGCGATAAGGAACTCGCGCTGTTCTGCAAAAAGTTGCTTCCAGTTGTCGAAAAGACTGATGAGATCAGATGCAGTAATGACGTTCATGACTGCTCCTCAACCTGCAAAATGCTTGAAGAATGGCGTGTTGGCAGAAGCCGCGATCAACGGTTCCAGTTCTTCGTCGAGGTGCAGCACCGAAACCGATGCCCCGGCCATTTCCATGGAAGTGGCAAATTCTCCGACCCAAACGTGCCTGACCTTGACGCCACGCTCATCAAACAGCTGCGAAACCCGGCGGAACATGATGTAAAGCTCTTCCAGCGGTGTGCCGCCAAGGCCGTTGACCAGCACGGCAACTTCATCGCCCTTGGCATAGGTCTGTTCAGCGAAAATGCGCTCCATCAACTCGTCAATGACTGCATCTGCGCTGGCAAGCTTCTTGCGGCTGATGCCCGGTTCGCCATGGATGCCCATGCCGATTTCCATTTCGTCTTCACCGATGGAGAAGGTGGCGTGACCGATTTCCGGCACAACGCAGCTGGAAAGAGCTACACCCATCGTGCGTGTGCGCAGGCGCGCCTTGTCCGCAAGTCGCATCACTTCGTCGAGCGACAGGCCATTGGCGGCGGCTGCACCGGCAGCCTTATAGACGAAGAAGATACCGGCAACGCCGCGACGCTTGTGTTCTTCACCGACAACAGAGGAAGCCACGTCATCATTGCCGACAACCTGCTTCACGGTGATGCCATCGAGATCGGCAAGTTCTGCGGCCATATCGAAATTGATGATGTCGCCGCTGTAGTTACCGTAAATGTAGAGAACACCAGCGCCCTGATCGATAGCCTTGGTGACCTGATACATCTGCTCCGAGCTTGGCGATTGGAACACGCCGCCGACAGCCGCGCCATCGATCATGCCTTCGCCGATATAGCCGAGAAACAGAGGCAGGTGGCCGGAGCCGCCGCCCGTCGCAATACCAACCTTGCCGGGCTTGGTATTGGCTGTAACCATGCAACGCTTGTCATTGTCGACAAATGTAAGTTCGGGATGCGCCCGATAGATGCCTTCGAGCATCTCATCCACGAAATTGACGGGATCGTTCAGGAATTTCTTCATGATTTCCTCTTGAGAGTATCGAGTTATTTCTTGCGTTGGCGGGTGACGAAGAAGGCTGCATCCAGCAGGATGAAGCAGCCCACGACGAGACGCTGCCATGTGCTGGGAATGCCCACGAGCACCAGAACACTGTTTATGACGGTGATGAGCAGCACACCGAGAAGTGTGCCGACGACAGTGCCGGTTCCGCCGGTGATGCGCGCGCCGCCCAGAACCACAGCGGCGATGACGCTGATCTCTGTCCCGACGAAGTCGAAAGGGCTCGACTGGCGATTGGCGCAGACATGGATGATGCCCGCCAGCCCCGCCAGACCACCTGCATAGCCGAACAGAAAGATATGAATGGTACGCAGATTATAGCCAAGGCGGGCAGCAATCTGGCTGTTGCCGCCCATCGCGAAAATCGCGCGGCCCATCAAGGTACGGTTCAATATCCACCAGGTCAGGATTGCAGCCGCGGGCAGCACCAGAAAATAGAACGGCATGGTGATGGTGGCGCCGGTTGCCGATTCAGACTGAAACAGCGGCAGACGACCGAAGGCACCCATTGTCGGAGGCAGGGACATGATCCAGACGGTGCCGACAAAGGCGAGCAGGAAGCCGCGGAAAAGATATTGCATGCCGATGGTGACGATCAGCGACGGCACATTGAGGTGATGCACCAGCAGGCCGTTGAGAACCCCAAGGAAAATGCCGCCCGCGATCGCCATCAGAATGATGAAGATGATCGGCAGTTCCGGCATATAAGACTGCACAAGAAGCGTCAGTGAATAGACCGTGGTGGCAGCAATGGCCGTAAACGAAACATCGATGCCGCCTGCGGCGAGAATGATGAAAACGCCAAGTGCGAACAGCCCCATCACCACACTCGCACGACCGATATCGATCAGCGTAGATGCTTGGAGGAAAGCCGGGTTGATGACTGAAACAATCGTGCAGATTGCCACGAGCAGAAAGAAGGTGATCGATTCCGGGCGCCTGCGAATGAAATCACCCAGCTTGAAAGGTTGGGCGCGAGCCAAATCCTTTTGGCCCAAATCCTGCTGATATTGCGACGCACTCATTGGACATATTCCTTCTGCGACGACATCATGGCTTGATAGAGCTGATCTTCGGTGGCCTTTGCCGCATCGAACTCGGCCACGATGCTGCCCGCGTTCATGACGAGAATGCGGTCTGCATTCTGCAAAAGTTCAGGCAGATCGTCGCTGACGATGATAAGGCCCATGCCGGCCTCGGCCAGCGCTTGAATTGCACGGTAAATCGTGTCTTTCGATCCCACATCGACGCCGACGGTCGGGCCGTGCAGCACCAGCAGCTTCGGGCCAATGCTCAACCAGCGGCCGATCAAGACGCGCTGCTGGTTGCCGCCCGAAAGCGCGCCGACCGGCAGGTCGAGATTGGTGGTGTTCAGCCGCATCTCTTTCATCAGCGAAGCGGCGATATTCCGGCCCTCTTTCTGATCGACGATGCCGAGGCTGTTGCAGAGCTTTTTGAAAATCAGCGCGATTTCGTTTTGAAAGATCGACTTGTCGAGGAAAAGGCCTTCTGCAAGCCGGTCTTCCGGCACATAGCCAATACCACGCTCAATGGCCTCCGCCGGGGTGCTGACTTTAGCTATCGCCCCTTCCAGATGGATCGAGCCTCTGTCGGCAGGCATAACGCCGGTGATCGCCATGGCAAGCTCGTTACGGCCGGAATCCGCAAGGCCTGTAATGCCGAGGATTTCGCCTTTGCGTAGCGTAAAGCCGATATCCCTGAAGCTGGACGCGGTAAGGCTCTCGAGCTTGAGCAGTTCGGCATCGCCGGGTTGCGCCGTGCGATAACGCTCCGCATCGATTTCCCTGCCGATCATCAGTTCGGAAAGCTGCTTCTTGGTGTAGTTTTCGATAGGGCCTTGTGCCACGCACTGGCCATCGCGGAAAACGACCGCATTGCCACCGATGCGATAGCATTCATCAAGCTTGTGGGTCACGAAAAGCACGGCAACGCGTTCGGCGCGCAGGCGCTCGACCACTTCAATCAGATTGTCCACTTCACGACGGGTCAGCGATGTCGTTGGCTCGTCCATGATGACGAGCTTGGCCCGCGTTGCAATGGCGCGCGAGATCGCAACAAGCTGGCGCGTGGCAAGCGGCAGCTCGGAAACGATCGTGTTCAGGAAGGCTTTATCGGTCGGAAGACCGACCGTGCTCAATGCGCGCTCTGCGGTCTCACGAAGCTGCGAAAGCTTGACCCTGCGAAACAGTCGGCCATTGCCTTCGACGAGCTGCTCATTCAGCGCTACATTTTCGGCAACAGTCTGGTTGGGAATAAGCGACAGATCCTGATAGACTGTCTCGATACCGGCGGCGAGCGACTGGATCGGATTCAGCGCCGCATAGGTCTTGCCATCGAGAATAATCTCGCCTTCGCTGGGTGCATGCGCGCCGGACATGATCTTGATGACGGTGCTCTTGCCGCAACCATTTTCACCCAGCAGATGATAGGCCTGCCCAAGGTCGATTGTCAGATCAATGCCGCGCAGCGCGTGAACGCCGCCAAACCGCTTATGGATGTTGCGCAGTTCGAGATAACGATCCGGAGACCGGTCGTTGCTCGTCCCATTCGTCGTCTTGGTTGACACGTTGAATTCCTTTGTCGCCGCGCGGATCACAAAAGCAACCGGGCTGGCTGTAGGATCGGTTGGCTGTAACAGCCGCCCGCTAATGTCTTGATTTTTTAATGGTTCGCTCGGTCCAGGCACCCGGATGCAGCAGAGCATCCGGGCTTCTGACACCGTCGCATGTGGCTGAACGACGTCCACATGCGATGACCGGTCAGCCTGCTGTGGTGCTTTTAGAACAAATGTTCCTTGTAGGTGGCCTTGTCAGCGAGCACCATGCCGTTGCCGATGACGAGAAGGCCTTCGCCTGCACCCTTCTTCACGCGGACGCTGTTATAGCCTTCAACGCCCAGATCGGTGCCGTCCTTCACTTCCTTCTTTTCAAGGAACATGCGGGCAAGCGCGTTCATGGCCATACCGGCCTTCTGCGGATCCCAGAAGCCGATTGCAGTGATCGCACCCGATTCCAGAAGATCAGCCGACGGATTTGGCAGACCAGTGCCGACCAGGCAAACCTTGCCGCTCAAACCAGCTTCATCGATCGCACGACCGACGCCGAGAACATCGTTGCCGGCAGAGGTCTGGAAGCCCTTCAGGTCAGGGTGCTTGCGCAGGATTTCTTTGGCCTTTTCATAGGTGCCGTTGGCGTCGTCGAAGGATTCATTGTTCGGATCGACGAGCTGCATATCAGGATATTTCTTGGCATTTTCTTCGCCAGCGCCAACCCACTGCATATGCGTGCGGCTGCCGAGCGAGCCAACGAAAGTGGTCCACTTGCCGCTCTTGCCCATGCATTCTGCCAGACGTTCGTTGAGGGCAGAGCCGTAATCGGCGTTATCGAATGCTTCAACGTCGGCCATGGTGTTGACCTGATTGTCGGCCTCATGGGTCACGACAACGATGCCGCGTTCCATGGCGCGCTTGAAGGTGCCTTCGAGAACAGCCGGGTCCATCGGCACGACTGCCAGAGCGTTTACGCCCTTGGCGACGAGATCCTGTACAATCTGGAGCTGCTGCGCGGCATCGGACGTTGCAGGACCGCTCTGCGTTGCGACCACATCAGGATTTGCCTTCTGATAGGCTTCCACACCGGTATTCATGCGGTCGAACCACGGAATACCGCTGATCTTGACGACGGTTGCGATAACCGGCTTTTCCTGTGCAACGAGCGTGCCGGCGCTGCCTGCAACAACAGCCGCGCCAATGATCGTGCCAGCGAGCAGTTTTTTTGTTTTTGCTTTCATTATTTCCTCCACACTTATTATTCCCCAGTGTCTATGCTCGGGTGCCTGAGGGATGCGCACCGATGTTCCCCTTCTGGCGGTTGCCGAGGGTAAAGAATCCCGCGATGTCGTATTTTCCGACTGCGAGGAAGGCGAGCAGCAGCAGGCCCCAGGCAAAGTCGCGGACAAAATTGGAAAGGCCACCGAAGTTGAGCAGGCTGGACATAAGCTGCAGTGCGACCGCACTCAGCACCACGCAGATCACCCGGCCATAGCCGCCTTCGGGCTTAACACCCGCCATGACGGCGATGAGAATGGCGACCAGAAGATATGAGCTGCCATAGTCGAACTTCACATTAACATTGCGTGCAGCGATGATGACGCCAGCCAACCCCGCCAGCAGGCCACTGGTCGCATAGGTGGCAACCAGAACCCCATTGCGCGGGAAACCGGCGAAGACGGCGGCTTTCGGATTGGTTCCCATCAGCATGAGCCAGTAACCGTAGGGCGTGAAACGCACGACCGCAGCGATCAACGCCGCTATGACGATGAAGATGAGAAAGCTGATCGGAACTGCCAGAAACATGTCGTTGCCGATCCGCGACAGAAGATCGGGGCTGCCGACCATGACCGCGCGTCCACCCGAAACAACAACCGCAAGTCCCGTGAAAGCCATCTGCGTACCGAGCGTGCAGAGGATCGGAGTGATATTGAAACGCGCGATCAATACGCCGTTGATGATGCCGCCAGCGAAGCCAATCACCAGCGCCAGCCCGATGAAGGCAAGGCTGAAACCGATCTGGTTTTCGGCGCTGGAGATGAACACCGACACGACCACCGCGGAAAGCACACCAGCCAGATTGGCGAGCGCGATCCCGGAAAGATCAATCCCGCCATTGCCAGCGCACATGGCCAGCATGACACCGATAGCCAGAAGTCCGATCTCCGGCACCTGGCCGGCCATGGATTGCAGATTGAACAGGGAAAGGAAGGAACCTCCCGAGATATACGCGCCAAGAGCGAGCAATCCCAGATTGATGACAACAAGCATGGCAAGCTGATTGCTTGTCTTCTGCATGGTCTCCTCCCACCATGTTTAGTAAATAGAATTTTTATTCACTAAATAAATGACGAGAAGGTTTAGCGCTGTCAAGCGCAATATCTGCAAGTTTCCATTGCCTGTGGAGGATTTTTCCCCTAATCGGTTTAAAAAGCGTTCAATTTGTTTACTAAACTATCGACCCGTATCATGATGGAAAAAGGGCATTCAGCTGGAAAGGAAAAGGAGCCCGTTCATCCTTGATTTGGGGCTCACACCGGCAACATATTGAATCTGATGCCCTTAACGGATTTGAAGTTCCCGAGAGCAGATGTCATACAAATCGCAGGCGCTTTCATTTCTGAAGCCTGCCATCCTCAACCGACTGCCTACAAACGTGCGGAGCACATGAAAAAGAAAAAGTCTTTTACGATAAGAGACATCGCAGAGACGGCCGGGGTTTCCCCGGCAACGGTTTCTCTTGTGCTCAACGGTAAGGGAGAAATTTCGGGCGAAACGCGAGGGCGCGTCCTCGAAGCTGTTTCCAAGCTGAACTATGTTCCGCGCGCATCAAAGACTGCGCCAAGCAGCGGAGAGACGATCCGCTTTCTGAAGATTGCCAAACACGGTGAAACGGTCAACCGCGATCACAGCGTTTTTATCTCGGACTATATCGACGGTATGTCCTCGGAAGCGACACGCCGAAATTATACGCTGGAAGTGGTGAGCTTCGACGGGCAACCGATCAGTGCAGTGGCGGAATCGCTCGCCGGAGCACCCGTGCGCGGCGTAATCGCACTTGGGACCGAGCTGTCGGCGGCAGACATCCACATGATACAGGGCCTTGGTCTGCCCACCGTCTTTATCGACACATTTTATGAGGTCATTGAAGCCAATTTCGTCGATATGAACAATGAGGACGCCGTCTTCAAGGTTTTGTCGCGCTTCAAGCAGCTTGGGCTTTCGCGGATCGGCTTCGTTGCCAGCCATACGGAGACAACAAACTTCCGCCTTCGCCGTGATGCATTTTTCAAGAACATGCAGCGTCTGGACCTGAAGGTTCTGGAGCGCGATGTCCTCTCGGTCGAATCGACCTATGAAGGTGCTCATCGCGATACCTGCGCGATGCTGCATTCAGGACTCGATCTGGCCGAGTGCTATTTCTGCACGAACGATATCATCGCCTATGGTTTCATCCGGGCACTGAAAGGCAAGGGACTTCGTATTCCTGACGATGTTTCAGTGATCGGCTTCGATAATCTGCCGCAAAGTGCGACCATGGAACCGGGCCTGACAACTGTTGATGTCTCCAAACGAAAAATCGGAAATCTTGCCGTCACGGTCCTCGACGATTTGATCAACACTGCCGAACCGCAGCCGCCGGTAAAGATTCTGGTTGGAGCCAACCTGATCCTGCGTGGAAGTGAGGCCGCCCTTCCCCAAAAGAAAGCCAGACATCGCGAGTTCAGCTAGAGCGGCGGGCATCCGATGCGGTCACGGATCTCCGTTCGGCCACAGCAAGTGGTTGCTGCAAAAGGAATACGAGGGGAGAGCCACACTTCTTGCTGCTCACGCCTCCCGAGCACGGGATAGCCGCTGGATTGAGCGCCCAGAAAATGCTTCAATCTCATGGCCAGATTCATAAACAAGATCGCATAACCGGAATCCAAGGAGATTGGCATGAGCGTGCATTTTGCCCCGCAGCTGACCGTGTGCGGGATCGAGGAACTCCCCGAACAGCGGGCGCGCAAAGTCACCCATGTCCTTTCGCTGGTCGATCCCGACCTTCCTGAACTCGATGCGTTCCAGACTTTCGAGCAGCATCATCGCGTGACGCTGCGCTTTCACGACATCATCAACGCCGCCGACAATCACACAATGCCGACGCCCGACCATATGAGCGCCATTCTCCAGTTCGGCTCGGAATTTCTTGCTGCGCAAAACCCGGAAGCGCCGGGCCACCTGCTGGTCCATTGCCATATGGGCGTGTCGCGTTCGACGGCGGCCATGGTTTCACTCATGGCGCAGGGCAATCCGGATGAGAGCGCTGAAAGCCTTTTCACCCGCCTTGTTGCCATTCGCCCGCAGGCCTGGCCCAATTCACAGATGATCGGCTTTGCCGACGAACAGCTTGGCCGCAAAGGCGAGCTGACCAGCGCATTGCGCAGGCATTACGGACGCCAGATCGAACGTAATCCGCAATATACGGAATGGATGACA